>Ga0316197_10002919_pt1 | contig 12171 bp, 9 predicted proteins | sample OudBiesiAoxic_MG_FD_204939 | JGI IMG/M metagenome (GOLD analysis project Ga0316197, IMG submission 204939) | Coastal sediment microbial communities from Oude Bieten Haven, Netherlands - site A oxic | ecosystem: Environmental > Aquatic > Marine > Coastal > Sediment | place: Netherlands...
TGGGCGTTGATATAGTAGAGGCCCAGGTCCGTATCGCCGAAGACAATCCAGTGCAGCGCAGTACCCCACTGCCCACTATCGGAGGCGGCTTCGTCCGGCGTTCTGGGCGCGACCGCGAAATTGTCCGGCCCCAGGCTTATCAGGAAATTTTCAGCCCCAGGCCCGAGAAAGTCCCGGTCACTGAAGAAACTGCCCACACCGTTGAGCTCGGTTTTTTTCCATTCATACTGATAGTAGGCCTCGAAAGTGACATCGGGTATTACATCGACCTGGCCATAAATGGCCCCTGTAGGTAACAGGATCTCCTTTACCTCTACCCCGGGCGTATTGCGAGCGATAAGGTCGGCCCGATTCTGCAGGCCGTTTATTCCCGAGGTGAACGTGGCTTCGCCCCAGTTGATCACCTGGCTGCCAAGGCGCAGGCTGAACAGACGGTTACCGGGGAGTTCGCCATCGGCATAGACAAAATAGTCCAGCATTTCCAGGCGGTCGCGATGTTCATCCACCGTGCCGTCGGGGAATCGCCTGAAATCGGTAGTGCCACCTATGGCCGGTGAGTTACCTGAGTTATAGGTCAGGAAATCTTCTTCGCTCTGATCGGTACGGTGATCGTAGACATCGTCATAGTAGCCCCTGGCCCTTGCAAACAGTCCATAATTACGCCACGCCAGGTCCATCTCCGTCACAAAACCGACTTTGTTTTGAACCAGGCTTCGATTGAAGTTGTTATCCCCGTCATTGGCGTTGATCAGCACCGTGTGCCTTCGCAGTGACGCTATCGGATCATTGCCGCCGAGGTCCTTGTAAGCAAACTGGTCGTCGTCCTGTTTCGCTACCCGCCACTGCGCGGTATAGGATATGTTGGTATCCCAATCCAGCTGCCACGCCGCGTCATCGCCAAATTCGAAGTACAGTGCGTTCGCGCTCGATGCGGCAGCCAGCGCGGCAACAATCACCGCGGTTTTTCTGATTGCTCTATTGGGTAGTCCATATCGCGTTTTCATGGTTGCCCACCTGCCTGTCATTGGTTGGATATTGAATCGCGCCCTGCGGCCACTGTCGCCCCGGCGCCTGTACTCGAACCGCGCTGATCGCCCATTGCGACAAACTTCTCCGGCTTGACCAGGAAGTGAGCCAGTGCCGGCAGCAGCCACAGTGCGCCCACCATGTTCCACAGGAACATAAAGGTCAGCAGCAAGCCCATGTCCGCCTGGAACTTGATGGGCGACCAGATCCACGTCGCGACGCCCACTGCCAGCATCACGCCGGTCAGGCTGACAGCCTCGCCGGTAGTCGTGAGGGTGTGGTAGTAAGCGTCCTGAATTCCCATGCCGCGTCGCAGGAAGTAGCCAAGCTTGCTATAAATATAGATACCATAGTCGACACCGACCCCCACACCCAGGGCGATGACGGGGAGGGTGGCGACCTTCACGCCGATGCCCAGGTAAGCCATCAGCGCCTGCGCCAGGAATGAGGTCAGCGCCAGTGGCAGCATGATGCAGACAACGGCGCGCCAGGACGCGAAACTGAGAAAGATCAGGGCGCCCACCACGGCATAGATCAGCAACATCATGCGCGTCCTGGCCGTTGCGATTTCCTGGTTGGTAGCGGCTTCGATACCCGCATTACCCGCTGCCAGGGCAAAGTGTATGCCTTCCTGCGGGTTGTCCTGTGCAAAGCTCTCAGCGGCATCGACTACTCGTTGCAAGGTCTCGGCCTTGTGGTCGGTAAGGAACAGGGCCACCGGCAGCAGGCTGCAAGTGGTATTCATCAGGGCGGCCGGCATCTGGTCAAACGTCGAACCCAGTAGTCGCTGATCGCGATTGATCGTGGCCCATTTCAGATTGCCCTCGTTATAGCCAGCCGCGTATAGCTTCGACACGTCGCTGGCGGCCATGGCGGAGCTGACTCCTTTGACGTTGCGCATATGCCAGGTAAAGCGGTCTACCAAAGCCAGGTTTTTGTAGAGGGCGCACTCCTCAGGGCGAGTTTCCACCATAACCACCAGTATGTCGGAACTGGTGGCGTAGTTATCCGTGATGTATTTATTGTCCAGGTTATATCGCGAGTCCGGATGCAGTTCGGGAGCACCCGGGTCGAGGTCTCCAATTTTCAGGTTCTGGCCTCCTACGATACCGATAGCGAATCCTATCGCGGCCAATCCAATCGATACGGTAGCCACCCTGCGGCTCGCCATATTGGATAACAGGCGCCAGGTTGTGCGGCGCACGACATCATTGGAACGGGCCTTGCGGTGGTGCTCAAGAGTTTTCAGCGTAATGCCGATGTAGGACATCATAATGGGTAACAGAACCAGGTTGGTCAGCACCACGACCAACACGCCGATACTGGCGGCGACACCCAGGTCCTTGATCACCTGTATCGGAATCAACACCATGGTAGTGAAACCGATGCCATCGGAAATCAACGCGGTCATGCCCGGTATGTACAAGGCGCGAAAAGCTCGGCGGGCACTGGACTGCCTGTTGTGGCCAGCGATGCTCTCCCCGAGGAACGCGTTTACAACCTGCACACCATGACTTACCCCGATTGCGAACACCAGGAAGGGAATCAGTATGGAATAGGCATTCAGACCATAGCCCAGGGTTTTCAACAGGCCCAGTTGCCAGACAACCGCGATGATGGAGCACAGCAAGGGTGAGAGTGTGCCGCGTATGCTGCGGGTATAGGCAAACAACAGAACAGAAGTAATCAGCAGGGTGATGATGGCAAACAGCACGATAGCGGTAATGCCTTCGAGCAGGTCGCCGATGATTTTGGCGAAGCCAATTATGTGAATCCTGACTTTGGGCTCTCCATTGGGGTCGGTCGACAACTGCTCGTACTTTTGCCGTATGTTTTTCTCCAGAGACTGCGACAGCTGCCAGTAGTCCAGTGGCTCGCCGGTGGTCGGGTCGACATCAATCAGTGGTGCCTGAACCATGCTGGAGCGATAATCGTCCGACACGAGTCGACCCAGCTCGCCAGAGCGCAGAATATTCTGGCGCAGTTGCGCCATGGCGCGCTCAGAGCCGTCGTAGTCGGAATCAATGACCTTGTCGCCTTCAAAGCCGTGTTCAGTAACCTCGGTCCAGCGTACATTCGGCGTCCACAGGGATCGCATCCTGTTGCGATCAACCCCCTGGAGGTAGAACACTTCGTCGTTGACTTTCTGCAATATATCCAGGTATTCAGCGTCAAAGATGTCGCCTGATGTATGTTCCACGGCAACCTGTATGCTGGTGCCCGCCGCACCGAGGTCGGACAGGTGCTTCATAAATGAGCGGATATACGGGTGTTCCATGGGGATCATTTTTTCGAAGCTTGCGTCTGGCCTCAGCCCGGCAGCCTGGTAGGCAAAAAACAGGGTCGCGAGCAGGAATATAATGAGCAGTAATGGCCGGGAGGAGAAAATTATCCGTTCGAGAAATGCTTCTTCTTCGCCAGGATGATAGGTGTGCAGGTGGTCGGTGGATTGTTGTTCGCGCTCAGCTGCCATTGTTAGCGCTCCGGATCACCTTCGCGCCACCCTGACCGACCAGTATCAGTCGCCCGTTGCGTTGCAGACCGGAACTCAAACCCAGGCCATCTTCCAGTAGCCCGCTTTGGAATGACTGCCCCCCATCGGAGCTGGTCAGGATTACACCGACCCCGCCCGCCAGCACGATATGGCCATCACTAGATGCCGTGCCCCCGGCCAGGGTGATTTGATTGTCAGTGACGACCGGTTCCCAACTGGTGCCAAAATCCGCAGAGCGGAACAGGTTGCCGCGCAGGCCAAACACAAACAATTGATCGGACCGGTGGCTATAGATGGTGCCAAACCAGCTGCCCTCGTAAAAAGGCGACACCGACTCCCAGCTATCACCGTAATCCAGAGAACGGAACATAACGCCAGACTCTCCGGCGATAAAGATGCGCCCCGCCTCGTCGCCGGTAATGGCGTTCAGGTGGAGTTCCTCAGGGTTGTCCAGCACTGCCTGGCTGTTGAGCCAGCGCTGCCCTCCGTCACGGGTTGCCACCAGTGAGCCGAAAGCGCCCACCGCCCAGCCCCGTTCCGTGTCAGCGAACCACACGTCCAGCAGGGGAGACGTGAACACCGGCTCTTGCAGCGCAAGGTCCGCATCCTCCAGATCCAGCAGGGCCTCCGCCAGCTCCGCCTCTATTTGTGCGCGCTGCGCGTCGCTGGACTCTGCCAGTCGCTGTTGCAGTTTCTCCTTGGCGCGGTAAGCCTGTTCGCGCAGTTCCCGATTTATCTGGTTCTGAACTACCAGGCCATCGCGTTGAATGCGCCATGTCTCACCCGAGTCGTCGCTGGCGAGTATCAGGCCGTCATGCCCGACTGCCCAGCCGTGCTGCGCATCGACAAAATAGACGCCGGTCAGCATTTGGGTTGTGGGCACCCGGGCCTGGTGCCAGGACTGGCCATCATCCAGGGAATACACAATGTGCCCGCGCTCGCCAACCGCCACAAGTCTGTCGCCGGCCGCGGCTATATCCAGCAGCAGCGACTTGGACGCAAGTGGCATGAGGGGGGCAAATGAGCTCTCTGCTTCCGCCGCTGTTGAGGTAGTCAGTAGCAGGAGGTAGAGTGCAGCCGCGAACACGCCGGTATGCCTGGTAAAAACCATAGTGACCATCAAAACAAGTTTATTGATTATTTGTTTCTGTTAGCACATTAAAGGATAACTATACCGCTGCTGACTTGATCACTGTCAATAATCAGTCCGAAAAGGCACTGCTGAGCATCGATAACGATAGTGGTATGCTGTGGCGCGTGAACCCCGGGGTTCCGCGACGGCTGCATACGGAGAGTAAGGCGATGAACACAGCGCACGACTTGAAAATCCTCTTTTTGGCATGCTGCATCATACTGCTTGGTGCCTGTAGTGCTAATACGCTACAAACGCCTTCGAGCCCCACTTACGATGGCCTGGAGCTGGTGCCAGACACCGACTTTGCGATGGTCTATATGCTGCCCGGAGCCGACCTCAGCGACTATGAAGCCTACGGCTTGCAGGGTTGCGAGGTGGCGTTCAAGAAAAACTGGCTGCGCAGCCAGAACAATGCCCGTATGGATCTCAGCAATCGGGTCACCCAGAAAGATGTCGACAATATCAAGGATGCCCTCAGTGCGGATTGTGACAAGTATTTTCGTGCCGCGCTGGAAGGGCCGCCACCCTACACGCTGGTGGACAACTTCGACGATGGTGAGGCGGTGCTCATTTTGCGTCCGGCCATCATTAACCTTGATATCTCCGCACCTGACGTGAAGTCCCCCGGGATGCAGCGTAGCTACACAACCCGGACGGGAGAGATGACACTGGTGCTGGAGTTACTGGACGGTACCACGGGCGAGAAACTGGTGCGTATTGTCGATCGACAGCGCAGTACGGATACGCATTACTTGCAGTGGTCCAACTCGGTGACCAACCAGGCTGAGGCCAGGCGTTTTCTTAAACGCTGGGCAGAAAAGTTGCGCGCCGGTTTGGATGAAGTGACTGCGGGCGGGCGTGTCGGCCAATAATGGGAGTGTGTATATGAATGCAATGAAACTTACTGACAACGTAGCGGTTTCGGGCCAGATCAGCCCGACCCACGTGGCCTCAATTGCCTCGCAGGGGTTCAGGGTGATCGTCAACAACCGGCCCGATGGCGAGGACCCCGGACAGCCTGATAGCGCGCAGATCGAGGCGGCTGCCCTGGCGGCGGGCCTCGAGTATTACCATTTGCCGGTGACGGGAATGAATTTCCCCGGTCCGGATCTGGCGCAAATGGCAACCCTGTTTAACGACGAGTCACGCCCGCTGTTTGCCTTTTGCCGCACCGGTACGCGATGCGCGAACCTGTGGGTTGTAACCAGGCAGGAGGGTGAGCGGCAGGAGGCGGCAGCACACGCACGCAAGCTGGGCTATGACCTGGGTATGGCTGAGCGTACGCAGGCCTGAACCTCTAGCCCGGTGGGGTATACCAGATGGGTGAGCTCCAGGCCCGTTCCTGGATGACTTTTTCATGGCCCGCAGCGCAACATTGTTCCATGCCCGGAGCTATCGTGGCCGGGTCGTCGCAGCGCACTCCCGCGTCGGCACAGGCATACTGGCTCCAGCGGCAACTCGGATTCTCCAATACCCGGGCGTAGTAAAACGCCTGGGCTCCCGCATTGAACTCACGATCGGTCCACACGCTGCATAACTGGCGGTGTCCCTTACCGTGTCGCTCGCAGCTATTCAAATCCACGCCTGCATTATTGTTGCCGCCTGCCACGTCCAGGACGGTCTCCTCGAGCTTTCCGTCTAGGTAGGTTCCCTTGATTAGCTGTATGCGCTGCAGCGGCGCGCCGGGATATTGCGCGCTGCCCGCGTCGTAGCTGGCTGCGATCACAAAAGTCGGCGCCAGCGCACCCGCCGGCTGTGCCGGCAGGTCACTGCCCATGGGAACGCCGTCAGCATAACCCCGGGCGACCATGTCACTGCTGGCGCACAGATCGTCCGGGTAGTTCCAGCCGCCGAAAAACCGCAATATCGGACGGGTGCCACTGGTAGCGTAGGCCTCTCGGCGTTGCATCGCTGCGAACAGTGCGTCCCGGGTGTTTTCCTCGGCATAGAGTACCGCCAGGCCGCCGGGGCCGTACTCAAGGTCGTCTGCCAGGCCCGCCGGCATGCCTGCACCGGAACCCATCCCGGCGCCGCCGTGGCCGGGAAAGTTTTTCTCCATGACCAGCCCGGGCGCCGCTATGTGGGTATCGGTGCTGGAGATCAAACCGTATTTGAAGCTGTTCACGCCAAGTTCCTGCTGTTGTTGCAGGCCTTTCTTCAGGGCATAACGCAGGAAGTTGCTTTCCTCAGGCGGTTTGGTTACCGGCAGATCCTCGCTGTCCACAAATAGTGTCAGAAACTCTACGGAGGCTCCCCCGGGTGCGCCGCTGCTCTTGCCACCGAAATTGTCGTAATCAAGTAGCTCGAAATTACAAAACTCATCGCCCTTCCAGCTGGCCAGGCGACTGTCGCATTCGGATGCGCCCTTGTGTTGCATCACCTCGAACAGCGGATTCCAGCGGGCGCGTCGGCTGGCTTCTTCAGCGCTAACCGGAGTCGTCGGCACAGTAGTGTCCGAGACCCGCGCGGATTCAAACATCAGGCCGCCACTGAGATTGGAGTTATGGGGTATCGCCACCGCGTCGCAACCGGGCTTGTCGCGCACGCACTCCTGTTCAAGATAGTCCCACAACTGAACCTGTGAGGGCGACTCAATCCAGCTCAGGGCACGGTCGGGTACATGCTCGTTGCGGAAAATCACATTGTGGTGCAGGTTCTGCCCGGTTCCCACATTGGCGGTCCATTCATACCCGACGAAACTGGTGAAACTGCAGTCCCCGCTGCGATCATAGGCATCCTCGGCCGCCTGCTGGATATCCTGCCAGGTATTGTTGGCCTGGGCGAAACACGCCTTGCTGCCTTCCCCGCAGAAACCCCAGCGCTGTTTGGCGGCCATACCGTAGGCGCCAAACGTGGCGAATGAGTACGACGGCAACCAGCGGTGACCGATGCAGACCGGGTGCCAGTAGCCGGGCAGTCCCGGGGTCATGCACATGCGCATTTCGCCAAAAAATTCAGAGTGGTCTGTCACCGCTGTGAAGTCCAGGGGGCGATCCAGCTGAATTTCGCGCAGCGCGATGTCTTCGTCGTCATAGGGCTGGATGCCCATCCGCTCACCGCGGGCGAAACCATAGGCCTGGGCTGGTTTGTTGCGCGTATCCTGGGAACTGGCATCGAAGGACCACCCGGTGTGGACATGGGTGTCTCCAAAAAATGGCCTGCGCAGTTCAGTGAAGTCGGCGCAGGGCTGTCGCTGCTCGGTAATGGCGTAGGGTCGTTTGCCGACGGAGCTTTGGTTGTCGTTCGATGCCTGCGCCTGTGTGCACAGGCACATTAAAATGCCGGACAAGCCAGGTACCAGTATTGCGAATCGCGCGCAGTTTGAAATAGCCATGGTTTGGGGTGTGCTCTACCTGCCGATGTCGCGGGCTAGGATTCCAGTTTTGCGGTGCAAAGGCAAAGCGCTCGGTATTATCATGTACACCAGCACCCGGTATCTGGACTGCGCAGGGCTCGCTCGTCACTGCCGATTGCTGTTATCGTTTGCATTTTGGTCTACCAACATTACAGGATATCGTTCTATGCAAGGCGCTGAAAACGACCGCTCAAGCGCGCAACAGCCCCCGGAACCGCGTCCAGCCAGTACCGTTGTTTTGCTGCGTGATACCGGTCAGGGGCTTGAAACCCTGTTGCTCAAACGCAATAAGGCTCTCATGTTTGCCGGTGGTCTCTGGGTGTTTCCGGGCGGCGCACTGGAGCCAGATGACCTTGCCCAGGCAAATGGCGACGTGCTGCTGGCCTCGCGCATTGCTGCGGCGAGGGAGGCCTGGGAGGAGTCGGGTCTGCGCCCGGAACTGGACGAGATGGTGTTAGTCAGCCACTGGACCACCCCGGTTGCCGAACCGAGGCGCTTTGCCACCTGGATATACGCTGCGCCGGTGGCGGGGGAGGACGAAGTCGTCATCGATGGTGGCGAAATCCATGATCATTTGTGGATCGGTATTGACGCGGCGCTGGAGCGACACCGCCGTGGTGAGCTGGCCATGCTGCCACCGACACTGGTCACCTTGCTCAGCCTGGCTACCTATGACTCACTGTCCCAACTGGTGAGTCATGAACGCGACAGTGCGGTACCTGATGTGCTGCCGGTGTTCGCAGCGTGTGACGGAGAACTCACTGTGATGTTCAACGGGGACGCCGGTTATGACAACGCCGCGCCTTCGGCCGCCGGTCCAAGGCATCGTGCGGTGCTTTGCGACCAGTGCTGGACATACATGTATTCAGGGGTGGATAAGGTTTTTCCGCCGCTTGTGAGGCAATGCGAGGAGGCTGGTAATGTCGGATGAGCCTCCCGTTCTTTGGGATCTTCCGACCCGGATTGGCCATTGGCTCATCGTGGTTTGCATCCCACTGTCCTGGTGGAGCGCAGAGAATGAGAACTACGATCTGCACCAGTGGCTAGGCTACACGGTCATCGTGGTGGTGGTCAGTCGCATCCTCTGGGGCATAGTGGGCAGCCCCCACTCGCGCTTTAGTGATTTTCTGGTGGGGCCAGGTCGGATCATTGACTACCTGAAAGGAGGTCGGGCCGTTAGCGCCGGGCACAATCCACTGGGCGGTTGGTCGGTCGTGTTGCTGTTGCTGTTGCTGCTGCTGCAGGCGATAAGCGGTCTGTTTAACAGTGACGATGTCTTCTTTAACGGGCCGCTTTACCCTGCTGCGAGTGTGGCGGTGCGCGATGCCATGGGTGAGGTGCACGAGGTAGCCTTCTGGCTGCTCATTGCGCTGATCAGCCTGCACATAATCGCTGTGCTTTATCATCAGTGCCGGCTGCGGGAGCCTCTGCTGCAAGCCATGCTGCGTGGCCGCGCTGCGGGACGGTCAGGGCGGGCCAGCCCCGTCCCGGGGTGGCGCGCGCTGTTGGTCGTAGTGGTAGTAGCGGCGCTGCTATGGGCTTTGTTGCAGCTTGCCCCGGCGCCGCCACCGGTCATGTGGTGATCTAGTAGAGGTAATTCTTCGACTTGTAGTCGTCGTGGCAGGCCTTGCAGGCTTTCCCGGCTGCGCCTACCTGCTCTGCGATAGCCTTGCGGTCTCCGCCGGCGGTGACCTGTTGCAGACTGGCCAGTTCCTTGTGCAGATTCTCCATCTTGCTGGTGAAGTCGGCCTTGTTATCCCATATTTCGGGCTTGGCGCGGGTGGTGCCCTTGTCTGAACCATCGACAAAACCGCGCATGATGTCCAGGGTTGAGAGCGCAGAGAGGTCATTCGCCCAGTTTTCCATCTTGGTCTGGTCCCACGGAATCTCCCCTTTGACGGAAGACACCATGGGGCCGAAATTTGCCGCCAGCAGGGCAAAGTAGGACTGCCGGTAAGACTGGTGCATCTCCTTGTCATCAAAGTGGGAGATAGCTGGTACTGACAAAGACAATGCTGTAACCGCGGTTACCGCCAGCAAGACTTTAGCTGTAGATCTGCGCATGATCGATTCCTTTCAAGTTGGTTGAGTTCAGGGCGCCGTTAAAGGCGTTGTGTAACTGACTGCCACCTGAGTGTAGACATGGGTGCCACGCCACGACAAGTGTAATTTTTTCAACCGCGCTGACAATGACTGGACGGCGCGACCAATTTATTGAACTTCCGCGCGCTTAAGTGTTTTAGCCTCGTAGAAATCCCGAAAGAGTGCGCTACCATGACGCGAATTCTGAGGCAGGATGGCTGATGGGCGCAGAGCAGGAGTGGGATTACAGTTTTGATGTGGTCGTGGTGGGGTCAGGCAATGGCGGCCTCACTGCTGCCCTGTGCAGTCACGAAATGGGTAAGCCGGACGTGCTGGTGGTGGAAAAGTCGAACCTTTACGGTGGAACAAGTTCGATATCGGGTGGCGGCGTGTGGATTCCCTGTAATCGCTATGCGCGGGCCGCGGGGGCAGATGACAGTATTACCGCCGCCAAGACCTACCTGCGCCAGCTGATCAGCTCCGAGGAAGTGCCCGAGTATCAGCTCGATGCCTATCTGGAAAACGGGCCAAAAATGGTGGAATTTCTGCACCAGCATACCCGCACGCGGTATGAGAGCCTGGCTCACTATCCCGATTACTACACCAATCTGGACGGTGCGATGGTAGGCCATCGTTCCATGGAACCTGAAACCTTCAACGCCGACGAACTGGGTGAAGAATGGCGCTACCTGCGCCGCACTCACCCTATGATGCATCTTGCGGGCGTGATTGGTATTACCCAGCAGGAAGCGGCATTGTTGATCGGCCAGCAGCCGGGGTGGTGGAAAATTGCGCTCAAACTCGTCGCTGCCTACGTGGTGGATATCCCCTGGCGACTGCGGGACCGTTTTCACCGACGCCTGGCTACAGGCTGCGCGGGGATTGCCCGACTGCGCGCCTCGATGCAGGACAGGGATATTCCGCTGTGGCGTAACACGGCCATGACACGGTTGGTAGAAGAGCAGGGCAAGGTTGTTGGTATTGAAGTGAAACGTAACGGTCGACCCCTGAGAATACAGGCCCGCAGGGCTGTCGTGCTCGCGGCAGGCGGCTTTGAGCACAACCAGGAAATGCGCGAACAATACCTGCCTGGCCCCACCGACCACCGCTGGAGCGCGGGCACCACGGACAATACCGGCGACGCGATTCAGGAGGGCATGCGCCTGGGCGCGAAAATGCACCGACTCGACGAGGCCTGGTGGTGCAACACCATTTCTGTTCCCGGAGAAGCGATTCCTCGCCTGAGTATCATGGAAAAGTCCTATCCGGGCTCCATCATGGTCAATCCGGCGGGACAGCGTTTCAGCAATGAATCACAAAACTACATGGCGTTTCAGCAGGACACATTCCGCGTCCACAGCGCGGAGAATCCCTGCAATCCCAGCTGGCAGATATTCGACGCCAATTTTCGCGCCTCCTATTTTGTGGGTCCGCTCTACAATAGCAAATTCCGCCCTGACTGGATGTTGCCCAAGAGTTATGAAACACAGGGTTTTTTCGCCAAGGCCGACAGCATCACCGAACTGGCCGCCAAGATCAGTGTCAATCCCCAGGGACTGGCGGATACGGTCGCGAAAGTAAACGAGTATGCCCGCACCGGTGAAGACCCGGATTTCCACCGCGGTGAGTCGGCCTATGATCGCTATTACGGTGACCCGCGGGTCTCGCCAAATCCCTGCCTGGGCGCGATCGACAAGCCGCCATTCTATGCAATGAAGGTTGATCCCGGCGACTTCGGTACCCAGGGCGGCATGGTCATCAACGCGGATGCCCAGGTGATCCACGAGGAGGGGCACGTGATAGAGGGGCTCTACGCGATAGGCAATTGCAGTGCCCCGACCCTGCCGTGCTATCCCGGGCCGGGAGCCACCCTTGGTCCGGCCATGACCTTTGCCTATCAGGCGGCAAAAAAGATTACCGGCTACAGGGACTAGGCCGCTACAAGCCTGATCCCTTCCTGCCTGGCGGTTATGCGTGTACCGACACCAGCGCGTCGAGAAAGGTCTGTACTACCCGGCTTGGCGGTGGAGAATGACGCACGATCGCGCTGAATTCGCAGACATACTGGAATGTCGCCGG
>Ga0316197_10002920_pt1 | contig 12167 bp, 10 predicted proteins | sample OudBiesiAoxic_MG_FD_204939 | JGI IMG/M metagenome (GOLD analysis project Ga0316197, IMG submission 204939) | Coastal sediment microbial communities from Oude Bieten Haven, Netherlands - site A oxic | ecosystem: Environmental > Aquatic > Marine > Coastal > Sediment | place: Netherlands...
ACGAACATTCCCTCTGAAAGCCAACGAGCCGAAATGAAACGTGTGGGCCGGAGCCCGGCGAAAGTGAGCGCATGTTTTTTCTCCCCCGTCGCCGATCATTCTAGCGCTGTCGGCGCGCCGGTTCACCTGGTTTCCTGGCCAAATCCTCCGGACGAGCGGCGCGCGATTGTCGAACCGCGCGCCATTAACACTTTTAATTCATAGTGTCAGATACTTACGGACTCGCCGACCTTGGACGCCCCGATCAGAACCGCAGCGCCTTGGCTTGCCGGACCTGCGGCAGCGATGCGATTTCGGCCAAGGCCTCCGCCCCGACCGGCGCGTCGACCCCGACAAGCGCGATCGCCTCGCCGCTCTTCTCGGCCCGCCCGAGCGAGAACGTCGCGATGTTGATCCCGAGCTCTCCCAGCCTGGTCCCCAGCGCGCCGATATAGCCGGGCGTGTCGGTGTTCGTAGTGTAGAGCATGTGCTCCATCGGCCCGGATTCCAGGTTGATCCCCTTGATCTGGATGAAGCGCGGCTTGCCGTCGGAATAGATCGTGCCGGCCACGGAGCGGCTCTGTTTCTCCGTGGTCACGACCAGACGGATATAAGACCCGAACGCCCCCTGCGCGTCCTTGCGCGTCTCCGCGATCTGGATCCCCCGCTCGCGCGCCACAACAGGCGCCGAGACCATGTTGACGCCGCCCTCGCCCATCAGCGGCGTGAGCAATCCGGCGGTCAGCGCCGCGGTCAGCGGCTTGAGATTGAGCTCGCCGACCTCACCGACATACTCGATCTCGATCCCGGTGATCGCGTTCTCGGTGACCTGTCCCGCGAACCCGCCCAGCGTTTCCGACAGCCGCACCCAGGGGCGCAGCACCGGCGCCTCCTCGGCCGTGACGCTCGGCGCGTTCAGCGCGTTCGAGATCGCCCCGTCCATCAGGTAATCCGACATCTGCTCGGCCACCTGAAGCGCCACGTTCTCCTGCGCCTCGCTGGTCGCGGCGCCCAGATGCGGCGTGCAGACCACGTTCGGCGCGTCGAAAAGCGGATTCTCGGTCGCCGGCTCCTCGGCGAAAACGTCGAAGGCGGCACCCGCAAGCCGGCCGGATCTCAACGCCTCCGCGACGGCCGCCTCGTCCACGAGCCCGCCACGCGCGCAGTTGATGAGCCGCGCGCCCGGCTTGATCCGTCCGATCCGCTCGGCCGACAGAAGGTTCGCGGTCTTCTCGGTTTTCGGCAGATGAAGCGTTATGAAGTCCGCGCGCGCGAGCAGATCATCGATATCCTCGATCCGCTCGACGCCCATCGACTTCGCCTTCTCCGCTGACAGGAACGGATCATAGGCGATCACCTTCATCCTCAACCCGATAGCACGGCTCGCGACGACCGATCCGATGTTGCCGGCGCCGATCAGGCCCAGGGTCTTGCCGGTGATCTCCGAGCCCATGAACTTCGACTTCTCCCACTTGCCCGCACGCGTCGAAGCATCGGCCGCCGGAAGCTGGCGCGCGACGGCGAACATCATCGCGATGGCGTGCTCGGCGGTGGTGATCGAGTTGCCGAAGGGCGTGTTCATCACCACGATCCCCTTGCCGCTCGCAGCATTCAGATCGACGTTGTCCACGCCGATCCCGGCCCGGCCGATGACCTTGAGCCTTTCCGCTTTGGCGATAAGGTCCGCCGTCGCCTTTGTCGCCGAACGGATCGCGAGGCCGTCATACTCGCCAATGACCGCGGCGAGCTTTTCGGGGTCCTTTCCGAGCTTGGGCTGGAAGTCCACGTCGACGCCGCGATCGCGGAAAATCTGCACGGCCGCGTCGGACAGCGCGTCGGAAATGAGTACTCTGGGCATGTCATGCTCCTCATGGCGGACGCATCGGTCCGCGCTGGTAATCAGGATATCTGGAGGCCTCACCGCGCACGGAGAGGCGGGAAGGATCAGCCGGCTCCGGCGGTCGCGAACGCCCAGTCGAGCCACGGCGTCAATGCGACGACATCGGCCGTCTCGACCGTCGCCCCGCACCAGATCCGCAGCCCCGGCGGCGCGTCGCGATAGCCCGCGATGTCGTAAGCGGCGTCCTCGATCTCGAGCAGCTTGACCATCCGCTTGACGAACTCCCGCTGCGCAGCCTCGTCCAGCCCCGCGATTTCCGCTTCGACGATCCGCAGACAGACGGACGTGTTCGAGCGCGCCGACGGGTCGGCCACCAGGTTCTCGACCCAAGCCGTCCCGTCCACCCAGGATTGCAGCGCGTCCGCATTCGCGTCCGCCCGCGCAATCGTCGCGGTCAACCCGCCGATCGAGTCCATCCATTCGAGCGCGTCGACGGCGTCGGCGACGCAGAGCATGGACGGCGTGTTGATCGTCTCGCCCTTGAAGACGCCATCAATCAGCTTGCCGCCCTTGGTCAGCCGGAAGATCTTCGGCAAAGGCCGATCCGGCGTGAAGCTCTCCAGCCGCTCGACCGCGCGCGGGCTCAGGATCAGGACGCCATGCGCGCCCTCTCCGCCCATCGCTTTCTGCCAGGAGAACGTCGTCACGTCGAGCTTCGCCCAGTCCAGCGGCTGCGCGAACGCGGCCGAGGTCGCGTCGCAGAAGGTAAGCCCCGCACGTTTGGCGGAAATCCAATCCGCATCCGGCACGCGTGCGCCCGACGTGGTGCCGTTCCAGGTGAAGCAGACGTCCGCCTCCGGCCGCACCTGACCGAGATCCGGCAGCTCGCCGTATTCGGCATTCAGCACGCGGCAATCGTCCAGCTTCAGCTGCTTGACCGCGTCCGTGGCCCAGCCCTGTCCGAAGCTCTCCCAGACGAGCATGTCCACGGGCCGCGCGCCGAGCATCGACCACATCGCCATCTCGTAGGCGCCGGTATCCGACGCGGGCACGATGCCGACGCGGTAATCGTCGGGCACGCCCAGCAGCGCCGCCATCCTGTCGATCGCGTCCTTGAGCTGCGCCTTGGGACCGGCGGCGCGGTGCGACCGGCCGAGCCAGGCGCTGGCCGCGACGGCCGCTCCGTCCCAGCCGGGACGCTTCGGGCACGGACCGGACGAGAATTCCGAACGCGCCGGTTTCGTTGCGGGTTTGGGAAAAGCGGCGGACAGCTCCGCAGCGGAAGATAGGCTCATGGGCCAGCTCCGTCGTCAGGGTGAGATCGCTGAGCCCGCCCCGCTCACCCTGGTCCGGGGACGCGCCCGGGATCCGGATAGGCGATTCGGCGCACGCCGCCAAGAGGCTTGGCGCCGACATCGCCTCTGGTCCCCGCGCCGGTTCGGACGCAAGAAGGGCTCCAACTTGAACCGAAAGCCGCCGTAGATGACCACCGCATCCCCCTCCCCGCTCGCCTGGGCGCTGCTCTGTCTGCTCGGTCTGATCTGGGGTGCCTCGTTTCTCGGTGTGGAGATGGCGTTGACGGGTTTCGGCCCGCTGACCGTCGCGGCCCTCCGCATCACGACCGCGGCGATCATCCTCATAGCGGTCGCGATGATCCGCGGTGACGGCCTGCCTCCGACGGACAGCCCGCGCGGCCGCCGCATCTGGCTCCATTGCCTCGGCATGGCGGTCTTCTCGAACGCTCTGCCGTTCTCGCTCCTGTCATGGGGTCAGGAGCACGTCACCTCCGGGTATGCCGGCATCACAATGGCGGTGGTCCCGCTGCTCGTCCTTCCACTCGCGCATTTCTTCGTTCCGGGAGAAAGACTTACCACCCGCAAAGGCTTCGGCTTCATCGTCGGCTTCATCGGCGTCGTGCTGCTCACTGGACCCGGCGCGGTGATCGGCGCTGTCAACGACGATCTGGTCGGGCTCGCGCGCATCGCCTGTGTCACCGCCTCGGCGTCCTACGCCTGCGGCGCGATCGTCACGCGCCTCGCCCCCTCCGGCCCGTACCTCTCGTTCGCCGCCGCGGGCCTCCTGCTCGCATCCTTCATTATCGTGCCCGTGGCACTCCTCGTCGAGGGCGTTCCGGCCTGGCCCGACATGCCTGCACTTCTCGGCGTGCTCTATCTCGGGATCTTTCCCACCGCGCTCGCCACGGTCCTTCTGGTCTACGTCATCCAGTCCGCCGGCCCGACCTTCATGAGCCTCGTGAACTACCAAGTGCCGGTCTGGGCGATTCTGATCGGCATGGTCCTGCTCGACGAGACGCTGCCGCCGCAATTCATCGGCGCGCTGGCGCTCATCCTGGCAGGGCTCGCGGTCAGCCAGGCGCGACTTGTGCGCCGTCCGGGGTGAGATTCGGAGGCTTGCCCGGGGCTTGCAACCGGCTTGCTTTCGGTTTGCATGAAGCTTGCCTCAGCGACCCTGGAAAAGGCTCCCTAGAATGCCGCGCACGAGCTTCTGGCCCTGCCGGGTGTTCAACTGCTTCACGAGGGTCGAGGCGAGCGTATCGCCGAGCGAGGGCTGGCTCCGCCGCGACCGCGCGGGCTCGTGGCGGCGCGTCTCCGTCGCGACCGTTTTCCGACTCGCGGCCTCCAGCATCTCCTCGGCCATCGCCGCCTCTTTCGCCGCTTGTTCCGTACGGGCAGTCAGAATCTCGCTCGCCGATTCGCGGTCGACAGTCACGTCGTAGCGGCCCGCGAGCGGCGAGGCCGCCATGGTCTCGGCCCGTTCCGCGTCGGTGATCGGCCCCATGCGCGACATCGGCGGGCGGATCAGGGTCCGGCTCACGATCGCTGGCACGCCCTTGTCCTCGAGTAGCGAGACCACGGCTTCGCCGGTCCCGACCTCGCGGATCGCCGTCTCGGTGTCGAAATCCGGATTCGGGCGGAACGTCTGGGCAGCAGATTTCAGCGCCTTCTGGTCGCGCGGCGTGAAGGCCCTAAGCGCGTGCTGGATGCGGTTGCCGAGTTGCGCGAGCACGTCCGCCGGCACGTCGTCCGGGTTCTGCGTGATGAAATACACCCCGACGCCCTTGGACCGGATCAGACGCACGACCTGAACCACCTTTTCGACCAGCGCCTTGGGCGCGTCATTGAACAGAAGATGCGCCTCGTCGAAAAAGAACACCAGCACCGGTTTGTCCGGATTGCCGACCTCCGGCAGCTGCTCGAACAGCTCCGACAGAAGCCAGAGCAGAAACATCGCATAGAGCCGCGGCGACTGCATCAGCTGGTCGGACATCAGAACGTTGACCTGTCCCATGCCATCCTTGACCGCCATCAAGTCCTTGAGTTCGAGATGCGGCTCGCCAAGGAAGATCCCCGCGCCCTGGTTCTCGAGCACCAACAGCTCGCGCTGGATCGCGCCGAGCGACGCGGACGCGATGTTGCCGTAGGTGCGTCCGATCTCGGAGGCGTTGTCGCCGAGCCAAATAAGCATCGCCTGGAGGTCCTTGAGGTCGAGCAGCGCCAGACCCTGTTCATCGGCGACGCGGAACGCGATGTTGAGCACGCCCTCCTGCGCGTCGGTCAGGTCCATCATCCGCGACAGAAGCAGGGGGCCGAGTTCGGTCACGGTGGTGCGGACCGGATGGCCGCTTTTTCCGAAAAGATCCAGAAACACCGTCGGATACGCGCGGTAGTTGAATTCAGCCATCCCGATCTTCGCGGCGCGCGACATCAGCGCCTCGTGCGCCTTGCCGTTCGGATCGCCGGGTCGCGACAGGCCCGAGACGTCGCCCTTCACGTCCTGGACGACGACCGGCACGCCCGCCGCCGACAGCCCTTCGACGAGGATCTGCAGCGTCACGGTCTTGCCGGTGCCGGTCGCCCCGGTGATCAACCCGTGCCGGTTCGCGAGCCCGAGCAGCAGTTCACGCGGCTCGGCATAATCCTTGCCGCCGCCGCCCACGAATATTCCGTCCTGCGCCATGCATCGTTCCCCGTCGCGACGTCTTCCCGGCGCAGTCTAATGCGGTTCACGCGGCGAGTTCAATCGCGCGGCGGTCCGGCACGCGGCCCTCGCGACAGCGCGTGCCCAAGCATTCCGTGAACGGCCGCCACTACTTGCGCCGCATGCTTGACGGAATTTCTCATCCCGAATACCGTTCGCTTCGGAAGTTCGGCCAGTCCGACAGGGAAATCGCGGAAGCGGGGGAAAGGGCATCTTCATCGGTGCCCTTTTCACTTGGACCCCGAGCCACTCGCCCGTCAGGCGAGTTGACAGAAACCGGCGCAAATGAGACATCGCGCCCACCCTCTCAAGAAACGGAAAGCGAGCAGAAATGACATTCGAAAAGCATCTGGCGGGCTTCGCGCTCGCGATCGGTCTTGCCGCGGCGGGAGCGGCAGGGGCCCAGACCGAGAGCAAGGCTCCCGAGACGGAGATGCCGATGGCCGAACCGCCAGCGGCCGAGACGCCCGAAGCCGACGCCTCCGAACCCGCGCCGGCGGCGGAACAGGACACGGCGACGCCCGGTGATCCGGCGGCTCCCGAGGTGATGGAGATCGTCCGCGACACGTTCGGCGACTGGGAAGTCCGCTGCGCGCCCGAGGGCGAGGATTGTTTCATGTACCAGCTCGCGATGGACAGCCAGAACAACCCGGTCGCGGAAGTCAGCATCCTCAAGCTGCCCGAAGACAGCGAGGCGGCCGCTGGCGTCACCATGGTCACCCCGCTCGGCACCCTGCTGCAGTCGGGCGTGGTGGTCCAGGTCGACCAAGGCGAGGCGCGGCAGTATCCGTTCAACTGGTGCAGCCAGGTCGGCTGTTTCGCGCGCTTCGGCCTGACCCAGGAATCGATCAATTCCATGAAACGCGGAAATGCGGCGACCGTGATGCTCGCCTCCGTCGCGGCTCCGGAGACACCGGTGCGTCTGAACCTGTCGCTTACCGGGTTCACCGCCGGATACGACTCGCTGACCGCTCCGGAGGCCCCGGCCGCCGCGAACTGACGCGGTTCAAAGCGTTTCCCGGCCGGCCCGCATCACCGGACTGGTCGGGAAACGCGACGGCCCTCGACTTCGCCTGTCTCGAAAACTGATCCGTCTGACTCAGACCGATCGGTTTTCGCCATATCTGAACGCCGTCACGACGATGACGGCGTTCAGCCCGCCAAAGGCGAAGGCGTTGCTCATCGCCGCATCCACCCGCGCCTCGCGCGCCTCGTTTGGAACGACGTCGAGATCACATTCCGGATCGGGAACGCGGTGATTGATGGTCGGCGCGACGATCCCGTCACGCACCGCCATCAGACATGCCAGAAGCTCCACTGCGCCGGTGCCGCCGATGAGGTGTCCGTGCATGGACTTCGTCGACGAGATCATGAGGTCGTCGGCATGCCCGCCGAAGACCTCCCGGACGGCCATGCATTCGGCGCGATCATTGGCGGCGGTGCCGGTTCCATGAGCGTTGATGTAGGCGACGTCCTCCGGATCCAGACCTGCATCGCGCAGCGCCCCGCGCATGGCGCGGACAGCCCCTTTCACGCTCGGCATGACGATGTCGGAGGCGTCCGAGTTCATCGCGAAACCGGTGACTTCGGCAAGGATGTCGGCACCGCGCGACCGGGCGTGCTCCAGTTCCTCGAACACGAATACCGCCGCGCCCTCGCCCTGGACCATGCCGTTGCGGTCCGCCGAGAATGGCCGGCAGGCGTCTTTCGACATGACCCGCAGACCCTCCCACGCCTTGATGCCGCCGAACGAGAGCATGCTCTCGCTGCCACCGGTCAGAACGACGTCGGCCTGGTTCGCGCGGATCAGACCGAGCGCATGGCCCATCGCATGGTTCGACGACGCGCAGGCCGTCGCCACGCTCCAGACGGGTCCGGTCAGACCATGCGTCATCGACACGTGGCTGGCCGCCGCGCTGTTCATCAGCTTGGGCACGACGAACGGATGGACGCGGTTCTTGCCTTCGGCATAGACGGCCCGGTAACTCTCCTCCTGGGTCTGCAACCCGCCGCCGGCGGTGCCGAGGACGACGCCCGTCCGATCGCCGAGCGCCTCGGTGATCACAAGCCCGGACTGCGCCATCGCCTCCCGGGCCGCGATCAGCGCGAACTGCGTGAAACGGTCGTAAAGGCTCAGTTGCTGCCGCGAGAAGACGGTTTCCGGGTCGTATCCCCGGATTTGTCCGCCTATCCTGATCGACAGGCGGTCGACATCTTCGACATCGAGCGCGCCGATGCCGCATCGGCCCTCGCTCATGGCCACGGTCGTCGCGGGTGCCGTCACGCCGAGGGCCGTGATCGCGCCCTGTCCGGTGATGACGACCCGGCGCACGTGCTCAGGCCCGGGCCACGATCAGGCTTTCCACGGAGCGGACGATGGAGCCGACGGTGTCTATATTGAATTCGGAGGCCTCCGGCTGGTTGGCGTTGAACGGAACCTGGATGTCGAAGGCCTCCTCGATCGAGAAGATCGCCTCGACCACGCCCAGCGAGTCGATACCGAGGTCTTGAAGCGTCGCGGCGAGCGTCACATCCTCCGGCTTCAATGCGGCCTGTTCGGCGAGGATCGTGATGACGACGCGCTCGACGTCCCGCTTCACTCTGCCGGTCATCGCCTCTCATCCTCCGCTCTTGGCCCGGCCTTCGGATCGTTGGGATTCCCGTCGGAGCCAAGGCTCCGCCCGACCGCGAGGCGCGCGAGCACGCGCGGCAGACGCCGGAGCGCCTTGTACATCTCAACGTTGCGATCCATCTCGACGGCCGGATAGCCCATCATGATCCGATTGTCCGCGACATGGCCACTGACGCCCGACTTGCCCGTGATGACGACATGGGACCCTATCCGCAGGTGGTCGGCGACGGATGCCGCGCCACCGATCACCACGCCGTCTCCGACCACCGTCGATCCGGCGATGCCGGCTTGACCGCAGATCAGACAGTTCTCTCCGACCTGAACATTGTGTCCGATCTGGACGAGATTGTCGATTTTGGTACCGTTCCCGATGCGCGTCTGGGAGATGGTTCCTCTGTCGACGCAACTGTTCGCGCCAACCTCGACATCATCGCCGATCACCACCGTGCCGATCGAATTGATCCGAAGCTGGGTCGCCGATTCCCGCGTCGTGACGACTCCTTGCTCACGCGCCTCTTCGATCGATCCGGGAGCGGACGCGACGAACGAGAACCCGTCCGATCCGATCACGGCCCCGGCTTGCGCGATGAAGCGGTCGCCGATGACGACTCGCGCGCCGATCCTCGCCCCTGAATGAACCAGCGCGTCCTCGCCGATAGCGGCATCCTCCGCCACGGCGACATGCGGCATGATCCGCGCGCCGCGACCGACACGCGCACGCGCTCCGATCACGACGAAGGCGCCGATCCTGGCATCCACGCCGATGTCGGCCTCCGGATCGACAACGGCGCTCGGATGTACGCCCGGCGGCAGTTCCGGGGGGCGGTCGAACACGCGCGTCACGCCCGCCATGACCTGTCGCCCGCGCGGAGCCACGATGGCGGCTTCCAATCCGAGACCCCGCCAGTCGGCGCCATCCCAGACGATCGCCGATCGGGCGGCGCTTCGGCCCAACGCCTCGGCGAAGGCCGGCTGCATCCCCAAGGCGATCTGGTCGGCCGTCGCGGATTCCGGTTCAGCGGCGCCCGAGACGAGGATCGAGCCGTCGCCCTGCAGCCGCGCGCCGAGCGCGCCGGCGAGGTCCGAAATAGAGATCATGGGTCAACTCCATGCCGTTGCCGCGTCCTTATAGAACAGGCTTTGGACCGATGCAGCGCCAATCGGCACGGGAGGGAATGAACCCGCTCCGCGACGTCCGAAGCCCACTGAGAAATACGCGCAAGTTTAAACAACCCGCATTTACCCTTTGAAAAATTCGCTTCGCCGTGTCATTAAAAGCACTAAGGGGCGCGGAAAAAACAGTCGTCCCACGGGCATCTATCGAGGCAGTGAACATGACAACCAACGGCAGTGGTCCGTCCAGAAGGGCGGTATTGGGAGCATTCGCGGGACTGTGCGCGGTCGCGGCGGCTCCGGTCTACGCGAGGGCTCCAGGGTTTCTCAGGGGCGCCGGCGACGTCCGGCGCATCCGGATGTACAGCCAGCGCACCGGCGAGTCGGTGGACGCGATCTACTACGCGGACGGGCGGTACATTCCTGAGTCCATGAGTGAAATCAGCTACTTCATGCGCGACTGGCGTCAGAATGAAGTGCGCCGATACGATCCGAACAACATCGACAATCTGGCTGCCGTCGGCATCCTGATGGACACGACGGAGCCCTATCTCGTGATCTCGGGATACCGCACGCAGAAGACCAACCGGATGCTCCGGGGCGCCGCGAGCAACTCGTTCCACATCAAGGCGATGGCCGCCGACGTCCGCCTCAAGAGCCGCAGCGTGCGGCAGATGTCGAAAGCCGCCGTCAAGTGCAATGGCGGCGGTGTCGGCCATTACGGCCGGTCGAATTTCGTCCACATGGATTGCGGCCCGGTCCGGACATGGAGGGGCTGAGCCGGGCGCTCAGGCCCGGAGCGTCCCGTCTCCTTCGACCAGATACTTGAAACTCGTCAGCTGCTCGGCCCCCACGGGGCCGCGCGCGTGGAGTTTGCCGGTCGCGATCCCGATCTCCGCGCCCATCCCGAATTCGCCGCCGTCGGCGAACTGCGTCGAGGCGTTGCGCATCAGAATGGCGCTGTCCAGCCGCCGGATAAAGAGCTCCGCCGCCGCGTCGTCCTCGGTCAGGATACAATCGGTGTGCTTCGATCCGTAGCGACGGATATGGTCGACCGCGCCATCGACGCCGTCCACGACCCGGGCCGCGACGATGCTGTCGAGGTATTCCGTTCCCCAATCGGACTCGGACGCGGGAACGACCCCGGGCAGTCCCGCGAGGTCCGCGTCTCCCCGCACTTCGACGCCGGCGGAGATCAGGTCCGAGATGAATTGCGGGGCGTGATCCCCGAGAAGGGCGCGGTCGATCAGAAGGCACTCCGCAGCGCCGCAGATGCCGGTGCGCCGCGTTTTCGAGTTCAGGATCACCTGACGCGCCTTCTCGATGTCGGCGGCCTTGTCGACATAGACGTGAACGATCCCTTCGAGATGCGCGAAGACCGGCACGCGGGCCTCGGCCTGGACGCGGCCGACGAGACCTTTGCCGCCTCGGGGGACGATGACGTCGATCAGGCCGCTCATGATCAGCATCTCGCCGACGGCTGCCCTATCCGTCGTCGGGACCATCTGGATCGCGTCCTCGGTCAGACCGGCGGACCGCAACCCGTCGAGCATCACGGAATGGATGGCCCGGGCGCTTTCGAAGCTCTCCGAACCGCCCCGCAGGATCACGGCGTTGCCGGATTTCAGGCAGAGCGCGCCGGCATCGGCGGTGACGTTCGGGCGGCTCTCGTAGATCACGCCGACGACGCCGATCGGGGTCCGCACTCGTCGGATCCTGAGGCCCGTCGGGCGATCCCAATCGGCAATGACCTCGCCGACGGGATCGGGTTGGGCCGCGACGGACCGGACGCCTTCGGACATGCCGCGGATCCTGTCCTCCGTCAGAAGCAGCCGGTCGAGCATCGCGGCACTCAGGCTCTTTTCCCGGCCCGACTCCATGTCCCGCATGTTGGCGTCGAGGATCGTCCGGCTCGCCGCCTCGATGGCATCCGCCATGGCCCGGAGCGCAGCGTCCTTGGCCTCGGTCTCGACCTCGGCCAGAACGAGCGCCGCATCCTGGGCCCGTCGCCCGATCCCGAGCATCAGCCCTTTCACGTCCGTTCTCGCATCCATCCCGTCGATCCTTACATCGCCATGTCGTCGCGGTGCACCAAGGAGGCCCGTCCCGCGTGGCCGAGCAGGTCGGCGATCCGGTCCGACCGGTGTCCCATGATGATTCGGGCCTCGGCGGCATCGTAGCCGGCCAGACCTTTCGCGACCACCGCGCCGTCCGGCCCGACAACATCGACCGGATCCCCGCGCAGGAACGCGCCCTCCGCCGCAGTCACACCCGCTGCGAGAAGCGATCGCCCCTGTCCCAAGGCCTTGACCGCGCCGTCATCGACGAGAATGCGGCCGCGCGGCTTCATGCTGGAGATCCAGCGTTTGCGCGCGGCGCGCGGGTCGCATTCCGCCTCGAACCAAGTGCAGCGCGCGCCGTTGGAAAGCGCCGCAAGTGGCCCGGCGACGGCACCCTCGCAGATAACCATCGCGCAACCCGCCTGGGTCGCGATGCGGGCGGCCTGCAGCTTGGTCCGCATTCCGCCCCGGGACGTGGCGCTCGCCGCCTCCCCGCCCATCCCGTCGATCTCCGGCGTCATCCGCTCGACGCGCGGCACATGTC
>Ga0316197_10002921_pt1 | contig 12166 bp, 7 predicted proteins | sample OudBiesiAoxic_MG_FD_204939 | JGI IMG/M metagenome (GOLD analysis project Ga0316197, IMG submission 204939) | Coastal sediment microbial communities from Oude Bieten Haven, Netherlands - site A oxic | ecosystem: Environmental > Aquatic > Marine > Coastal > Sediment | place: Netherlands...
TATTATTAGACGAACACACCGCGGCATTGGACCCAAAAACAGCGGCATTAATCATGGATATCACCTCACAAATTATTGCTGAAAAGCAATTAACCGTGATGATGGTAACCCATTCAATGCGTCAAGCATTGGATCATGGCTCTCGTACCATCATGTTGCATGAAGGTAAAATTATTTTTGATTTATCAGGCGAAGAGCGTGCCGGTTATCAAGTCAAAGATTTATTAAACCTATTTGCACAAGCACGAACTGATGGTGAAGAATTGGATGATGATAAGTTGTTGCTAGGGGCTTAACTTTACTTCGTTACTAGTAAAATAAAAAAAGAGCCTGAAGGCTCTTTTTTTATGCTTGCTAAATACTGTTAAATTGATACATTTTTCCTTGCCAATAATTGATCATATGCTTAATGAAACTGATATTAGTTCATTGAATGTAAGCCAATCATATTACCTTCAGAATCTAACACTAAACAAATAAATCCATATTCACCAATGTCCATTTTAGGTCTTTGTATTGAACCGCCGGCAGCTTTTGCTCTTGCGGCTTCAATTGCACAATCATCACATGCAAAATAAACAAGAGTACCGCCACCACCGGCAATAACATGATCCATCTTCACTAATGCACCAGTAGCACCATATTTTTCCATATCAGAAGGGAAAGCGAGCATCTGAATGCTTGATTCATTAGGATCTCCTAGTACTTCTAAATTAACCTCAAACACAGCTTCATAAAATGTTTTAGCTCTGGCTAAATCATCGACATAAATTTCAAACCAACCGACAGGGTTCATGGACATACTTTCCTCCTTAGTGATAACTTACTTTCTAAAAAATTAACGTAATGGATAACCTTAATAACAGCGAACAAGGGGTAACAATGAACAAGGAATGTACTTTATGTAAACTTAAGCGTGTTTGCAGAGAGGGCGACGACAAAAATTCAATTTTTAGACTTTATAGGTAATGAATTAAAATAAATATAATATGAACATAATCAATTTAAACCAGTAGTATTGTTTTTTTAATAATTATAAATTGAACTAGGAAAAGTAATGCGCCCAAGTGAACAATTAAAACAAACTTGTATTGATGATTGGTTAAAAGCAACAAACCATCCTTTTTGTATTGAGCTTGCAGATGGCAGCTTAGCATTGGATAAAATGCGCGTTTATTTAGCTCAGGATTATACTTTTATTGATAATTTTGTTCGCTTAGCTGCTTCCGCTATTCATCATGCTCCATCTCTGCCTGACCGTCTGCCATTAGCGCATTTTCTAGGGAATATAGCCGGTCCGGAGAATACCTATTTTCAACGGTCTTTTGACATATTATCAGTTGCTGACTCGAAGCGAACAGCACCTAAATTATTAACACCAACCAGTGATTTTCAAGCGTTAATGCTAAAAGCGGCTAACAGTGGTGAATATGGAAATATGGTCGCCGTGTTGTGCGTTGCCGAGTGGGTGTATTTAAGTTGGGCACAACCTGTTTTTGAACGTACAGATTACGCTAAATTGATTAAAACATTACCCTTCTATTTTGGAGAATGGGTAAACTTACATTCTGGAGAGTATTTTGAATCGGTAGTAGATCATTTACGTACTCAACTTGATATTGCATTTAATAATGCAGATGTACAGCAACAACAAACGATGCAAGATTACTTTCAACAAGCAGTGTTATTAGAAAAACAGTTTTTTGATGCTTGTTATCAATAACAGTTGCCTATAACTTGCTATTAAGAGCCGGCTATCGATAACTTTTTATCGATAGCCTCAGCTGAACTTCTTAGTCGAGCATTACGCTTGAATACTATTACTTTAGCTCCGCTATTTATTATGATTGATTTTCACATCACCAAAAATAATATCTCGATGATTTTCAACCCATAACTCATGCTTTGCCATTACCTTAGTAAACATCGAACTTTGTAAATAAGTATTTAACCAAGCGCGTAGTTTTGGGTAGGGGGATTGTTGGTACCATTGACGTTCTACTTTCGAGAACTGACGAATAAATGGTATTAATGCAATATCCAATAAACTCTCAGAGTCACCCATTAAGAATCGATGTTGCGCTAATCGTGACTCTAATTGTTGCAAGTAAGTTTCACAGACTTCACGGCATTCTGTGATGTTAGTCTCCTGATAACGCTTGGCACATTTATAGGCTTCATTTGCTGGAATCAAACCCATTTCATAATAGTTAATCAGCGATAGCATTTGGTCCAATGTTGAGTCATTTGAGGCAGAGCGATGTGCAGTTAACAATTGTGTAGGATCATTGGCTGTTAATACCTTCAGCATAATATCAAGGCTCTCTTCGATGACTTCAGTTTTTTCTCCATCGTAAGTCACTAACATTGGAACGGTACCTTTTGTACTAAGTACTAGCATTTCAGGTGGCTTGTTATTTAATTTGATAGCCCTGATTAAAACCGGCTGCTGAGATTTAAAAATAGCAATTCGTGCACGCATCGCATAGGGGCAATGTTGTAAAGAATACAAGATTGGCAGGTGAGCAGAAGTTTGCTTAGTATTAGTTGGCTGCATAAGAGATCCCTGACAATAAATTCTGTAAATAGAGTGTATTAACAACATATTACCTATAAGCCTTAAGCTCAGCCAGTATTGCTTATTAATAATTTAACTTGATGATTTAGCTTAATAAATAAGCTTATCATCCATTTACAATAAGTGATTCATTTAGGCTCAGTTCATTTCCAATTGATGATTGTTATTAATATCAAAAAAATTCTCTAAAGAATTTTAAAAGAGCGTTGCTTGGCGTATACTGTCGGCGCGATAAAAAGCAAAATGAAAATAATACTATTAAAGGAAAAAAAATGACTCCTATTGTAAAAAGTTTCCAGTATGGCGAACATACGGTAACACTAGAAACTGGCGTAATTGCTCGTCAAGCAACAGCCGCTGTAATGTGTAGCATGGACGATACGTGTGTATTCGTTTCTGTTGTTGGTAAAAATGCAGATGATCAAGAGCGTGATTTCTTCCCTCTGACTGTTAACTACCAAGAAAAAACATACGCTGCAGGTAAAATCCCAGGTGGTTTCTTCAAACGTGAAGGCCGCCCATCTGAAGAAGAAACGTTAATTGCACGTCTTATTGACCGTCCAGTTCGTCCTCTTTTCCCAGCTGGTTTCAAAAACGAAGTACAAGTGATTGCAACTGTTGTTTCAATCAACCCAGAAGTTAACCCAGATATCGTTGCTATGATCGCAACATCTGCGGCACTGTCTATCTCTGGTATGCCTTTTAACGGTCCTATCGGTTGTGCTCGTGTTGGTTACAAAGAAGGTCAATACCTACTTAACCCAACTAAAACAGAATTAGAAACAAGTGATCTTAACCTTGTAGTATCTGGTACTGACAACGCAGTATTAATGGTTGAATCAGAAGCAGCTATCCTAAGCGAAGACGTAATGTTAGGCGCTGTAGTATACGGCCACGATCAGCAACAAGTTGTTGTTGAAGCAATCAAAGAGTTCGCTGCAGAAGTTGCACGTCCTAAATGGGATTGGTCTGCACCAGTTCGTAACGAAGCATTAGATGCTGCGATTGCAACTGAAGCACAAGCTCGTTTTGAACAAGCTTACCAAATCAGTGATAAAGGCGAGCGTTACGACGCAATCAAAGCTATCACTACTGAAGTTAAAGAAAAATTATTAGCTGAAGACGAAGCATTAGTGGCTAAACAAGTAGGCGAATACCTACATGATTTAGAAAAAACTGTTGTACGTACGCGCATCATTAAAGGTGAGCCACGTATCGATGGTCGTGATCCTGAAAGTGTTCGTGCACTTGACGTTCGTACTGGTGTTCTACCACGTACTCACGGTTCTTCATTATTTACACGTGGTGAAACACAAGCATTAGTAACAGCGACGCTTGGTACACAACGTGATGCTCAAATCATCGACAGCCTAATGGGTGAGAAGAAAGATCACTTCTTATTACATTACAACTTCCCTCCATACTGTGTAGGCGAAACGGGTTTTGTTGGTTCTCCTAAACGTCGTGAAATTGGTCACGGTCGTCTAGCTAAACGTGGTGTATTAGCAGTAATGCCTTCGGTTGAAGAATTCCCGTACACAGTTCGTGTTGTATCGGAAATTACTGAATCTAACGGTTCATCTTCAATGGCTTCTGTTTGTGGCGCATCACTAGCACTTATGGATGCTGGTGTTCCACTTAAAGCATCTGTTGCTGGTATCGCGATGGGTCTAGTTAAAGAAGGCGAAGAGTTCGTTGTTCTTTCTGATATCTTAGGTGATGAAGATCATCTTGGTGATATGGACTTTAAAGTAGCAGGTACAACTGGTGGTATCACTGCTTTACAAATGGATATCAAAATCGAAGGTATCACACGTGAAATCATGCAAATTGCTTTAAACCAAGCAAAAGCAGCACGTTTACACATTCTTACTGTTATGGATGAAGCAATCTCTGAAGGTCGTGATGACATTTCTCAGTTCGCTCCACGTATTCACACACTGAAAATTCCAACGGACAAAATCCGTGACGTTATTGGTAAAGGCGGCGCAGTTATCCGTTCTTTATGTGAAGAAACAGGCACAACTATCGAAATCGAAGATGACGGTACAGTTAAAATTGCTGCAACTTCTGGTGAGCAAGCTGAAGATGCAATCAACCGCATTAAAGCACTTACTGCTGAAGTTGAAGTCGGTACTATCTACCACGGTAAAGTTGTACGTCTAGCTGACTTCGGCGCATTCGTTAACATTCTTCCTGGTAAAGACGGTCTAGTTCACATCTCACAAATCTGTGAAGAACGTGTTCAAAAAGTATCTGATTACCTGAAAGAAGGTCAAGAAGTTAAAGTTAAAGTACTAGAAGTAGACCGCCAAGGTCGCGTACGTCTTTCTATGAAAGAAGCAGCAGATAAAGTTGAAGCAGCTCCAGCAGCTGAGTAATCTTTTTTAAGGTTTTCTTTTAGTTAAGTAAATCTTTGCATAACTTTTTAGAGCAAGCCTCGGCTTGCTTTTTTTGTGCCAGTAGGAAAGTGTTATGGAGCCTTGATTTGTTATTTGAGAGTTGGCTCGTCTGCGCTCGTCGTGGCATTAAGCTTGTTTATCACTTGATATTCCGCCCTAACGGCGTGTTACTTTCTTTTGCATGCCCAAAAGAAAGTAACCAAAGAAAAGGGCACACCGAGTCGCTTTCTGATCCAATCAATGAATAACTTTCTTAACGCACCAGTTCATACGCACATCCATGTGCTAAATGAACTTACAGCAAACGTCCTGTTTGCTGTTGCTGAAAGTTCTTAATTGTTTGGGAAAGCTCAACGGTGGGGTAGTTGTAGCCGCATTGAGTTGTAATTCGTCTGTGCTCGTCGATTCGTTTCGAATGTTATTTGCTTAAGTTTCGCCCTGTCGGCGACTTCGGGAACCTATAACTGTAAAGAACTCAAAGAGATTGGCCCCGATCGTTTTTTAATCTGAATAAATGACTATCTTCTTAATGCACCGCTCATACGCCACATCCATGTGGCGAACTGAGCTAGCAACGCCTGCTCATAAAACACGATACTGTCGTATCATTCGCTATCTTAGCTTTCTAAAGGTAGTCATTGATTCAGAAAAACTCAACGGGGGGAATGAACGTAGCCGCAATGATTAAGGTTTAACTCGTTCCCATGCTCTGCGTGGGAATGCATATTTCCTTATATTTTTAGAAGTAGGCTCGTCTGCGCTCGCCGTAACTTTAAGTTTGTTTATCACTTGGTATTCCGCCCTAACGGCGGGTTACTTTCTTTTGCATGCCCAAAAGAACCCCATACCTACAAGAGCAAAGAAAAAGGCACACCGAATCACTTTCTAATCCAACCAATCAATCACTTTTTTAATGCACCAGTTCATGCGCACATCTATGTGCTAAATGAACTTACAGCAAAGGTCCTGTTTGCTGTTGCTGAAAGTTATTCATTGTTTGGGAAAGTTCAATGTTGTGGCCGTTGTCGCTGCGTTGAGTTTTACTTCGTCAGTGCTCGTGATTGCTATCAATTTACTTGGTATTTATAATAATGCCGTGTATTAATATTTTGGGTATGCTTGTTTACGCTATACGAATATTATACGAGATGACCGTATAAAAAATAATAACTCTTCTGTTTACTTGTTTTGAGCAAGGCACCATTAAATAAATATTGAGATTTAAACCATGGCACTAGCAACCAGCCTAAGCGTACTTGAAATAAGTGCGATATTTTTATCAATTACCGCGTTACTCACTTATATAAATCATCGTTTTATTGGCTTACCAACAACCATTGGCGTTATGGTTATTTCAATGCTTTTATCTATCGGCGCTATATTTTTGGGCTTTTTAGGGTTTGATGGTCTTATAGATTACGAAGTGAGCTTACTCGATCAGTTAGATTTTCCTGAAGTTTTGCTTGATGGCATGCTCTCTATGCTGCTTTTTGCTGGGGCGCTGCACGTAAATGTTAGCGATTTAAGACGTTATAAATTGCCAATAGGTATTTTGGCCTGTGTTGGTACGTTGTTATCTACGGTTGTTATTGCTGGCGCGCTTTATTTAGTACTTCCTCTGCTTGGTTTTGATTTAGCATTTATTTGGTGTTTACTGTTTGGCGCATTAATTTCGCCAACCGATCCGATTGCGGTAATGGGAATTTTGCAATCTTCGGGTGCGCCCAAAAGTATTGAAACCGTGATCGCGGGTGAATCGTTATTTAACGATGGTATTGGCGTGGTTATTTTTGTGCTTTTACTGGGTGTTTTATCCAGTGGTGATATTCCTACAACCTACTATGTAGCGCATACGCTCGCGGTTGAAGCCGGTGGCGGTATTGTTTTTGGTTTGGTGCTAGGTGGTATTTTATATTACTTACTCAAAAGTATTAATAGTTACCAAGAAGAGGTGCTACTTACTTTAGCGGGCGTTATTGGTGGTTACGCACTTGCAAGCCATTGGCATCTGTCGGGCCCACTTGCAATGGTAATGATGGGGCTAATGGTCGGTAACCATGGTCGTAGTATGGCTATGAGCGACAAAACACGCCATTACGTTGATTTGTTTTGGGAGCTGATTGACGAGATTTTAAATGCTATTTTATTTGTACTGATAGGGCTTGAAGTCGTCATGATTACATTTTCGAGTAATTTGTTTGTGGCTGGTGGCTTAACAATTTTAATAGCATTACTCGCACGTTTAACCGTTGTGGGTATAACAACCACTGCATTTAATAAGCAATTAGAGTTGCCATCCGGTGCGTGGAAAGTGTTAACCTGGGGTGGCTTGCGTGGTGGTATTTCGGTTGCACTGGTATTGCAATTACCTGATGGGAGCGAACGCGATATTCTTTTGGCTCTAACTTATGCGGTTGTAGTGTTTTCTATTTTAATTCAAGGTTTGAGTATTGGTAAAGTGGCCAAAACTATCCGTCAAATATAAATAGGTTAAATATAATTTTTTAAAAGTGTGTGAAATAGCTGTATTTCACACGCTTTTATTTCTCTCTTATAAAAACAAAAAGGTAATTAAAACGTAAAGGCGAGCTGACGATGCAATCAACCGCATTAGAGTGTTAAATGGTTTTAAACAAACGATTAAATTCGTCTTGGGCTATGTTATCTCCATTTAAAATTTTGGTTGATAAATTATAAATACGCTGAGTAACCCCTTGAACTTTTTCTTTAAAATCTTCAGCTTGCTGATGATCAATGCGATTATTTTTGTCGTATTTAGCTAATAACAAATCCATTACATGATTCATTTTAACTTTAAGCTTTTGTTGGGATATGCCTATTTGTTGAGTCCTGTCTGCGATCTTTGGTCTCGTATCAATTTCAGCCGCTAGCCATTGTTTATACTGGCTTACAAAATGGGGGGCATTCATGATCATTAATCCATTATTGGTGTCCAGCATATAGCTACGAACGTCAGCGTTTGCTGAACCAATAAATAAATCATCGCCAAACAGCATGACTTTTGAATGTAAAGACAAGGTGCTGGTTTCGTTCTCATTCGCTTGTTGATATTCACTGTAGTTCAACGTTGCTGATGTTGTTGACGTTTGTTGCGCCCTATAGTCTTCAAATGCTTTCATTTGCCACATTGCGAGTAGATTCACCACATTTAGATCCGTGGTTTCAATAGAGTTGGTGATGATTTGCAAACTCACATGTGTACAGTCCCAACTACCGTCAACCATAGCACCTAGCGCGGCGAGTAGGTTACCGGGCATAAAGAAGTAAGCGTTATGGATGATAACTTGCTGTGGGTTATTTACAGTTGCCTGTTCACAGGTTTTCTTCAAGGATGCTAGCCAAGTTGCATGAATCGCTTTTCCATAATCAGCTTCTTTACCGTCAATAGACCCATAACCTCTTTTACTTTCAAAGAAAGGAAGGTTCTCTAAATAGTAAACTTGAGCTGATGCATCTAAAGCAAAAGATTGGCTTATTCCCTGGGTACGTGGAGCATAGTTGTTGTTATAACTCTCAATCATTTCAGTCATGGATTGCTCAACTTTTATTAAGCGCTGATCCAAACTAACAAAGTGTTGTTGATAATATTGGTCAACACAAGTTGGATTGTTGGTACTTTGGTTAGTGCAAAATTCCTGTGATTTTTTGTAAATATCCAAATTCATTAAAAAATCATTGGGAGCATGCTCGCGGATTTCATCAAGCGAGGCCACCATAGTAGTAAAGTGCCAGAGGCGGTCAAAAGTAGAGGTCACTTGTGGGTCTGGGGCATTAAATTCTAATCGCACATCGGTATCCATAAAAATATATTTACTGGATAAGGGACTCGGGTTCATATGATAAGAGTTTTCGACATTTCGACCGCCTAATTGCATGGTCTGTTGATCAACTAAGAGTAATTTATGATGTAAAAATTCAGTGAGATAATCCCAATCTCTGCGGGCAATTGAGTTATTTTCTCGATTGGTCGGTAAAAAGCTATTAACGGAATTTAATACTGGGTTGATTTGATCGCCTAATACTAATGTCGCTGTCGCTAATTTTATTTTCGCTGTTAACGAGGCTAAACCACCTTGGTAATTAGCTTGATAATATAATTTACCTAATTTTTTTAACTGAGCTTGGGTATCCGCACTGTCAGCGTCCGTTGAAGCGGATAATGCAGCTACATCTATTGATTGGCCATGTTCAAGAGAAAAAGCCATTAACTCGGGGTTTTTGGCATATAAGCCAGACAAGAAAATAGCGGACATAGGAGTCGATAAATTAGAAATACCAATGTCTGAAGCTAAGCGATTATTGATTTTTTCATTATCAAAGAGTTGTTCAATTTCAGCATACTTGTCTTGATTACAAGCAGCGTCTGCTTTACTTGATTGACCACAGCCTAAAGTTAAATAGACTGCATCTTTAACGATATTTTGGCTCGGTCTTCCATAAAGCTTAACTTGAATGTTACCGCCTCCTGCTTGTTGCAAATAACTGAGGCGGTCTAAGTCTTTGTAGGTGCTGAGGTAATCTAATAATAACCTGACTTTTACGCCTCGTTTTGCTGCGTTTATCAGAGCTTGTGCTAATACAGAAGATGTGTGATCGTCAGAAAAAATATAATAGGCAAGATCAATGTGGGTATTAGCTTGATTTATTAAGGCCAATTTGCTGGCAAAGGCCTGATCATTATCAGTGATCACCGTGGCGGCTTTTATGGGTAAGCTGCCAGTGGATGCATATTGAGTTAACAAGGCATCATCTAATGCTACTTGCTCTCGAGTTGCACAAGCGCTAAGTGTAAATATTCCAATTAAGATAAATAATTTACTACTAATCTGGGTTAGTCGCATTACTGATTCCTTGTATTATTACTAAGTACTCATTGAAATAATTGTTGTTAAATCTAGTATTGAATTTTTTAGTTGATTGAACTTTGTAGTTGATTGAACTTTGTAGTTGATTGAACTGGTCATCAATATAGGTGGATTTTTTGTTAGTGCCTTAAAGGGTATTTAAAACGAATAAGCAACATAAATTAATAACTATAATCAAGGCAATAACTTATAAATGACTAAAAATCCACCATATAGGCAAAATATGAGTTATTCAAGTGTTCTAGCAAAATCTCTTTTTTAAAAAACAAACTATCGCTTTTAAGTCACATAAAAATGAAGAAGTTGATAATAAGGTTGAACTGGTATGAACTCTTATCATCAAATTAAAACGATTCCTTGTCGTTTATGAACAAGTTGTCAAGTTGTGGACACCCAAATGTTGAAGTTAGGGATATCAATTAGTTAATGAGTTAAGTCGAAACTCAATGTGGTTAAATCAAACCTCTCGTTGAGTTAATCGTAATCCATATTGAAAGCTACAAACATTGCTCAATGCGGCTACGGCTACGCCCAAAAGATATGTAGAAAAAAGAAGCAAAAATGCCAAGTGGTTCTTAACTGACTGGCATTAGATTAATAAGGTCCATTTACAATGGTGTAATCATGGCATTTTTTTAATAATTTTAAAAAGCTGTTTAGATTTCGATCCAGACTGCTTTCGGGTAAATAGAGGTGATAACCATATGCCTTGGCGAGTTGTTCGCTTCGATGTAACCATGCTGCGATTGGGCCTTTATATATAACTTCATTTAACGTATAGGGCTCAAAATTAATCAGACTACCTTCAAAATCAACTTCTTTATTAGCGATCGCTAAAATGAGCAATTCTTGTTGTTCGTGAATTAATTTGTTCGCTAATCTTGGTGATATGCTTTTAGCTATATGGTCTAAATTATTTAGTTTGATGCCGACATAGGGTAATTGTATATGCTCACCTTGGACATCTGCTTTAAGTTCACCAAAACGTATAATATCTTGCCATGGTAGTGCCCACTGACCATGGCGATGACAATATCTAATCGTTTTTGGGGTGATAAAAAGACTGGTTCCGGGCTCTAAATATTTAAGTACACCTATTAAAATAAGCACTAATGTAGCTGATATGAGGAAAATTAATTGAATTTTAAAAGTTTGCCAAAGGAATAAACTTAGAAGCCAGAAAATAAATAGCGAGATACATCCAAGCCATATAAATGTGTGTGTATGACGTTTTGAATTAGGGTGAATGGTAATAACTCTATCCGTTGTATTATCCAATTTAGCCTTCCTTGAAAACTTTGTCAGTTGAACAAATACTTTTCATTAGCAACCATAAATATATTGTTGAGAGTAAATATGAGCTTTAGAAATTATATAATAAATGTAAATGACTATCATAAACGTAAATAACTGCCATCAACAAAGGAAATATTTGAGTGATTGTTAACAATAGGTAAATTTTTTACTGATAACAGGTTATCTTAGCTGCTGTAAAGTTGTCTGGAACTAGCTTTTCTAGAAGGTGCAGAGCTGATAGCCCTTGTAAGGTTAACTTTTTAAGTGCAGTGTTGCTAACGCATAACTAATTATTTTTGTAACTACTCAGGCCGTCGCTATTTAAGCCTATTTCTTCGTTGAAAAATGCTCATTTAAACCACTAAACTGCGCTTTTTCGCCTTGAACTAAGCATAAATAGCTTAGCCCTGAGCATTTACGTTTTTATTTTGGTAAAAAGCACTCAGTTTTAATGAGTGCTGAGTAGTTACTTATTTTTTTGATATAATTATATTGTCCTTCCATTTTTATCTGTCGCTCAATTCTGAAAATTTTCACTGCATGTCAGTCATAAGCAGATAGGTAATGTCTGGATTTTTTGATCTTCACTTATGTCATTTTTTTACTAAAAGGTAATTTTTTAGATCGTAATTTAACGTATCTCAACTATCGCTGCGATACTTTTTATTACCCACTATCTATATATTCCCTTCACCCCTTATTATGCTAATTCTAATAGGGCGATAACTTCTAAAGCATTTTAATGAGCCATTTTATATAACATGTCCATTTTGGTGCATAATTTGGAATTATGTATCATTTTATACCATGCATATCATCAATAAATAAAATAATTTTAAATAAACACATATAAATCAATAGTTTAATTTTTGGCATCGTATGTGCTCTATAAAGCATAAAGGAATGTAATTTTAACCAAGGTGAGGTCGTTATGTCTTATATAGAGCCAAGTGAATTTGTAACCAAAATGGTGGATGCAGGTGAGTCAAAAGTATACATGTCAA
>Ga0316197_10002924_pt1 | contig 12156 bp, 8 predicted proteins | sample OudBiesiAoxic_MG_FD_204939 | JGI IMG/M metagenome (GOLD analysis project Ga0316197, IMG submission 204939) | Coastal sediment microbial communities from Oude Bieten Haven, Netherlands - site A oxic | ecosystem: Environmental > Aquatic > Marine > Coastal > Sediment | place: Netherlands...
ACCTCCCCGGTGTCGGCACCGCCGCCGCGACACTCCGCTACTGACCCGACCGATTCCGGCTGGTGACGGGCGGTAGCCAGATCACACGGGAAGTGACGACCACGAGACTCGAGGGCGGTGCTCGTCGGCTACACCAGAGCTGCCGTTCCGGCAAGATGTCCTTCGCGGTTTCCTTGCCGGGATGACCCTGCAGAACCGGTGCTGTACTCAGCCGAGCCCACCGGCGCGTGGAAATGCGGTCGGTGGTGCGGCGTCGGGGCGGAGCACGGGGCGTACGCGATAGTCGGTCAACGCGTAGCCCAGATTGATCAGCTGGGACCGAGTCTCGGTCGGCATCTTGGCAAGTCGGGTGTGCACCGAGCCAAGCGCCCGCAAACGATCGGGTGCGAGGTGGAGGCCGTCGTCCGGCTGACCGCTGTGGTCGTTGCGCAACGACCACAGCAAACGTGTCTTCGCTGATGCGCCTGGCGCGTAGAGCTCCTCGTACCTGCGGCGCTTGCCGACCTGGTCTTGGAGCAGCGACATCGTTCTCAAGCTGATGCTGAGCCAGTTCGTCGACAACTTGGTGGTCGTGGCGAACGGTGCGCCGCCATCAGAGATGAGCACGGTCTGATGATCATCGACCGACTGGACGCCCATGTTGTCGTACACCCCTCCGTCGGTGAGCCACAGGCGTGACTGGGCAGGGATCGGGGTGCCGGTGTGGTGGTGGACCATGACACCGGGGGTACGGATGCGTGCCGGCGACAGCATCGGAGGAAACGAAGATGATGCCGCGACCACCAGTGACAGCGCGATCTGCGGTTCGATGATGCGCCCGACCGAGTAGTCGTGCGCAGCATCTTTCGACCACATGAATGCGTTGCCGCTGTGCATGTTCGTGGTGTTGAACACGAAGTACGGCTCGTCGGGGACGTCCTGCAGCGAACGGCCGTCCAAGAGATGCTGATCGTAGAGGGCCGCCAGCCGCGTTGCCGGAGCGCGCAACCTGGCCCATCCACCGAGGACTGCCCGCACATCGAGCGTCGTGCCGGCGAGGTCGAACAGGCTCCGCTCGACCGCGTCGACGTTGAGACCATCTTGGGCCCAGTGCATCGACATCGCCGCCGCCGCGATCGAACCACCCGACACGCTCGAGACGGTGCCGACCTCGTCGAGCACGCCGAGCTCCGCAAGACGACGGAGGGCCCCGACGTGGAAGAGCATCGCTCGGTAGCCGCCACCACTCAGGCAGAGAGCGGTAGCGGGGCGGAGACCGTGAGGTGTGGGTGGGTCGGTCGTCATGGTGATCGCAGAGTCTGGGCCGGTCTTCCTTCGCCGTCAAGCACGAGGAGCCGCGAGGCATGCAAGGGCCGGCTCGGGTTCGGGCGATCGACCCGACCCACGAGTGTGGAGCGCAGCGGGTTGTGACAGTCTCTACGCATGGTCGATGCCTCGCACTCACCGCGATCTGGCTTGCGGGTGATGACCTTCTTGTTCACCGACATCGAGGATTCGACGCGTCGGTGGGAACGCGACCGCGACGAGATGCACGCCATGCTGGCGGCCCACGACGAACTGTTGCTGGCGTGCATCGAGCGTCATGGCGGTGAGCAGTTCAAGCACATGGGCGACGGCGTGTGTGCGGTGTTCGAGTCGGCGACGGGGGCCCTGGCCGCGGCGGTCGAGGCCCAGCGAAGCCTGGTACTGCCTGTCCGGATGGGTCTTTTCACCGGCGACGCCGAAGCCCGGGGAGGCGACTACTTCGGACCGGCGTTGAATCGGGCTGCGCGCGTGATGGGCGCTGCTCACGGTGGGCAGATCCTCGTCGCCGAGTCCACGGCCGTGCTGATCGATCGATCGAACCTCACCGATTTGGGTGAGCAGAGCTTCAAGGGGGTTCAAGAGCCGATCACCGTGTTCCAGGCGAACGCCGACGATCTGCGTTCGACGTTCCCTCCGTTGAAGACGGCCACGGAGATCACGGGCAACCTGCCAAGTCGGCTGGCCGACTACGTCGGACGCGCATCGATCCAGCAATTCGTGATCGACGCCGTCCGAAGCCACAGCCTCGTCACGCTCGTCGGTACCGGAGGCTTGGGGAAGACCCGGTTGGCGATCGAGAGCGCTCATGAACTCGTCGACGAGTTCAGGTCCGGGGCCTGGTTGGTGGAGCTCGCGGCGATCGACGCGCCGGAGAGCGTGGTCGATGCCGTGGCGACCACGCTTGGCGTCACTCCTCGTCCCGGTATGTCGATGGTCGAAAGCCTCGGGTCTGCGCTGTCCGATCGCTCGATGCTGATCGTGCTCGACAACTGCGAGCACGTCGTCCACGCCGCCCGCCACGTCGTCGACGCTGTCCGCGCCACGGCACCCGGCGTCAAGTTCCTTGCAACGAGTCGCGAACGACTGCTCGCCCGCGACGAACAACTCATCGAATTGGAACCGCTCGATTCGGCCGGCGGGGCTGACTCACCCGCGGTCGAACTCTTCGTTCGCCGTGCGCAGGCCGCCCGACCGTCGTTCGAGTTGGGTCCCGACGCCGCCGTCGTCACTGAGATCTGCGAGCAACTCGAAGGCAACGCGCTGGCGATCGAACTCGCGGCGGCGAGGATGTCCTCGCTCGCCCCGACCGAAGTGCTTGACCGGCTCGGAGAACGACTCAAGCTCCTCACTCGAGGTCCGAGCGAGTTGGAGCATCACCGGACACTGCGCCGCGCGGTGCAGTGGTCGTTCGATCTCCTCGACGACGAAGACCGTGACTTCGCACGCCTCTGTGCGGTGTTCGCTGACGACTTCTCCGCGGCTTCGGCTGCTGCCGTCGGCGGCATCACGGACGAGTACGAGACATTGGATCTGCTCGACTCGCTGGTGCGCAAGTCGCTGATCACCGCTGCGTCGATCGATGGCCGAACCCGCTACGGCATGCTCGAGACGATCCGCCACTACGCGCTCGAGGAGTTGATCGAGTCGGGCGCCGAGGTCGAGGCGCGGCGCCGTCACGCCGAGCACTACGCCCGCATGGCCGAGTCGGCGTGGGCCGACTGGGATGGCCCCGCCCAAGTCGAGGTCGTCGATGCGCTCGAACGTGACTACGCCGACTATCGGGCTGCGTTCAGATGGTCGGCGGCCGCCGGCGAGCTGTCAACGGCCGAGACCATCGCATCGCTGACGACCATCATGCTCTTCGGACGCCAGCGGTTCGAGCCGGTCGGCTGGGCCGAACAGCTCACCTCACTTGCTGAGCAAGAACAGCTGGTGGCCCTGCCGCGCCTGTGCATCGCTGCCAGTGTGTGCGTGTACGCGGGTCGGCCGACGGAGGCCGTCAGCTACATCGAGCGGGCGATCGAGCTGGAAGCAGACTCCCGCTACTTGTCGTTCGACCGCGGGTGGAGCGGTCTGCTCGCAGCCACTGCATATCGATACGTGAACGAGATCGACCGCAGCATCGAGATCTGCCGGTCGTTGGGCGCAGGCGACGGGCTTGCGCGTGTGATCGGTCACTGTGGCCTGCTGCACTTGCTGAGCGTCGTCGGCGACCTCGGTGAGGCACAGTCGCTTGCGGAGACGACCGTGACGGTTGCCCAGTCGCACGGCTCGCCGTTCTGGGTGGTCTGGGCGCTCGAAGGGTGTGGGCGGGCGTATGCCGAGACCCAGCCGCTGGTGGCGTTGGCGTACTTCCGCGACGGGTTGACGCTCGCGCGAGAACACCGCATCAGCTACTTCGAGGGCATCGCGGTCAGGGAGGCCGCGATGGTCGAGGCGCTGCAGGGTCAGCTCGACCAGGCCCTCGCGCAGTTCGACGAGACGCTCGAGTCGTTCGAACGCGCCGGCAACGTCACCCATGTCGTCAACAGCCTCGCCGACCTCGCCGTGCTGTTCGACCGCGTCGGACACGGTGAAGCGGCGATCATCGTCCTCGGCACGGTCGGCCGCCACGTCGACCACGCCTCGTACCCGCGCTTGCCCGAGATCGTGGAGCGCGCTGCAGTCGAACTGGGCGAGAGCCAGGTCGATCACCTGCTCGGCGTCGGCCGCTCGATGGAACTCCCCGAAGCGATGGGCTATGCGCGCGAGCACATAGCGGTCGCCCGCCGGCAGCTCCACAGCGAGGCGTCGACCGCGTGACCTCAGCTGTCGTCGCTGGATTGCGACGACGGTGACGAGAAGGGGCAGGTGACCGCACCGCGGCGCCGCTGCGACTCCTCGTAGACCCCGACGCGCGCTTTGAACACCTCGTCGTGGACCGGAGTCATCGACGGCGGGGTGTGGGCGGGGTTGTAGCCGATCTGCTCGCCGAGCGGGCCCTGTTGGTCCTCGACGAGGTGCTTGAGCTCGAGCGTGCCCATGAGGATCCGCTTGCGGTTCGACGGCCAGATCTTCGTCGGGTCGGTCGCGTCGTCCCACGGATCGCTGACCTGCATCCGCAGGTTGAATCGGAACGGTGCCCGCTCGAGGCGGTCCGCGAGCTCGGTGTGGAGGTAGTCGTCAGCGATCGTGGTGCCGTGGTTCTCGCGGACGCCGGCCGCTGGCTCGAAGGTGAACCGCACCGTTCGTCGAACCGGCGGGGCGCCCGGCACTGTGCCCGGGCCTTCGACGACGAATGCGTGCACTGCGCTGTAGGTGATCCGCGCGTAGCTCGCCGGCGGACGAGCGGGGACGAGCGTGGACACGTCTTGATTCCAGGTCCACGCCAGCCCACTCACCGTCTGGAGGAACGGCTGGGCCTTGGTGTAGCGCTTCGACCAACCCATGATGGCATCGTCAGTCGAGGGCTGAGTCAGGTCTTGGGGTGGGTACTCGATCAGCTGCAGCATCGAGCTGAGCGTCTTCCACCAGCCCCGTCGTTTCACCGGCCGCGGGATCGAGGCGTCTTCGAAGTCGAGCAGATCCTCGGGGGTGTCGACGACGAACATCGGCGTCGAGATGCAGATCAGATCGGCATGGTCGGGCTTGGCGTCGGTCCCCAGCAGGAACTTGACTGCCATGCCCCGGACATCTGGCACCTGATCGGGTTCGGTCTGTCCTTTGCTGTTCGAGAACCGAACCACCACCGGGGTCCAGTCGGTACCGAACATCGGTGCAAAGCAGAACTCCGACGCCTCCGGCGTACCGCGGAACGTGCCCATCACCGAGATCCCGCTGGAATGACTCGGACGGGTCGACGGGTCCCACTTCGGGAACGCCCGTGTCATTCCGTCGAGGAGCTGTGACTCCAAGTTTGCCATGGGCCACCTTACCTAGCGCTCGGAAGGTGGTTCGAACTAGGTTGGCCGGCGGGCCGATCAAGGGGGCTCAGTGGGAGCGCAGATGGGTACCAAACGGCTGGGGCGGCGATTGATGGAGCGGGTGCTCCTGGCCTACTGGCGCCGTGTCGACGACTTCGAGTTGCCACCGTCGATCTCGGATTCCTCGATGAACCCGTCCGACAATGTGCAGATCGCGTTGAACCTCGTGATGCCGTTGGCCGACCCATCGGCGATCGGCAGGGCGCGGCTCGCGCAGGAGTTGGGTCCGGCGATGCCCGAGGTCTTCGCTGGATTGAGCAACACCGGCATCGTTCACTTCGGGCGCCTGACGGTGGTCGACGACAACATCAACCTGTTCACGATCTACGACGGCGATTTCACGAACTACGTGCGCGACTTCATCTACAACGTCGGCGGTGCATTCAACATCATCTTGAGCTTCGTGAAGGATGCTCCACCCTTGCCGGTGGAGGAGCATCCGGATCGGTTCATTGAATGGGTCAAGGCACATGACGCGCTCCAGATCCCCGATGATGCGACCGTGATCAGTGACGATCTGCTCAAACTGCCACGCCGTCTCGCGATCGTGATGGCCGACAACAACGCAGTGCAGTACTTCGTGTACCGGTCCTATCCCGGCTACTCGGCGGCCCAGATCCGACACGCCCTCAAGATCGGTTGGTGACAGATGCAGTACGTGGACCTCAGTGACGTTCAAGGCAACATCCTCAGGGGGTACGGTCTGCCCTATGTCCGACACATCGTCGTGAAGGTCGCCGACGCCCGTGAGGCTCGTCGATTCATCGGGCGAACCGTCTCGGGTTCCGACGATCGACCGCAGGTGATGTCCGCAGCACCGTGGGAACGAGACGAGAAGCCCGATGTCTGTCTCAACGTCGGCGTCACGGCGGCCGGGCTGAGGGCGTTGGGGCTGCCGTCGGCTTCGCTGTCGACCTTCCCCGCCGAGTTCGTCGAAGGCGCGCCAGGTCGGGCCCACAAGGTGGGCGATGTCGACGAGAGCGCCCCCGAGCATTGGTGCGACGGTCTGGGCGATCCCGACAATGCCCACCTGATGTGGACGATCCATGCCAGCAGCGAGTCGGGTCTCGACGCTGCCACCGGCCGGCTTGTCGAATCGTGGCACCAGTCGGGTGCCTTCATCGTCACCTCGCGTCTCGACGGTGCAGCCCTGCCCGACGCCGACGAAGAAGCGGTCGTGATCAGCGGCAAGGACGGAAGCCAGACGTCACACCTCGGCGACAAGGTGCACTTCGGGTATCGCGACAGCATCGCGCAACCCCGCTTCGAGGTGAACGGTGCGGTCATGGGCCGCAGCGACGACCAACCGGCCACACCGGTCGGTGCGGTGCTGTTGGGTTACGCCGAGACCTCGTTTCCTGACGTCACCTGGGATTCGCCCCAACCGAAGGAGTTCTCCGACAACGGCTGCTACAACGCGTTCCGAGTTCTTCGACAAGACGTCGACGCGTTCGAGGAATTCCTCGAGGCCACCGCCGAGCAGTACTCGTGGAACAAGGAGTACGTCGCCGCGAAGCTCATGGGGCGTTGGCGCAATGGCGTTCCGCTGGTGCTGGCTCACGACGAGGAGTGGTCGCAACCGGGCGCCGGCATGCCGGCATCGATCAGCGACACGGACCTGAACGACTTCGACTACCCCGATTACAGCGAAGGCCGCGACGACATCGAAGGGCGCCCATGCCCGCTGGGAGCTCACATCCGGCGCGCCAACCCCCGTGGGAGCCGGATCGTGCAGCGCAGCGCCAACTACACCCGACCGATCGTGCGTCGAGGCATGCCGTACGGTCCGCCGTACGACCCGGAGAACCCGCGCGACGGACGCCAACGCGGCCTGCTTGGCAACTTCATGTGCTCGAGCCTGATCGCTCAGTTCGAAGCGGTCATGTACGACTGGATCAACCTCGGCCTGCAAGATCCGCGGATCACCGGCACGAACGACCCGATCATCGGTGCCAACAAGCCCGAGACCAGCCGGTTCGAGATCCGGCTCGATCGTGAACGCAGTGTGGAACTCACGGGTTTCCCCCGATTCACCCACGTCGAGGCAGGGATCTACCTGTTCTGCCCGTCGCTCAGCGGCCTGCGTTATCTCGCGTCGTTGCCCAACTGACCGGCCAGCGGCTGTCGGTGATCACCTCAGCGGCTCGGCGGAGGGTCTGCCGGCGACGGCGTCGCCGAGCCACGGGTCGGTGGCGAGGTCGGGGTCGAATCGGCGAAGCGGGTGGCGCTGCGGGTCGAGCACCGGTGACACGTCCCACGGTTCGAACGCGTTCTTGATGTTCACCAAACCCGTCCGCTCGAGTTCGGGGAAGTGGCGCAACAGCACCGACTTGAGCGTGGCGTCGTCGATCCACTGCATGCCCTCCGTCGTGTACACCTCGGGGCGGTAGTCGTCGGTGTAGAACCGGTCGGCTTGGAGCCGCCTGCTCGCGTTGAGGATGAAGATCTGGAACATCGTCTCACCGAAGCCGAATCCGTAGGGGCGGGTTTCCTCGGCCAAGGTCCCGACCATGAGATCGATCGATTCGATGTCGTCGCCGTACACCGCTCGCAACTTCTCCAGCGCATCTGGGTCAGAGGTCAGGTCCTCGAGACAGGTCATCGGATGCAAGCCGAGCTGGCGCCTGAATTCGTTGTAGCGGGGCACGCCGCGCTCGCGGGCCCTGAGGATGTCGACGGCGCCCATGTCGAACACCGGGTTGCCCGGAATGCTCAGCTCCTGCATGAACCGCGGGTAGTTGTTCAGAGCCAACTGGCCTGGGTGCTGATTTCCGAACGAATAGAACAGGTCGACGAGCCCCACTCGTTCGATCACTTTCGGCGAGCCGGCCTGGCGGCTCTCGACGAACGGGAGATCCTCGATCTCGGCTCCGGTTGCATGGCGGCGGAACACCAGCGACTCGGGGAGCAGCGAGTGCAGGCGATAGATCTCGACGAACTCCTCGGCGAGCCCGAACGCGGCGCCGTGCTTGTTGATGTGATTGCCGACCAGCCCCCCGAGCTCGGGGCTCGTGATGTTGTACTCGGCGACGGTCTTTCGCTTGCCCTCCGGCTGGAACCGATAGGTCAGGATCCCATACCAGTTCGCGTTGAGCCCGGTGTTGAGGCCGGGGTTCGGCAGAATCGCCGGTGTCCACTCGACCGAGTGGATCTTCGCCATCACTGCCGCGTTGATGAGCCGAGCGACGTTGAAGAGCCGGTCATCGGTCCAATTGGAGTGCCGGCTCTTGAGGCGATTGCAGATCGCGTTGTGTTCGAGGACGAACAGGTTGTGGAACATCGACAGACCGACCCACCAGTTGCGGACGAACCCGGTGTCTTCGACCCCGTTGGGGTTCACCGGCAACGTGCGCTGATCGGTGATGCGCAGCTTTCCGTCGACGCCCGAGCGCAGGCGGTCCTGGGTTGCCTGGTCGGAGCCGTAGATCTGTGAGCCGTCCCACCAGTGGGTGACCTCGTTGGCGAATGTGATCGGGGTCTGCTCGGGGCCGTGCGCGCCGTAGGTCGGGTCGGGCTGGGTGCGCGCGACGAACATGTGCTTCTGATGGTGGAGCAGGCGAGCCGGATCGTCGTCGTCGATCGGGATCTCGATCATCTCAGTGGTGACGTTCTCGCCGTGGCTGATCCAGTCGTGATTCATGAACTGGATCCAGGATGCAGCGAGCAGATTGAGGAACGGCACCTCCTTGATGCCGTCATCGCGAGTGAGGAGCGTGCGGCTGATCAGCCGTGGGTTCGGCGACAGCAACTCGTCGCCGGTCGCAGGCCTGATCGAGTCGCTGGCGACGTTGCGCGGGAACCGTGTGCCCGCAGCGCCTTCCTTCGGTTCGGCGAGGTTGTTCCAGCTGCCGTCGGCGGTGCGGAAGTGGGTCGCGCCCCTCGGTGCGAGCGCGTCAGCGGCAAGAAACCCCACCCTGGCGCCCTTGGGGTACGGCGAGAACAAGTTCTCGCGGTTGAGCTTGTCGCGCATGTAGGTGAGCGTGAGCAAGCTTGCGTAGAGGTGGCGGCGATACCAATTCGTCCACACCCGATCGGAGTACCGTCGGCCGACGACGCGGGTCGCGAACTCCCAGATGGGCACGGCGGCGGCGCCGATCCCGCGACCGACGATCAGCCGGAATCTCTCGCCGAACCCAACGTGATGTGGCGGCGGTGGGTCGGGAAGCCGAGGGGTCTCCGGCGCTCCGAGCAGCGCCTGTCGATCGAGGTAGTGGATGGGTGGCACATACACGTCGACCCGAGCTGTCGCGTTCTGGGCGCAACGGGCCTGCATGGTCGTCCACGCGTCGCGGGGGTCGACCGCGACGGCCCTCGAGTACTCGGTGGCCGCCTCGTCGTAGCGTTCGAGGTGGAACAGCGCGAGGCCGGCCAGCGCGGCCGCTTCGCCGGTCTGGTCGGGATGGTCGCTCTGACGCAGCACGTCGAGTGCTTCGTCGAAGCGACGTTGTTCGATCAGGTCGTGCGCTTGTCTGCACGCCTCGTTCCGGTGGTCGATGTTCATGTTTCGTTCACCCGTTCATGCTGATCTCGAGGTTCTTCGGCTGCATGCACCACGTTGTCGCTCCGGGGTCGAGCCCGGCGAGCTCGTCGTCGTACCTGCGTTGGAGCGTCTTGCACTCGTCGAAGAACTGGTGGAAGGCAGCGACGCCGCCTTGGTCGATTGCCAGGTACGAGTAGTCGTCGAGCAGTTCGGCTCGCTTGAGTTGGAGACCGAAGTTGTTGTTGACGACGCGCTGGTACACGTCGACTCCGACGGATCTCCCATTGCGCAATACCCGGGTCGGGTTCTTGCCGGCCCAGAGCTGGTAGTCCCAGAGCGTCGTCCCAGCAAGATCGTGCATCGTGTTGCCCTCGAAGATGTATCCGCCGACGAGCCGCGCGAGCCCGGCACGGGTGATCCCGTCGCCCAATACGGCTCCGATGCCATTCGGGATCGAGGCGTCGAGCGCCCCCAGCCACGACCTCACCGCATCGTCGGCTCTCAGGGCCTCGTCGGACTCGTAGTAGATGTGGATGTATCGGCGGGCGTGCGCGTGCATGACCTCGAAGACCTCTTCGAGGTTGCGCTGCGACGGGGTGTCGAAAGCGACGTCGTCGAGCCCGCGACGTGCCCGATCGGCGACGGGGTCGGTGATCGTGATCGGGTACTGCTCGTACATGGTGTCGAAGTAGTCGATCAGTCCGGCGTGGGTGAAGCTGAACATGTGGGTGAAGTCACCGTCGGCGCGCAGCTGGCCGCGGGTGATTCCGTAATTGGTGTAGAGGCTGTTGGCCATGTGTGGCCACACCAGCCGATACAGCGGGTGGTTGTATCGGAGATGATTACGGGCGGCGACCGCCCAATGGTTGGCGCAGATCAGGTGCACGTAGTTGAAGTGCCGGGTCATCGCCAGGTGCGTCGACGCCGCACACACGGCGAGCCGAGCAGCGGTCGTCCAGTTCGGGTCGCCGGGCATGACGCAGCCGAACTCGTCGCTGTCGATGTGACGCACCGTGAGACGCGCCGGAACGTCAGGTGCGTCGGTGCTCACCTCGTCGAACACGACCCTCAGCCCGAGCGAGCATGCGTCGGCGTGATGCTCGAACGTGCCGAGTTGCCGGAAATCCCATTGGAAGTGGCCGTCGAGGCGTTCGAGGAAGACTGCGTACGGGCTGGTCGTCGCAAGTCCGGCAAGATCAGGCTGATCGGCTCCAGCGAACGCGACAGGGAGCACGGGAGGTCGAAACACCTCGCGGTAGTTCGATGTCAGCGCACTCGAGAGCGCCTGGTCGATGTTGGGCGAGATCGGCTCGGCTGTCGGCTGCGTTTGCGGAATCAGCCGATTGAGTCCGATCGCAATCGTTGTGAGTGCCCGCATCGGCAGCTTGTTCTCCTCCTTCGGCAGCCTGTCGAAGACGAGCACCTTGCTGAGGGGGACATCGCGGTGCACCTCGCGGCAAGGGAGTAGGCCGAGCTTGCGCCCGTTGGGCTTCGGCAGCTCGATCGGTCGCTGCTTGGCGAGCTTGAATCGCCGCACGGAGAATCGTGACCAGAAACCCCGTTTGAACCGCCAGATCAACCCGTCGTTCATGTGCCTCCCGTCGCTCGCAACCGGACGAGCGGATTCGCGTTTTCGCGGATTCGCCGGCCAGGTCGTCGAACATACTCCACCAGCGCATCTCCAGTGCTCGCTGGGGCAGGTTGTCGGGCGGGCGTGAGTACTCATCGCAACGCCGCCGGCAGTGCGATGTCCACCGCTGGTACAACGACGACCGACTGCCGGAGCGGCTCGGTGGGGGCAATCTCGCGGGTGCATGCACCTCCATGACACGCCGTGCACACTGTCGAGAATCGGCGTCAGTTGTTGAAGACGGTCACGTCTGCGCTCCGGAATCGGAGAATCGCCGTGGTCGACGAAGCGATCGCCCTCGCCGGGCCGGAACTCGCCGACGCCGGTCCGCCGACGCTCGTTCACGGAGACGTGTGGGACGGGAACCTGATGGTCGAACCCGACAACGCAGGCTGGCGGATCACCGGTCTGCTCGATCCGAATCTCCAGTTCGCCGACGTCGAACTCGAGCTGGCGTACCTGGAGGTCTTCGACAACCGGCGCGAGGCCTTCTTCGCGGCGTACACCGAGGTTCATCCGCTTCGTCCCGGATACGAGCGGCGGCGGCTGTATTCCTGGCTCCACACCGCGTTGCTCCACGTCGCACTGTTCGACGAGGAGTTCTTCCGCGAGTTCACGGCTCGAACCGCGGAGACCATCACCGGTCGGCCCCCGGGCGCAGCTCGAACCGAGACGTGATGGTTGTGCGCCGGATCGGGTCAGTTCTGGCGGCGGCTGCTCAGGTGCAGCGATCGGTGCCAGTGGCGTTCGACGTGCAGCCGGTCCCATGCGCCGGTGAA
>Ga0316197_10002925_pt1 | contig 12155 bp, 11 predicted proteins | sample OudBiesiAoxic_MG_FD_204939 | JGI IMG/M metagenome (GOLD analysis project Ga0316197, IMG submission 204939) | Coastal sediment microbial communities from Oude Bieten Haven, Netherlands - site A oxic | ecosystem: Environmental > Aquatic > Marine > Coastal > Sediment | place: Netherlands...
CGCACTTGCGCAGCAGGTCGCCCGCGAATTCGATCAGCGCCATGTTGCTGTCCGCAGACACGGTGGGAAAGGCGATCAGCTCCCCCAATATCGCCTTGGTTTGCTCCATAAACTCCGACACGGGCCATCAGTCCTTTACAAAAAGCTTGCGCTCGACAGTGCACAACGCCTCTGCCGGGCCGTCGTCCTTGATCAAGATAGTCTCTGTCGTCTCCAGCCCCCATGTTTCCATCCAGAGCGCCGGCATGAAATGAAAAGTCATCCCCGGTTGCAGCACGGTCTGGTCCTCCGCCCTGATCGAGGCTGTCCGCTCGCCCCAGTCGGGCGGGTAGCTGAGCCCGATGGGATAGCCGCAGCGTCCCTCGCGCTTGATCCCGTGCTTTTCAAGCGTGCCGATGAATGCGTTGGCGATGTCGCAGGTCCGGTTGCCCGCCCGCGCGGCTTCAAGCCCCGCTTCGATCCCTTCAAGCTGCGCCCTCTCAGCGTCCAGCATTTCCTGCGGCGGCTTGCCCAGATAGACGGTTCGGCAAAGCGGCGCATGATATCGGCGATAGCAGCCCGACAATTCAAAGAACGTGGCCTCGCCCGCGCGCATGGGATCGCCATTCCACGTCAGATGCGCCGCCGTCGCATCCAGCCCCGAAGGCGTCAGCGGCACGATGGCGGGATAATCGCCCCAGTCGTCATCCACACCGGTGATGCCCGCATGAAAAATATCGGCCACGAGGTCATTCTTGCGCACACCCGGCTCCGCCTTCTCGATCGCAGTGCGCACGACCTTCTCAGAGATCCGCGCGGCCTTGCGGATAAACCCGATTTCCTCGTCCGATTTCACCAGCCGCTGCCAGTTCACCAGCGCCGTCGCATCAACCAGTTTTGCGTCCCGCAGCTCTTCGGTCAGCACCGCATGGGCCTTGGCGGAGTAATAGTAATTCTCCATCTCCACGCCAATACGTTTGCCCTCGGCACCCAGCGCACGGATGTGATTTGCAAGGTCTTGCATCGGATGACGCTCGGTGGACTGCACGTAATTGTCCGCATAGCCGTGGATGTTGTCATGGCTCATCCAGCAGGTCCGCTGCGCGCCGATGCTGTCCATGTAGCGGCCCCACCAGATTGGCGCACCCTCTAGCGGCAGAAGAACACCCTGATGGACGTAGAAAGACCAACCATCGTATCCGGTCAGCCAGGCCTGATTGGACGGATCTGTGACGAATAGCAAATCAAGCCCGGCGTCCTGCATCGCAGTTCGCGTCAGCGCGATACGCCGGTCGTATTCAGCGCGGCTGAATGGAGCGTTTCCTTGGGTCAAATCTGGCCCCCCTTCTAAAGCTGTTGTCCACATCATAGCCAAGCCAGCGCTTTGGCAATGCGCCTTTTGCGACACCTGCAGGCTGTCTCAGTCCTTGGACTTCTGAAACAGCAAAGAGATCAACCCAAGCGCTGCAGAGATGATAATCAGCAACAGCGACACGGCGTTCAGCACCGGGGTCGAGCCCTGCTTGAGTTTGTCGAACATCGTGATCGTCAGCGGCGAATCCGATCCCACCAGCATCAGCGTTGTGTTGAAGTTCTCAAAGCTCATCAGCACCGATACCACAGCCGAGGCCACGATGGCAGGAAGCAGGAAGGGCAGGGTGATCTGCCGTACAGCACCCAATTTGCTGGCCCCAAGGTTCAGGGCGGCTTCTTCAAGGCTGGGGTCGAACTTTTGCAGCCGCGCCGAGATCACCAGCGTGGCAAAGGTCGTGATGAACGAAAACTGCCCTAAGATCACCAGCGGTAATCCCGGGCGCAGGCTGTCGAACCACAGGCCGGTGGCATCCTCCAGTGTGTTGGCCACGGAACTGGAAAAGACGAGGATGGAAATACCAAGGATCACCCCCGGAATGATCAGTGGGAGCAGCATCAGCATATAAAGCAGTGCCTTGCCCCGGAATTCGTGCCGCACGAAAAGGAACGCATTGCATGTTCCCACGGCCACCGAGAGCGCCGACACCCAAACGGCAACAAAGGCCGAGGTGCCGATGGCCCGCAGGATCGAGCGTTCGTGAAACACCCCGATGAACGGCGCGTCAGTTCCAAAAAACCATGCCAGCGTAAACCCTTCCCAAGGAAGCGATGGGAAAACCGAATTATTGAAAGCAAACACGCAGACCACCGTCAGCGGCAGCGCGAGATAGATGAAGAACACCATCACATAGGCCCGGTAGGACCATTTGATCAGGCTGGATTGAGGGACCGTGGGGATCATATCAGCGCCCCATCGTTTCGCTCAGCGACTGGCGCGACAGTTTCAGCCCGATGAAAACCACCGCCGAGGACAGCGCCAGCAGCAGAAAGCCAAACGCCGAGCCAAGCTCCCAGTTGAAGCGGGTGATGAACTGGCTGTAGATCATGCCGGTGAACCACAGGCTGTCCTTCCCGCCCAGCAGGATCGGCGTCAGGTAATTGCCCAGCGACAACATGAAGACGACGATGCAGCCCGACACGATACCGGGCATGGCGTGGGGGATGACGATCTCGCGCAGGATCGAATACCCGTTGCCGCCAAGGTCATAGCCCGCTTCGACAAGGCTGTCGTCAAGGCTGTCCAGCGTCGTCACCAGCGGCACGATCATGAACAGGATCGAGGTATAGACCAGCCCCACCATGATAGCCGCATCGTTATACAGAAACTCAATTGGCCCGGCGGTCAGCCCCAGATACTGCAGTGTCTGCGAAAACACCCCTGTTTCGCGCAGCAGGATCATCCAGCCAAAGGTGCGCACCAGTTCTGACACCCAGAACGGGATCAGGCACATCATGAACAGCGTCGTCTTGGTCCGCCCGCGCGTCAGCTTGGCGATGTAATAGGCGATGGGAAAACCAAGGATCAGCGTCAGCGCCGTGGCGAGGATCGACATGATCGCCGTGCGCGCAAAAGTGCGCCAATAGAGCGGCTCGTTAAAGAATGCGGCGTAATTGCCAAAGCCGGTTTCATATTCCCGTACGCCCACCTTTTCCGAGATCGACACGATGAACAGGCCCAGATGCGGCAGGAGGATCAGCAACACCAGCCACAGCAGCAGCGGCGCGATCAGCAGGTAGAAGCCCAGTTTCTGATGATCAGACCGCATGCCTCAGGCCTCCGCCAGCGGATAGGACCGCGCCTGATCGGCGGTCCATCGGGTAAAGACCGTATCCCCTTTCGACAGTCCCGTGAATGCGCCCGTCTGCGGAAGCGTCACGCTCAGCGTCGCGCCGGAGGTTGCGTCGCGCAGGATCACCATGCTGTTGGCCCCGTTAAACAGGACCGACTCCACGATACCCTGCCCACCATTGGCGCTGGGGTCGGCGGCAGGTGCAGATTTGGACAGCGCAATCGCTTCAGGGCGCAAGTAGACCTGCACCCGCTGGCCTGATGACAGCCCATTCTCAGGGACCGTCACGCGCAGCCGCGCGCCGCCGGTTGTTTCGACCGACAGAATGCCATCCGACGCTTCCACCACTTTTCCTTCAAAGCGGTTTGCCTCTCCCACAAAGCCCGCAACAAACGCTGTCGCGGGATTGTAGTACACATCATGCGGGCTGCCGATCTGCTCGAACCGGCCATGGTTCATCACCGCGATATTGTCGCTCATCACCAGCGCTTCGGACTGGTCGTGGGTGATATAGACAAAGGTGGTGTTGAACTCGGCTTGCAGCGACTTCAACTCGATCTTCATGTGTTCCCGCAGCTTCAGGTCCAGCGCGCCCAGCGGCTCGTCTAGCAACAGCACATCGGGCTCCAGCACCATGCAGCGGGCGATGGCAACGCGCTGCTTTTGCCCACCCGAAAGCTGGTCAACCCGGCGGCCCGAAACACCGGGCAGCCCGACCCGTGCCAGCACCTGCTCCACGCGGTCCTTGATCTCGGATTTGCCCACGCCCCGCTGTCGCAAGCCAAAGCCGACGTTGTCACCGATGTTCATCGTCGGGAAAAGTGCCAGATGCTGAAACACCATCGACACGGGCCTCTTGTTCGGCGGCACCCCGACCATCGACCGCCCCTTGATCAGCAGATCACCCGCGCTGGGCTCCTGAAAACCGGCGATCATCCGCAACAGCGTGGTCTTGCCACAGCCCGACGGCCCCAGAATGGAAAAGAACGACCCCTGCGGCACGTCGAAACTGACATGATCCACCGCGCGGAAGTCATCGAAATCCTTGACCAGGTCACGGCATTCAAGGTCGGGGGTATTCATGCTGTCAGGACCTTTCCGGATGAAAAAGGGCGCACGGATGCGCCCTTTCCACGTATCATGTGAGCAAGCTTAGTTGGACGCGTTGATGCGGTCCAGCGTAGCGCCTTCCATGGCTTCCAGACCGGCAGGCACCGGCGGATACCACTTGATGTTGTCAATCGCCGCCTGATCAAAGCTGGCTTGATAGCGCGCTTTCAGATCCGCGCTGACACCCGCATCGCCATCGACGGCAGCGGTAAAGTTGCCTGCCGTATTGGTGATCATCGCGGCGATCTCAGGCTGCATCACGAAGTTGATCCAGGCATAGGCCGCCTCATCCGCACGACCGCGCGCAGGCAGCACAAAGGTGTCGATCCAACCCAGCGCGCCCGCCTTGGGCGCAACAAAAGTGATGTCTGGATTGTCCGCATTCAACTGCCAGCCGCCCGTATCCCAAGCCATAGACGCGACCACTTCGCCAGACCGCAGCAGGTTCTTGATCTCATCGCCGCCACCCCAGTAGGTTTTGACGTTTGCCTTGCAGGCAATCAGCTCTGCCTCGACCTTGTCGAGGATCCCCTGATAGGCGTCCTTGTCCGCATAGGCGGCAAAGGGATCCATGCCCATCGCATAGGCGAAACCAATCAGCGTCGGACGCTTGAGACGATAGGAAACCTTGCCCGCGACAGCATCGCCGCACAGATCGGTATAGTCCTTCACATCGCCCGCCTCGGCCGTGTTGACGACCAATCCGCTGGTGCCCCAGACGTGGGGCAGGCCGTAAACCTCGCCGTCAAATGTCGTGTTGCCTGCGGTCGCGGCCAGCATGGAGGGGATGAACAGATCCGCGTTCACCTTGGACATGTCGATGGGCTTGTAGATGCCAAACTCTTCCTGCGCGGATGTGATCCGGTCCTGACTGGGCTGGGCAAGATCGAACCCGCCGCCGTTGGTCGCCCGCAGCTTGGCGATCATTTCCTCGTTGTTCGAGGTGGTCACTTCGACGGTGTGGCCTGTCTCGGCCTCGAACTTGGCGATGACCTCTTCGGGCGCATAGCCACCCCATGTCAGAAGGCGCAGCGTCTCTGCCTGCGCGGCACTCATCGCCAGTGTCGACACGGCGATTACGGTTGAAAGCGTGGTGATTTTCATTCCCTGATCCTTTTGGTTGTAATGTGATTGCGCGCATTAAGGCGCGGTTTCATGGTGTTGTCCATTGGACTCTCCATGGATTCATCAAACCTTCACAATTCTCCCGGCCTCGGACGCGTCAAAGCAAAAGGCTGCGCCGGATGAACGGTGCAGCCTTTGCCAGGATTTCTCGAATTGGATGGCTTAATCATGCGGTTCCAGCAGGAATTCATCGACCATGTCTGCCGTTTCCTGGGGACGGGTAACGACAAAAAGATGCCCATTGTCGATCAGCTCCAGCCGGGATCGGGGGATCAACTTGTGCAGCAGTTTGGCATTGGCCACGGGGATCAAGGGATCATCCAGCCCGGACATAATCAACGTCGGCTGTTTCAGACGCCACAGGAACGGCACGCTGGTCCATCCGGTCATCGCCAGCAGCTGCAGCATGTAGCCCGCGTTGGAAGAGGGCCGCATCCCGGACGCGTGAGCGCCGATCAGAGTATCATCAGACCGGAAATCGCCGCCGTAAATCTCGGCCGCGATCGATTTCATGTACCCTTTGTCGGTATACCGCTTGATGCTGGCCATCTTGGACAGCACATTGGGTTTGCCCGGCACCATCGTCCAGCCCGATGATGTGGCGACCAGCACCAGCTTGCGGCAGATGCGCGGATACTGATGCGCGAACTGTTGCGCCAGACCGCCGCCCCATGACACGCCGGAAATGTCGACCTGATCGTGTCCCAGAATTTCCAGCAGGTTCTTGGCCATCCGCGCAAGGCTTGCCGGGCGATAGGGCAGGTTGGGCATGGGCGATCCGCCGACACCGGGCACGTCGAACAGGATCGTGGGCGTGTCCTTCAGCGCCTCCAGAAATGGAAAGCCCAACTCAAGGTTGGCCCCGATCCCGTTGAACATCAACAGGGGCACCCGCCCCGGTTTGCCCGGCTTCGTCGCGACATAAAGCTTCTGACCCTTCACGTCGATCACCTGCGTCGTGATATCGCCATAGCTGTCCGCCGCGCGCTTTTCCTTTGCCCGCATCGTCTTGGTGCTCGTCATGCCCGCCTCCTGGCTGGTTTTCCGTTCTTATCAGTCTTCAAAGACATAGGTGCCGGGGGCCGCCCCAAGCGACGGGTATTTTTTCGATCCCGGCGTCTTGGGCGCCTTGATCTCATTGCCCGATTGCTTCTTGAGCAGATCGGCCCAATCCAGCCACCAACTGCCTTCTTTCTTTTCAGCCTTCTCCGCCCATGCCTCTGGGTCCTTCGCCTTGGCTGTACCCTTCATGAACCACGCCTTCGGATTGCCCGGAGGGTTCAGCAGACTTTGCAAATGGCCAGAGTTCGACAGGATAAAGCTCGCGTCCTTGCCGTAAAGCCGCGCCGTCTCGTAGACCGCCTTCCATGGCGTGATATGGTCCGTGGTCCCCGCGATGACATAAGTCGGATGATTGACCTTGGTCATATCAATCTCGACATCTCCGATCTTTGACGGGCCGTCCGCAAGGAACGGATTGGTAAAGATCATGTCGAGGAAGTCGCCGTGCAGCCCCGCAGGCAGACGCGTGGTATCGGCGTTCCAATACAGCACGTCAAATGCCGGCGGCGCATTGCCCAGCAGGTAATTGTTGACCCAGTAGTTCCAGATCAGATCGTTGGGCCGCATCCATGCGAACATCTTGGCCATGTCCTGCCCGTCCAGTACGCCGCGCGACTGGCTGGCAAGTTTTGCCGCCTTCACCGTTTCGGGCGTCACAAGCGCCGCCATGTCGTTGTCCGTCGATGCCATCGTGTCCAGCACACACACCGCCAGGATCACCTGATTGATCTTGTCCGACTTGCCATTGGCCGCCAGCCAGCCCGCATAGGTCGACAGCGTGATCCCGCCCGAACAGGAGCCCATGATATTGACGCTGTCACTACCGGAAATCTCAAGTGCCGCATCGCAGGCCTCGTCCAGCGCCTCGATATAGGTGGACATGCCCCAGTCGCGATGCTCCGCCGTCGGATTGCGCCAGCTGATGCAGTAGGGCTGGATGCCGTTGGCCAGCAGGAATTCGATCATGCTTTTGCCGGGGCTCATGTCGATCGAGTAATACTTGTTGATCTGTGGCGGCACCACCAGCAGCGGACGGCGGTACACCTTGTCCGTTGTCGGCTTGTAGGTCACCAGTTCGATTACCTCGTTGCGGAACACCACGTCGCCGGGTGTCACCGCAAGGTTTTCCCCCACCTTGAACTTGGACGTATCGACAGAGGACGGAAGCCCCTGATTTTCAGTCATGTCCTTGATCAGGTTCTGAACCCCGTTCACGGCACTCTTGCCACCCGTCTCAAAGAACGTCTTCATCGCGGAGGGGTTGATGAAGAAGTTGTTCGACGGGGCCATCGCATCAACAACGATAGATGATACCAGCCGCGCCCGCGCCGCGTCCTTGTCGGGCAGGTCCAGCTCCTCCACGGTCTTTGTCACCTTGTCCGCCCATGACAGGTAGGCCTGCATCATCCCTTTGGAAAACGGGTTGTTGGTCCAACCTGTGTCTGCAAACCGCCGGTCCTTGGGATCAGGCGCTATGTCGGAGCTTTGCGTCAGGATGGACTGCGTGTCTTTGGCAAAAGACATCCATTGCTCCATCATCGCCTGCGGCTGGGCCGCCATCGCCCGCATCATGTTGGTACCTGCGCTGAACATATCCTCAGCCCGCAGTGTCATCAGCGGGTTCAGCGCAAGCGTGTTCTCCGCCGCGTTATTCGCAATATCCTTGGCGTTCTTGGACATTTTCTTTTCGTCAGTCATCGCACACCCCCTAATTCAGGTTTTCGCATCCGGGCCCGGCACCAGAATGGCCAGGCTCTCGGCCAGAAGGACGGGCTTGTCAGCGCCCTCCATCTCCATCGTGTTCTCGGTCTTCATCAGGTACTGGCCGTTGTCCTTGCGCTCAAAAGACATGAGCTTGGCGTGCAGCCGCACCTTGGCCCCCACCGGGACAGGGGCCAGAAACCGAACCTTATCCAGACCATAGTTCAATGCCGCTGCCGTGCCACCCGGCACCGCGCCAATCTCCATCGCAAGGGAGGCCACCAGCGACAGCGTCAGGTACCCATGGGCTACCGGCCCGCCAAACGGGCTTTCCTTCTTTGCGCGCTCCACGTCGATATGAATCCACTGGTTGTCCCCCGTGCAATGGGCAAATTCATTTACCGCGTCCTGCGTGATCTCATGCCACGAGGAGGTTCCCAGCATTTCGCCGGTCTTGTCTGCCAAATTGGCGAAAGTGATCTCACTCATGTCTCTCTCCTCGTTCTGGCCCGCGGCCATCTTTGCAAATGAGCCAGTTGGCCTGTGTCTTGACCTACCGGGTGCTAAAAAAGGCGATTATTGGAAAAAATGGCAATCCATGCGTGAGCGTATGGGCTGCGGTTACAGCCTCGGGCGGATCGGTTTCCGTCCAGAATACATCCCATGCATTTCCTCCGTGTTTCTGCCCCGACCATTCTTGTGACAGGCTTCTGGCAGAGGCCGCGCGCAGCCACGCAACTTGACCAAGCCTATAGGACTTGAGTAACTGATCAAGTGCACACGTAACGTCAAACACCCCAATAAGGATAGTTCATGAAGCAGCTTAGCGGAATCGACGCGACGTTTCTTTATATGGAAACGGACCAGACGCCCATGCATGTCGCAGGGCTCACGCTCTATGACCTGCCCAAAGGGTTCAAAGGGTCATTCCACAAACACTTCACAGAATTCTTCAAAGGCCGTGTGCATCTGATCCCCATTTTCGGCATGAAACTTGCCAAGGCCGCTTTCGAGCTGGACCACCCCGGCTGGGTCGATGCCGGAGAACTTGATTTCGACTATCACATCCAATCCGCCAAACTGCCCAAGCCCGGCAATCGCAAGCAGCTTGAGGATTTGGTGGCCGAACTGCATTCCCAGCGGCTCGACCGGACGAAACCGCTTTGGCAGTTCACCATCATCGAAGGGCTGGAGAACCGTCAGGCCGCCCTTTACTCAAAAGTCCACCATGCGGCGGTCGATGGCGGTGCAGGGATGGTTATCACGCAGGCGCTTTATGACCTGAGCGAAAAACCACGCGAGGTCAAACCCGCCGAACCCAAGCCCGAGACACGCGTGCCCACACAGCCTGAACGCGCCATTCTGACCGTGAACGACATCATGCAGAACGTGGTCCGTCAGCAACTGAACATGCTGGAGACTGTGCCGAAAATGATGGGCCAACTGACGGATATGATCGCGCCAGTGCTGTCCGGCAAAGTGGGCCTGCCGCAAATCTTCGCCCCCCGCACCCCCTTCAACGTCACGGTTGAGGCCAAGCGCAGCTATGCCGCGCGTTCGATCTCTCTGTTAGATGCCAAGGCCATCGCCAAGGCCACAGGGGCCAAGCTGAATGACGTGGTGATGGCCATCACCAGCGGGGCCGTGCGCAAGTATCTCATGCAAAAGCAGCAATTGCCGGATGCGGCCCTGATCGCCTTTGTGCCGATCTCCATGCGCGAGGTGGGCAATACGGACATCAACAATCAGGTCTTTGGCATGAACGTGCCGCTGGCGACGAACTATGGTGACCCGCTGAAGCGTCTGAAAAAGATCATGCAGGAATCCGGCGCCTCCAAAGCCATGGCCGGCGGGGTCAAGGACGCGGCACCGTCTGATTTCACGATCATCGGGGCGCCAACCCTGCTGCCGGGTCTCATGCAGCTTTACGGCAATTCCAAACTGGCCGATGTAATCCCGCAGGTCGTCAACATGTGCATTTCCAACAATGCTGGCCCGCCTTTCCCGCTTTACTGCGCAGGGGCCAAGGTGACAGCACTTTATCCGGTTTCGATTGCCACCCACGGCGTCGGCCTGAATGTTACGGTGCAAAGCTACATTGATCACCTCGATTTCGGCCTCACCTGTGACTACAACGCAGTGCCCGATGTGGATGTTCTGGCCGGTCTGTTCATTGACTCGTTTGAAGAGCTGAAAGCAGCGGTCGAGAAGTCTGCGCAGCCTGCCGATTGAGCGTTTTTGGACGCTAGAATGTGACTTTGGTCACGCAAAGGTGCGGCGGGTTGACGCAAGGCTACCGTTGACAGCGAAATATAATGCTTATCTTATCCTGTATAAGCGCAACAAAATTGCGCGATACAGGAGCACCAGCCATGGCTGAAACTGCCGCAACCCCACCAAATCGCTTGCTTTTAATGCTTGAAGGCCGCGCGATACCCGAACTCTTCGGGTTTGCCGCTTCCCTGCCAACGCTCACGGCGCTGGCCCCGCGCGGCGAAGGACAACCCGTTCTTGTCCTGCCCGGCCTTACCACAAGTGATCGTTCGACCGTCGCCCTGCGGCGGTTTTTGCGTTCAAAAGGGTACCGCGCCTACGGTTGGGAGCTTGGTCTGAATTTCGGGCCGCGCCCCGGGGTCGAAGATGGCCTGATCGCGCGCGTGCTAGAGCTTCACGAGAAATACGAACAAAAGGTCAGCCTCGTAGGCTGGAGCCTTGGCGGCATTTACGCCCGCCAATTGGCCAAGATCATGCCGGAAAAGGTCCGTCAGGTCATTTCGATGGGCAGCCCGTTCCGGGGTGATCCGCGGGCCACGAATGCGTGGCGCGTCTACCAGATGGCCAGCGGCCAGAAGGTCGAAGAAGGTGAGCAGCACATGGGCGGCGCCATCCACCTTGCCCCCCCGGTGCCCACCACGGCAATCTACAGCAAGACCGATGGCATCTGCGCCTGGCAGAACTGCATCGAACATGACACCGACCTGACCGAGAACATCGAGGTCAAGGCCAGCCACTGCGGTCTGGGCCACCATCCCGCAGCGGTCTATGCGGTCGCGGACCGTCTGTCCCAGCCCGAGGGCGCATGGAAGAAGTTCGACCGCTCCGGTGTCAAATCCGCCGTCTATGCAAAGCCGACATACGCGATCTGACGGACAGCACCTCAGAAAAGACAAAGGCCGGGTTGTCGCCCGGCCTTTCCTATTTGGATATGCTTCGGATCAGCTTTTCTTTTTGTCCGTGACCTCGGCGATGCTCTCCATCACGCGGTCCTTTAGGATACCAAAGGCATCCGTGCTGCCCTGCTGAACCACCTGAGACATCTCGGTCGCGTTCTTGACAGTCATGTCAAACGACCGCTTTGCCATCTCCATCTGGGATGTCATCATTGCCTGCGGATCGGCCCCGCTGGCCTGGGCTTCCTGCACCGCGTCCGCGATATCGGCCAAGGCCGTCTCAAGCGCCTCGCGCTGCTTTGCCATCAGTTCCTGCGACGCCTGCGATCCAACCTGCGCCGCTGCTTGTAACGCCTCAAGGTTCTTGCGATGGCCGTCCATCAACTTGCTCAGGTCCGGGCTTGGAATGTTCAGGTTCGATCCGAAGTTCTGGAACATGTCCATAAAGGGGTTGCTGTCTTTGTTGTCTGCCATGTGTGCCTCCGGGCCTGTGGGAATTCAAATCTGACCTAGCTTAGGTATCCAGAACACTTACGGCAACAGCAGAGATTCAACCAGGAACAGCGCTACCCCCACGAAACCGCCAATGATCATGCCGTTAAATCGGATGTATTGCAGATCACGGCCCACGTTCACTTCGATCAGTGTCAGAAGTTGCTGAATGTCCCAACTCTTGACCTGCTCGGCCACGTAAAGTGAGATATTTCCCCGCTGCTCTTCGATCAGGTTGGACAGGACAGTGATCATGCCTTCATTGATGTCACGCCGCAGGTCCGGCTCGCTTTCCAGTGTGGTGCCAATGTCCACGAACAGGTCTGTCATCCGCGCAACCAGCACGGAATCC
>Ga0316197_10002926_pt1 | contig 12155 bp, 10 predicted proteins | sample OudBiesiAoxic_MG_FD_204939 | JGI IMG/M metagenome (GOLD analysis project Ga0316197, IMG submission 204939) | Coastal sediment microbial communities from Oude Bieten Haven, Netherlands - site A oxic | ecosystem: Environmental > Aquatic > Marine > Coastal > Sediment | place: Netherlands...
CGCTTGTCATGGGCGCGATCTCGATGAACCTGCCCTTCGTCTATCTGCCCGCCGGACCGATGCTGCGCGGCAACTACGCCGGCCAGACGCTCGGCTCGGGCACTGACGTGTGGAAATACTGGGATGAACGCCGCGCGGGCACCATCGACAAGGAACAATGGCAGGGCATCGAAGGCGGCATCGCGCGATCCTACGGCCATTGCATGACCATGGGCACCGCCTCGACCATGACCGCCATCGCCGAGGGGATGGGCCTCACCCTGCCCGGCGCGTCCTCGATCCCGGCGCCGGATTCCAACCACCAGCGCATGAGCGCCGCCTGCGGTCGGCGGGTGGTCGAGATGGTCTGGGAGGACCTGACACCCGACAGGATCGTCACCCGCGCGGCCATCGAGAACGCCGTCACCGTCGCGATGGCCACGGGATGCTCGACCAACGCGATCATCCACGTGATCGCCATGGCGCGTCGGGCCGGGATCCCGCTCGAGCTCGATGATCTCGACCGGATCGGCCGCACCACGCCGGTGCTCGCCAACATCCGGCCGTCGGGCAAGGAATACCTGATGGAGGATTTCTATTACGCCGGCGGTCTGCGCGGGCTGATGCGCCAGATCGTGTCGAAGCTCTCGCCCGAGGCCATCACGGTCAGCGGCAGGCCGCTGGTCGAGGGGCTTGAGGACGCGCCGATCTACAACGACGACGTGATCCGGCCACTGTCGAACCCGGTCTATCACGAGGGCAGCCTCGCGGTGCTCAAGGGCAACCTCGCTCCCGACGGCGCGATCATCAAACCCGCCGCCTGCGATCCGAAGTACCACAAACACTCGGGGCCGGCGCTGGTGGCCGACAGCTATCCCGACCTCAAGAAGATCATCGACGATCCGGACTATCCGATGACGCCCGACACGGTGCTGGTGCTGCGCAACGCGGGACCGCAGGGCGGACCGGGGATGCCGGAATGGGGCATGATCCCGATGCCCAAGGCGCTGCTCAAGGACGGGCATCGCGACATGGTGCGCCTGTCCGACGCGCGGATGTCGGGCACGTCGTACGGCGCCTGCATCCTGCATGTGGCACCCGAGGCGTGGATCGGCGGACCGCTCGCGCTGCTCCGGACCGGGGACATCATCGACCTCGACATCCCGAACCGTACGCTCTCGATGCGGGTGACGGACGAGGAGCTGGCGGAGCGCCACGCGGCCTGGACTCCGCCCGAACCGCGCTATGAACGCGGCTACGGCTACATGTTCACCAAGCATATCGAACAGGCCGACAAAGGCTGTGATTTCGATTTCCTCAGGACCGAGTTCGGCGCGCCCGTCGACGAGCCGGTGATCTACTGACTTCCGGAAAGGACCCAGCCATGAACCCCGAGACTCGAGACAGGCTGGCGGGCGTCTCCGTCGCGACGCTGGCCACCGCGCTCTACAAACGCGGCCTGCGAAACCAGGTGCTCCAGGACGTACGCCCGGTGGCGCGCAAGGGCCGCAACATGGTCGGCCCGGCCTTCACCCTGCGCTACGTCCCCGCGCGCGAAGACCGTAACCAGCTCGTCGAGTTCCGTAATCCGCAGCATCCGCAGCGGCAGGCGATCGAGCAATGCCCGAAGGGCTCGATCCTGATCATGGACAGCCGCCAGGACCCGCGCGCGGCCTCGGCCGGCGACATCCTGATCACGCGCCTGATGGTGCGCGGCGGCGCGGGGATCGTCACCGACGGCGGGTTTCGAGACAGCGTGGCCATTGGCGCTCTCGAAATGCCGGCGTACCACAACCGCCCCTCCAGCCCGACCAACCTGACCCTGCACGAGGCGATCGAGATCGACGGGGTGATCGGCTGCGGCGGGGTCGCGGTGTTTCCCGGCGACGTTCTTGTCGGCGACGACGACAGCGTAATCGTGATCCCGGCGGAGATCGCCGACGAGGTCGCCGTCGAGGCGGTCGAGATGACCGCCTACGAGAACTTCGTCGTGGAGCGCGTGCGGGACGGACAGTCGATCATCGGCCTCTATCCCGCGACCGACGAGAGCAACCTCGACCGTTTCGCGGAGTGGCGAAAGGCCAACGGACGCTAAGGCGGGCGGATCAGCCCGGCATGAAGAGAACGCAGGCCGGGCTGCCGATCGGAACCGTGCCGCGCGGCCGGATCGGACCGGCGGGGTCGATCTCGAAAAGCGCGAGCGCGTCGGAATGCTGGTTCGCCACGACCAGCCAGCGGCCGTCCGGATGAAACGCGAAGTCGCGCGGGTGCCGGCCACCGCAGTCAAAAAAGGACTCCGGTTCCAAGGCGCCGTCCCGGCCGATTCGCAGATGGGCGATGGCGTTCTGGTTGCGCCCGGCGACGTAGAGGCCGGTTCCGTCGGGCGAGATCCTGATGCCCGAGAGCGCGCCGCCCTCGCCCACGACGGCTGAAAACGGCGTCACTTCGGCGATGGTCGCGTAGCGGCCATCTCGCCGGACGATCGTGCGGGCCGTCTCGTCAAGCTCGCAGGAAACGAACACTGCGCCCGGCGCTTCCACGATGTGCCTCGGCCCGCTGCCGGGAGGCAAATCGAGCCGCTGGAAATGGGTGGCGACCTGGTCGGCCTCTGCGTTCACCGCGTAAAAGTGGATCGCATCCCCGCCGAGATCGGTGATGGCGAGAATCCGTCCGTCTTCGAGGAACGTGGCGAAATGCGCGTGGGACGCTTCCTGGCGACCGGCGACCGGACCGCTGCCGTCGAAGGCGAACCATTGGAGCAACTCCGGCGCGCCGGAGCCTTCGGCGACGCGCCAGAGCGCGGCCGTCCCGTCACCGTAATGCGCGGTCGCGACCAGCGGAAGCGAGGGATGCGTGCCGGCGTGGCAGGGTCCCGCGCCGGGAACCTCGGCCTCTCCCAGAGGGGTCAAGGAGCCGTCCTCCACTCGCCATGTCAGGATGCGCGCGCCTTTGGCGACCTCCTCCGCCGCGACCACGACGCCCGCACAGGGAAGAGCGGTGACCCAGGACGGATTGGACGCTGCGGCCACAAGCCGCAGCTCGGCCTCCGCCGGCGCATCGGTCGACAACCGCACGCTATGGATGCCGCCACCTTTGCCGCCGGGAGGCGTGTAGGTTCCGACGAGAAACTCGAGCTCGGCCATGCGCTCACCCCCAGATCGCCCGGTCCAAGGATGGGCGGTCCGCCACGGTCCGGTCAAGGGCACTCCGCCCCGGACCGGCGCTTATGTCGGCAAGCGCGTCGGCGCCCTGCCGCCCCTCGGCTATCCCGTTATCCGGCTGGCGGTCGGGTGACGCGCGGCGCGCTCAGGGTGCCGGCGCCTACAGCCCGAAGCGCGCGAACACCTCCGACGGCGCATCATTCTCCCTGAGCAGCCCGGCGATCCGGTCGCGGCACCTCCGGGCGGTGTCGGGATCGTCCAGCGGGCGCGTCTGGTGCGGGTCGGCGCGAAGATCGTAGAGCGCGTCGCGGGCGTCAAGAAGCGGGTAGCGCGACACCATGTTGGCCTTGGCGTCCGGGCGCATCCGCAGCCGCCAGACCGGATAACCGCGCGCATAGACCAGATCATCCACCACCTCGGCCCCCTCGAACTCGATCCGTTCGAAAAAGCTGCGCATGTGCGTCGGCATCAGGGTGTACTGATAGATCTCGTCGGCCAGAGCCTCGAGGGGATAGAGGAAATACGAATGCGCGCCGTCGGAGAAGTTGATCGCCGCGCCGAACTGCCCGAACAGGACCGCGTCATGGGCGCCGTCCGACGATCCGTCGAGACAGGGCAAAAGGCTCGCCCCGCCGACGCTCTCGGGAATGTCGATGCCGAACAGATCGAGAAAGGTCGGCATGAGGTCGGTCGTCTGGGTGAGACCCGTCACGCGTGCCGGGCCGTCGCCGCGAAGGCGCTCGGGCGCGGCGACGATCAGCGGGATGCGGGCTACCTCGTTGAAGAACGGCGGGCGATTCTTGCCGAGGAATTCCTTCTCACCCAGCAGCAGGCCGTGATCGGTCGTCAGGATGACGACGGTGTCGTCCCAGAGGTCATTCCGGTCCAGACAGTTGAGAAGGCGGCCGAGTTCGCGGTCGCAGCGCGCGACGAGGGCCTCGTAGCGGTCGCGCAATTGCGCAAGCTGCCCATTCTCCAGAGTGTTTCGACCATAGCTCGGCCAGTCGAAGATCCTGCCGCCGAGGCGCGCCGCGCCGTCTCCGTCGCGGTCCGTGTCGAGAAAGAACGGCTCGTGCGGGTCGAAGCATTCGAGATGCAGGAACCAGTTATCGAGCCCGGCATGAGCCTCGACGAACTCGACCGCCGAGTCGAAGCACTGTTCGAGGGGAAACGTCCCCGTTTCGCTCAAATGCCGGTGGCTGGCGTAATAGGCGGTCTTGCCGTCGGGATTGAGCGAAGTGTCCCGCTGGGACGGCTCGAATCTCTCCTCGTAGTCCGCCAGGCCCGGTTCGATGGAGGATCGCCACTTGTCCTTCTCCTGCCCCCGGATGAACTCGTAACTGTCATAGCGGCCGTGATACCCGAAGCCGCCGTCCTCGAAGTAATGGTAGTGGTCGGTGATCAGGTGGGAATACATGCCCGCGTCACGCATCTCCCCCGCGAAGGACACGTCGAACGGCTCAAGCGGTCCCCAACCCCTATGCAGGAAGTTCAACCGGCCGGTATGCAGCTCGCGACGGGCCGGGATGCAGGGCAGGCTGCCGGCGTAGTGGTTGTCGAAAACGCAGCCCCGCGCCGCCAAACGGTCCAGGTTGGGCGTGGGCACCGGACCGCCATACGGGCCGATCGCATGGCGGTTGAGCGAGTCGAAGAGGATGAAAATGCACCGCATTGTTCTTCTTCAGTTCATCAGGCTCGGCAGCCCCGTGGCAAGGATCGGAAACGCGCAGACCAGGATCAGCACGACGATGGGCGGGATGAGCCAAGGCAGGATCGCGATGGCGAGTTTCTGGTAGGGGATGTTCCCGACCTGGGCCACGACGAAGAGCGCCATGCCCATCGGCGGCGTCAGAATCGAGATCATCAGGTTGAGCACCACGACGATCCCGAAATGGATCGGGTCGATGCCGAAGCCGAGCGCGATCGGCACGAGGATCGGCACTACGATCAGCAGGATCACCAGCGACTCGATGAAGGCGCCGAGTACGAAGATCATCAGGTTAACCGCGATCAGGAAGGTGAGCGGGCTGTCGGCGATGGCGAGGAAGGCGGACGCGATCTGCTGCGGCGCCTGCTCGCGGGCGAGGACGAAGCCCATCAGCGACACGCCGGCGATGATTGTCGCGATCGTAGCCGAGGTCGCGGTGGTCTCATAGATCGCGTCCCAGAGGCGTCGGAACGTGAGCTCTCGGTAGAAGACGAGGTCGATGACGACGGCGTAAAGCACCGTGACGGCGGCGGCTTCGGTCGGCGAGAACCATCCCGAGAAGATGCCGCCGACGATCACGGCGGGCGTGAGGAGCGCCGGAAGCGAACGGATGAACAGGCGCCCGATCTGTCCGAGAGACTGCCGCTCGTCGCGCGGATAGTTCCGCTTCCTGGCGATGAAATAGACCATGATCATGAGCGCGGCGGCACACATGAAGCCCGGGATGATACCGCCCAGAAACAAGGCGCCGATGGAGGTGTTGGAGGCCACGCCGTAGAGCACCATGGTGATGGACGGAGGCACCAGCGGCCCGATCATCGACGAGGCGGCGGTGACCGATCCCGCGAAGGAATCGTCGTATCCGGCCTTGCGCATGGCGGCGATCTCCATCTTGCCCAGGCCCCCGGCATCTGCCATCGCCGAGCCCGACATGCCCGAGAAGAACAGCGACGCGAGCACGTTCACGTGGCCGAGGCCGCCGGTGATGTGCCCGACCAGCGCGCGGGCGAAGCCGAAGAGATGGTTGGTGATCCCCGCGGAATTGAGGATACCGGCGGCGAGAATGAACAGCGGTACCGCGAGGATCGGAAAGCTGTTGAGGCCGTCCACCATCCGCTGGACCGCGAAGTTCACCCCCATGCCCGTGTGATAGAAATACCCCATCGACACGAAGATCATCGCCACGCCGATCGGCACGCCCGCGAGCACGAGCAGGAGCCATCCCAAGCCAACAATACCGAGGATCACGGCGCGACCCCGGTCTGGCGCTGCGAATATCCCAGGATGCGCCGCGCGATCCGGTTGAGGATCAGCAGGCTCGCGAGGAAGGCCGAGGCGTAGAGCAGCGCGTCGGTCACGGGCAGCGTCACGGCGGAGTTGTTGATCGTGCGGACCACCGTCTTCCAGCCGATCCAGGCGAGATGCGCCATTACGCCGAAGTAGACGAGATCGATGATCGTAAAGACGACACGGCGCGCGGTGGCGGGCAGCATGTCGGCCAGAAAGCCCATGCGGAGCTGGCTGTCTGTGCGCTCCGCCTCGGCGATGCCGATGAAGGCCATCCAGACCCAGAGCCAGCGCGCCGCCTCTTCGGTCCAGACCGGCCCGTCGAAAAACCCCGTCCGGCCGAAGATCTGGATCAGAAGCACGCCGAACAGAACGATGAAGATTATCGAGGCGACGGTGCCCTCAATGCTGTAGCGCCGCATCGCATCTCCCCCGGACTTCCGTGTCGGCCCGGCGGCGGAACCCTCGTCCCGCCACCGCGCGTCGTGTCAGCGGCCCCGCACCGTCGCGATCGCGCCCTCGCCGAACTCTGCTTCGAGCGTGTCGTAGTACGGCTTCATCGCCGCGCGGAACGGTTCCAGATCCGGCTCGGTGATCGTGAGCCCGCGCTCCTTGAACGCGGCGATCAGGCTCTCCTCCTGCCCGAAGGTCAGATCGTTCGCGACGACGCCGCCGGCCTGGATCGCCTCCTGGACCCAGCCCTTCTCCTCGTCCGAGAGGCTCGCCCAGGTGTCGTTCGAGATCAACACCGCCGACGAGGCGATGAAATGTCCGGTCAGGGCGATATGGTCCTGGACCTCGTAGAACTTCATCGCGTCGATGGTCGGCAACGGGTTCTCCTGAGCGTCGACCTGATTGGTCTGGAGCGCCAGATAGACTTCGGGGAACGCCACAGGGGCCGGCGTCGCGCCGACGCTCTCGGCATATGCGATCAGGAACGGGACGTTCGGGGTTCGCATCCGCAGACCCGCCATGTCATCCATCGACTCGATCGCCTTGTTCGACGTCGTGTGCCGGGTGCCGTAATACCACAGGTCGATCATCGACACGCCCTGCTCGGCCATCTTGGCGTCCATCTCCTGGCCCCAGGGTCCGGCGACGATCTCCTTGAGATGGTCGAAATCGTCGACGACATAGGGCGCGCCGACCAGGTTGAGCTCGGGAATGATGTAGCTCATGTCCGGGTAACCGTTGATGACCATGTCGAGCTCGCCGGCCTGGACCATCGCGGTCATCGCCTTGAAATCGCCGAGCTGCGATGCCGGGAACAGCTTCGCGGTCAGCTCGCCGCCGGAAAGCTCCGCCAGCCGCTTCTGGAATTCCAGAGCGCCCTGGTAGTTGTTCGACACCTCGTTGTCCTGCTGTCCCAGCGTCAACTCGCGGGCATCAGCCGTGCCGGCCGCCAGCGCGATAAGCGCGGCGCCGGCGAGAATTCCGATGTTTCTCATGTCATGGATCTCCACGTCTTTGATGAGCGCGCCGCCGGTCGCGCGGTTCCTCCCTGGCGTCGCCGGCGACATCCGTCGCGGAGTCGGCGATGCTTGGCGGTGGGCCGAGCCGCGAACGATAGGACCGCGCCAGATGGCGGTCCATGATCTCCGTCGCGGTCTGCGGATCGTTGTCCAGGATCGCCTGGTAGATCCCGCGATGCTCGCCGTAGACCATCCGGTCATGGTCGAGCCTGTTCTCGAGCCGCGGCCGGTTCGCCAGCAGGTCGGAGACGAAAAGATCGTGCAGCGTCAGCATGACCGGGTTGCCCAGCGCCGAGACCAGCGACCGGTGGAACGCGATGTCCGTCGCCGGAAACTCCGGCGTGCCCACCGCGTCGAAATTCCGCTCCAGCGCCTCGCGGAGCTTCGCGATCCGGAGCGTGTCGGCGCGCGTCGCGGCCTCCCGCGCGGCGCCGGTCTCGATGAAATGCCGCATCTGCTCCAAATGCGCGCCGCTCTCCGCGTCGCCGAGAATATCGCGCAGATGGTCCCCCGCGCCGCGGAGCACCGAGGCGAGCGAGGGACGCGCCGCGCGCGGACGGCGGCCCTTTCCCGATCGGACATAGCCGCGCAGCTGCATCTTGGCCAAGGCGGCCCGCACGGTCGGGCGCGAAGTGTCGAAGCGCTCGCAGAGCTCGCGTTCGGTCGGCAGCAGGTGGTCGTCGGGAATGCCGCCCCGCCTGATCTCGGCAATCAGCGTGTCGGAGATCGCGTCCGAGGCGCCTCTTTGATCATCTATCTGGCTGCCGGCAGCGTGCGACGTCATCCCGTCCCCAAGTTTGCGGAAACCGATTCCAGTGGGCTTGGTGCTCGGCCTTCCGTCAAGTTAGCAACTTTGGTAATGCCAAAATAAACTTCTTGTCAAACCAAATGCGCCGTGGCTACGTCGGGACGGTTCACACGGGGTCGACGGATGACGGGTTCGCTTTCAGGGATGTTCGCCGCGCTGATGACCGGCCTCGACGACTCCGGTGCCTTCGCCCCGGACCGCCAAGCGGCGCTGACCGACCGGGTTCTCGGTCAGGGTCTCGCGGGGCTTTATGTCGGCGGTAGCAGCGGCGAATCGGGCCTTCTCGACGCGACGACCCTGCTCGCGCAGCAGGAGGTCGTGGCGAAGGTCGCGCGCGGACGCGACGCAACACTGATCGCTCATGTCGGCATGCCCTCGCTGGCCGATTCCGTCCTTCTCGCCCGCAACGCTGTGGCACTCGGCTATCACGCGCTGTCCGCTCTGCCGCCGCATTCCTATCCGTTCTCCGACGCGGAGATCCTCGCGTATTACCAGGAACTGGCCGCCGCGACCGACCTGCCGCTGATCGTCTACGAGATCCCGATCCGTACCGGACGGCCTCTGCCGCTCGATCTGCTCACAGATCTGCTCGATCTGCCCAACGTCGCAGGGATCAAGTTCACGTCGACCGATCTCTTCAAGTTCTCGATGCTGCGACGCCGCCGCCCCGACCGGAGCTATTTCTACGGTTTCGACGAGATCTTTATCGGCGCCGCCGCATTCGGCGTCGATGGCGGCATCGGCACGACCTACAACATCATGGGCAAGCTCTACGTCGCGCTCGACGCCGCAATCCGCTCCGGCGATCTGGCCCGCGCGCGCGAGCTTCAGGACATCTCGCAGCGCTTCGTCGAGTTACTGCTTCAGACCGGCGTCCTCCCCGGCATGAAGGCCGCGTTCCGCGTGATCGGTCTCGATATCGGACCGACCCGCGCGCCGATGGGTCTCGGGGCGGCCGCCGGAGCGGAGGACTTGCTCCGGCCGTTCCTCGAGTCCCCCGAGGTGAGACCTTGGCTGGCCCATGTGTGACATGAACGCACGACTGTCCGGCCCCGGAGCGTCGACACGCGGATCACGGAGGCCGAACCACTGGATCTGAGCCGCCTCGACCGCAAGCTGATCGTGTCCTGCCAGCCCGTGCCCGGCGGGCCGATGGACCACGCCGACATCGTGGCCGCGTTCGCGCTGGCGGCACTCGACGGCGGCGCGGCCGGTCTTCGGATCGAAAGCGCGGCCTATGTGAGAGCCGTACGGGCCGTGACGGCCGCGCCGATCATCGGTCTGGTCAAGCGCGACCTGAGCGACAGCCCGGTGCGCATCACGCCTTGGATTGAAGACGTGACGGCGCTGTCGCAAGCCGGCGCGGACATCATCGCGTTCGACGCGACGGATCGCACCCGCCCGGTTCCGGTCGCGACCATGATCGCCGCGATACAAGGCGCTGGCAGGCTGGCCATGGCGGATTGCTCCATCGCCGGCGACGCCGAGACCGCGCTCGCCGCCGGCGCGGACATCGTCGGCTCGACCCTGTCGGGCTACACCGGAGACGAGATCCCGGAAGGGCCGGACTACGCTCTTCTTGAGGAGCTTCGTCACCTGACACCGCATGTGGTGGCCGAAGGGCGCATCAAGACCCCGGACGAGGCTTTCCGCGCCCTTGCGCGCGGCGCCTGGTGCGTGGTGGTCGGCTCGGCGATCACGCGGACGGAACACGTCACGTCTTGGTTCGTCGAAGCTATCTCGAAGGGATCCCGATGACGGCGCTGGCCATCGACATCGGCGGCACCAAGGTTCTGCTCGCGCTGGTGCGCGACGGAAAAATCCTGGCCTCGCGTCGCATGGCGACCGACATCACAGGCGGTCCGGGCGCGCTGATCGACGCGATCACCGACGCGGCGAGCGCCTGGCCGAACGCGTTCGACGCGATCGGCGCCGCCGTGACCGGCGTCGTTCTCGACGGACGCTGGCGGGCGCTCAACAGATCGACTCTCGATCTGGACGGCTCTCATCCGCTCGCCGACGCGCTGGCCGACCGCTTCGGGAAACCCGCACGCTGCGTAAACGACGCGCAGGCGGCGGCCTGGGGCGAACACGTCGCGGGCGCCGGCGCGCGGCGGGACATGGCCTTCCTGACCATCTCCACGGGCATCGGTGGTGGCATCGTCCGCGACAGCCGCCTTCTGGAAGGCCTGGCGGGCAGTTTCGGCCAGTTCGTCGACGAAGCCGGCACCCGTCTGGAGGATCGCGCCGCAGGCCGCTGGATCGCCCGCGAGGCGGCGGCGCACGGCCGGCCCGGCGACGCAGAGGCGGTCTTCGCGGCGACGGACGAGCCCTGGGCCGAGGCGCTGATCGCCGCCAGTGCCGCGCGGGTCGCCGCCCTCTGCCGAAACGTCCAGCTGGCGGTCGATCCGGAGATCATCGTGATCGGCGGCGGCATCGGTCTCGCTTCGGGTTATCTCGATCGGGTACGCTTTGCGCTGGCCGGTATCGACGAAGCGCTTCGGCCTCGGATCCTTCCGGCCGCCCTCGGGGCCGACGCCGGGATCATCGGCGTCGCGGCCCTCGCGGAAGAACTCGGAATCAACAACACGGAGACGGAACCATGAAGACCATCAGACACGGCCTCATCGCATTGACGGGCCTCGCGCTCGCCGCGACCCCGGCGCTGTCGGAAGTCACGGTCGTCGGCTGGCCCGGCGGACCGGAGGAGGCGGCCCTGCGCGCCGTCACCGAGATCTACAACGCCCGCGACGACGTGGCGGACGAGAACAAGGTGGAACTGATCTTCTTCTCGCGCGACGGGTTCTGGGAAAAGCTCCAGGCCGATCTCGCGGCGGGTTCCGACGCTTTCGACGCCAACCTTCTCGCGACTTATTCGGTCGGCCGCCACGCGCCGTTCATGTCCCCGATCGAGCTCTCGCCCGAGGCCGAGGCGGTCTACGGTGCCCCCGTGCTCGCGACCATGCAGTTCGAGGGCCAACAATACGGCGTGCCAACGGATCTCAGCCTGCATTTCCTCTACTACCGCACCGATCTCATCGACGAACTGCTGGCCGATCCGGAGGCGCAAGCGACCTTCAGCGCCATCGCGCAGGAACGTCTCGGGCTCGACCTGTCGCCCAAAAACCCGGACGAGTGGACCTGGGACGATTTCGCCGCCACCGCGCTTTACTTCACCCAGTCGGTCAACCCCGACAGCCCGACGCGCTACGGCACGGTCCTTCAGATGAAGAACCTGCTCTTCAACATGATGGTCTTCCACTCGCTGCCCCGCGCCTATGGCGGAGACTGGATGGATTCCGACGGCAACGTGACGGTCGACGGCGAGGGATATCGCAGGGGACTCGAGCTCTACAAACTCCTGACCGACGCGGGTGCCACACCTGCGGATTCGCTTTCCTACGAATACGCCGAGGCGAACGCGGCCTACGGTTCGGGCCAGGTGGCGATGATGATGCAGTGGAACGCCGCCGCCGGCGAGCTTCTGAACCCTGAAACCTCGCCCGTCGTAGCCGAGGTGACCGAGACCATCGCCCCGCCCACCGGTCCGGAAGGGCGTTTCACCCACATCCACGGCCTCGGTCTCGGCCTGAACGCGAACGCGCCCAATCCCGATGGCGCGTCGGCGTTTCTCGCCTGGCTCTCGACCGAGGAGGCGGCGCTCGCCTACGCGGCCGCGTCCGGCGCTCCGGCCCTGTCGCCCGACGTGGTCGCCAAGATCGCAGAGGATCGGCCCGACC
>Ga0316197_10002927_pt1 | contig 12154 bp, 6 predicted proteins | sample OudBiesiAoxic_MG_FD_204939 | JGI IMG/M metagenome (GOLD analysis project Ga0316197, IMG submission 204939) | Coastal sediment microbial communities from Oude Bieten Haven, Netherlands - site A oxic | ecosystem: Environmental > Aquatic > Marine > Coastal > Sediment | place: Netherlands...
GTATCGGCGCCCTCTCCTCCTCCCTGGGTTAGCCGTGAACTGGAACGGTGATGCCTCTCCTCCCTTGGCATCACCGTTTTTTTATTGTCCAATTCTCAACGCTACGTTTTCCCACCCGCTTGGGTTTTCCTTTCCCCGTCCATTCGCTAGATGATGCGCGACAGATCACTTGCGGCCCGCGTGGCGGCACACAAAACCGGGGCGAACCCATGGCGATGGACAAAAAATTCGACGCAGCCGAGGCAGAAGCCCGGCTGTATAGGGCTTGGGAAGACAGCGGCGCGTTCAAGGCAGGCGCAAATGCCAACAGAGACGACACCTTCTGCGTGATGATCCCGCCGCCGAACGTCACCGGGTCGCTGCATATGGGCCACGCATTCAACAACACATTGCAGGACATTCTGGTGCGCTGGCACCGGATGCGCGGGTTCGACACGCTTTGGCAGCCCGGCACGGATCATGCAGGCATTGCCACTCAGATGGTCACCGAACGCGAGATGGCTGCAAATGGCGAACCCACCCGCGCCGAAATGGGACGCGAGGCGTTTCTGGGCCGCGTGTGGGAGCAGAAGGTCAAATCCCGTGGGACCATCATCGGCCAGCTCAAGCGCTTGGGCGCATCGTGTGATTGGTCGCGCGAGGCGTTCACGATGGGCGGCGCAGCAGGTGATCCCGATGCAGGCAAAGGCGCGCCGAATTTCCATGATGCAGTGATCAAGGTCTTTGTTGAGATGTACAACAAGGGCCTGATCTATCGCGGCAAGCGTCTGGTCAACTGGGACCCGCACTTCGAGACCGCAATTTCCGATCTTGAGGTCGAGAATATCGAAGTGGCCGGTCACATGTGGCACTTCAAATACCCGCTCGCAGGTGGGGCGACCTATACCTATGTCGAGAAGGACGAGGATGGGAACATCGTGCTCGAAGAAGAGCGCGACTACATCTCGATTGCGACGACCCGGCCCGAGACGATGCTGGGCGACGGCGCGGTTGCCGTGCATCCGTCTGATGAACGTTATGAGCCACTTGTCGGGAAACTTTGCGAAATTCCGGTAGGTCCAAAAGAACACCGCCGCCTGATCCCGATCATCACCGATGATTATCCTGATCCTGATTTCGGCTCGGGCGCTGTGAAGATCACCGGCGCGCATGACTTCAACGACTACCTTGTCGCCAAGCGCGGCGGCATCCCGATGTACCGCCTTATGGACACCAAGGGCCACATGCGCGACGACGGTGTTCCCTATTCCCAAGCCGCTGAGATCGCGGGTGAGGTGGCACGCGGCGCGCGTGAGATTGGCGAGGCCGAGGCGGATACGCTGAACCTCGTCCCCGACCACCTGCGCGGACTGGACCGGTTCGAGGCGCGCAAAGCTGTGGTTGATGAGATCACGTCGGACGGCCTCGCGGTCATGACACGCGCCGACAACGCGGCGCTGGGCCGCAAGTTGACTGAAGATGATGATCCGGCGGAGTTGGTTCCCTTGGTGGAAGCTAAGGCGATCATGCAGCCCTTCGGCGACCGCTCCAAGGTTGTCATTGAACCGATGCTCACCGACCAGTGGTTCGTGGATGCCGAGAAGATTGTCGGGCCTGCCCTCGATGCGGTGCGAGACGGCGATGTGAAGATTATCCCGGAGTCGGGAGAGAAGACCTATTACCACTGGCTCGAAAATATCGAGCCTTGGTGCATCTCGCGCCAGCTTTGGTGGGGGCACCAGATCCCCGTTTGGTACGGGTTCGACCTCGCGCGCGAAGGCTTCCGCGACGACGAGGGCGATGGTGCGCTCGACCTGGTGGAGATGGCACGCTTGCTGGACGGTCAGAGCCTGCTGAAAGGCAATGAACGTCACCATGCGGCGTCAGAGTTCAAGACGGTGCAAGAGCAGTTTGCCGATGTGCTGGCGGGTCTCCCGACACCTCTTAACCATGCGCAAGTGGTTGAGGTCGCGGATCGCAACACCGCAGTTCATGAGCTTGCCGAAAGCCTCGCGCAATATGAAGCGCACGATCAGGATCCGACCAAGCTCGTCTACCCGGTGTGGCGGGATCCGGATGTGCTCGACACGTGGTTCTCGTCCGGTCTCTGGCCCATCGGTACGCTGGGCTGGCCCGAAAAGACGCCCGAACTTGGCAAATATTTCCCGACAAGCGTTCTTGTCACCGGGCAGGACATCCTGTTTTTCTGGGTTGCCCGGATGATGATGATGCAGCTCGCGGTCGTGGATGAGATCCCGTTCAACGATGTATACTTGCACGGCCTTGTCCGTGATGCGAAGGGCAAGAAGATGTCCAAAAGCTTGGGCAATGTCGTCGATCCACTTGAGATCATCGACGAATACGGTGCCGATGCGATGCGGTTCACCAATGCGTCGATGGCCTCGCTTGGAGGTGTGCTGAAACTCGATATGCAACGGATCGCCGGGTATCGGAACTTTGGCACCAAGCTTTGGAACGCGACGCGCTTTGCCGAGATGAACGGCGTGTTCGAGAACCGGGTGCCTTCAGCGGAAGTCCCGCAAGCGACGGCCACGGCAAACACCTGGATCATCGGTGAAACCGCTCGAGTTCGGGCCGAGGTCGATGCAGCCCTTGAAGCATACCGTTTTGATGATGCCGCATCCGCGCTCTATCGCTTTGTCTGGGGCAAGGTCTGCGACTGGTATGTCGAATTCGCTAAGCCCTTGCTGGATGAAAACGCACCGGAGCGGACCGAGACACAGGCCGTCATGGCGTGGGTGATTGACCAGTGTCTGATCCTGTTGCACCCGATCATGCCGTTCATCACGGAAGAGCTGTGGTCGGTCACGGGCCAACGCGATAAAATGCTGATCCATGCGGATTGGCCGACCTATGGCGCTGATCTGATCGACGCGCAGGCGGATGCGGAAATGAACTGGGTTATTGGCCTTATCGAAGGCATTCGGTCAGCCCGTCAGCAGATGCATGTTCCCGCAGGGCTGTATCTGCCGCTGGTTGTCAAGGATTTCGGCAAGACCGCAAACGCCGCTTGGGACCGCAATGAGGTGCTGATCAAACGTCTTGCGCGGATTGAAAGCCTTGAGGTGGTTGATGCCTTTCCCAAGGGTTGCGCCACGGTGCCTGCCGAGGGCGCGACATTCGGGATGCCTTTGTCCGACATCATCGACGTAAGCGCCGAAAAGGACCGTCTGGAAAAAACACTCCAGAAGCTGGCCAAGGAAATCGGTGGTTTGAAGGGGCGTCTGGGCAATCCGAAGTTTGTCGACAGCGCGCCAGACGAGGTGGTCGCCGAAACCCGTGCCAATCTAGCGGCGCGCGAGGGCGAGGAAGCCAAGCTGAAAGACGCGTTGCAGCGGTTGGCCGAAATCGGCTGATCCCGCGCAAACGCCCCGCGCGGGATATGTCCCGCCGGGGTGATGTGCTGTGATGTTTCAAAAAGCGGCGCCGCCCTAAGGGTCTGACATCTGCTCTTTTTCTGCCGGGGTGTTCCCGTGACCTTTGCCCGTTTCGGGGCCTTGTGTGACCGGTCTCTCATGGTCGTCCCCTTTCGGGGCGATAAGAGCTGTCAGGTGTCGCGGTCTGGGAGTGACCCTGTCCGCTCGATGCGCATCGTGGGGAGGGTTTTGGCGGTTTGGCGTTAACGCACGGCAAATCATGCGCGCGGTGCAAGGGCTTTCGAACGGACTTTGCGCCCTTACCCGGCCAAAGCGCGGGTCATGCGGATCAGGGTTGGCCCCTTGGCCTGCAAGGCGTCGGTCACTGCAGATTGCAATGCGTCCAGAGTGGTTGGCTCAACAGCCCCTGCCCCGTGGGCCCTTGCAAGCGCGAGGAAATCCGGATTGCGCGCGACCACAGCATTGGGCGCGATCTGGCTGCGCACCATGCTGTCTTCGATCTCTCCCAGTTTGCCGTTGTCCCAAACGAGGATAGGCAGCGGCAGACCCAGTTCTACGGCCGTGCCCAGTTCCTGAATGGTGTATTGCAGCCCGTAATCTCCCGCGATTGCCATCGTCGGCAGACCCGGTCTGGCAACGGCACCGCCAATCGCCGCAGGTAGCGCGTATCCGAGGGTGCCAAACCCATACGGGTGGTGCCAGTGGCCGGGTTTCGGCATGTCCCAGACCTCTTTCGCGCCATAGGCGAATTGGGTCATGTCGGAATAGATCATGGTGGTGTCTGGCAGAATGGCCTTGAGCGCGTCACAAACCGGCACGATTCCGGGCCGTTCGGAGGCAATTTCCGCGCGCCAGATCGCCTTTTGCTGCCCGACCTTGGCCGCATCCCATTTTGGAGGCTGATCATCAGTGCGCGCGGGGATGGAGATGGCCATCGCGCGCAAGACCTCGCCTGCGTCAGCAAGGATTGCGGTGTCGTCTGGGCCAAGTCCGGTAAAGCACTCGGGGTCAATATCGACGCGCATCAGGGGGGCAGTGTGGCCCAGAGTCGGCCGCCACAGATCCACTTCGGACAAGGTTGTTCCGACCGCGACCACAAGGTCCGCCTGTGCAATAATCCCGGCGCTGTCTGGCCGCGCAAGGGTGCTGCCGAAGAATAACGGCTGATCGTGGGGCACCACGCCGCGCCCGGCATAGGTGACAAAGGACGCGGCCCCGGTTTGGCGCAGCAGGTCGGGGATCGCCCTTGCCCCCGCGACCGCACCGCCGCCGAAAACAAAGAGCGGCTTTTGAGCCGACAGCACGGCTTCGACCAACGCGTAGACGTCGTGATGCCGGGCGGCGGGCGCTTTGGGCCGCTGCACCGCAGGCAACGGCGCGGGTTCGGCAACAGCCCCCAGCGTGCTAATGGACACTTGCAAGTGGCACGGACGGCCGCGTGCGCTATTGAATTGATCAAACGCCCGGTCGATCAAGGCATAGGCCGCATCTGCGGTACGCGCCTCTTCTGACCACGCGCAAACGGTTTCGGCTGCCGCGCGTTGGTCGCGCATCTGGTGCAGCTGGCCGCGCTGCGCCGCCGTTTCGTCCAGACAGGAGGAGATAACCAGCATCGGTACGCTGTCGGAATAGGCTTGCCCCATCGGTGTCATGATGTTGGTCAGGCCCGGCCCTGTAATCACGTAGGCGACACCAGGTTTTCCGGAGGCCCGTGCGTACCCATCAGCCATAAAGCCTGCACCTTGTTCGTGGCGGGCCAGCACATGGGTGATCCCGGCTTGTTCGATCCCGCGATAAAGCTCCACGTTATGCACGCCGGGGATGCCAAAGATCGTATCAACGCCGCGGTCCTTCAGCATTTGCGAGATTTGTGCACCGAGCGGTTGTTTGGGCATCAGGCTCTCCAAAAGCTAACGGTGAAAATCGCGTAAACAGCCAACAGTTCGAGCCGGCCAAGCAGCATTCCAATCAACAGCATCCACTTCGCGGTATCGTTCAACCCAGCGAAATTTCCGGAAGGTCCAATCTCCGGCCCAAGTCCGGGACCGATATTGGCAAGGGCCGCAGCAGCGCCAGAGACAGACGTGGTCAGATCAAGCCCCGTCATGCCAAGTGCAACAGAGAGCACACCCAAAGTCACAACGAAGAACACAAAGAATGAGATAACCGAGTTCAGGACCTCGTCGCTCACCGGACGGCCTTCGTAGCGCGGCATGAAGACACCGTGAGGGGATCGAACCTTGCGCAATTGCACCCAGATCGACGCGAAAAGCAGTTGGTAGCGGAACACCTTGATCGAACACGCGGTCGACCCCGCACAGCCGCCGATGAGACCGATGAAGAAAAAGACCGCGACGGCCATCGGCCCCCACAGGCCGTAATCCTGAGACGCGTAACCAGTGCCCGTCATGATCGAAACGACGTTGAAGAGCGTCTTACGCACGGCCTCTTCCGATTCCGCACCGTTCACGAAGACGCGCCATGCAAGGAGCAGCACAACAAACACCACAACCGTGGCAAAGAACGCGCGAATTTGGCTGTCATGGAGCAGCGGTTTGACCGATCGGCTGGTGGTGAGCTGTACGTAGCGGACAAATGGCAGGGCCGCGAGCAGCATGAACACCACGCCCACATATTCGACCCCGGCCCCAAACGACCCGAAGGACGCATCGTAATTGGCAAACCCGCCAGTGGCGACGGTGGTCATGGCATGAACCGTCGCATCAAAGATCGACATGCCGGCCACTGCATAGGCCAGCGCGCACGCCAGCGTAAGACCAACATAGATCGTTGAAATAGATGTGGAAATCTCGGTCGCACGGGGGAGGATCTTGCCCATCGTGTCAAAGCCTTCAGAGCGGAAGATCTGCATGCCCCCCACCCTCAGTTCGGGCAGGAACACCATCGCGACCACGATGATGCCGATGCCACCCAACCATTGCAGCAGCCCGCGCCACAAGAGCAGGCCTTTCGGCAGGTCTTCGAGGTTTGAAAACACGGTGGAGCCGGTCGTGGTCAAGCCCGACATCGCCTCAAAAAATGCATCGACAAAGCGGGCATCGGTTTCACCGAGCACAAAGGGCAGCGCCCCAAAGATCGGCAAAGCCACCCAGACGCCCGTGGTCAGCAGAAAGGTCTGTTGGATCGACAAGCCTTCTTTGACGCCGTTGGAGCATGCAAGCGCCATCAAACCCCCGGAAAACATGGTCAAAACCGCGCTTTGCAGGAAGACCGTCCATTCGCCACGGCCTTCGGCCAGATCCACGAGCATCGGAAATATCATCGTCGCCCCGAGCACGGTCACGAGAAGGCCGATCACATAGGCTACAGGGCGCAGGTCGAACATGGGCGCAAGCGTTGAACCGGGACCGAAGGGGTGTCAAGCATCAGCGCCGCGCAACCTGCGTTTTGAAAGGCGCAAGCAGCGCTGTTTAGGGGTGTTTCTTTGCCTTGGGTGTTTGCTTGGGCGGCGCAAAGCAGTCTTCAAAGACAAAAGGCAAGATGTTGTCGCGGGTTAAATCCATTGCAGCCAGTTCAGAATCGCTCAGCGCGTCCATCATCAGAATGCTGCTTAGTCGCTGGCGCACCAGACTGGCGGCATTGAACCCCTGCCCCTGTTCGGCAAAGAACAGATCGATCCGCGATCGCAGACCCGGCGAAATGAAATTGATTTGTGGCGTTTGGTACGTCATTGGAAACCTCGTTACACGGTTCTTCGGCGTCCTCCCGCGTTCAGTATGCCAATCACGAATGGCGATTTGGCAAAGAAAATGCTGCAACGCAGAAAAACCGACTGTTTGTGGCCGTTTTGCCAAATCAGCATTGTCGCGTGCAGGCGCACTGAGTGAACCCTTGGCAGAGTGACGTCAGATTATGCAAAGTTTTGATTGTGTGCGGCGGCTGGGACAAAACCCGGCGCGCCGCACATGGTCGGGTTAACCAACGTGAAACAGCGTTGAGAACAGCTTGGGATCAAGGCTTTCCGCAGCAAACAAGTCGCCTTCGGTCAGCACGGACACGGCATCATGGCTGTGCAGGCTTTCTTGATGGCTGGCCACAACACGGTAGTCCCCGACGCGGGCATCCGCCTGCAATTGCTCGGCAAAAAGACGCGCTGCGTCTTCGACAAAGATTGGATTGGCGGCATTGAGTTCAGCAAAGGCCTGTTCGTCCTCGCGCTTGACCATCACTTGGGTTTCGGTCGGCACGGCGATGCGGCACATATCGATCAGGTCTTCGAACCACAAACACTTGCCGTCCTTCACCTCAATAGAAATGCGCGCAACGGATCGCTGCGAATGCGGAGTGGCCAACTGCCCGCGTTCGCGACGGGCGTGTTCGCTGAGTTCAAGCGAACACGGGCAGGTCGAGCTGTAGACGTAATCAAGGTGCATGATCTTGCGGCGGACGCCGTCAATTTCGATCAACTCAAGCGCGATGTCGTAGTATTGGTACCCCGACAGGCCAGAACGCAGGCTGTTCACTTTCATCGGAAAGGACAGGCGCATGTTGATACGGGCATCAAACGATTCGAGGTCTGACTTGTAGTCATCCAGCGCCGATTCGATCACGTTAAAGCTGAACGTCTTTTCGGCATACTCATAGAACGACCGCATGATGCGGCTCATGTTGATGCCCTTCTTGTCGGCCTCAAGGCTGACGGTGCCAGTGACGCTGGTTTCCAGCGTCAGATCGCCATTGTCGCGGGTGTGGTAGCTGATGGGCAGCCGGAAATTGGAAATCCCGACATGCTGGATGCCACGGTTGGCCCCCCGGATCAGGGCTGATGGCCCGTTTTGCAGGTCTGGGAGCGTGTCTTTGTAAGCAGGGTCAACGACAAATTCATCCGGATAGGTGCGGGACAGAACCGGGTAGTTTTCCGTCTCTGCACCTTCGACAAGGCGCCGCACGACCGGATCGACCAGATCAATCTCGGCATCGGGCGACTTGCTGGCCCATCGGCGCAGGACAGCCAAGGCCTGTTCGGCTTCCTCGCGGCTTGGCTTGTGATCAATCTCTGGCGTATGGATGTTCATAGTCAGGCCCCCTCGCCTGTGGGTCAGACCCATCAGATAGGTACCAAACCGGTGATGTCCACTCAGTTTGAGTACGTATTAAACACCACCAAGGATCAGAAATAAGGGGAAAATCAATATTTAACCTGCATTCAGGGCATTTTGCAGGTCATCAATAAGGTCTTCCGTATCCTCAATACCGACCGACACCCGCACCAAACCATCCGTAATCCCCAGCGCTGTGCGCTGTTCTTCACTCAGTCTCTGGTGTGTGGTTGTCGCCGGATGTGTGACGATACTTTTGGCATCGCCAAGGTTGTTCGAGATGACCATCACCTCAAGCGCATTGAGAACCCGGAAAGCGGCCGCCTTGCCGCCAGCCAGCTCAATCGACAGCATGGTGCCGCCGGACCCCATCTGCCGCTGTGCCAGTACGTGTTGCGGGTGGGACGCAAGGCCGGGGTAAATCACCTGCTTCAACGCGGCGTGCCCCTCTAACGCCTTTGCAATCATCTGAGCAGATTGCGCCTGCGCCCGTACCCGCAGATCGAGCGTTTCGAGACCCTTGACCTGAACCCAGGCCGTGAATGGCGACATCGACCCGCCAGTGTGCTTCATGTAGGGTTCAACGGTTTTGCGGATATGCTCTTCGGTGCCAAGGATCACGCCGCCCAAGGTGCGGCCCTGCCCGTCGATATGCTTGGTCGAGGAGTAGATGATGACGTCTGCGCCTTGCGCCAACGCATCCGAGAAAACCGGCGTTGAGAACACGTTGTCCACAATGACCAACGCGCCCTGCGCATGGGCGATATCGGAAACCGCCTGGATATCAACCAGTTCCAGCGTGGGGTTCGACATTGATTCGAAGAACACCGCTTTGGTGTCGGGCCGCACGGCTGCGCGCCACTGGTCTAGATCGGCCCCGTCGACCAAAGTGACCTCAACACCAAACCGGGGGAGGATGTCTTCGACGATGTAAAGGCAAGATCCAAACAAAGCCCGCGCTGATACAAGGTGATCGCCGGCTTTCAGGACAGACATCAGCGCGCCGTTCACGGCAGCCATCCCGCTGGCTGTGGCAAACGCGTCTTCAGCACCTTCGAGCATCGCAATGCGTTCTTCGAACATCGCAACCGTCGGGTTGCCGTAGCGGGCGTAGATGTATTCATCCCGACCGGATTTGATAAAGCGTTGTTCGGCCTGTTCGGCGCTGTCGTACACAAACCCCTGCGTGAGGAAAATCGCTTCGCTCACCTCGTTCCATTGGCTGCGTTTCGTGCCACCGTGCACCAACCGTGTGCGTGGTTTCTTGTCTTTCATTTCACTACCTCAGCGGGCCTCAGCCCAACAAAAAAGCCCCGTTCGGCCAAGGCGAAAGGGGCTTTCGTCGGGCCTTTTAGCAGCATATTTAACGTGGCCCGCAATCCGGTAACAAATCGCCACGAGATGCGTGTAAAGCCTTCACGCCGCCAGATCAAGACAGGGCGTCCCAGCTTCTTCTTGTCTCAAATACTCAAAAAGGCACATCATCCGCGCCGCAGATGAACCGGGCAACCACCTTTTTGGTTCCCGCCTTATCGAACTCGATCTCAAGTTTGTCGCCTTCGATGCCTGTCACAGCCCCATAGCCGAATTTCTGGTGAAACACCCGTTCGCCCAGCGCATAGGCCGAAATCGCGGTGGCGTCGATGACAGTATTGCGTGCTTCAGAGGGCTGGCTGATCGGGCGTTCGGCAGAGCGCGCCTGCAAGCGCCTCCAGCCAGGGGAATTGTAGACATTGGCGTTTGCCGCCTTGTCGTGCAGGTCGGACCCAGCCATGGCTTGCGTCACGGGGGACGCCATGCCTGCCGCCCCATACCCGCCGCCGTAAAGGCCCGGCGGGGTAAGGACATCCACATGTTCTTCGGGCAGTTCGTCGATGAACCGCGACGGCATCGAAGACTGCCACTGGCCGAACACCCGGCGGTTTGCGGCGAAAGAAATCGTGCAGACCTCCTCGGCGCGGGTGATGCCGACATAGGCCAGACGGCGTTCTTCTTCGAGGCCTTTGAGGCCGCTTTCATCCATACTGCGTTGCGATGGGAAAAGCCCGTCTTCCCAGCCAGGCAGGAACACGGCGGGAAACTCTAGTCCCTTGGCTGCGTGCAGCGTCATGATCGACACTTTTTCGCCATCGCCGCCTTTGTCATTGTCCATGATAAGGCTGACATGTTCGAGGAAGCCTTGCAGGTTTTCAAATTCTTCCAGTGCCTTGACGAGTTCCTTGAGGTTTTCGAGCCGCCCCGGCGCTTCTGGCGTTTTGTCATTCTGCCAATGGGTTGTGTAGCCGGATTCGTCCAGAACGATGCCTGCCAATTCTGGGTGGTCCAGATCCGCGTCGACAGCCATGCGCCCCCAGCGGGCAAGATTTTCCACGAGCATTTTCAGCTCAGTCGCGCCTTTGCCTTTGATCATGCCTTGTTCGACAGCCAAAGCAGCGCCGTCCACCAAGGAGACACCATTGGCGCGGGCAACGGTCTGGATGGTCTGCCGCGCCTTGTCGCCCAGACCGCGTTTGGGGGTGTTTACGATCCGCTCGAACGCCAGATCATCGTCAGGCGAAACAACCAGTCGGAAATAGGCCATCGCATCGCGGATCTCCATGCGTTCGTAGAACCGAGGCCCGCCAATAACACGGTAGGGCAGACCGATGGTCAGAAACCGATCCTCAAATGCGCGCATCTGGTGGCTGGCACGCACAAGGATGGCCATATCATCAAGTGACACAGGGGCCATGCCACGTGTGCCGCGCTGCATCGCCTCGACCTCTTCGCCGATCCAGCGGGCCTCTTCCTCACCATCCCAATGGCCGATCAGGCGCACCTTTTCACCGTCTTGCGCGTCGGTCCAAAGCGTCTTGCCCAGACGCCCCTGATTGCCCGCGATCACGCCAGAGGCAGCGGCAAGGATGTGCAGCGTCGAGCGGTAGTTCTGTTCCAGCCGCACCACATGCGCGCCCTCGAAATCTTTCTCAAACCGCAGGATGTTGCCCACCTCGGCCCCGCGCCAGCCATAGATCGACTGGTCGTCGTCACCGACGCAGCAGATGTTCTTGTGTCCGCCCGCCAGCAGCCGCAGCCACAGGTACTGTGCGACGTTGGTATCCTGATACTCGTCCACGAGGATATATTTGAACCAGCGCTGATATTGTTCGAGAACATCCGCGTGGGTTTGGAAAATTTGCACCACATGCAGCAGCAGATCGCCGAAATCGACCGCGTTGAGTTCCTTCAACCGCGCCTGATATTGCGCGTAGAGCTTTGGACCTTGGTGGTTATACGCGCCCGCATCCGCAGCAGGCACCTTGTCCGGTGTGATCGCGCGGTTCTTCCAGTTGTCGATGATCCCGGCGAGTTGCCGTGCGGGCCAGCGTTTGTCGTCGATACCCGCTGCCGACACCAGTTGCTTGAGCAGCCGCAGCTGATCGTCGGTGTCCAGAATGGTGAAGTTCGATTTCAGACCCACCAGTTCGGCATGACGACGCAGCAGTTTCACGCAGACCGAATGAAAAGTGCCAAGCCACGGCATGCCTTCGATGGTTTGGCCCAAAGTGCGCCCAACCCGTTCCTTCATCTCGCGCGCGGCTTTGTTGGTGAAGGTGACGGCCAGAATTTCGTTGGGGCGCGCACGGCCTGTGTTCAGCAGGTGTACAATACGCGTGGTCAGCGCCTTGGTCTTACCGGTACCGGCACCCGCCAGCATCAGCACGGGGCCATCCAATG
>Ga0316197_10002929_pt1 | contig 12142 bp, 10 predicted proteins | sample OudBiesiAoxic_MG_FD_204939 | JGI IMG/M metagenome (GOLD analysis project Ga0316197, IMG submission 204939) | Coastal sediment microbial communities from Oude Bieten Haven, Netherlands - site A oxic | ecosystem: Environmental > Aquatic > Marine > Coastal > Sediment | place: Netherlands...
CGGTCGTGATCGTCGAGTGCGCCGCGCACGTCGACCCGACCGACGAACTCGCCACGGTGCTCGCGTCGGCGACCGGAGTCACCGACACGGCCGTGGCGACCGACCCGGCCCGACGCGACCACCTCGTCCGGTTCCGTGACCGGATGACCGAGGCGATCGCCGCGCAGGCCGGCGCCGATGGAACCCCCACCTTCAAGCTCGACGTGGCGGTCCCGCTGCACGCCCTCGGTGCACTGCTCGACGTCGCCGAACGAGCGGCGGACCGTGACGGCGCCACCCTGATCGCGTTCGGCCACCTCGCCGAAGGCAACCTGCACCTGAACCACCTCCACGCGACCGACACGACGCTCCTCGCCGACACGGTCCTCGCCGAGGTGGCGAGGCTCGGTGGCACGATCTCCGCCGAGCACGGCATCGGCGTCGCCAAGGCCGCGTGGCTGCCGCTGATCCGCAGCGACGGCGACCTGGCCGCGCAGCGCTCGATCCGCGCCGCGCTCGACCCACGGGGAATCATGAACCCCGGCGTCCTCGCGACCGGGCACGACCCTGCCGAGCTCTGACGCCGTCGCTTCAGGTGCCGTAGTCGAAGCCGAGGTCCGGAGCGGTGAGCAGGGGTCGGTAGTCGATGCCGCGTTCGGCAGCCATCGCCGCACACGTGCCGCCGCGGTCGACGATCACCGACATCCAGGTCGGTCGGGCGCCGTACTCGGCGACCGCATCGGCAGCCTCGATCAGCGAGGTACCGCGGGTCGTGGTGTCCTCGGTGACCAACACCCGGTCGCCCGGCTGCAGGGCGCCGGCGATCCGACCGGTGATGCCACCCTGCTTGGCCTCCTTGCGCACGCTGAAGCTGCGCAGACGATGTCCGCGCGTGGCGGCGACCGCAGCGACGCCGTAGGCCATCGGGTCGGCCCCGAGCGTCAATCCACCGATCGCGTCGATGTCGGCGAACACGTCGGCGAACACCTCGAGCACGGCGTCGGTGACGGCGACGATGCCGTCGCTGCGACATGCGGTCTGCTTGGTGTCGAGGAACCACGTGCTGGTCGCTCCCGACTTCAGGACGAACTCGCCGTGCTTGACCGAGTGTTCGAGCACGTGCTCCCGGAGACGTTCCAGGACCGGGGACAGCGGAGGCAGCAGAGACGTCGGCACGCCGGCAGGATACGGGCGGGTCGCGTCGGCGCGATCAGGCGCGGTCGCGCACGTCGCGGACCAGGACTTCCTGGGCGACGGTCGCGACATGGGTTCCGTCGTCGCCGAACACGTGCCCGATCGACAGGCCGCGTCCGCCGACGAAATGATGACAGGCGAAGTCGTGGAGATGCCAACGGTCGGCCTGGAGGGGCCGGTGGAACCAGATGGTGTGGTCGAGGCTCGCGCAGAACAGATCCCCCTCGCCGTTTCCCGAAATCGGGTGGGCGCGGATCACTGCCTCGGTCGGCAGATCGTCGCTGAGGTAGGCGAGCCAGCACCGGTGCATCAGCTGCGCAGCGGGATCGGACGGGTCACCGAGCGCCTGGTTCACCTTCATCCACGACACGCTGCGCCCGGCACCGGCGACCGTGCCCCCGACGACCTGCTCGGGCGGCACCGAGCAGCGATCGAACGACGAGGTCCACGAGGTCTGCTCCAGCGTGTCCGGGGCGGGAACATCGGGCATCGCCACCGATTGGACCAGCGCCGAGGGTTCTGGTCGTTGAAACGAACTCTCGGCGTTGAGAATTGCACCGATCGCCTGACGAGCGACCACGCGGCGCGTGGAGAAACTCCGGCCGTTGCGGATGCGATCGACCTCGTATCGAACCGGTTCGGTGTGATCACCACGACGGATGAAATAGGCCCGAATCGAGTGGGGTTCGAGGTCGGGATCAACCGACAGTGTGGCGGCGCGCAACGCCTGCGCCACGATCTGTCCGCCGTACAGACCACCCCAGGGATATTGCGGGCCGGTCCCGACATGGACATCGGTCCCGTGTGCTGCCAATTCGAACATCGAAGCGGAACGCTATTGCAAATTTCCGCCCACTACTTACACTCTCAATTCATGGTTGGAAAACGAGGCCCCAGGACACCAATGAGCGACGAGCACAAAGCCGCGCTCGCAAAGGGTCGATTGGAGGGTCGAGTCGTGCGCGATTACCTCGAAGGTCTGCGCGCCACCAGGCCCAAACGTGGGCGGAAGCGCACCGCCGACACGATCAAGAAGCGCCTCGACGCCATCGAGGTCGAACTCGCCAGCGCCACCCCACTCGACGAACTGCTGCTCGTGCAGGAGCGCCGCGATCTCGAAGCCGAGCTCGCGGCGAAGTCGAACGCGATCGACATGGAAGCGCTCGAGGCCGAGTTCGTGAAGGTGGCCAAGAGCTACTCCGAGAGCAAGTCGATCTCGTACGCCTCATGGCGCGACGTCGGCGTCCCGGCGAGCACGCTCAAGCGTGCCGGCATCAGCCGCGCCGACTGAGTCCGACCTGGTCAGAGCTCGATGGCGTCGAGCTGACCCAGCACGTGGTCGAGATTGCGGAGTGACCGACGAAGGTCGAACGCAGCATCGAGCACGGCATCGTCGACGTCCGGGTCGGCTTCGAGCAACGAGCGGAAGTCGCGTCCTTCGTCCCACGCGCGCATCGCATTGCGCTGAACGATCCGGTATGCATCGTCACGAGTCGCACCGGCTTGCACGAGCGCCAGCAGCACCGGCTGGCTGAACACCAGGCCGAAACTCGCGTCGAGATTCGCCTGCATGCGCTCGGGGAAGACGACGAGACCGTCGAGCAAGCGGCGCATCCGCCGCATGACATAGAAAGCGAGCTGGGACGAGTCCGGCAGGATGATCCGTTCGACGGACGAGTGCGAGATGTCGCGCTCGTGCCACAACGCAACGTCCTGCAATCCGGCCGACAGGTTCGACCGCAGGACACGGGCGAGTCCGGAGATCGTTTCGGCCGAAATCGGGTTCCGTTTGTGCGGCATTGCCGACGAGCCCTTCTGCCCGGGTTTGAAGCCTTCCTGCACCTCGCGTACCTCGGTGCGCTGCAGGTGCCGGAGTTCGACCGCCATCAGTTCACAGGTCGCGCCGACCGACGCACAGGCGTACAGGAACTCGGCGTGGCGGTCGCGGGCGATCACCTGGGTTGCCGGGACGGGAGCGAGTCCGAGGGCGTCACCGACGAAACGCTCGACGTCCGGCGAGATGTTCGAATAGGTGCCGACCGCCCCGCTCAGCTTCATCACCGAGACGTTGCGACGGGCTGCACGCAGTCGCTCACGATCGCGGTCGAGTTGGAGCGCCCAGAGTGCGACCTTGGCGCCGAAGGTGGTCGGCTCGGCATGGATCCCGTGGGTGCGGCCGATCATCACGGTGTCGCGATGGCGTCGCGCCAGCTCGACGAGCACCTGCAGCAACTCGGTCGCGGCGTCGAGCAACAGGTCGGCGGCATCACGCAGGGCCCAGCACAACGCCGTGTCGACGACGTCGGACGACGTCAACCCGTAGTGGACCCACGACGATGCCGGCGGGCCGATCGCGGCTTGGACGACGTCGACGAACGCGGCGACGTCGTGATCGGTCACGGCCTCACGTTCCAGCACCGCCTGCACGAACGCATCGTCGGTGACGGGGGCCCGGTCGCGACAGGCCGCAGCATCGGCAACGGGGACGAGCCCGGTCTGCGCGTGCGCCTCGGTCGCGAGCAGTTCGACCTCCAGCCAGCGGCCGAACCGTGCCGGGTCCGACCAGACCGCGTCCATCTCGGGCGTCGAGTAGCGCGGGATCATGATGCCCAGACGAGGTAGTCGTCGCGTTCGGCACCGACGCCGACCACGCGGACCGGCACCCCGACCTCTCGTTCGACGACTTCGATGAACCGCCTGGCCCGCTCCGGCAGCTCTCCCGGTTCGCGCGTGTCGCTGAGCACGCTTCCCCACCCGTCGAGCGTCTCGTAGACGGGCTCGACGTCGTGGATGAGTTCGGAGCGGTCCGGATAGTGCTCGAGCAGCCGGCCGTCGAGTCGATAGCCGGTGCAGATCTTGATCGTCTCGAAGCCGTCGAGGATGTCGAGTTTCGTCAACGCGAGTTCGGTCAGGCTGTTGAGACGCACGGCCTGGCGCAGCATCACGCAGTCGAGCCAACCGGCGCGTCGCCGCCGGCCCGTGACGGTGCCGTACTCCTTGCCGATGTCGATCAGGCGATCGCCGTCGCTGTCGAGCAGTTCCGTCGGGAACGGACCGGCTCCGACGCGCGTCGTGTAGGCCTTCGTGATCCCGACGATGCGGTCGATGTCGCGCGGACCGAGGCCGGTGCCGGCGCAGGCGCCGCCCGCCGTGGGGTTCGACGACGTGACGTACGGATACGTGCCATGGTCCAGGTCGAGGAACGTGGCTTGAGCCCCTTCGAGCAGCACGTGGGCGTCGCGGGCGAGCGCGGCGTGCAGCAGACCCACGGTGTCGGCCACGTACGGCGCCACGCGAGCACCGAGTTCGTCGAAGACGGCGACGATCTCGTCGACGTCGAGCGGCTCGCCACCGGCCTGCTCGATCAGGGTGTTCTCGGCCACCGCTCGTTCGCGGACGAGCATCGAGAACCGATCGGGGTCGAGGACGTCGCCCACGCGCAGGCCGACGCGCCGGGCCTTGTCGGCGTAGGCCGGCCCGATGCCCTTGAGCGTCGTGCCGATCTTGTCGTCGCCGCGCATCGCCTCGGCGATGGCGTCGTGCGCCTGGTGCCAGGGGAAGATCAGATGGGCACGACTCGACACCTTGAGTTCCGCACACGAGATGCCTCGCGCTTCGAGCATGTCGATCTCGGTGAACAGCGTCGGAAGGTCGACGACGACCCCGTTGGCGATCACGGGGACCACGTGGTCGTAGAGGATCCCCGACGGCACCAGCTGCAGTGCGTACTTCTCGCCGTCGACCACCACGGTGTGGCCGGCGTTGTGGCCGCCCTGGTAGCGCACGACGTAGGTGTGCTCTTTCGACAGCAGGTCGATGACCTTGGCTTTGCCCTCATCGCCCCACTGGGCTCCGACGACGACGGTGACGGGCATGCACGCTCCCCGATTGGTGGTTGGAACGTGTGGAGATGGTACTCCTGATCACGGTTCCACACCCGATCCATCCACTCGATCCAGCCGAGGAGACCATGCATCCACCACCGTTTCTGTCAGACGTCGAGCGGGCCCGCCTGTCCGCCCCACCGGCCGAGGCCTGGACGCTCCCACCCTCCGCCTACACCGATCCGGCGGTCTTCGCGTGGGAACGGGACGTGATCTTCGGTACCGAGTGGGTCTGCGTCGGCCGAGTCGAACAACTGGCGAACCCCGGCGACCACCTGGCCGCCGACGTGATCGACCAACCGATCCTGGTCACCCGGGCGACCGACGGTCGTCTGCATGCGATCTCCAACGTCTGCCTCCATCGCTCGATGCCGCTGGTCGACGGACCCGGCTCGTCGCGGTGGATCGTCTGCCCGTACCACCGGTGGTCGTACGACCTGGACGGCTCGCTCCACTCGGCACCGATGATGGGCGACGACCTCGACAGCTCGGGGTGCCGGCTCCCGGAGTTCGCGGTCGAGGTCTGGGAGGGATTCGTGCTCGTGTCGATGGGTCCGACGCCGGTTCCGCTGGCTCCCCGGTTGGCGCGGCTCTCCGAACGCATCGCGAACTATCACCTCTCCGATCTCGTTGTCGCCGACACGATCGAGTTCGATTCACCGTGGAACTGGAAGCTCCTCGTCGAGAACTTCATGGAGGCGTACCACCACATCGGCCCGCACCGCGACACGTTCCAGCAGAACCACCCCGCCGCCTCGGCGTCGGTCATCGACAACCGCGGCGAGCCGTTCGCACTGCTGGAGATGCCGGGCACCGACAGCGTCGACGTCAGCGACGGCCTGCCCTTCCTCTCGGGCCTTCTACGCGAGCAACGCTCGGACATGCTCGCGTTCTGCGTGTTCCCGTCGACGCTCGTCGCCACGACGGGGACCCTGGCGGTCTGGTACCAGATCGAGCCGTCGGCACACGACCGGATGCGCCTGCGGATCCACCTCCTGCTCGAACCCGACGTCGCGAGCAACCCCGATGTCGTCGACGCCCTGCCACAACTCGTCGATGGGCTCCGATGGATCCACAACGAGGACATCGCGGTCAACGCGGGTCCGTGGAAGGGGCTGCACGCACCGACCGCCGGCCAGGGCCGACTCGCGCCGGGCGAGCGGGCGCTGTGGCAGTTCAACCAGTTCTGGCTCGCCCACGTCGACGCCTGCGAGCACATGATCGACGACCGGTAGCGTCGAGCGGGTGATGCGCAGACAGGTCTGGAACGACATGGACATCGCCGCCCGCGACGCGCTGATGCGACGCGGTCTCGACGACATCTTCGACGCCGACCTTCGCCGCTCGATCGGTGACCTGATCGACGACGTCCGCGATCGCGGCGACGTGGCGGTGTGCGATGCGCTCGCGAAGTTCGACGGCATCACCGTCGGCACGGACGGACTCCGCGTGAGCGCCGACGAGTTCGAACGCGCCCAGGTGTCCGCCGAGGTCGACGCCGCCATCGACGACGCGATCACCCACCTCCGGGCCTTCAACGAGGCCCAGATGGAACAGGCGGTCGACTGGTCGATCGAGAGCGAGCCCGGTCTGACCGTCGGCGAGAAGGTCACACCGATCACGTCGGTCGGGCTCTTCACACCGTCGGGGAAGGCCAGCTACCCGAGCGTCGCCTATCAGCTCGTCGTGCCGGCGGTCGTCGCGGGCGTGCGATCGATCTCACTCGTCGTGCCGCCGATTCCGGGCGGGGCGGGCGAGGTCGACCCCGCGGTGCTGGTGGTCTGTCGCAAGCTCGGCATCCTCGACGTCTTCCGCGTCAACGGGCCGGCGGGCATCGCCGCACTCGGCTTCGGCACCGCCACGATCCCGAAGGTCCGCAAGATCGTCGGGCCGGGCTCGCCGGCGGTCACGATCGCCCAGGTCGAGATGCAGCGCCACGGCGTCGCGACGATGATGCTGCTCGGACCGACCGAGAGCATGGTGATCGCCGACGACTCGGCCGATCCGGCACTGCTCGCCGCCGACCTGCTGATCGAAGCCGAACACGGGACCGACTCCACCGTGGTGCTCGTGACGACGTCGGCGACGTTGGCCGATGCCGTCGACGACGCGCTCGACGCGCAGATCGCCACGCTGCCGCCGGTTCGCGCCGACGCGGCTCGTTCCTCGCTCGGACCCAACGGCGGCTGCGTGCTGGTCGACTCCATCGACACCGCGGTCGCCGTGGCAAACGAATTCGCGCCAGAACACCTCCAGGTGGCCGTGGCCGACGACGCGGTCGACGACGTCGTCGGCGCGCTGGTCAACGCCGGCGAGATCCTCGTGGGCCAGCACACCCCGTTCAGTGCCGCCAACTTCGTGGTCGGTTGCCCGGCGTCGCTGCCGACGTCGGGGTTCGCGCACGTCTCGTCGGGCATCACCGCCGACACCTTCCTGAAGCGCACCGCCGTCGCTCGCGCCGACGCCACCGCCCTCGCCCGGATGACGCCATCGGTCGTGGCGCTCTCCGACCACGAGGGCTTTGCGGCCCACGGTGACGCGGTGCGCCTGCGTCAGCGCTGACGCGGGCACCGGCCGCCGCCGGCGTTCTCGGCGCAGAGCCTCAAGCAGATCGTCGGATCGACCGATGACCAGGTGATGGAATCCATGAGTCGCGCCGCTGCGGGTACCGCCACTGCGACCGCGACTGCGGTGCTGCTCGTCGAGGACGACGAACGGATCAGCGAGCCCCTCGTGCGCGTCCTGCGGTCGGAGGGATTCGACGTCGAGCACGTCGATGCCGGGGGCGCCGCCCTCCTCGCCGTCGGCGAGCATCGGCCCGGCATCGTGCTGCTCGATCTGACCCTGCCGGACATCGACGGTCTCGACGTCTGCCGGAAGATCCGGGCCGACCACCCCGACCTGCCGATCATCATGTTGACGGCCCGCGCCGAGGAGATGGACGTCATCGTCGGACTCAACGCCGGCGCCGACGACTACGTCGCCAAACCGTTCCGGCTCGCCGAGCTGGTGGCTCGCATCCGGGCGCGGTTGCGCATCGTCGACCACGCAGCCGCCGCTCCGACGTCCGGACCGCTCGCCGGTGCGGGCATCGAACTCGACCCCGACGCCCGTCGCTGCCGCGTCCGGGTACCCGGCGGTTCGCTCGAGGACGTCGAGCTGACGACGAAGGAATTCGACCTGTTGGAGCTGCTGATGCGCCGGCCCGGCATCACCCTCAAGCGCGAGGACATCATGAGCGCGGTGTGGGACGAGAACTGGTGGGGATCCACTCGCACGCTCGACACGCACACCTCGACGTTGCGCCGCAAGATCCGCGACGTGTCGGATCCCCCGTCGAAGATCGTGACCGTCCGCGGCGTCGGGTTCCGATTCGATTCCGAGGGCTGAACGTCGTGCGCCGCCGCCTCGTGCTCTCGACGATCGGGGTCGTGCTGGTCGTGATCGTCGTCCTGGCGATCCCGGTCCTGCTGGTGGTGCGCGATGCCGAGGGCGGCATGCTGCCCGGCGACGTCGTCTGGCGATTGACCGTGATCGCCGCCGCCGCCATCGCGTCGGCGGCACTGCTCGCAAGCATTCAGGCGCGCCAACTCGCCCGCCCGCTGGAGCGACTCGCCCGGAGTGCGTCGCGGCTCGGCGACGGCGACTTCAGCACGGCCGCGCCCGTACCGTCCGGCATCGGGGAGATCGACGACATCGCCCGTGCGCTCAGGTTGAGCGCCAACCGCGTCGACCGCATGCTCGAGTCCGAGCGGAGCTTCACGGCCGACGCCACGCACCAACTGCGTACCGGGCTCACCGGGCTCGCGATGCGCCTGGAACTCCTCGAGCGCAGCGCCGACCCGGAGACCGCTCGCGAAGCAGCCGCTGCCCTCACCCAGACCCACGACCTCAACGTGACGCTCGACGATCTCCTCACGGTCGCCCGTACCGGGTCGACCACGGAGCGCGCCGAGGTCGAGCTCACGACGCTCGTCGACCATCAGGTCGCCGACTGGCAACCCCGCTTCGCCGAGAAGCGCCGGCAGGTCGTCGTGACGACCGGCAGGGTCAGCCGGGTCGTCGCGACGCCGGGATTGATCGGGCAGGTGATCGGGATCCTGCTCGACAACGCGCTGCGTCACGGCCGGGGAACCGTGGCGATCCTCCTCCAGGACGACACGATGACCATCGAGGACGAGGGGCCCGGTGTCGCTCCCGATCGCGTGACGACGCTGTTCGATCGTCCCAGCGACCATCGTGCGGCTCACGGGCGGGGACTGGCACTCGCCCGTCGCCTCGCCGAGTCCGACGGGGGACGGCTCGAACTCGTCGAGCCCAGACCGGCGACGTTCCGCCTGACCCTCGTGCCTGCCGGCGCCTGACGGTGACATCACGGGCCTGACCCGTCATGTCATCGTGCATGCAGCCGGTCAGGCGGCGGCGACCTGGAGGCCGTCGTCGCCGGCGCGCACCGTGATCGTGTCACCGTCGGCGACCTCGCCACCGAGGATCAGCATCGAGGCCTTGTCACCGATCTCGCGTTGGATCACCCGCTTGAGCGGACGGGCGCCGAACGCCGGGTCGAAGCCCTCTCGAGCGAGCTGCGCCATCGCGTCGGCGTCGACGTCGAGTTCGATCCGGCGATCGGCGAGGCGCTTGCGCACCTGCTCGAGTTGGATCTTGACGATGTGTTCGAGGTCGGCCTCGGTCAGCGCGCGGAAGCGGATGATGTCGTCGACGCGATTGATGAACTCGGGCTTGAAGAACTGCCCCGGGTCACCCGGCAGGTTCGAGGTCATGATCAACACCACGTTGGTGAAGTCGACCGTGCGACCCTGGCCGTCGGTGAGGCGACCGTCGTCGAGCAGCTGCAGCAGCGTGTTGAACACGTCCGGATGCGCCTTCTCGATCTCGTCGAGCAGCACCACCGAGTACGGCCGGCGCCGAACCGCCTCGGTGAGCTGGCCACCCTCGTCGTAGCCGACGTAGCCGGGGGGTGCACCGATCAGGCGCGACACCGAGAACTTCTCCATGTACTCGCTCATGTCGATGCGGACCATGGCCTTCTCGTCGTCGAAGAGGAACTCGGCGAGCGCCCGCGCCAGCTCGGTCTTGCCGACGCCGGTCGGGCCGAGGAACATGAACGAACCGATCGGGCGGTTCGGGTCCGACAGCCCGGCCCGGCTGCGCCGGATCGCGTTGGCGACCGCGACGACCGCATCGTCCTGGCCGATCACGCGACCGTGCAGCAACTGTTCGAGGTGCACGAGCTTGGCCGTCTCGGACTCCATCAGGCGGTTGAGCGGGATCCCGGTCGCCTTGGCGACGACCTCGGCGATGTCCTCGGCATCGACCTCCTCTTTCAGCATCGCACCCTCGCTCTGGATCGAACCGAGATGTGCCGTCGCCTCCTCGATACGGCGTTCCAGCTCCGGAATCCGCCCGTAGCGGATCTCGGCGGCCGCCGCGAGATCGGTCTCGCGCTCGACCTGCGTGCGCAGACTCTCGAGTTCCTCCTTGAGCGAGCGAATGGCGTCGATCGCCTGCTTCTCCTGTTCCCACCGCTGCTTCATGCCCGCGATCTGGGCGTTGAGACCGGCGAGTTCGTCGACGAGCGCGTCGAGGCGCTCCTTCGAGCGCTCGTCGGTCTCCTTCGCCAGTGCGACCTGTTCGATCTCCAACTGCAGGATGCGGCGCTGCACGACGTCGATCTCGGTCGGCAGGGAGTCGATCTCGATACGCAGCTTCGATGCCGCTTCGTCCATCAGGTCGATCGCCTTGTCGGGCAGGAACCGGCTCGTGATGTAGCGATCGGAGAGCACGGCCGCGCTGACGAGCGCCGAGTCCTGGATGCGCACGCCATGGTGCACCTCGTAGCGCTCCTTGAGTCCGCGCAGGATGCCGATCGTGTCCTCGACGGACGGCTCGCCGACGTACACGGGCTGGAAGCGACGCTCGAGTGCCGGGTCCTTCTCGACGTGCTTGCGGTACTCGTCGAGCGTGGTGGCACCGATCATGCGCAACTCACCGCGCGCCAGCATCGGCTTGATCATGTTGCCGGCGTCCATCGCTCCTTCGGCACCGCCGGCGCCCACGATCGTGTGCAGCTCGTCGACGAAGGTGATGATCTCGCCCTCGGCATCGGTGATCTCCTTGAGAACCGCCTTGAGGCGCTCCTCGAACTCGCCGCGGTACTTGGCGCCGGCGAGCATCGAGCCGATGTCGAGCGAGATGAGCCGCTTGTTCTTCAATCCCTCGGGAACGTCGCCGTCGGCGATGCGGGCGGCCATGCCCTCGACGATCGCGGTCTTGCCGACGCCGGGTTCACCGATGAGCACCGGGTTGTTCTTGCTGCGCCGGGAGAGCACCTGGATGCACCGTCGGATCTCCTCGTCGCGACCGATGACCGGGTCGATCTTGCCGCTGGCGGCGAGGGCGGTGAGGTCCTGGCCGTACTTCTCGAGTGCGGCGAACTTCTCCTCCGGGTTCTGATCGGTGACGCGATGCGAACCTCGCACCTCCTTGAGCGCCTGGAGCAACTCCTCGGAGCTGACGTCGAGGCGGGCGTTCATCGCCAGCAGCAGGTGTTCGACCGACAGGAAGTCGTCGCGCAGGTCCTTGCGGTAGCTCTCCGCGTTCTCGACGACGTCGGTGAGTTCCTTGCTCATCCGCGGCTCGGCACCGCCGTAGGCCTTCGGCAGCTTCTGGACGGCCTCGTCGGCGCGGTTGCGCACCATCAGCGGCGCCTGACCCAGCTTGGCGAGGACCCCCGGCACGATCGTGCCCTCCTGGCGCATCATCGCGCCGAGCACGTGATCGGGCGTCAGCTCCGGGTTCGACAGCTCCTTGGCCTGGTCGATGGCGGCCGAGAAGGCCTCCTGGGTCTTGAGGGTCCACTTCTTCGGGTCGATCGCCATCTTCGCTGCCTCTCTACTCAATAATCCTGAGCGCCATCATATCAAGATATCGATTCATTCCTCATCGGTCGTCGGGAACGGCGCGGACGAGCTCCGCGAGCTGGTCGGCCACCGTGGCGAGGTCCTTGTACCCACGGACGTCATCGGGCAACGACGACAGGGCGGCCGACAGACGGGCGGCCACAG
>Ga0316197_10002930_pt1 | contig 12140 bp, 10 predicted proteins | sample OudBiesiAoxic_MG_FD_204939 | JGI IMG/M metagenome (GOLD analysis project Ga0316197, IMG submission 204939) | Coastal sediment microbial communities from Oude Bieten Haven, Netherlands - site A oxic | ecosystem: Environmental > Aquatic > Marine > Coastal > Sediment | place: Netherlands...
TTTTATTAAAACAAAAAGTTTCTCTTTAATACTTTTTGTTTTAATTTAATTGTTTCTCTCCATTGCTACCTCTTTCTGACTTTATCCCTGGAACTAACAAATTTAAGGCAGATCCTCTGACTCATCTTAACTCTACTCACCTACCTCCCCGAAATTAAAATTTCAGTGGTTTTTGGTTTTCGTTTGCTTCACAGTTGCGAGACAGCATGGATTTTAATCAACTTCCCTTTTAATCGAACTGGTCAAACCTTAAATTTCACTATTTTATTTCTAATTTTTCCATAAGGTTTTAATTTTAAAAAATTATTAACTATATATTTTAACTAAAAATACATAAAATTTTATTTATGGCTGTTTAACCTGTGTTTATTGAGTTATTTTAGGTTTTTCACTGCATAATTCTAATAAATACTCTTCCTTTTCTCTCTTTCCCTCTATATAACTTTGTAAAAGTTTATTACCTTCTACTATAACAGAATATATAATTTTATCTTTAAATAAAGGCATTGTTATTTCAGAAAATTTCTTATCTTTTTTTCCTGGTGAAATAAAAATATTTTTATATTTTTTATTTTCTCCCTTAATTTCTAGAGCTTGATGATACATATACTGTTTGGCTATATCCTGAACTCCTAAATCTTTTATCCCTTCCTCTGTATAATATTTAGCATCTACTATGTAAAATATATTTTCAGTTTTATAGACAATGTCAGGCCTCATTGCAGAACTTTTATGATTATTTAAGTCTTTCCAGTGAGCTCTAGTTTTTTGAGAGATAGTTTTATGATGCTGACTATTAACACTATACTGGTTCCCCAAGACATCCCCACAAGCTCTTTCCCAGACAGTATAAAAAGTAGGAGTTCCTAAGAGCAATAAGTTTTCATCTGCTTCATAGTTGTGATTATTTAAAAACAGTTTCATTGCTTTCAATAGCCTTATTTTTCTTTCACCATATTGTATTTTTAACTCATTATCTATCATCTTTATTTGATACTCCAGCTCTCCTAGTCTTTCCTCCTCCACTATAAAAGATACTTTAGGGACTTCTAAAATCTGAGTAATCTGTTGAATTTCTGATTTCGTTAATCTCTCTACGCATAAATTTAAAATATGTTTATGTAAACTCATTATAAAATCACCATTATTAGATTCACTATCATTTGTCCAGTAATTTAAATATATTGGATTTTTATTACTTAGATATGCAGTTTCAGTTTCAATAGTATACTCCCAGTTAATTTCACCTTCACCATTTAATTCGTATTTCTCTATATGATTTTCGTAAAGATTATATTCAATATAATCTTTAAATAAAAAATCTATAATTGCAAACATATTCTTAAACTTATATTTTTCTTCTTGTTTTCCTAGAGTTTCCAACTGTTCATCAATAGATATTCTATTATATTTTTTTAAAGCTTTCATAGTTCGAGAAAGATTCTTTTCATTTATTTCATTATTTTTATGAGTAATTTTTTCTAAATATTTAGGCAAAACAGCTATAATTAGATCTTCTACACAGATTAACCCTACATATTTAAAATAAAATTTCCCATTAGAATCTTGTTTATAGATTTCTTTCAAACTCAATTCCTGTACATATTTTTTAAACTTTTCTCCTAGAATAGTATTAATCTTATATGAATCATATTTTTCTAATTCTAAAAAATATTTTATCTTCATAGCTAATCCTCTTCTGACGTACTTTCATTTTTTGATTCTTTTATATCTAAGTTTGATATTATTTCCTTACTAAATAAAACTTTTCCATCTTCACAAGCTTCTATTAACTGAGAAAAACTTTTAATATTTTCGTCGAATAAAATAGTTTTTCTCTTATGCCTCAATACATCATCAAATAAATACATCAATATTTTATTTTTAAAGACTTCTCCATCTAATATATAAGTATTATTTTCTTTTGATTTAAAATTATTTTCTTTTATAAAAAATGGAGCCAATAATCTATCTTCTGAAACATTATCCCTAAGTAAATTTTCATTAATTATTTTTCTAAATTCATTCCACACGATAATTTTCTTTTTTGTCCCTTCAGTCTCAGATTTTTTCTGATATCTAAGTTCGTAAGTATACCCTTCTTTACCAAATTCATCTTCATTTTGATCTAGCCCTATATGTTCAAAATGCCATCTTCTTTTAAATGCACTATCCATAGGATAAACTCCTTGATCTGCGCTATTCATAGTTGCCCAAATGTAAAGGTTTTTAGGAATATATAATCCCTTGTCTAAGAGATCTTTTAAAATTTCATTAGCTTCATCTTCTAATTTTTCTCTTAGATAAACTTCTTGATCTTCTGAAACAGCAATATGATATTCACTTTTTCCATCACTGTCTCTATCTAGCAGCTGAAAAATATTTCCAAATACTTTATCAGCTTTAGCTCTATTTATCTCTTCTATTATCAAACAAAAATTATAATTAGGATTTTTATAAGATTCCACCAGTTGTTTCATGAATGGCCCAGGAATATATTTATATGTAATAGTATCTCCCTCTGGTACAGGCTTGTAGGTCCCTACAAATTGACCATGAGTGTAACCATCGTAGAAGGTTACTCTGTCTACAACTTCATGTAGAATCTCTTCTGTTTCTACTTCTTTGTCAATATATTTATTTTTTGATAGAAGTGACACTAATTCATCATTTGCAGAAGAAATAGTTCCCCAAGGCAGATCTCTTGAATAGTCCTCCAAAACAATAGCTTCTTTTTTCTTCCATTCAATCGGAATAGTGTGATAAAAATCTTCCGGCATTGAACTATCATATTCATAATCACCTGTAATAATTCCATAGCCTTCAATTAAATTTTTTCTTCCTTTTCGAATAATTATTATATCGTCTTTTTTCATACTTGTTTTCATATATTTAAAATAATTAATTGTTCTATTTGCTTTTCCATAATTATATTTTTCCATGAGTCTTTCATTTATATTAGGTAAAGAATTAAATTGATTTAAGTCTCCTAGCTCACCCCAGCCAATAGCAAATTTCTTTTTATCATAAAATTTATCCCAATAATAGTTATCTTTTCCACATGTTGCAATCCAATAGTTTATGGTTTTCTCATCAGTTTTTTTAGGATTTATTTTTATTTTTTCCAATTTAGGAAAAGACCTAACCTCTTGATTTAATTGATAACTTTTACCAGTTCCTGGAGCACCGTAGATTATTCTGTTGTATCCTAAATCAATAATACTAGTTTTCAAATCTAAAACTATATCTTTTTTCCATTTATATTCAGGTAAAATTTCCCTTTTTATTTTTTTTTCTAAAATATACTCAAAATAATTTTTCATATCAGGGTTAGACTCAATTATTAAAGCTATTAGAGTATTATAATGAATTGAATAAGGTATATGTTGTAAAGCATCATTTCTATTCCCATTATAAGGTGTTAAATTTATTGTATTAGGATGCATTTGAATATTTTTTAACGCTAAGTGTTTAGATAAAAATTTGGGAAAAGATACAACTATTCCATATTTTTCATGTTCTTTTTCTGCGTCTTCAAACATTTCAATTGGATCAGTTGCTGCAAAACCAACAGCATAGATACCTCTATTATTTAAAGCTTCATCTAAAGAAGAAAATTGTCCTTGACGATAACAAAATAAAACATCTCCTTTTTTTAAAAATTTTCTTGAGTGTGTATTTAATGGATTATATATTATCAACTTTTCCAAATTTTCATTTGTATTTTCTAATAACAGATCATTAAAAGTTTCTTTTGAAGAAATAGTAAAATAATTTCTTTCTTGACTTTTGAATATTTCTCTAATCTCTAATAAATCTTGAGATTTATCATGACTTATATCTGTCGTATTAGAAAACATTTGATATTTTTTTTTACTTACAGAATATTGTCTTAAAATATCATCAAATATTAAGTCGTTAATTTTATCCATTTTTTCAATTGAACTTAGTAATTTAAATAAATTTTTATCCACATTTTTCTCCTTTAGTTTGATTTTTTTAAATGTCATTTTTGTAAAAATATTTCTTACTTTATATAAATTAGTATAGCATATAAATTAAAATCTATTAAATTAAAGCCTAATAATTTAAGTAACTAAATTGGATTTATTATTATTGATTGATTAATAACATAAAAAAATATATACTATATTTGTTACTAAAAAAATAAGTGAGGTAAAAATGAATATAAAATGGAATTTCCCTTCTAATAATGATAGTGGCATAGAAGGATTAAACGATGCAGGAGTTGAAACTTTTTCAGGGAAAACCTATTATTCTCTGGGGAAAGAAGTTATACAAAATTCTTTAGATGCTTCTACACCAGAAAATATAGACCCTGTTCAAGTTTCATTTCAACTTCTTGAAATGGACGATAGTTCTATCCCTGGCATAGAACAATTTAAGGATATTATAAATAAATGTAAAATATTTTGGAAATCTGAGCAAAACCAAGACCCTTATAAATTTTTTCAAACTGCAGAAAATATTTTGCAGAAAAGAAAAATAAAGGTCTTAAAAATTTCAGACTATAATACTACTGGTCTTAAAGATCCAGGAAAAGAAAGAGGAATCTTTAACAGTCTAGTAAAAGATAGTGGAAGATCTAATAAAGGAGATATATCTGGGGGATCTTATGGAATAGGTAAGAGTGCTCTTTATGCTTGTTCTGACCTAAGAATGGTATTTTTTAATACCCTTGATATAAATAATTTAATCGGATTTCAAGGAGTTTCTAGATTAGCTTCTCATAAAAACGATAAAGGTATTACTAGAAATACAGGCTATTATGGTACTTCTATAGGTAATTCTCCTGTTACAGATCCAAAACTTTTCCCAGAAATTTTTAATAGAAAATCAATAGGAACAGATATATTTATTGTAGGATTCAATGAACAAGAAGATTGGGAAAACGAACTTATTGAATCTGTCATAAGTAATTTTTTTATGGCAATATTTAATGACAAACTTAATATAGAAATCAATGGTGAACTTATAAATAAAAATAATATTGTCAAAATAATGGAGACACACTTTAATAATGAAGATCTTGGCTATCAATTCTATAAAGCTCTTACTGAGCCTGAATCAGAAGATAAATTTATATTTAAAGAAGATAACTTCAGAAAGTTAGGAGCAGTAGAACTACATATTTTAAAAGATCCAAAGTTTAAAAAAAGAGTTGCAGTTGTTAGAAATAATGGTATGAGAATTATAAATTATGACAGATTTCATGGTGCAGCCCCTTTCTCAGGTGTATTACTTATCAAAGGTAATGAACTTAATACCTTTTTAAGAAAGTGTGAAAATCCAAGTCACGATAAATTTGAAAGCAAGAGATTTAAAGAAGATCCTAAAAAAGCTAAAAGAACTATCAATGAACTGAGAAAATGGACAGGACAAAAAGTAAAAGAAGTTTTCTTAGGTTCTATAGGAACTAAGGTTGATGTCAAAGGTATTGATAGATACTTTAGTTCTGCTATGCCTTCTGCAGGAGAACTAAAAAAAGCAGAAACTCTTAAGAAAAAAATTAAAAAAGGTTATTTAAAAACTAATAAAAAAATTAAAAAAAGTGAAAAGAAGGGTCCTCAAGAAAAAACTAAAAATTTTAAACTTGTTAAAAATAGAATTATTTATAATAGTAAGAACAATAATTATAGATTCTTCCTACAAGGAACGAAAAATGCTATATGTTATTTAAAACTAAATATAGTTTCAGAAGAGAATTCTAAAGAAGAGGCTTTTATCATTAACGCAGATCTCCATGGGAAAAAAAGATTTGGTTTTATTTCTCATAAACTTCCTATTGATTTCTCAGGCAGAAAAATAGGTCCTATAAATCTTTTAGCTGATAAGCTTACCGAAATAAATATTGATCTCGTTGAAAAAGGAAAATTTGCTATGGAGGTACTTGTAGAATATGAAATTTCAAAATAAAATGTTTCCTCACCCAGTGTTAGACACCAAGAGAAAAGATTTTTCTTCTGGATCATTCAAATTAAATTTGGAACTCCTCGAAGTCAAAGAGAATATAAAAATTGCAATAAAATTTAACCTCAAGAATATAGCTATAGAAGAACTTATAAATACAGGAATTGCAGGATATTTCATTCATTTTGAATCTGAAAGTACTAGATACAGAGAAATAATATTAATGGATAACAATGCTGAGAAAGAAATTAGCATATCAGCAAAAATTCTTGGTTCTAGGGTAGAGGTAGCTGGTGGTGTAATTGCTCTTAAAAAAATTAATAATTATACAAATGAATTTTTTATAAAAGAACTAGAAGGGATTCCTTTTACTATTAATCCTGGAGAACTTCTTGCAGTAGGAGAAGATCAAGAACTTTTTCTTGAAAAAGAAGATTCGCTTGCAGGAATTTCTTCTATCTTTGCAGTTGTAGAAAATCAAGACGAATCTATAAAACATCCTTCATGGATTTCAGACGATCAGATTCTTATAAAACTTCCTAAAAAACAATTTGAAAGCTATGCTCTTTTAAGCCAGACTCCAAATATGAGAGAAGTTCTTATAAATATGTTTGTTATTCCTGTACTCGTAGACGTTCTTTCTAGATTCAGAAAAATATCCGTTGATGACTTCAACGAAGAAAAAGAAAGTGAATGGGGAAGAATTATTTTAGACAAACTAGAAGAACTGGAAATAGATTTAGAAATTGAGGATGATTTGTTTTCTACTGCTTTTAGAATTCTTGACACCCTTGAAATGAAGGCTATGGAAAACCTTCAAAAAATATTAGATGAGGAGTAATACCAATGAAAATTTTAACCCGTGAGGCATTTAATACACTCACTGTAAATAGAAAAAGTAACATCGATAAATATCTTGAATATACTCCATGGCTGGATAATTATTTTTCTGGAATTCCTTATGAATTTGAAACTAACCTCAGTCTTGAAAAAGCACCTTTAATTATTTCAAACAACTCTAAAGATGATTTTAATAATATCAAAATCTTCTATGAAAATTATAAAGAACTTTCTTTAGAAGAAGCTTCCGATGCAAGGCTATGGACATACTTTGCTCATAAAAGATATTATGATTATACTTTCAAAAGATGGATATTAGGAAGTAGCATTACCGATTCAAAAATTAGAGAACGTTTTTTTTACAGCCGCACTGGAAAAGGAAAACTAAGAAATGCTCTCGCAAGACTTTGGTGGTATGGTAAAGCTACATATGATGAATCTTATGAAGACCCCTATACTCTTACTAAAATTTTGATTGCAAAGCAAGATATTGCCCAGAATATTTTTGAAAGAAATTTTTCTAGAAACTCAAACCTTACAAAAAATATCCTGAAAGTTATATATAAAATGGAACAAAATAATGAAACTCTTCCTAAAAGAGAAGAATTTCGAACCTTTAGTAAAGCATTGATAAGAACTGGAGCTTTTGCAATAACTGATATTCTTAATGAAGAACAAATTGAAAATATGCTTCGAGATTGTATCAAATAATTTAAATTTTAATGCGATAAATAAAATTATAATATAGTAAATTGAGAACATCATAATTAAAAAAAGGAGATGATTTAAAATGGCTATATCTGGAAATACTTATACAATTACTTTAAAAAAAGCACATTTAGAATGGGGGACTTATAGACACACAAGTAGTAGAGGGCAAATTTATGGCGAAGGGTATATTCCGATCCCAGCGCAATATGCAAGATTATATTATATATATAACTCAAACCATAGCCAAACAGGAATAGGTTTTAATGAATTTCATTGTACATCTACAGATGGTCATTTTAATGGTATAGTAAAAACTGCAGGATGTTCTTCTCGTGGCTCTATATATCCGAAAAACTTACAAGGTAGCGGCAATTTACAAGCACTTGGAAATTGGTTTTCTCAAATTAATGCTAAAGTGGGTGATTCTGTAGAAGTAACTTGGATTTCTCCAAACAATATTGAAATAAGACATTATTAATTTAATTTCTATATCTTGGTAAAATCAAAAAGACTCTGTATTAATAACCTCTATGGTTACTTTACGGAGTCTTTTTGATCATTTGCTGTCTACTGAACATATAAATAATTTTGTTTGTTTTTAATATCTCTATTATTTTTTAATCACAAAACATCAATACATTCTTTTCCTAATTTTTTAATAAATTCTTTAATTTCTTCTTCTGTTTTTTTCTTATTTATAATTTTATTTATTTCTTCTTCTGTTTTTTTTTTAAAAGTTATTGCTATAGATTCTTCAACTTTATTTATTTCTATGCTAAAAGAATTATTAATTTTTTTTATAGGTTTAATAAAAAAACCATATTTTTGGGTTTTAAAATACCTAAATCTATTTTTTAGTAATGCCTTATTAGATTTTTTTTCAACACTCTTTATTTTATTATCATTTTTTAGAAAAGCCTGCTCTATTTTTTTTGCTATCAGTTCTATTACATCAACTGAAACAGCATTTCCAGCTTGTTTATAAAGAGAAGCATTACTAATTTCTTTTGGTAAGATATAATTTTCATTTATTCTAAATCCTTGTAGATTAAAACAATCCTCTGGAGATAATTTTCTTATACCGTCATAAACCTTAATTAAAGGAACATTATGTCCCCCTGTTCCCATATTGGCAGTTAATGTCGGACATACTCCAGATTGATTTTTTCTTACATACATTCCTCTTCTTACTTGGTAGATTTCATATAAATCTGTCATATCTTCATTTAAATTAATTCTTTCTTTTCTATCACTATTTTCAAATTCTTCTTCAGTCATAAAATAATTTGAATATTTTTCTTTAGTATAATAAAATTCTAGATTACTTTCTTTTGTTATACTATAATCCAATATTTTACTCATTATTTCTTTTAATTGTTCTCTACTTTTATCTATCTTTTCTATATCTTCAAATGATCCAAAAGCTTTTGAATCAGCTTCATTTAAAAAACAAACTATAAATATTCTTTCTCTATTTTGGGGAAGGTTTGTATATTTATAGGTATTTAGTACTTTATATTTAATTATATAACCTAGTTTTTCTATTTCTTTTCGAATAATTTCAAAAGTATGACCTTTTTCATGACTTACAAGATTTTTTACATTTTCAAGAAAAAGAACTCTTGGTTTCCCGTGACCTGCTTCTTTAAGTTGCTGAACTAAATTTATTACACTGTAAAATAATTCTCCTCTATGATCAGAAAATCCTTTTCTCTCTCCTGCTATGGAAAAGGCTTGACATGGAAATCCACCAGTAAGGATGTCTATTCTTTCTTTTGTAATTTCTGTATTTTTTTTTAGTAATTCTTGATATATCATTTCAGTTTTATCCTCTGTATAATCAACTAAATTATTAATAATTAACTGCAATTCTATATAATTTTTAAATTGTTCTTCCGAATAATTAATTTTTAATATTTTCTTTTTAATACTATCTGTAAGCTCAAAACTACCTTTCATAGCTTTAACAACGAAAAAAGGACTATCTAGCTTTTTCACAGCATCTTTTACTACTTTTTTATCAAATTCAATTTCAGCTACACCAATTTTTTTTAACTTTTCAGATCTCTCTAATAAAAATTTTCTTTCCTTCTTTATAGTTTCAGGATTAAGTATTTTTTCAATATCACCTTCTATCAAATTATGATTAAAATTTGCTTTATAAGTTTTACATGCTTCTTTATCTATTTCATTTGCAAAAGTTAGTTCAAAATGTTTACTAGCTCTTTTAAAACCAAGACAAACTCCTCCAACTCCAGCAAATAAACTCCCTACTTTATATTTCATAACTACCACCTGTACCTTTATTTTAAAATATATTATAACATAATTTATAGAAAAAAGGTATTACTTTTTTTCAACCATATATTTAATTATATTTTTTAGTTTATCACTAAAATTTTTACCATTATATTCTCTTATAAAATTTAAAAGTTCTTCTTCTGTCTCTTTAAATTTTATTGTTTTGCTAATATAATTTGCTTTATCTTTTTTATCTTTTTTAGGTCTCCCCGCACCTTCTCTTGAACCACCTTTTGTTTTCATTTTTATGCCTCCTAAATTTATACATATATATGTTATCATAAAAAACTGTTCATGATTTAATTGGTTTTAAAAAATATATACAAATATAAATAACAATAAAATAAAAAATATTTAAAAAAATACTTGGTTTCTTCATAAGTCGTTGAAAGGTATTTTTAGTTTTACAAACATCCATAGAGAAATTACAATTACCATCTTCTTCCAATATTACAGAATAAAATCCTGCTTTTGTTAAATCTTGATTTGTAACAGTATTACCTGATGAAATATTTAATTTATTAAATGACCACTCTCCTAATTCTTTATTAGGATTAGATTGTAGTGCTTTCCCTCTATCTTGACACATCTTTGCAGATAAAACTTTTCCATTCGGTAAAGTTAATTTAAAAGATTTATTTCTATATGGTAAAACATATCCATAATGATCATAAAATGCTTGTTGTATAGGAATATAAACTTCATCAAAATTACAGTGTCTTCCATTTGAAATTCCTGTATTAATCCCACTTAATCGTTGCACTCCTCCTCTTGAAAATGAACAAAGAGGTAAAGTATATCTACTCATTTGTATTACTCCTTTTAAAAATTAATGAGCATAAAAAATAAATTTATTTATTTAATTCTATGTATTCCTTAAATTCTTTAAATGCTCCAAGATGCTTAAAGTTTATTTTATAATTTTGAGTATCCATTTTTTCTATTTCTATCGAGTCAATTCCTATCTCTTCTAGTGTTTTATAAGTTACAAGAGTTCCTTCATCTAAATTCAAAATATCTCTTAATATCCATTTTCCTAAATCTTTATTTGGATTACTCATTAATCCTTTTCCTTTTTTTATTTTAATGCCTTCAATTACTACATCTCCACCTTGACACATTTTTGATTTTATCTCCTTTCCATTTGGTAGATGTAAATTAAACTCTTCTGATATTGAAGGGAAAAAACTAGGAAAATTATGATGAATCCATGTAGAAACAGGTATATATAGTTCATTAGGGTCTCTTTTTCTTCCCGCAGCATTCCATTGATTTAACCCGCTTTTTTCTTCAACTTTTCCACTTTGATCTGAATATAATGGCAATATTATTCTTGTTCTTAAATTTTCCTTTTCTTTTAATGTTTTAACTGAATGTAACATTTTTAATACTTCATAGACATTTTCTGATATTTCAACTTCAAATTCTTCTAAAGGATTTGTATAAAATCGTTTAAATAGAGTACTCTTACTTATATTAAAATTATATTCATGAACTCCATCTTTAAAATGAATCGTATTCTTAGATAAAGACTTTAATATTTTTATTTTTTTTATATCTATCAAATCCATTTTTTCTTCAAAGATAATAAATTTATCTTTACTTCTTGCAATACAATGGTAAATCATTTTATCTACACCATGTATAGCTTTAGTTGAACGAATTCTTTTATTTCTTAATTCTGAAATTTTTTCAATAATTTTTTTTGTGGTTAACTCCGAATAGATTTCTCTTTCTTTATTAAACTCCGCTACTTTTTGAAAAGATCTCCCTTTACCGTTTAAAAATGTTTTTAAACCTATACCTATTTTACCTTTTTTAGCATCTGCTGAACAGTCTGACCTTGAGAGATTTTCAGCTTTAAGTGCTTCACAAAAAATATTTTCATGAGCCCTATAATATAAATAAGGGACGTCATTCTCTGAAAAAAGATTAGATAATGATCCTATTGATTTTAATAATAATTTATATTCTTCTTTTAGATGTTGATTTTCATTTTTAAAAAACATTTTATCCTCCATTCTAAAATTCATAACTCATAATATTTTAACATAAAACAATAAAATTTCATAAACAATAAAAAGACTATAAACTAATTATTTTAAAATTAAATAATTATATATTGATGTTATACTCTTTTAGTTAACTTTTATTTACCTAGATTATCAAATTAAATGCAACATTTGGTTCTCCCCAGAATTCTTCTTGGGGAGTTTTCCAATTTAAGCATTTCCTTGATCTATTATTTATTTTTTGTATTGCTATATTTACTTCTTCTTTTGTTAATTTTAGAAATTCAGTTCCTTTTGGAAAAAACCTTCTTAATAGTCCGTTTCTATTTTCATTAGTTCCTCTTT
>Ga0316197_10002932_pt1 | contig 12137 bp, 13 predicted proteins | sample OudBiesiAoxic_MG_FD_204939 | JGI IMG/M metagenome (GOLD analysis project Ga0316197, IMG submission 204939) | Coastal sediment microbial communities from Oude Bieten Haven, Netherlands - site A oxic | ecosystem: Environmental > Aquatic > Marine > Coastal > Sediment | place: Netherlands...
CCGGCCCCGACAGGTTGCCGGCTGCAGCCTCGTTGGCCACCCTGTTCTCGCCTGGCTGGCCTGCCATTTCGGTTCCCGAAGTCACCGGGAACATGGCCTGAACAGCAAGTACATTATCCAGCCCTTCGGGAAGCTGGTCACCGGCCGGCGAACGGAAGCCGGAGGGTTCTGAGGGGTCCTCCTCAACCCGGCCATCATGGAACATGCGGGTAAATTCCCGCGCGCCCAGGTTGAATACCGGTGGCGCATTGCGTGGCACCCGTTCGTGAACTGAATCGTTTCCGGCACCTGTATCCCGCGTGACCCCCAGGCCATTTCCGCCCTCACCAATCGGCAGCGACAGGCCGTCCCCGGTACCCGCCAGTGGGTGATGGCAACTGGCGCAGGAAATGTTCAGGTTGCCGCTCAGTATCTTGTCGAAAAACAGCATTTTGCCGAGTTCGACTTTCTCGGGTGGGGGTGCTCCCCGGTCGTAGTAGTCCCTGTCTGTGGGTGCCTTGAGTCGATGGAGCGGTTTGCCGGCGAAAAGCGGAGTGCTGGTGAATGTCAGAAGAATGAAAATCAGGCAGAAAGATATCGTGGTTTTTAGCATGTCATGACCCCCTCGTGAAGTAGTTGAAGTATGGGACACAATGGTTTGGGGCTTGGACGAATTATTTGTAGGAAAATTGCTGAACCTCAATGACAGGCACCGGTCACAATAAGCAGAGGTGTACGAATCCTTATGACATAATGATCGCCTAGGCTGGACTGGAGTGACGATGAAAAATTGGATTATTGGTGTTGTTGTATTGTTGCTGGCTGTCGCAGGCTACTTCTATCTCACCTCCCGTGAGCCGGCAGACACCGGGGCAGCGCCTCCCCAGAGCCCTCCGGTCGTTGTTTCACGAGCTGAACCGCAACCTGAGCCGGCTTCCCGGCCAGCCCGGCCAGAACCCGCAGTCCCGCCGGGGCCTGGCCTGGAACCCGTAACACCACCGGTGACCGATGCCGTGCCGATGCCGATGCTTGAGGACAGCGACCCGCTGGTTCTCGATACGCTTTCCGGCCTGATCGGGGAGCCGGCAGTGATGCGTTATGTTGTGAATGAAAATGTCATTTCACGGATGGTCGCGACCACCGTCACGCTGGGTAGCCGGCAGGTTCCCGGCGTGGTTCAGGTGGCCCAGGGACCGGAAAGTAGTTTCATGGTCAGCGCCGTTGAGCAACCCGAAACGGTCATTCGAAATGAAGAGGGTGACGCCATTCCCCAGTTCGTGACTGAGCCCGAAAACTCCCAAAGGTACACTCCTTATGTGGAACTGTTCGAAGCCACGGATACGGACGAGTTGGTTGCGTTGTATCGCGGTAATTATTCCCTTTTCCAGGAAGCTTACCGTCAGATGGGTTATCCCGACGGGGATTTTGATGCGCGCCTCTTGGCAACGATCGATGAATTGCTGGCAACGCCTGAAGTGGAGCAGCCGCTGGCCCTGATGAAACCCGAGGCTTATTTCTTATTTACCGACCCGGGTCTGGAAGCGCGACCCGCGGGGCAGAAAGTGTTGCTGCGGATGGGAAGCGAGAACGCCAGGCGCGTAAAAGCAAAACTGGTGGAAATCAGGGACGCTTTGTGAGGACGAATTAAACCGCTGCTGAAATCAGCAGTGATGCTTTTGGTGGTAACCTTCGCCGGTTACCACCATTGACAAGGTTGATGTTCCTATTCGTATATCCAGCGTGAGTATTCTTTACCTGCACTGATGACACTGTGTGGCAATCTTGCCATCAGCTGCTGGAAGTCTTCGCCCTTCAGGTGGATCAGGTGCTCATGGTCTCCGGCTTCGATATATATATCCGAAGAATGTTTGAGTTGGTCATCCCAAATCACTTTCAATCCATAGGCATTACTGAGGGCAGGAACCGCACCCGTTTCGCAATCTGCGAACAGTTTCTTTAATTCAAGTTCGGTAGCAAATTTCAAATCGCGCTGCAGTTCTTCGTTCACCCAGCCCAGGTTCAGGTGGTTGTTTGAAGGAAGGACACTGACGATGTAACCCGTGTCGTCTTCCAGCACAACTGCCTTTGCCATCTGGTGAGCCGGAACGTGCGCGGCTTTTGCGGAATCCACTGCCGAATCTGTGTGCGGGTGTTCAACCGTTTCGTATTGGACGTTGTGGCCGTCCAGGTAGGATTTTAGTGTGATTGCAATCGCCATTTTCAAGCCTGCTGTTTATACAGAACCCACGGAAATCGCGGCTCCGTCTTATCAAGAGTAGCCTGTTTCAGTTTTTTTTCCGCGATTCAGGTCAATTGAGCAGAAAATTTACAGTCATAATTCCATGAATACTGGCTGGAACGCCCGTTCGCGGTTAGTCTGGGTCAGCATGAATCCCTGGATTATTCTGATAACTGTCGTTGTGCTGATCGTGTTGGCCCTGTGGGTGCCGCGATTTCGCCTGAAACGGGCGATTTCCAGGCCTTTTCCCGGGGAGTGGGTCGAAATACTCGAACGCAATATCGGCGTGTACCGCAAGTTGCCCATGCCCCTGAGACTGCAACTACGTCGAATGATTCTGCAATTTCTGTATCAGAAAAACTTCTCCGGCGCGGGGGGGCTCTCAGTCACGGATGAAATGCGCGTGACCATCGCGGCCCAGGCCTGCATGTTGCAACTGAACCGGAACAGCGCACTTTATCCCGGCCTCAGGTACATCATCATTTATCCCAGTGCATTCGTGGTAACGCGCACCGAACTGGATGGTTCCGGTGTGGCGAGTCATGGCCGGAAAGGTCTGCTTGGTGAGTCATGGCAGAACGGTAAAGTCATCCTGGCATGGGACAATGTGTTGAGCGGTGCGCGGAATTTCGTTGACGGCAGCAACGTTGTGTTGCATGAATTTGCACATCAACTGGACAGTGAAACCGGTAGCACCGATGGCGCGCCATTGCTGGCGGGTGAGTCCAGTTACCGAAGCTGGGCGGGTGCACTGTCCAGTGAATTTGAGGAATTGCAGAAAGATACCCGTTTTGGAAAGCGCTCACTCATGGATCATTACGGCGCAACCAACCCTGCTGAGTTCTTTGCGGTGGCAACCGAGACATTCTTCGAAAAACCACGGCAGATGGAAAAACACCACAACGAGCTTTTTGAGGTACTGAAATCCTACTACCGGATCGATCCATCTAACTGGCTGGAATGATGAGATTCTGAGAATTTTTTCATTCGCACCAACTTTTCTTTTTTTGCGAAGTAATTCCCAATATCCACAAAATAAGAGAGGGTGCAGAGATGAAAAAATGGGATTTGACCGGAGGCTATCTGCTGATGTTGCTCATCAGCAACCTGAACCGCAATAGGACTCGCCACACCGCCTGAATAGTCACAAAGACCTTTCAACGCATATAGAATGCCCCCATACCTTTAGCGTATGTCAGGGGCATTTCTATGAGCGAACCATCAAGCAGTGACCGGCCCCGCGCCAAATCATTGAAACCACTGCGCACGCTCTGGCCTTTCATAACACCCTATTACAAAATCCTTTTTTTGGCTGTGGCCGCATTATTGGTCGCGTCTGCGGCGATGCTGACAATGCCGGTTGCCTTGCGTTACCTGATTGACAACGGCTTCATTGCGCAAGATATATCAACTGTCAACCGCTACTTCGGCTGGTTCCTTGCTGCAACCGTTGTGTTCAGCCTGTTTGCTTCCCTGCGTTACTACCTGGTGACCTGGCTGGGCGAGCGGGTGGTCGCAGATATCCGTTCGGCTGTTTATGCACGTGTCATCCGCATGGACCCGGGCTTTTTCGAGGTTACACGCACAGGCGAGGTGCTTTCACGGCTGACCACCGACACGACATTGGTCCAGAGTATATCGGGGACGGGCCTCTCGATCGCGCTGAGATCGACCTTGAGCCTGATTGGCGGTTTGGTGATGTTGATCCTGACCAGCCCCCAAATGGCGGCTTATACGCTGGTAGGGATCGTGGTTGTCGTATTACCTGTGATTATCGTGGGGCGGTATATCCGCAAATTGTCCCGCCAGTCCCAGGATCGCGTCGCAGATACCAGCGGCCTGGCCGGCGAAACACTCAATGCCATGCAGACGGTTCAGTCCTTCACGCTGGAGGAGCTCCAGATCGGCCGTTACGCTGATGCGGTTACGAGCAGTTTTCTGACCGCCGTGCGCCGGATCAGGATGAATGCAATATTGATCGGCCTCGCTTTCGTACTGGTGTTCTGCATGCTGACGCTGTTTCTGTGGGTGGGTTCCCGCGCCGTCATGGCCGGCAACATGACCGGCGGGCAACTGGGCCAGTTCCTGATGTATGCCTTTTTTGTGGGGTCTTCGGCTACCGCCCTCAGCAGTCTGTGGGGTGAGATCCAGCGGGCAGCAGGGGCCATGGAGCGTTTGTCCGAATTGCTTCACGCGGTACCGGCAATCCGGGCGCCAGCCGACCCGGAGCACCTGCCGGCGCGCGTCGAGGGTCAGATCCGTTTCGAGCATGTGAAGTTCAGCTACCCTTCCCGTCCCGAAATCCTGGCGATGGATGACTTCAACCTCGATATAGACCCGGGCGACACACTGGCGATCGTGGGGCCATCCGGTGCGGGTAAGAGCACCAGTTTCCAGTTGCTGCTCCGATTCTATGATGTCATGAGCGGGAAAATACAGGTTGATGGCAAGGATATCTCCCACCTTGATCCGCAGGAACTGCGACGCCAAATCGGCCTGGTGCCCCAGGAAACCGTGCTATTCGGCGAAAGTGCGATGGAGAATATCCGTTACGGGCGCCCTGACGCCAGCGACGACGAGGTGCGGCGTGCTGCCGTTATGGCGGCGGCCGATGAGTTTATCGAGCATCTGCCCGAAGGCTATGACACCTTCCTGGGGGAGCGGGGCACCCGCTTATCAGGAGGACAAAGACAACGCATAGCCATTGCCCGTGCCATTCTGAAGGACCCGCCCATCCTGCTGCTGGATGAAGCAACCAGTTCGCTGGATGCTGAAAGCGAACGCCTGGTGCAGGCAGCCCTTGAGACCCTGATGGAAAACCGGACAACGCTGGTTATCGCCCACCGGCTTGCTACCGTGAAAAAGGTCGATCGCATTGTTGTGTTAAATCATGGCAGGATAGAGGCTGTAGGTACACATGGCGAATTGACCTCGAATAACGAACTGTATGCACGCCTGGCCGCGCTACAATTCGGTGATATCTGAAGGACAAAGCGATGAAAGCTAATTCCAGTACACGCCTTTTGACCCTGGTGTTTTTAGCCCTCGCGGTTACCGCGTGTTCCAGCGCTTATTACAAGACCATGGAAACGGTCGGTATCGAAAAAAGGGACATCCTGGTTGACCGGGTGGAAGAAGCGCGCGATGCGCAGGACGAGGCAAGCGAACAATTCGCCGATGCGCTGGAACAGTTTCGCAGCGTGGTCAACTTCGACGGCGGGGACCTGGAAGGGATCTATGACCGGCTGAATTCGGAATATGAAAGCAGCATGGCCGAAGCCGGCCAGGTCAGTGAGCGGATTGATTCAGTCGAGTCGGTTGCCGAAGACCTGTTCGAGGAATGGCAAGATGAGCTTGGTGAGTACAAGCGGGCGGACCTACGTCGCAACAGTGAAAAACTGCTGAACGACACGAAACGCCGTTACCAGCAGATGATGGCCGCAATGCGCCGTGCGGAACGCACCATGGACCCGGTGCTAGAGGCGTTTCAGGACCAGGTACTGGCCTTGAAACATAACCTCAATGCCCGCGCGATCGGCGCATTAAGGAACGAGCTTGATGGAATCGAGCGTGACACCGCCAGGCTGATCACCGAGATGCAGAAGGCGATTGCCGAGGCGGATTCTTTTATCCAGTCTATGGATCAATAAGCTGCTGCCAGGCATAGATGGCCGCGCCCTTGATGCCCACGGCCTCGTCCGTGTTGAGATAGATGGGGATTTCTTTCAGCAGGTGGCTGTAAGCATGCCCGTCGTTGAATTCATCAATGAAATCATCTGATTTGACCAGGTGTGGGTTTTTCGCCGCGACACCACCGGTAATAATCAGGGCCTCAACCGGGTACATCGAGAGGCAATAGTTGCGGCAGGCGCGGGCGTAAAAGCGCGAATAGTACTTACAGGTCAGTGAATCCTTATTGCTTTCATTCAGTGCCTCGGCCGGAGTCGCTTTCTCGCCGGTCAGGGCTTCGTGAATCAGGGCAGCACCGGAACCGGTGGTCACATCGTCGCTGCTGAGCCAGTGTTTTCCCCGGGCGGCCATCATGAACGCCTCAATTCGGAGTTCATCCTCGCCGTGGAACGAAAACGATGCATGGCCCGCTTCGGACGAGATAACCGCCCGTTCACCTTTGTGTGGTTCCAGGGCGGCATGCCCGAGACCGGTCCCTGCTCCGACGATGGCAATTGCGCCGGTTCCGGACCTGGAGCCGGAACGAATCAGCTGTAAGGCTTCCAGGGCGCCCTGGCCGAGATAACCATAGGCCTGGGCGACGAAATCGTTCAACAAAAAAACATTCTCCACCGGTTTTGACGTGGAAAAGTCGATGTCCCAGGAAATGTTCGGCAAGTTCCCGCGCGGCCCGTCAACCCCGCCGGCAATGGCAATACCCAGGGCATCGTATTCTTCGAGGGCGGTCAGGCCGTCGGGCCGGACCTTCAGGTAGTGTTCCAGCAGATCTTCAAAACAGTTCACAGATTCGGAATCGGTTGGAAAGATGACCGGATCGGACATGCGGATATTTGAAAGCATGGAGACTTCTACTTCGGCGAAGCGGGAATTGGTGCCGCCAATATCTGCGGCGAGAACCTTAAGACCACTCATTTGAATACTCCGAAAATATCTGGGTCCAGCAAGACTTACTTGGTCATCCGCCCGGCCAGGGGGACCTGGCAGATGTCGAGTACTTTGGGGGGCTGGTTATGAAAAAATTTCTGTTTTCGGTTGCGCCGGTCTTTCAGGAGGTTTTTGAAATTCCTGCTGTTGGTGTCCATCACAAACACCGACATCCGGTCCTTTTTGGGGATTTCAGAGGCCAGTCTCATGCTGCGAATCCGGCTGCTTTTCTCCTCGTCCTGGAAAATACCGTTTTGGGTGGCCGGCCCGCGATTTATTTTCTGGACAACGTCCATGCCGTAAACAACCCGGCCGAAAACATTCATATTGCGGTCCAAATAACGCGGCGCCTGGCCGATCACGATGTAGAAATCAGTGCGACTCGAATTCGGCGTCTCATTTCTGGCCATCGCCACGATGCCCGGGCAATGGGTCAGCCAGATTTTGTCGTCCGCAATACTGCGGCCCACGGCAAAACCATTGATGAAGCCGGTCTGGTCGGCAAACAGGTCGTTTTCCTGCACCTCGGTGAAGGGCCACTCCTCGGGCAACTCCCGTTCAAACTCGGCCTCGATCAGCGGAACCATGCTCAATTCGCCAAGGTCGCTGCCATCGCCACCCTGGGCGACAAAGCCGTCGATGACGCGATAAAAACTGAGGCCATCGTAAAACCGATCCTCAATAAGCTGACGGAACTGTTTTACTGTTTTCGGTGCAAACGTGGGCTTGAGTTCGATGGCAAACCGGCCTTCGTAAAGTTCGACAAAAACCAGGTTTTCAGGCTTAACTTCACGCCAGATGACATCGTCAGCAGCATGCGCCGCAGAAAACAGGAGCGTGGTCAGTACGGCGACTGCCCATATAAAACGCCCTGTGCGGAATCTGCGATGCATTAGTCTGTCTGTTGTCAGGGTATCTGGATTCCACCGCCGCCCATACCGCCACCGCCCATGCCACCTTCCATGCCGGGTACGACAATGGATGAAGCCTGTTTGCGTTGCATTTCCTTGAGTTCTTCCATGGTCTTCTCGAAAGCGCCCTTGGCGGCCTCGCCGAAGCCTTCAGCCGCTTCTGCCAGTGTTGTTGCCGGTATCTCGAAGGAAAGTGGAAGCGGTCCTGCAGAAGTCATTACCTGGGTGGAGCCGATATACTGTTGTGCGCGTGCCGGGTCCGGTTCACCGCTGGCCGTGACGGGTGTCAGGCAGCGCAGTGTTCCTACGACGTTGTCGGTGAAGACCTCTTCCTTGTAGAGGCTATCGGCGTCCATTTTGATTTCATTGCTGGTTTCGGGGTTGTTCATAATTTGATCCTTGATTGCAGGTCAATTATCTGGGGACAGCATAGCTCAATCACAATGAATGTCCGATTGCAGTAAACTGTAATGTACTCGATTAACCAGGGAGAGCGTAAGAAAACCATGGCCAATATTCAATCAGAAGAACTCAGTTACAGCGTTGATGGCGTTGAAATGAAATCATACATCGCATGGGATGGCGATCTGGAAGGAGAACGTCCCGGCGTAGTGGTAGTGCATGAGTGGTGGGGCAACAATGACTATGCCCGGCACCGTGCGGACATGCTGGCCGGGTTGGGGTACACCGGTATGGCGCTGGATATGTACGGCAACGGCCAGGTGGCGGATAACCCGGACGAAGCCGGCGCCTTGATGAACGGTCTGCTCGCGGATTTGGTAACCGTTCGCAGCCGTTTCAATGCGGCGTTGGACGTTCTGAAGGCACACCGGACTGCAGATGCCGGTAATTCCGCTGCAATTGGCTTCTGCATGGGTGGCGGAATCGTTCTGCACATGGCGCGCTATGGTGCCGACCTCAAAGCGGTCGCTTCTTTCCATGGCGCACTACCGCTTGGCGTTGCCGACGAGGGTGAGGGCGCCGAAGTGACCGCGCGAATAGGCGTCTATCACGGTGAGGATGATGTTTTGATTCCGAATGAGGCGGTGACGGCGTTCAAAGCCGAGATGGTAAAAACCAATGCAGACTGCCTGTTTGTGCCGTTGCCGACCGCGCTGCATGGATTCAGCAACACGGTCGCCACGACCAATGGCGAGAAATACGGCTTACCGCTCAGATATGATGAACGCGCTGACCTGGCCTCATGGAACCATATGCAGCTGCTGTTTTCGTCAGCCTTCAGCTAGCGTTAGTTCCCCGCTGCCTTATGGGCTTTCATTGCCTTGTCGCAAGATGACTTGGTCAGGTAGCAGGGGTTGCCAATGTTTCCGCGGGAGTTGATGCTGGCCGTTTCCTTGCCGTCCTTTGTCTTTGTGACGGCGAGGAGCTTGTCCGGTCTGAATGCCTCAAGTTGATAAACACAGTGCTCCCAACTCGAACCTTCCGGCAGGGCAACGATGACAATCGCGTCCGCTCCGTAACGGCATTTTGCATATTCCGCGAAGAAGGTTTCACCGGCTTTGTATTCGCAGGCAAGCGCGGTGCCCGCTCCGGCCGACAGCAAAGTTGCGAGTGCAATGTTTAAAAATTGACGTTTCATTTCCAACTCCCCGTGATGAGGTTTTCCTGTATTAAGTCAAACACATAACGGTCAGGGGGGGAATGATGTGCATCATGCGGTATCTGCTAAAGCTCTTTTTCAATCGGTAGCCACGACATGAGCCTTGCACCCATTCGTTTCCAGATCGAGGCTCCAGGGTCGCGCTTGAAAACGGTGATGCTGCCATCCGGGTTTTTGAGTTCCCAGCGCAACTTGCCAAGTTCACTAAGGAACAGGCGGTAGCTGTTTTCGGGGTCAAAGATAACGTCCATCTCAGTGATAACCTGTTGTGCAAACTCCCGGTTGGAGATGACCAGGCCAATTTCAGAATTAAGGTCCCTGGAGCGCGGGTCAAAATTGAATGAGCCGATCAGGGCTTGTTCGCCGTCGATAACAAACGACTTGGTATGGATGCCGGCAGGTACTTCGTCGTTCTTTTTATTGGCCTTGAAGTGTTCGCGTAGCTCAGCGTCGGCACGTAGTTCGTGCAGTTCGACCCCCGCCCTGAGCATTTGTTTTCTGTATTTCATATAGCCTGAATGGGCGGCAAGGTGGTTGTTGGACATCAATGAATTGGTGAGAAGACGCACCCGAACCCCACGATCCACCAACTGCTTCATGTTTTGGATGCCCGCCTGCGAAGGAATCAGGTAAGCTGATTCGGCGAGGAACTCACTGTCGATGGTTTCGATTCGCTCCCCCATGGCTTCGACAATGGCAGATTCGCCCTGGCCTTCAAATCGTTCCAGCGGGTCAACAATGACATGGGCGCTTGTCCAGATCAGGCTTTCCCTCCAATGTTTGAGGTTTTCAAGCGTTTCATCCGCTTCAAGAGCCAAGGCAAAAGGTAAGGCATCCACCTTCAATAACGCTCCGCGCAGCCTTTTTCTGCCGGCCTCCAGGTCTTCTTTCGAGTAATCCTGGCGGTGCAACACACCAATGGGAACCGCATGTTTGCTGTTCCAGTATTCGTCGAAAGCAACGCCGGCTTCCATGGCAGCCGGCCCCACCGTCAGGACGTCCAGGTCAAAAAAGTTTGCCTTGGTATCGAAGCCAAAATAATCGTTGCCGATATTGCGGCCACCAAGAATCGCTACTGCGTTATCTACCAGGAAAATCTTGTTATGCATGCGATGGTTGAGTCGTCGCTTGTTGAACAGGAAATCCGCATTGCGCCCCAGGCCGCGATGAGCCATCGGGTTGAAAACACGGACCTGGAAGTTAGGGTGCGTATCCAGCAACGCATAGACCTTGTCACGATCTGAGTGGAAGATGTCATCGATCAGAAACCGGACGCGTACACCCCGGTCAGCGGCTTCGATTGCCCGCCAGGCGAGGAGGTTTCCGGCCAGGTCGCCCTTCCAGAGGTAGTACTGAATATCCAGTGTTTTTTCTGCAAATCCGGCGATCGCAAAACGGGCGGCGTAAGCTTCGTTGGGATCAGCCAGCAGCTGGACACCGGAAAGAGATGGGTCTTCAGGAGCGGTCTCTGCAACGAATGCGCCCAGCAATGTCTGCTCGGGGTGCGCGTAGCCCTGGCTGGGTACCTGCTGCAGGTCGTCCGGTAAACTGGCGCAGCCGCCAAGCAGGAGCAATAACGCAGCAACAATCCAGATCTTGGTGATGTTCATCATTAGCGCATGAGCCTACCTGTCATCAGGAACCCCCACAAGCCAATTTTTGATGGGTTAAACTGGTGATCTGCCAGGAGGAAGTACGATGAACCAAACCGGTAAAGGACATGTGCTAGGCGTAGGCGGCGTATTTTTTCGTTCAAAAGACCCTGCAGCCCTTGGGGCATGGTACCAGGAGCACCTGGGTTTCGAGGTCGAAGAATGGGGCGATACCCGCGGTACCAGTTTCAGTCCTGCCGGCATGCCGAATACTGCTTTCACGGTCTGGAGCGCATTTGCCGCCAAGACGGAATACTTTGGCACATCAGGCCAGGGTTTCATGATCAACCTGGTCGTCGATAACCTGGATGCGGCGCTGGAGAATGTCGCCGTGGGTGGTGCCGAGGTATTGGAGGAGCGTGAAGAGCATGACTTCGGCCGGTTCGGCTGGTTCGTGGACCCCGATGGTAACCGGGTTGAGCTCTGGGAGCCTCCGGAAGAGAAATGAGCACCGTGGATCCCCGTATCGAGTCCCGTCTGGAAGAGCTGGAGAGCAAGCTGGCTTTCCAGGATGACCTGATTGAAAGCCTGAATGAGATTATTGCGCGACAGGACCGTGATCTGTTGCGCCTGGAACTCAGGGTCAAGACGCTGAGTGACAAGCTCAGTGACCTGGCAGAATCAGCGGCAACACCCGGTGAATCTCCGGGTTTTGAAGTCCCTCCCCACTACTAGTAATTAAGGTTGATGGCCGGCTCCTGCATGGCCGAAAGCTGTTCTCTCAAACTCAGCACCAGGTCTTCCCAATAGCGTGGGCTGTCGAACCATGGAAAGGCAATGGGAAAGGCGGGGTCTTCCCAGCGACGTGCCAACCAGGCTGCGTGGTGAAGCATGCGCAGCGTTCGCAGGGCTTCGATCAACTGCAGTTCGCGCGTGTCAAAATCACAGAATTGACGGTAACCTTCAATCACGTCCGTGAGTTGGCCTTCCATTTCATGCCGTTCTCCCGACAGCAGCATCCACAGGTCCTGGATTGCCGGCCCGGACTGGCAGTCGTCCATGTCAACGAAAAACGGTCCGTCACGCCACAGAATGTTACCGGGGTGACAGTCACCGTGGAGACGGATCTGCCCCGAATCTCCAGCGCGCTGGTATGCGGCGCGGATATGCTCCATCAGGTG
>Ga0316197_10002933_pt1 | contig 12133 bp, 12 predicted proteins | sample OudBiesiAoxic_MG_FD_204939 | JGI IMG/M metagenome (GOLD analysis project Ga0316197, IMG submission 204939) | Coastal sediment microbial communities from Oude Bieten Haven, Netherlands - site A oxic | ecosystem: Environmental > Aquatic > Marine > Coastal > Sediment | place: Netherlands...
CCCGAACATACAGAATGTGCTGCAAGGCTATGATCTCTGTATGGAAACCATTGGCGGTATATTGGCATGCTTCAATCTGGCACAGAACAAACTAAAGTAAGCATTATAAATCGAGCGAGGAGATATAAAGATGGGCGCTGGTGTAATCCCCTTTACTGTAGCAGGCGGCAAAGTCTCTTTTTTGTTCCAAACCACGTTTAGCGGTAGAAAAGTTGGCTATCTAATTGACTTTGGCGGTGGCCTGGGGGCAGGTGAAGACTTTAAGGATACAGCCATACGTGAGTTTGTCGAAGAAACTGAAACAATGTATTTCGCAGATGACGAACGGCAGGCACACCGCACCGATGAAAGGGTAAAACGTCAAATTCCAATAGTTGAGAAACTCTTTAATGAGACCCTCTCGGCGCACCCGGGCTGGTGGTGTAAAAGGGCGCCTGGAAATCCGGACAATCCCAAGATCTGGAGAACATTCTTTATCGAATTTCCGTACCGTGATATCGGGAAACTGAACCGGGAATGGGCGGCCGACAATACCGGTCGATTCAGGAAAAGGCGTGAATTATTCTGGGTGGCCGGGAATGATCTACTCGACATCTATGACAATGCTCCGAACAAATTGTGGAAACGTGTCCGACAACTGGAAAACGCCAAAGAGACTATTCACTCTATTCTGCAGAGCAAGGGTAACCCCTCGAAATAATAGTAACCAGAAGCAGGGCATATACGGCGGTCGCGACCGGGCTGACAGTTGTCGTTTGTAACAAGCGACAGCCACGTGCCTCGGGGGCTTCCTGCTTTAACCTGTAAGTTGCTGCTCACGGGTATTAAAGGAATCGGCGGCCTTCGGGTCGCCTGTTACGTTCATGGAAAAAAGTTTTAATGCAGAGTGCACCCTGTGTTAATTCTTTCTGCACGATCACATTCGCTACTCGTCCTTTATTCGCACCGCGAGCACGTCACAGGGCGCACCGTGCAGGACCGCGTTGGCTGTTGACCCCAGCAATCGCTGGATACCCTCTCTTCCATGACTGCCTATCACGATGAGATCTATGTTCCTCTCTTCGGCCAGACGAAGTATTTCCCGTCGGGTGCTGCCCTGGCTGACAAAACATTCTGCTTTATCGACCCCCAGTTCTTCTCCCAGTGTCTGCAGGCGCTGTCTGGCCAGTTCCATAAGTTCCCGGTCGATCTCCAGGTCCTGCGGCAGAATCAGGTCGTTGGACAGGTCCATCTGTGTGAATTCCACCACGTGTACCAGGCTGAGGCGTGCCTTGAAGACCTGGCACAGTTGCAACGCCTGCTGACTGACGGTCTCACTGGCGGGCGTGAAGTCTGCGGCGAGCAGGATGTGTGAATAGACGGCCATGAACAAGCTCCTTCCAGGTGGACGCTTTTGTATGCTGGATTAGAGCGTACCACGATCCAGGCAGCATGGGTCCCCGGCTGCAACCGCGAAATTCAGCATGGAAGTTGTTCTGTCTGCCGCTGGAACTGTCTGTCCTTGTAGACCGGGTTATCGAGGACAGCAAGGCCTTGGCGGAACAGGCGCAGATCAGCATAACGACTCAAACCCTGGTCAGCGATGCCTGGATAAATGGTGACGCCGACCGGCTGATGCAGGCATTTACCAACCTGCTGTCCAATGCCATCAAGTATTCACCCCCGGGTAAGACAGTAGAGGTTGTGATCGGTGAGCAGGGTCCGATGCTTCGCATCGAGGTCACGGATCATGGTCCCGGTATACCCCTGGAGTTTCATGACCAGATCTTCAGGAAGTTTGCCCGGGTGGGTCTATCGGATGGCGGGCTAAAAACCGGCACCGGCCCTGGGAGTAACGTACCCGCAAGCGTTGACTGTGGCCAGGATTAAGGGGTAAGTCATGAAGGTTCTTGTCGTCGAAGACGATCCTGATATCAGGGAATTGCTGACACTGTTTTTCGAGGCGAAGGGTCACGCGGTGGAAACGGCAAATGATGGTCAGGAAGCACTCAGGCAACTGCAACATGTACAGCCTGACCTCATTCTGCTCGACGTGGTCCTGCCGAAACTGGATGGCTGGGGTGTGCTGACGGCTGTCCGTGCGCAGCGCATCATCCGGCGCCTTGAACCCGTTGCAGAGCCGCAACGCATTGCCCGGGGTGCCATCGAAATTGACGAGCGGGCCAAGACCGTCACTATCCACGGCGAGCCGATAGCGCTCTCGCCGAAGGAATACTATCACCTGGCGCTGTTGGCGAGTAATCTCGGGCGGGTGTATACCAACGAGGAAATTATCACCGGGTTGTGGGGTAGTGACAGCCGGGCGACCGGTGCCGATGTGAAACAATCCATTTATCAATTGCGCAGCAAGATCAAGCGCGATCCACATTCGCCGCAATGGATCCGGAACGTCAAGGGGTTCGGCTACAAACTCGTTGTCTGAGGACCCTGGCCGGTCATAAAGGCCGGAAAATCTCACCATTACCTGATTTTGACTTTAGCTTGATGCTCTGCCAATGGCCACCGGGTGTCCAATCCGTAATGATGGCGAGAATGCACACAAGTGCGTGTCTGATTCTCCCGGCGTATGGCCTCGTGCTGCCCTGCACAGGATGGCGCAGGTTTAAACACAGCTTTTCAATCGTATGGCACGGGTGACGGTGAGTAATGAAGGCAGGTTTTTTTTCGGCGCCAGGGAAGCACCTCTGCAGTTACTGCGGCGGTATTGGTGGCACCGGCAATCGCCAGGATACAGGGGCATCGATCAATGTGGCGTGCCGGGATGCCAGATAATTGGCGATTAATTCATTGGGTTTTTCAAGCGCATGTACGCAATGTACATCGCTCAAACTGTGTGGAGGATGGCTCAATGTTCAATACCCTACTCGTTGAGGATGATGTTATCTTCAGGCAGGCACTCTCGGACATATTGCTGTCGTACTTTCCCGTGATTGATGTTGATGAGGCATGCGACGGAAAAGAGGCGCTGAGCAGGGTAGAGTACCGGCGTCCGCATCTGATCTTCATGGACATTCAGTTGCCTGGAGAAAGCGGACTCGAGGTAACCAGAAAGATAAAGCGGGTATACACCGATATTGTAATCGTCATCCTCACCCGTTACGGCCAGCCAGAGTTCCGTCAGCAAGCCTTTCGTAACGGGGCGGACCGCTTCCTCTCAAAGGAAGATGACACCTTTATGGATGACATACTCGCCCTGGTTGAAGGGGAAATAGCCAGGGAGTCAAACAACTGATCGGGGGCAGTGCCGTCTATATCCGCACAGGATCGCGGGCCCGTCATGATGCGATTCTTTTACTGGTGACATTGCGCTCCTTGATTGTGTGCGGCACCTTGCGCCACCCATGGCGACGGGTACGGCCCCTTTCCCACAGGTAGAGCAGGAAGGCTGCAGCTGCAACGACCCCCGCAGTTAATACAAGCAGTATGACAACATTCATCAGGGCACCCCCGGTTTTATCATTAGAAAATGTGCCGTCGCGGCGGCACCCGTGAGGCCTCCACGCCGAAGATTACGTCCAGCAAAAGTAGTCGACGGCGCTTCCGACGCCGTGACGTGATAATGCGCCACAGGTTTCTCATTGCTGTAATCCAGGCGTGCCATTGTGTTGTCATTCAAGCTCAAGCCCTGCAATACCGCACCGCTGTCAGCCCGTCACACCCCGCATGGATTCCTCGAATCAATCAGCATTGCGCTAAGTCATTGAGTTTCATTTGATTAAGTTTTGCTTATCCGGTACGTTTGTACATGTCCGGCCGAATCGATAATGCGGGAGCCTTCACCGGCTCAGCGGACAGTGGTTTTCATACCTCGGGGAACACAACAGGAGAATTTCACCATGCGCAGTCTGAACAGGAAACTGATTACCTATTTTCTGGCCGTTATGCTGGCCACGTCCAACATGGCCTTTGTCTCCAGCGCCCATGCAGGAAATTATGATGACAACGGCGAACGGCCCTCGGGGGGCGCCATGCTGGCAGATGCGGTATTGATGCGCGTGCCGATGACTGCAGTCGCTATCATTGGTACGGCAGTTTTTGTCGTCACACTTCCGTTCAGTGCGCTGGGTGGTAATGTCGGTGAAGCTGGCACCAAGCTGGTGAAAGAACCGTTTGAATATGCCTGGGTACGGCCGCTGGGTGAGATGTAAGCACGCTTGTCTTCACGGTTCCGGGTCAGCCGCACCCGGGCCGCTTCATGACTGCCGGGTTGTTGCGAGCGCAGTAAAAACCGGCTGTCAGGGTGCAAAATCGGTAATAAATATATTGGTTTCTCCCCTGACCTGACGATGCCTGGCGCACGTGGCTACCGTCGCTTCCCATGCCGAAGATGGCATCGTACGCCAGTTAGTCGCGCATCGACTGGAAGATCAGTTCTGTGCCGTCACGAGAAAAGTACGCCTCTGCGTTCTGACCGCCGAAGGTAACGGCTGAGTCATCACCCTGTTGTACGCGTACCGACATGGGCGAGTCCACCACCGGCCATTGTCCCTTGAGGACGTTGTCCGGTGCCGTGCCGCTGAAGCCGAGGTAACTGTAGCGGCCGTAGTGCGGCAGCTTGCGGCCCAGACCGGGCAGGGCAGCAGCGGAATCGGCGGCGAGCCAGCCGAACGCCTGGCCGGGGGCCTGCGGTTGCCGTCCCAGTACCACCAGTGAGTGTATTTGTGCAGACAGCGCCGTGCCTGCAATGCGCACGTGATCGTCGCTGGCGACAAAGTCATAGGCTTCCAGGGCGGCGTTAAGTTGCGGCCGCAAACGGTTGTGCCAGCCAAACAGCCACACGGCGCGGTCATCGGGAAGTCGCTGCAGTTCGCTGTCGAACACGACGTCGACCTGTCCGGGTTTTTCCTCTTGCCAGCGCCCGGCAAGGGCCTGGTAGGCCTGTTTCAGTTCTGCCGGCGCCTGCTCGGCAATGACCACCAGCACCCGTCCGGCGCCCATGGCCTGGCTGACGGCCGGTGGAATTTCGTTACGGTGCAGGCGACGGAAGACATCGAATTCCGGGTCGACGTCCAGCTGTAGCGGCCGCGCCCGTAACGTCAGGGACAGTGTCTGTTGCCGGTCACTGAGGTTGACCCGGGTCTGGTACGCCTGCTCGATGCCGTCCATGTGCACAACCACTGGCACACTCAAGTGATACGCCGGTCCGGGTTGTGTCTGCTCGATAACGGCCGTCAGGCGATAGCCGTTACCCTCGGGCTGCGCGCGCGCATCGCGGATGCCGAGCTGCGGCGCGCCCGTGCGTTGTACCCACTGCTGGAAAAAGTCATCCAGCGATTCGCCGGCAACGGTCGCAAAGCTGTCCTGTACCTCGCTGAAGCCGGCGACTCTGAAAAGGTTGCGTTGATAAAAAGTCTGCAAACCCTGCTTGAATACAGCGTCGCCCAGTTGCTGCCGCAACATGTGAAACAGCATCAGCGTCTTGCCATAGCCCACCGCCTCGGTGCGCGCACTGTGCCGGCTGCGGAAGGCGGTCAGCGGGAAGTCACCCTGGCGGCTGACGTAATCAGCGTATTTCTGCAGGGTATTACGCCGGTATTCACTGCCAGCGCCGCGTTGTTCCTTGATGAGGTGATCGGCGAGGTAACTGGTGAGACCCTCGGCCCAGTTGCCGCTGTCGTAGTCGACATATACGCCGTTGCCCCACCAGTTGTGCAGTATCTCATGCGGATAGGACGAAGACAGGATAAAGGGGAAACGGATGACGCGTGAACCCAGCAGGGTGAAGGAGGGCATGCCGTAACCGGTTTCCCAGAAGTTCTCCACCATGGCGAATTTTTTGAACGGGTAGGGACCGATGAGGGCATCGTAGAGCGCGATGTACTCGTGCGTCGCATCGAGGTATTTCTGTGCCAGCGCGGCATCGGGTTCGCGCAGCAACACCATCGCGGTGACCCCCTCGTCGATACTGGAATAGGCCTTGAAGGGACCGGCTATCAGATAGATCTCCTCCTGCGGGGTGGCGGCATGCCAGCGTTCAGCAGACGTGCTGCGAATGGCTGGCTGCGGGTCGAGGGGCTCGCCCTGGCTCATGCTCTTCCATGCGTCCGGCAGGCGGACCTCGAGATCAAACGTTACCAGGGTGTCGTCAACAAGCGGATACCAGGCACTGGCGCCGGAGAGAAATACACCCTGTGATGAAATGATGCCCCGGGTTTCCTCAAAGCTGCGCGCGTATTCCTCGCCCCGGCTTTGCAGGGCGTGCGCAATGCTGCCCGTGTAGTGCAGGGTAAAGCGGTGTTCCCCGCCTTCGAGGTCGAGACGGTAGTGGCGTAGTGACAGACCGCTTGACGGGTTCGCTGCCGGTGGCCCGCCAGTGGTTCGTTGCGCCAGCTCGACCAGTCGTGCGTTGTTGCCTTGCAGTTGCGGCTGCAACGCGGGGTGCAGGGCAAAGGTCAGTGAGGACGGATGACCCTGCGGCAGGGTGATGGTATCTGTCACCTCGATGCCGGCTGTGTCGGGCAGCAACGTCACATCAAGGGCATGGTGTATCTGAGTCGCAATCGGCGCTGCGCTTGCCCACGGCAGCCAGAGTAGACAGATCAGCCCGACGATAACACCTCGCTGTTTTGGCATGCTACTGCAGTGTGAGTTCGTAGCTCAGGTGCTTGTCGTTCAATAGCAGGCGCTTGCGCACGATATCAATACTGATGGTGTCACCGGGTTGCTTGTCCCACAAAGCAAGCCGCAAGTCGGTGGTGTTGTTGATGGTGTTGTTGTCGATGGCGCTGATACGGTCACCGGCTTTCAGGCCCACGGTCGCACAGGCGCCGTCTTTGGCACAGGCGGCAATAGTGACCTGTTCATCACCGTTACCCAGCAGTACGCCCAGCGAGCCGGCGGGTGGCAGCAGGCGCTCTTCGGGCAGCAGCAGGTAGTCGGCAAGCCCCGGCTTCACTGGGCCGTCCCAGCTGTTCAGGATGCTGGCCGCGGGTACTTGCATGCGCCGCTGCAGGCGTTGCGGGATACTGCTACCCCAGGCGATGTGCTGGTTGCCCGCGATGACCACCAGGTGATGGTCCGGGTGTTCTCCCAGGTAGGCAGCGGCTTGTTCAGCCATGGCCTCGTCCCACAGCAGTTGCGCTTCCAGGAAATGCTCGAAGCCGTGCTCTTTATCGTTGGGATGATAGTCGAACACGGTTTTAATACGCTGACGGTAGGCCGCATCGGCCGGAGCAATCTCGGCCGGGAGTTGCTCACGATCCTCGTCGTCAAGGCCGTCAAGGCCGACATGCGCCACCTGGTGGGTCAGCTCCGCGGGTACATTCAACGCGATCACCGGCAGACCGTGCTCGCGCGCATAACGCAGGATCGGTGCATAGTGCCGGTAATCCATGCGCCAGCGCCGGTAGTACTCGGTGGCGCGCAGCATGGCCTGTTCGTCGATGCTGCCTGCCACATACTCATCCAGGTAACGCTGGAAGGGTTGCTGAAACATTTCCATGCCGATGGCCAGTTGCGGATGCAGCGCATGCAGGCGGCGAATCACCTCCAGCTGGGCGAGGTGGTGGTCGTAACGGGTGTGCTGCTCGCCGATGAACACGACCCGTTTGTCGGCCAGCACCGGAATAATCTGTTCCATGGTTGAAAAGGAACTGAGGTCGAGTACCGGGGTGGCCTCGACCGGCAGAGCAGGCGCCGCCGCATCCGTGGCGCGTTTCACCACCATGAGATCGCCCAGGCTTGATTCAGCATGGCTGACTGCGCTGAGGCACGCGAGGATGATGAACAGGCAGGGCTTTAACATAAGGCGATCATAAAGGTTTTTGCCGTGTCTGGCTCCCCCGTGAGTTTACTACAGTCGCTGCACCTGTCGACCGTCCGGTCGACATTACCTGTGACCCTGCCAACCGCAGCGGGTTCCCGTGAATCATCAGCAGTCTTTTGCACCGCCATTCAGGTTCTGTTCAGGAACGCGTGCCTATATTAAGACTCAGGAAGACAGGCCATGAAGCTATCGAGGCGAATTATGAAATCAATGACTGCAAGGAGGATTTTCCCATGAAAACTGCAATGACCCGTGACTGGAAGGTCACACAACGATTTCTCAGGCAGCTGTTGACCGGGTGCCTGCTGCTGCCGGTGGCCGCTCACGCAGGATCGACCGCGCCGACCATCAAGCTGTTTCCGACGACGGTCCTCGAGGAGATCAAGCATACCGGCAATGTGGCCGCGGAGATGGAAACCGGTTTGCAGGCTGTCATAGGCCGGCTTGATGAACAGCAGCAGCTCTACATGGAAAGCAAGTGTGAAGGTAATGAAGGGGACCCCGGTTGCGAGCGCATTGCCAGGCAACTCGGGAAAAGCTATCTCGAGATGCTGAATGTCATGGCGGACAAGTTACCGGAGATGGAAACCGCGGTGAACGCCACCTCTTCCAGCCTTGAGAAACGCATTCGCATGGAGCTGGGCCAGAAAAAGACATCCTGGACCTTGCAGGAACTGCTGATCGGGGAAGAGTCCGGCGCGTCGGCGACAGCCAGTCAACCGTCACTGCGCGGGCGCTCCGGTATGCGGCTCAGTGATCGCTTTAGTCAGTATTACAAGCTGGTGGCGCGCTCCGGTGGCAAGACGAATTCCTCACTGGCGGTGATTGCCTCGGATATCTATCTCGACATGCAGGAAACTTCCAGCCTGATTGCGCGGACCCGGGAAGAGATCAGCCGCGCCACCCTGATGGAACAGCTTAACCAGTCATTCGGGACCATTACCCCGGAGATGCAGGAAGTGGTCGCCGGCGTCAAGGCCATCCTCTTCGGTGAAGAACAGGATGTGATCCCGATGGCTATTCCACCTGCCGGCCCGGCTGACAGTGGTTATGAAAGTGCCTTGCAAATGTGACTGTAACTGAACTGGAGAAATGTCATGAATTCATCAATTAAAAGCAAACTCGGCGGTCTCGTTACCGTGGCGGCCCTTACCGCCTCACTCGCTGCCTGCAGCAGCAACCCCACCCAGGCGACGACCTGCACCCCGCCGCAGGGTCCGAACCTGGAAAGCGCCCTCAGTAAGGCCCGTTTTGACCTGGAAACCGGCTGCGAACACGAGTTCGATGCCTATTTCCAGCGGTTGCTCACGATCGCAGAGGGTGACCCGAAGCAGGAGAACAAGGCCAGCTTCAGCGACTTTCTCCTGTGGACGAATGATGCCGGCCTGTTGAGCAAGCGCCAGGCGCGGGAAATCTATAACCGCTATTTTGGTGTCAAGTACGTGTCCCTGATCAGTGACTACAGCGTCTGCCAGCAGACCTGCCCGGACCAGTCCGCGGTCATGCGTGATATGAACCGGGAACTGGGCGACAAGGAACAGGGGCTGCTCAGGATCAGTGCCGACCGGCTGAACTATACGCGTGCCAGTAATCTCTACCAGGAGACCGAACTGGTGCTGGAAGCTACCTGCGAGGCCTGTGGCCCGGTTGAGTAAGCGGCGATGAAACAGCTCAAGGATCGCGGTTTTTTCAATGGCCTGATACTGGGCATGGCGCTCAGTTTCATCACCGCCCTGGTGACGCTCTACCTGCTGACAGTACTTGAGGTTATTTCGGTATCCGTTATCGACGTGCCCCGGATTCAGCTGCTGTTTGACTGGAGCCGGCGCAACCTGGGCTTATCGATTGTGCCATTCGGAATCGCACTGGGCCTGTATATCCACAGCCTGCATGCCTTGCAACAGCGACTCGACGACAGCCCTCCGCAGGATGAGATCAGCCAGCTTGAGCATCTCAATGACGTCTGGACCAGTTTGTTCTTTGGCATCGGTGTGATCTGGACGGCCATCGGCATGCGCAGTGCGCTGTTGTATGCCCTGGGTGATCCGGGCGCGGCCACGCAGGCCGGTGCCAGTGCCGTGCTGCAGCGGCTGGTAGAGGGCGGCATCCTGACCGCGTTGACGACGACCATCGTGGGCGGCATTGGTGGATACATGATGCGCATTATCAAGAGTTCGTTACTGGGTACCCGGCTGAGCCGGTATTACGAGGAACAGGAGCAGGACCACGCCAGCCGTGTCGAGTCATTGCTCTGTGATATACGCGACTCGGTCGATGCTGCCGGCACCCGCGGCCGCAGGGCGTATGTGCTGCAGGAGGGACCATGATGCGCCGCCGCCGACAGGCTAAATATCCGTCCGCAAGCGGTGCGGCAGGAAGCGATACCGATGCCCTGCAAACGGATGTCATGCGTTTCATGTCGATTATCGGTCTGTGCCTGATGGCGGTGTTCGCACTGGTGCAGGGGATCCCGGTGCAGGAGCCGGAGAAACCGGCGCAGCCTTCGCAGCCGGCAAGGTTGCGCCAGGAAATCAGGCTGCAGCAGCTGCAGGTGCGGGAATTGCAGGCAGAATTGCAGGCACTGAAATCTGCAATGCACGGCACGCAGCAGCTGCTGAGCGCTGCGCAGCAACACATTGAAGCGGTCAGCGGGGAAGCGCAACAGGCGCGCGCGGAACGCGAACGGCTGCAGGCCCGGCTGGAAAATCTGGGCAGGCAACTTGAACAGCAACGTCGGGCGCTGGCTGACACAGAGCAGGACACACAGCACAAGCAACAGCGCCTCGACGAACTTCGTCAGCGACTGGTGAACACACAACGGCAGCTCGACCACAGCCGTCAGGAAATCGGGGCGCTGCAGCGCCAGTCACGGCAACAAACCGCCATGCCCGTCATCGAAAGGCCGGCGCCTGCCGAGCCGCCACCAAAGACGCCATCAACACCGCTACCAAAGCCTGCACCTGAAAAGCGGGGATTTACCCTGCGCTTTGAATCAGACGCGGCTCTCGACCGGCTGGTCGCTGCCGGTCGTGTCAGCCTCTATGCCATGGCCGATCAACAGGCCTGGCGCCTGTCGATCACGACGGACAGGCCTGCCGTTGCCGAGGTGTCAATGCCGCGCTCGTTTCACGAGATGTCGGCGGAGACCGTCCCGGCACATTACAGCCACAGCCTGGAAAACGCGGCACCCGGCGCCGCGCGCACAAGCGTGGTGTGGGGCGTGCAATTGCCGGCTGCTGCAAAACTGGCCATCGCTTCACTGACGCAGCAACGCCAGGGTGGTGCGCTGCTGATCCGGAGTGATGGCCAGGTGATACTGGAGGAGTGATGCCATGATTGCCACGCGCCTCAGCTTGTTCGTGATCCTGGCCCTGCTGCTGACGGCCGGCTGCAGCCATGATCCGCTGCGACCTGCGCACGGCAGTCAGTCTTCATTACAGGACTGGGTGGACACCGAGCTTGCGCCCTACGTGGCACAGCAACTGGGCCAGCACCCGCGCTTCAAGGGCGAGCCCGTGATAATCGTGCGCCTCGACGGGGATGATATCCAGCCGGACATCGACGGCCTGACGCGCAGCATTCGCGACCAGGTGATGGACAGCCTGTTGAAGACACCCGGTGTGCTCGTTCCCTGGCAGCCGCAACAGCAGCAGGCGCAACATCACCGCCGCCTCGAGCAGATGCAGTGCGGCCGGTTGCGTGATGCCAGTTATTATATCGGTATCGAGATCACACGCACGGCAAACGAGCAGTTCCGGGTGGCGGTACGGGCGCTCGATGTGCAGGCGGGTGCGTGGGTCAGCGGCTTCACCCATCACTGGTCGGGCAGTCTCACGGCAAGTGAATTGCGTGCCCTGCAGGTGCGGCGCACCGACGAGTCGCTGCGCGGTCTCAGGGTCTTGCCTTTCAGTGCCGGGCAGCCGGATCTTGCCGCGACCTACCTGGCAAACAACCTCAGTTGCCTGTTGCGCCAGCGCGATGTGGATGATCTGAAGATCAAGGTGCAAACGCGCCCCTCTGATTCGCCGCAGCTGCGCACCCTGCTGGGTCTGATCGGCAACAACCTGTCACGCTACCACGAGGTGCAGGTAACCGATAACAGCCGCCAGGCGAACTTCGTGCTGCGTGGCGAGACGCACATGATTCAGGCGGATCTCAACCAGGTCTGGGTCATCTTGCAACCCGGCGATTCCGGCGTACACCTTGCCGGTATGGACACGGCAACCTACATCCGTATACGGCCTGCCAGCAGCAGTCCCGGGAAGCACCGCGTGGTACGCGAGACACGCGAAAGGAAACCGTCCATTGCGCGCATGGAACTGGTGCGGCACACCAGCAGCAGTGTCTACCGGGAGGCCTGCAGCGATG
>Ga0316197_10002934_pt1 | contig 12133 bp, 10 predicted proteins | sample OudBiesiAoxic_MG_FD_204939 | JGI IMG/M metagenome (GOLD analysis project Ga0316197, IMG submission 204939) | Coastal sediment microbial communities from Oude Bieten Haven, Netherlands - site A oxic | ecosystem: Environmental > Aquatic > Marine > Coastal > Sediment | place: Netherlands...
CTGGAACGCCCGAACTCTACAGCGCCGGAAGACCACGTTCAATGTTCTGAGCCGCCTTGAGGAGTCACCCAAGTTCGACTAGCACTGGCCCTCCATCTTCTTGGAAGGCCGTTTCCTCGGCCGGGCCGCAGTTTTTTTCAAGGATTCATCATGCAGGCGACCACAGGGCGGCTTCGGCCAGCTGCAACTTTTGCGCTCATCTTCACGCTCAGCTCGGCCTTCGCGCTGGCAGCATTTGGACAAGACGAGCAGGCGCAAGAAAAGAAGTCGATTGCCGCGCAGACTCGGGAGCTCGTCACCGACTTGGAGTCGCGCGGGGCCGAGCTGGAAGAGCTTCAGAAACAGATCGAAAAGAACCCGGACCCCGGGGCGGCGGCGATGTTCGAAAAAGAGTTGTCGGAGCGCCGCGCGAAGTATCGACGCGACGTGGCGAGTCTCGTCAAGCTGGTGTTGGGCGGCGAGGATGGGGGCGCCGAGGTCGCCCAAGGGCGCTCGACGGCCACCCGAATTCTGGAGTCCGATACGCCAAAGTTGAAGGAGAAGCTAACCGAGCAGGGCAAGAAGCTGATGGCGCTCGTCGAGACCGCGATAGATGGCACGGAAGAGGACGCCGCACAGGCCCGCACGGAATTCATCGCGCTGGTCCCGGCTTCCACGCGTCTATTGAAGTACCTCGAGACGAACATCAGCCTCAGGCAACAGCTCGGTTTGAATGTCGAAGCAGATGTCCCGTACCTCACCAAGCGGCTTCAGGATCGTTCGAACGTCGTCGCCGCCCTGCTGTCGAACACCAAGACTCAGGTCGATGACATCGCTTCCCGTCCCGGGGTCGATCAGGACCCCGACGCTCAAGCGAAGCTGCAAAGCCTGCGCAAGCAACGCCATGCACTGGCCGAGGCCCAGCGAGCGAACGTCGATCTGATGGACAAGTACGGTCTCGAAACGGCGGACCTTCGAAGGGGAATCATCAGCGCGACAGGCAAGCTCTCGCAAGACATTCTCAACAAGGACGTCGCGGCGGGCCTGCTCGAGTCCTCGATTGCCGACGGCGCGGACTGGCTCCGAACGAATGGCGCGAACCTCGTGTTCCAGTTCGTCTCGTTTCTCCTCATCCTGATCGCGTTCTGGATCGTAGCGCGGATCGCAAAAGGCGGGGTTCGCAGAGGCCTCGAACGATCCAAGCTGGACATCTCGAGTCTAGCCAAGGACTTCTTCATCAAGATGACGGGGCGAACCGTCATGCTGCTCGGGCTGATCATCGCGATCGCTCAACTCGGAGTCGAGGTTGCGCCGCTTCTCGCCGGCCTCGGCATCGCCGGTTTCGTGATCGGCTTCGCGCTACAGGACACCCTGTCGAACTTCGCTTCCGGCTTGATGATCTTGATCTACCGACCATTCGATATCGGCGATGCGGTCGAAGCGGGCGGTGTTACCGGCAAGGTCGACCAAATGAACTTGGTGTCCACGATGATTCTCACCTTCGACAACCAGTTGATGATCGTGCCGAACAAGCAGGTCTGGGGCGGCATCATTCGGAACATCACGTCGCAGGACACCCGGCGAGTCGACCTCACCTTCGGGATTGGATACGCCGATGACATTCCGAAAGCCGAGAAGTTGCTCACCGACATCATCACGAGTCACGAGAAGGTGCTCAAGGACCCGGAGCCGGTCGTGCGTCTACACACGCTTGGGGATTCGTCGGTCGACTTCGTCGTCCGCCCCTGGGCCAGGACCGCGGACTACTGGGACGTCTACTGGGATGTCACGCGCGAGGTGAAGCGACGCTTCGACGAGGAAGGGATCTCGATTCCGTTTCCGCAACGCGACGTGCACATTTATCACGAGAAAGTCGAGGGCGGAGCGGATGGCGACGACGCCAAGCAGCGCTCCAACACCGCTGCCTCGGCGCAAACGCCCGTGCCGGGCGAACAAGAGGACGACGTCTAGCGCTCCTGCGAAGCCCGCCGCCGCTGCCACTCTCCGATCTTGAGGAGCGGTCGAAACATCTTCAAGGTAGCTTCCGGAAACGGCCGCAGGACGTGCGCGAGCGCGCCTTGGGAACGCGGTACGGTGACGGCGAGTCTCGGCCTGTCGACGAGATCGCAGACGACACCCGCCACTTCTGGCTGGGTCAGCAGTCTCGTGTTCACGAACGCGGCGTCGGCGCCGGGTACGTCCTGAATGTCGCGGATCATGTCGGTGTCGATCGCGTGCGGGCAGACCGCGCTGACGCGAATCGGGAGCCCTGCACGGTCCAAGTCGCCCGCCAGGGAAATGCTGAACCCGAGAACGGCGTGTTTGCTGGCACCGTACACGGCAAGCCCCGGCGCCGGTGTCAGCGCGGAGATCGACGCGATGTTGATGAGCTGACCTCCACTGGCGCGCATGGCTTCGACTGCGGCGCGCGAGCCGAACATCACGCCGAGGACGTTCACCTCGACCGTCTGTCGAACCTGCTCATCGCTGTGCTCCCACGCAGTTCCAGTGTAAAGCACGCCCGCATTGTTCACCCAGAGCTCGAGGGATCCCCGCTCGTTCGCCGCACGGGCCACGGCATGATGGGACCCGGGGTCGCGCACGTCTTGGCCCATCGACCAGGCCCCACCACCGATTGCGGCAGCCGTCTCTTGGGCAGACTCCGCGTCGATGTCGGTGACCAAGAGCGTGAACCCTTTGAGTGCTAGCCCTTTCGCGATTTCACGACCCAGGCCTTTACCGGCGCCCGTAACGACTGCGATCTTCATGGTGGGTTCTTGCGGGCATCAGACCGAACCGGCAAGCCCAGCGTCAGCGTCAGCGTCAGCGTCAGCGTCAGCGTCAGCGTCAGCGTCAGCGTCAGCGTCAGCGTCAGCGTCAGCGTCAGCGTCAGCGAGAGCATGGACACCGTGGCCCGGGCCGTCTAGCATCGCGCAATGCGAATCTCTCCTTATTGGCTTCTTCTTCTCTCTCTCCCCCTTCTCTTGCTCGGCTGCGGTACTGACAGCAGTCCCGGGACCGGCGGCTCCAGCGGCAATGGCGGCGCCGGAGGGCAAGGCGGAAGCGGGGGGATCATTCCCGCTCCAGCGCTCGACTGCGATCCACTGGCGCCAACCTACTGCGCGTTCCCCTACCCGAGCGACTACTACACAGTCGCGGATTCGAGCACGGTGACCGGGCGTCGGCTCGCGCTGCCCGAGAAGATCATGCCACCCACCCGCAGCGGTCAACGATCGACCCCGGGCGCGTTCAACGAGATGGACGGCTTTTCGCCAGGGATCGCGGCGATGACGCATCTTCCCGGCGCGACGGTCACGGGGTGCGCCACGCCGGACACGATCGCGGACTCGCTCCTGCAGGACTCACCAACCGTGATCATCAACGCGGATACCGGCGAGCGTGTGCCTCACTGGGTTGATCGCGACGAGTGGGTCGTACAAGCGAAGATCCGTATCGACGCCGGCGAAGACAAGCCAGATTTCCCGACCCTCACGCGAAGCCTCGAGGAGCTTCAGCAAGAACAAGCCATGATGCTGCGTCCTGCGATTCGCTTGGAGGATGCCACCCGCTACATCGTCGCCTTCCGCGACATCGTCGATGGCGAGGGCGCGCCCGTCGACCCATCGCCGGGCTTTCGGGAGCTGCGTGACGAAGAAGCTTCGGAGGACGACATCATCGAATCGCGCCGCGCGCATTTCGAAGAGATCTTCTCGACCCTCGAGAACGCGGGAGTCGGGCGAGATGACCTCCAAATCGCCTGGGACTTCACCACCGCGAGTCGCGAGAACAACACGAGCGCGATGCTCCACATTCGCGACGATGCATTCGAGAAGTACCCCGACGGCGTCCCGTATACGGTCGAAGTGATCGACGATACGAGGGAGGGAATGGCCTGCCGGCTCGAGATTACGTTCGACATGCCGCTTTACATGACCGGCGGCGAGACGGGTGAGCTGCTCAATCTCGGAGACGATGGTCTCCCCGAGCAAAATGGAACCTACCCATACGCGGCGGCGATGTTCGTTCCCCTGTCAGCGACGGAGGAAGGCACGCCTGCGCCGCTCGTGGCGGTGGGCCACGGCCAGCTTGGCGCCAAGGAGCAGGTGTTCGGCTACAGCGAGCTATGGGCCAACTACAACCTCGCCGGCTTCGGGCTCGACCACAAGGGGTTTTCCTCAGACGACGTCTTGACCGTCGTCGACTCGATCCTCGGCGATATTGCCACGTTTCGACGGATCCCAGAACGCATGCACCAAGGGCACCTGAACTTCCTGATGGCAATGCGGACCCTGTCGCGTGAGGCGGAGGATCCGGACTCGACGCTGAACGACACACTTCAAAACGACTGCGGTGGCGCGGAGCTCGATGGCTCCAAGCGCTACTATTTCGGCGGGAGCCAAGGCGGCATCCTCGGAGCCGTCATCATGGCGCTCAACCTGGACATCGAGCGAGGGCTCCTCGCGGTACCCGGTCAGTCCTACAACCTGCTGCTCAATCGAAGCGGGAACTTCGACGAGTATGCAGGGCAGCTCTACAACCGGTACGACTGGAATGGGCTGCACATGCAAATGAACCTCGCGCTGATGCAGGGGCTCTGGGATCGCGCCGAGCCGACGGGTTATTCGAACTACATCCGCACGGATCTCCTGCCCGGCACGCCCGCGCACGATGTCTTGATCCAGGTCTCGAAGGCCGATCATCAGGTCACCAATCTCGGCGCGCACATCATGGCCCGCACCATCGGTGGCGTGGTGAATCTGGCGCCGTTGATTCGACCGGTTTGGGGCATCGACGAGAAGAGCGGATTGCACACGGGCTCCGCCATGCTGGAAGTCGACTTTGGCAACGACGAGCCGCCGATCACGAACATCCCACACTGGGCGGACAGGTTTCCCGACCCCCATGGTCGCGCAGCCGAGCTCGAAGGCCTAGGACCCGCGCTACTTCAGTTCTACGGAACCGGGCAGATCGAGAACCCGTGCACTGACGCCAGCGGTCTCAACCCCGGCCCCTGCGACGAAGACGACCTGATCCAGCCTTGACGCTGACCTTACATTAGTGCGCGGCAGCGCGAGCCCGAAGGGCGAAGCCCGGCGCAAAGCGCCGCCAAGCGCAAGCGAAGCGCAGGGCGCGGAGGGAGGATTACGGGCGGGGGTGGGCGGGTCGGATGTAACGAAACCAAACCAGGTGCCCGGTTCTCCCCACCGCCGAAGCCAGCAACGCCAACTAGATCCACCCCAAGCTACCAAACACGATGAGGCAAAGCGCGTCGAACCCGAGGATGACGCCGACAGCCGCAGCCTGGCGCTTGATGCACTTCATGTCGTGCACCCAGTAGGCGACCACGAAGAAGGGGAAGTAGCCGAGCAGGAAGATGAGCCAGGGCGCGGAACGATTCCACCAGGAGTACTCCCAGGTCAGCGCGTCGACGTAGTTGAGCATGTACTCGATGAACACGGCGAGCGCGCTGAAGAACACGGCGAAGAACCAGCGGTTGGGGATCCCGACTATCTTCGCCTCCTTTGGAGGAAGCATGACGGTCGTCACGATCCCGAGGATGGCGAACATGAAGCAGATCTCGATATTGAGACCAATGAGAATCAAATACGCGGTTTCGCCAGGCGCGGCCCATGCGGGCGCGTAGCCGGTGAAATGGAAGATCAACGAGTTCCACGTCTCGTTGAACCAATCCATCCCCCAAAGTGCCAAGCCGGCGAAAACGACGCTGTAGTTCTTGCGCCCGATCTGGTCGTGGTAGATGTAGAGGACGATCACCAGAAGCGGGATCACGTACCACTGGAAATCCGCAGGATCTCGAAGATGCGACAACGCCTGCTGCGCGTGTTCGGATGGCATGGGCGGGATCTACCATCCGCCCTCGCGGCCTCCTAATGCAGAAATTGCGCCGTAGAACGGACGCAGGGCCGATCTTTTGAATCCCTCGGAAGTGGCGCTATCCTCGGGCGGCGGTGCGGGTATGAGCACTGCCGCTTAGACGACACGACATGCTGGGGCTTCTCGCAAATCGATGGACTTTCTTGGGCTTGGTGATTCTGATTGCCGGCGTAGGCGTGGGCACTGGAGCTCTCGGTGAGCACGCGTCCAGCCAAGGGCGGGTCGACATCGTAGATGGCCAGAAGGTTCTGCGCGCACCGGGCCTCGACGACTGGAACACGCGACGACAGATCGCGCGGGACAACCCGGGACGCTCGGAGCTCTTTGGCGCGGCGTTTCACTACGACGCGTTCGTGTACGACCAAACCGCGAACAGCCCCAAGGTCGCCGGTGTCGTTCGCCGAGGGACCGCACTCGAGCTTCGCAAGAAGGTTGCGGGCCCAGGCTGTAAGGACGGCACTTGGTACGAGGCCGTGCCGTTCGGCTACGTTTGTTCCTCGCTCGGCTTTCACGTCATCGACGAGCCGACAGCGAAGACATACGGTGTCCCTCCGGCCGACGTAAACAATCACCTGCCGTACCAATACGCACGGGTAACGACGAAACGAGCGCCTCGGTACTACCGCATCCCCACGGTGGAGGAAGAGAAACAAGCGCGTCGCGCGATGGAGAAGAAAGGCTCGACGCCCGAGGTGGTGTCGTCGCTGATGGAGGGCGACTACTTTCTTGCACTCGCCGACAAAGAGACCCGCCAGTCGGACGGCGCAGTCTTCTACCGAACTGTCCGCGGACGGTATGTTCGCGTCAGTGACGTAGAGCTCCGCAATCCCGAGCCCGTTCGTGGCGAGGAGCTCGGCCGAGGCGGTTGGAAGCTTCCATTGGCCTTCGTCTGGGGCGAGGATCGCGAGCTACTGAGCCTGCAGGGCGATGCGGTGGAGGTGACCGGAAAAGCCGAGAAACATTCGCGATTCGTGGTGCAGGAAGAGCTTCGCAAGGGCGGCGTCGCCTACGTGGTCGGAGCCGCCGGAGCCGTCCGCCGGAGCGAGATCCGTCTCGCACGGCAGAACAAGGCGCCGAGCGGGGTGCCTGCCGAGGCGAAGTGGGTGCACGTGGATCTAGCGGAGCAGACGCTCGTAGCCTACGAAGGCGCGCGCCCTGTCTACGCCACCGTGATCTCTAGCGGCAAAGAGGGATACGAACCGCCGACGGGCCTGTTCGAAGTGCAACAGAAGTACATCTCGACCACGATGAACGCGACAGACCCCATCGACGGGTTCTACGAAGTCGAAGAGGTGCCGTGGACGCTCTACTACCACGGCGGCTACGCGCTTCACGGCGCGTACTGGCACACCGACTTCGGGAAAGTGCGAAGCCACGGCTGCACCAATATCGCGCCGGTGGACGCGCGCTGGCTCTACTACTGGAGCGACCCGGAGGTGCCGCCCGCCTGGCACGCGGTCCGATTCCAGTCGGACACGACCTGGGTTTACTTCACCAATTGAGCGCGCCCCGCGCGAGCAGCATCACGGCGGCGGCGGCCGCAATGACCACGATGGCGTTGCGCAAGCGCGGCCCGTCCACGTGGGGAATCAGTTTTCGGCTGGTGTGAAGCCCAAGCCAAACAGCCGGCAAGAGCGCGGCTCCGATCGCAACCTCGTCCCAGCTCACCTCCCCAGCGGCGGCGCGAACGCTGATCGTGATGCTGAGCCCGATTGCAAAGACCAGCCCGAGGTTGGCGCGTACGGTCGGCCCTTCGTCGTTGCGATAGAGGAGCGCGATCGGTGGGCCGCCAATGGCGGACACCATGGCCATCGTGCCCGACGCGACGCCCGCGCCGAACTCTCGGGCTGAGGTGCGACGAAAGGTCCCTCGGCTGACCACGACCGCAACACCGATCAGAACCATCGACGACATCAGGACGTCGAGCTTAGCGCCCGACAGGACCTTCAAGAGCGCGACGCCGATGAACGCGCCCGGCACGCGCCCCGCGAAGATCCAGAGGGTGCTTCGGATCTGCACGGCCTGTCGCTCCCTCCAGACGATTGCGACGGTGAGGGGCCAGACGACGAAGAGCTGGGGGACCGGAGCAAAGAGCGGGTCGAGGAGCGAGAGTAACGGCACACTGATTAGAGCGAAGCCAAAGCCCACGGTGCTGTGGAGCGCGGCGGCGACGAAGCTGATCGCAAACGCTAGCCCGAACTCCGGCGTGGCGATGTGTGCTAGGGCTTCCATCACGGTGCTAGGGTAGTCAGCCTCGGATCATGCGGCCAAGCAAGAAGACGAAACTATCGCGCCTAGGGAGCCAAACTCTCGTCACTGCGACAAGGGCGCTGGGCGTTGCTGTCCGCAATCTGGAGAACGCGCGCCGAATCGCCAACTTCCTGAGGGGGCGGATGGAGCTCGAAACGCGCCCGTCGGACGTCTTCATTTCGAGCTATCCGCGCTCGGGCACGACGCTGACCCAGTGGATTCTCTATCTCCTCACGCACGAAGGGCAGCCGGATCCCGAGCACCTCACCAAAGCCTCGCCTTGGTTCGAACGGTCCATCGCCATGGGCGAGCTCACGGCAACGGACCTCGAGCGATTCGAGTCACCGCGGGTGTTCAAGAGCCATCTTCCGAGGGAATGGCTACCAGACGGCGCGCGCTACATCTACGTAGAGCGGGACGTCGAAGACGTCCTGGTGAGCTACTTCCACTTCTACCGCGACTACTTGGGCTTCGACGGATCGCTCGATGACTTCCACCGGCGCTTCATGGAAGGCAGGGTTCAGTACGGATCCTGGTTCGAGCACGTAGCGGGGTGGCACGAGCACCGCGACGACCCGGACGTGTTGATCCTCCGCTACGAAGATCTGCTGCGTGATCGAAAGGGCACCATTCGAAAGATCGTCGGGTTCCTGGGTTGGACCCACGACGACCGCGCGATCGACCGCGCGGTTGTCGAGAGCAGCTTCGACGCGATGAAGCGCCGCGAGTCGGTCTTCGACCACGCAACTGCGTTGCTACTCGAACGCGGCATCAAACCGCAGTCGTTCCTTCGCGCTGGCACCAGCGGGAGCGGGGCGGCGGAGCTGAGCGATACGCAGACGCGAGAGCTCAGGGAGCGAAGCTCGTCGGGGCGCCGGCTCGCGATTCGCGGACTCGCTGCGTTCTTGCAGTAGAGGTGGTCGCGGAGGCGTCGACGACGAACTGAAGGAAGCTCTCGGGGGTCCCGGGGTCTTCCCCTGTCAGATGCCGATAGGCGCGGGCGAGCTTGGCGATGAGGCGCCGGTAGCCACGCATCGCAGGCGAGCTCTGGTCGGAATAGAGCTTGCGCACGACGTTGTCGCGCGTGCCCAGGAGCAAGCGATCGGCAGGCTCGCGGCACAGGTATGGACATGCGCGCGGCCGTTGCGGATTGAGAGTGCGGCCACCGATGGTGTAGACGAACGTGACCTCGTCGCCGAATCGATTTCGGTAGAGTCGATCGAAGTACTTCTCGTCGTAGGTGCACGCCGATAGTGCCCAGCCCACCTTTACGGCGGCGCCCCGTTCCCGCATGATTTCGGTCTGAACGAGCTGCTGCGCGACGTACCCGTTGTCAATCCCGAGCGCCTCTTGCTTGCGTTCCACCTCGGCGGCCGGCGCGAGCGAAGACGAGCGGCGAATGTCGAACGGAAAACCAAAGCGATCGACGAGCGCCTCGAGCGGCGCCTGCGCGAGCGACGCGGCCCTATGCACATCGAGGCGCGGCACGCCGGCGTTGCACGCGTTGCTGTCGGCGATGAGGATGGAGCTTTTCGACAGGCCCAGCTCTCGGCGCACCATCTCCTGCGCGAAAACGAGAATGAGGACGTCTACGGGAAGGCCGCGGCTGGCGTCGTCCGCAGCGACGCCGACACCGAACCAAGTCGACGTCGTCGATCGCAAAGCACTGTCTGAAATCACAGGCTCGTACTGCCGGCGCGCAAAGAGCTCCTGCCGGTTTGCAAGCGATGCGAGGCGTTCCCCCAAAATGTCCGTCCCTCTCTGACTACTCATCACGCGTTTCGCCGCATGGCTTGACGGGCACCCTAGCGGACATGTCGCAACGCCGCAAAACCTTTGAAGAGCCGAAATGATCTGGATACTTAGGTCATTAAGTTGGAGGGCGGGTTCTCTCTGGGCATTCTGAAAGCTCCGGAGAATCACTTGAGAATCGTCGCGCGTCTATCAACCCTTGGCTTCGTGCTGGCGCTAACCGCCGCCCTCCAACCAAGCCAGGCGCAAGACGCGCCGTGGAAGCGTCGACTTCGCACCGGCGTGGTGCTGAACGACTCTACAGGTGCTGGGCTCACAATGCCGAAAGGACCGCTCACCGCGGAGGAGATGCGAAGGCTCGGCCTACGACCGCGCGGGGCCGGCTTGGCCGACCTCTCTCGGTGGCCACAAGAGCCGCCCTCCCCCGCAGGCGTGGGGCCCAGCGAGCTCGCCCACGCGATGAGACAGCTTTGCCCGGAAGACGTCGGGCAGAGCGAGCTCGAGGAGTACGCCAAATCGATCGTCCGTTACAGCGCCGAGTTCTCCGTCGACCCGTGGCTCGTAGCTGCGCTCGTCTATGCGCAGTCGAGCTGTCGCAACGACGCCGACAACAGCTACGGCACTGGCCTCACGCTCATCAACAGGGGTATGCACGCGCGGAACATTCAGGACGGCGTCTACCAGTTCGGGGTCTGGGGCCGCAGCGGTTGGACCCGACGGGAGCTCGATGTGAGCGCGTTTTCCTTCGAGCGTGACGCGCTTGCCAAGCCGGAAGTGAACCTCTATTTCACCGCGGCGCTCCTCAGCGTGTTCGGTCGGCAATGCCCACAGGTCGATCGCGCGTTCGATTCGGTGCCTCATCGGCACTCCGTGTCCCACTTCGTGTGGGGCGACCAAGTCGGAGATACGGGACCCGAAGACCGGGTTCTTACGGCCAGGCGCCGCTTGCTCAACAGCCACGCGCGAACGCGGAGCCGCGGCCGAGACATCGGCGACCTGTCCCTCGTCAGCCCGCTCGACGGCTATCCGCGAATCGCGACGAGCGGCCTCGGCGAGCCACGGGATCAAGGTCGTCGACCTCACCGCGGCATCGACTTGGCGTCGGACTACGGAGAGCCCGTTCGCTCGGTGGCGGCCGGTACCGTGACCTTCGCCGGCGTCGACTGGGAGCGTCGCGCGCACATCCCGTTGGCGCCTTGGGGCGCGCTTCTCGTGCACGAACGCCACATGGGTCCGCGGGGGCTTTTCGTGGAGGTCGACCACGGTGATGGCGTGGTCTCGCTCTACTCACACCTCGCGAGCTACGACGTCCAAATCGGCGACCAGGTCCAAGCCGGTGAACGCCTTGGAGAGGTGGGGCGAAGCGGTATCCGCGATTCGGCACCGCACCTGCACTTCGGATTGTTTCGCCACGGAGAGGTGCTCAATCCTCTCGAGCACCTTGCCGCCTACGTATTTTCGCCGGACCTCACGAGGCGCGGGCGGGCGGAGCTAGCGCACCCCGCGAAGAAGACGCGTTTCGCGCCCCCCGCGGTGCATCGCGGCCGCCGTCACCGAAGTCGCTAGTCAGGCAGCGCGGCCACTAAGGACAAGTTCGCTTGTCGGGCCACTGCGCGAAGATCTCGTTGATCGCGGTGCGGACCTTCGTTTCCACGTCTGGGCCCGTTCCCGAGACCGAGCGCGCCAAACCGGCAAACACCGCGGCCGGGTCTTCCCCCTCTGCGGGAGGCTCGCCGACGGGGACGAACAGGCTGCCGACTTCATACTCGACGTAGGTTGGGCACCAGTACGCGCAAGGGTTCCAGTACCATCCCCAGTAGCCCCACCACCAGCCGCCGCAGCATTCGTAGACGTATCCACTGTCGGTCGACTGCGCGAGGCCGTTGGCTGCCCAGAGATCCGGTTGGTTCTCCGGTGACGTCTGGTCGGGCGGGATGAGCTCGAGGCAGACAGGCTCCGCTTGCATCGCATCGATGATGAGCTGGTTGACGAGCTCATTGAACGCTTCCTGTTCGTCGCCGATCTCTGGAATGTCAGGCGGCGGATCGATGAGGTCCTTGGTCACCACGCTGAACGTTTGGAACTGCGTGAAGTCGACGTCCGAGTCGACCTTGACGTCAATCGAGCCGGTCTGGACGACGGTGTTATCCGCGCAACCTGCAGCAACGATGGTGGACGCGATCAAGAGGAGAAACGGAACAAAACGAAGCATAGGCACCTCCAAGTGCGAGGGGGGATAGCACGGACCACTCTGCCA
>Ga0316197_10002935_pt1 | contig 12132 bp, 9 predicted proteins | sample OudBiesiAoxic_MG_FD_204939 | JGI IMG/M metagenome (GOLD analysis project Ga0316197, IMG submission 204939) | Coastal sediment microbial communities from Oude Bieten Haven, Netherlands - site A oxic | ecosystem: Environmental > Aquatic > Marine > Coastal > Sediment | place: Netherlands...
CGTAGACATAAATTTCGCGCAGCTGGGCCCGTGGCAGAATCTCGCGGATGTTGACAAAGGCGCTGCCATCGCGCGCCCAAAACCCATGTTGCGTCTTCAGGGTCGTCTTCATCTCCATCTCTTCGATCCGATGCTGCTCCCCCCATTGCTCGCTGGCCGGCGCCACCAGTTCGCCGAACAAGAACACGAACAGCATCATCAGCACACCAGTCTTCATCACCGCGAGAGTGATCTGGCGCAGTGAGAAACCGGAAGAGCGCATCGCAACCAGCTCGCCATGCGAGCCCATCGCCCCCAGGCCTATCAGGCTGCCGAGCATGGCGGCGACCGGGAATACCTCGAACACATAGCGCGGCGTGGACAATGTCACCACGAGAAAGGCGTCGCCCAAGCCAAAGTTGCCACGACCTACGTTATCCAGTTCATCAACCAGACCGAAAAACACCATCAATACCACAAGCACCAACACCGTTACGGCGGTCGCCTTCAGCATCGTGGCGCCGATGTATCGTTCGAGCAGGGACAACTTCATGGGCGGCCGGCCGCCCATCTGCGACGGCGCAACGCGAACCAGTTCGAATCCACGAGCATGATCAGGCCGGCAACCAGAACCATCAGCAGCGGCAACCACCACATACCCATCCAGCCAGGCAGCACGCCGTCCTCGAGCCATTTCTCTGCGATGTGCTGCATGTTCATAAAGGTGAAATAGATCAGCACAGCGAATATCAGCCGGCCATAGACGCCGGAACGCGGCGGCGATCGCGCCAGCGGTACGGCCAGCACGCCGAAGGCGAGCAAGGCCAAGGGCACGGAAACCCGAAAGTGGAACTCGGCGCGATCCTCCGGGTCATCTGAGGCGAGCAGTTCCTCCCAGGGTTTCGCGCTCTCCGAAACATAGAGGTTTCCCGTCTCGACCGTTGGGATGCGCACAGCATACTCATCGAAACGCCCAACCACATAGTCCAACTGTCCCGGAGTACCCTCGTAGCGATGACCGTCGGTCAGAACGATGAAACGCTCTCCGGTATCCGGATCTGTCTCCTGGTAGGCGGTCTCGGCAGTTACCAGGCCCAGTTTGCCGTGCTGCCGATCCTGTACGAAAATCCCTTGCAACTGGGAGCCGTCTTTCGCCTGCCGTTCCGTATAAACCACCAGCCCTCCCTTACTGAACTCGTTGAAGCGTCCGGGTTTCACCCCTGATATATCTGCAGTACTGGCCTCCTGGTCCCTCAGCTGGTTCACGTATCCTTTGGCCCAGGGCAGCAACTCCATGACCAGCAGCAGCACCAGCAGCGTCAGCGGCAACGCCGCCAGAAGCACCGATCGGAATATCCCCCAATGGCCGAAACCGGAGGCGGCAAGTGCCACCATCTCGCTGTCGCGGTGCATGCGTCCGAGGACCCACAGGACGGAGAAGAAGAATGCCGGCGGAATAATCAGCCCCAGCGCCCGGACCACCTCCAGGCCGACAACCATGAGCAGGACATCGGTGTTCAGCACACCCGCGGCCGCCTTGCCGAGGTAACGCACCAGAAGGTTGGAAAGGAGCACCAGCACGATCACGAGCACAACGACAGACAACGTCTTGAAGATCTCGCGCAGAAGCATCCGATCGATGATCCCCATGGTGCTTTCTTTACGCTCCTGATTCGCTACACTCTGGCGCACGGCCAACGCAAACCATACCGTCAACGACGAGCCAGCGAAAGCTCGGCCTGCCGCGGACGGTGATTACGGAGTTCCCATGGAATACAGCTGCAAATTCGGCGACCCGGAGAAACTGAAATCTGCCTGCCTCGTCGTCGGCGTGTTTAAGGACAACCGCCTGACGGCGCCAGGCCAGGCGCTCGATGCAGCGCTCGGCGGACAGATCAAGGCCGTCCTGCAACGCAAAGATTTCAACGCCGACATCGGTCAAACCCAGATGCTGTACGAACCGCGCAACTGTGAAGCGGCGCGTATCCTGTTGGTCGGCCTGGACGATCGGAAAAAATTCTCCGTACGCCAGTTCGGGCTGGCCCTGGTGCCGGCATTCGAGCAGCTTGAGGAGTCCGGTGCGACGGATTGCCTGGTGCTGCTGCCGAACGATGCCGCGGACGACTCGGTGTACCGGCTGGTGCGAGAGGCCGTGATTGCCGCCGAAGGCGCCGTGTACCGCTTCGACCAATGCAAGAGCGAGAGCACGCCGCCCAAACGGCCGCTCAAACGGATCAGTTTCCTGTTGCAGTCGCGCGCTCAACTGAACGCCGGGAAACGCGCCACCGCGCATGGCCATGCAATAGGGCTGGGCAGCCGCCTGGCCAGGGACCTGGCCAACCTGCCGGGCAATATCTGTACACCGAGCTACCTCGCCGACCAGGCCAAGGCGCTCGCCCGCGGCAAGCGTAAGCTGAAGGCGACGATACTCGACGAAAAGGAGATGGGACGGCTAGGGATGGGCGCCCTGCTGTCGGTGTCGCGCGGCAGCCGCCAGGCGGCAAAGCTGATTGTCCTGGAATACCGGGGCGGCAAGGCCGACGCCAGGCCGGTCGCCCTGGTCGGCAAAGGCCTGACCTTCGATGCCGGCGGCATCTCCATCAAACCGTCTGCCAGTATGGATGAAATGAAATATGACATGTGCGGTGGCGCCAGCGTGCTCGGCACGATCGCGGCCTGCGTCGAACTGGACCTGCCGATAAACGTGGTCGGCATCGTACCGAGTTCGGAAAACCTGCCCGATGGCGATGCCAACAAACCTGGCGACATCGTTACCTCGATGTCGGGACAGACCATCGAGGTACTGAATACCGATGCCGAAGGCCGCTTGATACTGTGCGACGCATTGACCTACACGGAACGCTTCGAACCGGCCGCGGTGATCGATATCGCCACATTGACAGGCGCCTGCATTATCGCACTCGGCGACCAGGCGAGCGGTCTGATGGCCAATGACGATGGGCTCGCCAACGACCTGCTGGAGGCCGGCACCGAGTGCGGCGATCGCGCCTGGCGAATGCCGCTGTGGGACGAATACCAGCGCTCGCTCGACAGCAATTTCGCCGACATGGCGAACATCGGCAGCGGGCGCGGCGCCGGCGCCATTACCGCCGCGTGCTTCCTGTCGCGCTACACGAAGAAGTTCAAATGGGCCCACCTGGATATCGCAGGGGTCTCTTTCTTGACAGGCAGCGCCAAAGGGGCAACCGGGCGACCGGTACCACTGCTCACCGAATACCTGCTGCGCCGCTGCAAGGTCCCAATGTAGTTGTATCGGGACAGGCATGACCCAGGTCGACTTCTACATCCTCGAGAAACATGCCAGCGGTGACCGCTACCAACTGGCCTGCCGAATCGCGGAAAAGGCCCGTCGCGCCGGCCACCGGGTGTTGATCCATACCCCGCTGGCCACCGAGTCGAAACATCTGGATGGGTTGCTCTGGACCCTCTGGGAGCACAGTTTCATACCGCACGGCGTGCTCGGCAGAGACGAACCTGAGATCAACCCGATCCTGGTTGGTGACGGCGGCACAGATACGCAGGAGCACGAGGTGTTGATCAACCTGGCAAACGAGGTGCCGGTATTCTTCGGCCGCTTTGAGCGCCTGATCGAATGTGTGGATCACGACGAAGCGGCAAAAAGCACAAGCAGGGACCGCTTCCGTTACTATCGCGAGCATGGCTATCCGCTGAACACGCACAAGATCGCTTAATGGGTGTTGCGGCCGTTCGCCCAGTGATTCGCGAGGCAGCAATGTGTTGCCCGTGTTGCGCGGACCATCGTCGGGCCTGCGCAAGGCGGGCCGACCATCCCGGCCTGGCGAGGCCATACCCGAAGCAATCTGCGCAAAAATAGGGGCGGGCCTGTCGCCGCCGACACAATCCGAAAGCCACGCTTCGCACAAAACAAAAAGGGGCTGCGAGAGCCCCTTTTGCGACCACGATGATCGGCGATCAGGCTTCGGCTTCTTCGGCCACCGCCTTCATGCTCAAGCGGATGCGTCCCTGTTTGTCGACCTCCAGCACCTTGACCTTGATGGTGTCGCCCTCGGCCAGCTTGTCGCTGACCTTCTCGACGCGCTCATCCGAAATCTGGCTGATGTGTACCAGACCGTCCTTGCCCGGCAGGATAGTCACGAATGCGCCGAAATCCATCAGGCGCGCGACACGACCCTCGTAGATCTTGCCGACCTCGACATCTGCGGTGATCAGTTCGACGCGCTTGCGCGCCTCATCGCCAGCGCTCCGGTCGACCGAGAATATCTTGACCGTACCATCGTCGCTGATGTCGACAGTGGCACCAGTTTCTTCGGTAATCGAGCGGATGGTTACGCCACCCTTGCCAATGACATCACGGATCTTGTCCGGGTTGATCTTGAACGAGACGATGCGCGGCGCATGCTCGGACATGTGCTCACGCGGCGCCTTGATCGCCTTGCCCATCTCTTCGAGGATGTGCAGCCGGCCGTCTTTCGCCTGTCCCAGCGCTATCTCCATGATCTCGCGGGTGATGCCGTCGATCTTGATGTCCATCTGCAGGGCGTTGATGCCGTTCACGGTACCTGCGACCTTGAAGTCCATGTCGCCCAGATGGTCCTCGTCACCGAGGATGTCTGTGAGCACGGCAAATTGTTCACCCTCTTTGATCAGGCCCATGGCCACACCAGCCACCGGTGATTTGACCGGAACACCGGCATCCATCAACGACAGGCTGGTACCGCACACCGAGGCCATCGACGAGGAGCCGTTCGACTCGGTGATCTCGGACACGACACGGATGGAATAGGGAAAATCCTCAATGTTCGGCATACACGCCAAAACACCGCGCTTGGCCAGTCGGCCATGACCAATTTCACGCCGCTTCGGGCTGCCGACACGGCCCAACTCGCCGACGCAGAACGGAGGAAAATTGTAATGCAGCATGAATGCCTCTCTGCGCTCGCCCTCAAGCGCATCGACGATCTGCGAGTCGCGCTCGGTGCCCAGCGTGGTCACGACCAGCGCCTGGGTTTCACCGCGGGTGAAGAGTGCGGAACCGTGGGTGCGCGGCAGTACACCGGTACGGATGTTGATCTGGCGCACCGTTTTGGTGTCCCGACCATCGATGCGCGGCTCACCGGAGATGATGCGACCGCGCACGGTAGACTTTTTCAGCTTACCGATCGCACCGACGACATCGCCTTCATCGAAGGCAGGCGCCTCGCCGCCACACAGCTGCTGTTTGGCGGACGCGACCGCCGCATCAATGGCCGCGTAGCGATCCATCTTGTCGGCAATGGTGTAGGCATTGCGCAGAGCGTCGCCGCAGGCCGACTCGACGGCCGATTTCAGATCGGCGTTCTCGACTACTTCGGGAAGCTCGATGATCGGCTTGTTGACCTCCGCCGCAAGCTCTTTGATCGCGCTGATCACCACCTGCATCTGCTCGTGCCCGAAAAGCACCGCACCCAGCATGATCTCTTCCGAAAGCTGGTCGGCTTCGGATTCGACCATCAGCACGGCATTTTCGGTACCGGCAACCACCAGATCCAGGTCGTTATTCTCGCTCAGTCCGGTCGGTCCATTGAGCAGGTAGTTGCCGTCCTTGTAACCAACTCGGGCGGCCCCGATCGGTCCCTGGAAGGGCGCGCCGGAGATGGCCAACGCCGCCGAGGTGCCGATCAGCGAGGGGATTTCCGGATCGATTTTCGGGTTCAGCGACTTGACCGTGCAGATTACCTGCGTCTCGGCCTGGAAGACCTTTGGAAACAGCGGGCGGATCGGCCGGTCGATCAGGCGCGAGGTGAGAACTTCCTTTTCCGACGGGCGTCCTTCACGACGGAAAAAGCCGCCTGGAATCTTACCCGCCGCATAGGTCTTCTCCTGATAGTCGACAGTGAGCGGAAAGAAGTCACGACCGCTGTCCAGGTTCTTGTCGTACACGACCGTGACTAGTACCACGGTGTCCGCCATGTTGACCAGCACGGCCGCATCGGCCTGGCGCGCGATCTCACCGGTCTCGAGTGTGACTGTGTGCTCGCCGTACTGAAAAGTCTTCTTGATCGGGTTCACTGGGAAATCCTCAAACCTTTAGATGTGTGTTCGCTCAGCGACGCAGGCCGAGACGGGCGATGAGGTCTCTGTAACGCTCCACATCCTTCGACTTGAGGTAGTCGAGGAGTTTGCGGCGCTGGTTGACCAGACGCACCAGGCCCTGACGGGAATGATGGTCTTTCTTGTGGGTCTGGAAATGCGGCGTCAGCTCGATGATACGGGCGGTCAGCAGGGCGACCTGGACTTCAGTCGAACCCGTGTCTTTCGGGTCCTTGCCGTAATCCGCAACGATGGCCTGCTTTTGCTCTGCGCTCATTGTCATGACATTTCTCCTGTCATATGCCTGGGTGAAGCCCCCAACAATGAGTTCAGGCGGCTTCGGCGTTGATGGAAAAGGGCCTTCATGGGCCCCACTATAAATTTAAGGTCGCGTATTCTCTCTCAATTCGGGGCGGCTGTCAGCCTCCGGTCATCAGGCGCTTTGGGGCGATGCGCCCATCGTCCTGCACTTGGCCGACCGCGAGAAACTCATCACCCAGGTAGATCCGCACCCAGCCTTCGGTGGGCGCCTTCGGCACCAGGACCGGCTGACCCTGCTTCAGGTAGAATCCGGCGTCCGCGCCGACCCGCACCTCGGGCCAATCCGCCAGCGCAGTGTCGATCGGCAACAACAGGCTGTCCAGCGCCGCCTGACCCTGCTGTGCGGCCAGTTCCAACTCGTCCATCGTATGCATGGGATGATCGGTGTAGGGACCGACGCCGGTTCGCCTCAGCGCGGCAACATGCGCCCCACAGCCGAGCGCCTCGCCGATGTCCTCTGCCAGGGTGCGCACGTAGGTACCTTTCGAGCAATCCACTTTCAGCTCGAACGTGGGCAGGTCGACGTCGCCCAAGGTCAGCGAAAGAATCGTCACGCGGCGCCGTTCACGCTCCACTTCGAGGCCTTGGCGCGCCAGTTCGTACAGCCTCTTACCCTGATGCTTGAGTGCCGAGTACATTGGTGGCAACTGCTCGATCTCGCCGGTGAACGTCGACAACACCTGCTCGATCCGCTCGGCGCTGATGTCTTCGACCGGGCGCTCTCTCAGGATGTCGCCCTCCGCATCGCCGGTCGCGGTGGTCTGGCCAAGCCTGACCCGAAAACGGTAATGCTTGTCGGAATCGAGCAAAAAGGCCGAGAGCTTGGTCGCATCACCAAAACAGATCGGCAGCATGCCATCGGCCAGCGGGTCAAGACTGCCGGTGTGACCAGCCTTGCGCGCATCATACAGGCGCTTGACCTGCTGCAGTGCGTGATTTGAGCTGAGTCCGAGTGGCTTATCCAGCAACAGGATGCCGCTGACCGGCCGACCACGCGCTCGTCCACGCCGTCCCACGATCAGTCCCCGCGCCCTTCGTCTTTAGCGACTGCCTCGTCGATCAGCGACGACAGGCGCATGCCATTCTCGATCGACTTGTCGTATACGAATGCCAGGCGCGGCACGCTACGTAGGCTCATGATATCGGCCAAGCGACGGCGCAGAAACGCCGACGCCTTGTTGAGCGCGGCTTCGGTCGCTTTCGCCTGGGCCGGATCCATCAAGGTGAAAAACACCTTCGCATGCGACAGATCACGAACCACGCGAACCTCCTGGATGGTCACGCTCGACAGCCTCGGATCCCTGGCCTCATCGCGCAGCAGCAGTGCCAGTTCGCGGTGAATCTCGGTGCCGACACGTTCTTCGCGGCCAAATTCCTGCATCTGCGAGTGCCTCTCGACCGGCCGACCGATCAGAGCTGGCGCGCGACTTCGGTGCGCTCAAACACTTCGATGTGGTCACCGGACTTGACGTCGTTGTAGTTTTTCACGCCGATACCACACTCAGTGCCGGCCTTGACCTCGTTCACGTCGTCCTTGAAACGGCGCAGCGATTCCAGCTCACCCTCGTAGATCACGACGTTGTCGCGCAACACACGGATCGGGTTGTGGCGCTTGACCGTGCCCTCGACCACCATGCAGCCGGCGATTGCGCCCAGCTTGGAAGAGCGGAATACATCGCGCACCTCGGCCAGTCCGATGATCTCTTCCTTGATGATCGGCGACAGCAGGCCGGAGATCGCCTGCTTCACGTCGTCAATGACCTCGTAGATGATGCTGTAGTAACGCAGATCGAGCCCGTGTTCCTCGACCACACGGCGCGCACTGGCATCCGCACGGACATTGAAGCCGATAAGGATCGCATTCGAGGTCACGGCGAGGTTGGCGTCGGACTCGGTGATCCCCCCCACGCCGGACGCCACGACACGCACCTTGGCCTCGTCGGTTTCGATCTTCAGCAAGGACTCGCGCAGGGCCTCCACCGAACCCTGGACATCGGCCTTGACGATCAGATTGATGTACGACACTTCGCCTTCGGCCATCTGTGAGAACAGCTGATCGAGCTTGGCGGACTTCTGCTCGGCCAGGCGTGAATCACGATGCCGGGTGCGACGGAGGTCAGCGAGTTCGCGCGCCTTGCGTTCATCGGCCAGTGCGATCAAGTCATCCCCGGCCGACGGCGCCGCGGACAGCCCCAGCACCTGAACCGGTATCGACGGCCCGGCCTCTTTCACGGAGCGGCCCGTCTCGTCGAACATCGCCCGCACACGACCGTACTCGGCACCAGCCACCACGGAGTCACCGCGTTTCAATGTCCCAGACTGAACGAGCACGGTGGCGACCGGGCCACGCCCCTTGTCGAGACTGGATTCGACGATGATGCCCTTGGCGAAGCCTTCATGCACGGCGTTCAGCTCCAGTACCTCGGACTGCAGCAGCACGGCTTCGAGCAATCGATCGATGCCCTCTCCTGTCTTCGCCGACACCTTGACGAACTGGGTGTCGCCACCCCAATCCTCGGGAACCACCTCTTCGGCGACCAGTTCCTGCATCACCCGATCCGGGTTCGCATCGGGTTTGTCGATCTTATTGATCGCGACCACGACCGGAACCTTCGCTGCCCGCGCGTGCTGTATCGCTTCTTTCGTCTGAGGCATGACGCCGTCATCTGCGGCGACCACCAGGATCACGATGTCGGTCGCCTGTGCGCCGCGCGCCCGCATCGCGGAGAATGCCGCATGTCCCGGCGTATCCAGGAACGAGATCATGCCGTGGTCGGTTTCCACGTGGTAGGCGCCGATGTGCTGGGTAATGCCACCAGCCTCTCCGGCCGCCACCCGTGTCCGTCTGATGTGGTCGAGCAGTGAGGTCTTGCCATGGTCGACATGCCCCATGATGGTCACCACCGGTGCGCGCGCCTGCAGGTCGCCCTGCTGCTGCTCTTCCTCGGCCGCCGCCAGGATCTCTTCCTCTACATCGTCCTGTTTCTGCTGCACGGCGCTGTGGCCCATCTCCTCCACCACCAGGATGGCGGTCTCCTGATCGAGCACCTGGTTTATCGTCACCATCATCCCCATTTTCATCAATGTCTTGATCAGCTCGCCTGCCTTGACCGATAGGCGCTGTGCCAGATCACCGACCGATATGGTCTCTGGTACCGCGATCTCCCTGATCACCGGTGCCGTAGGACGCTGAAAGCCATGTTGCGAATCCCCTGCCATCGCGTCGCGGCTGGATCTGCGCGCGGCCTTGCCGGCACGCTGACCACGTTTACCGCTAGCGACATGCAGTTCCCTGCGCCCCTGCCGACCGCGCGCAGGCCGATCCGCTTCGCCGCCTTCCCGGTGACGCTTGGCCTTCTTCGCCGGCTTTTCGGCGGTCTTGCGTTGCTCCGCCTCCTGCTGCGCACGCAGCTGCTCGGCCTCGAGACGCGCCTTCTCTTCGGCCTCACGCCGCTGCTCGTCTTCAGCCACCTGACGTGATTCGTCTGATTTGCGCCGCTCGTCCTCTTCGGCCTGTCGCCTGGCCTCTTCGGCACGGTGCCGCGCTTCGCTCTCTTGCTCGACCTGGCGCCGCTGTTCCGCCTGCTCCGCGAGGGCGCGCTTGGCCTCTTCGGCCTGCCGCAGCAGCTCCTCTTGCTTAGCAGCGTCGTCGACCTGCGGCTTGATCACGGTTCGCTTGCGGCGCACCTCGACACTGACCGTCTTTCCGGCACGCGCTGCAGCAGTGCGTGCCGTCGTGCGGCCGGCGACCGGCTGATGCAGCTCGGTCGTGGTCTTCCGCTTCAGCGCGATCTTGCGCCCACCACCAGCGGCATCATTCTTGCCATGGGCACGCCGCAGATGGTTGAGCAGATCCATCTTCTCCTGCTCGGTGATGAGGTCTTCCGCGCTCTGTTTGGAAATTCCGGCATCGCTCAGCTGCTTAAGCAGCCGGTCCACCGGTATACCGACATCGGAGGCGAGTTGGCTGACCGTGACTTCACTCATATTCGATACCCTTTACTCGGCACTCTCTTCAAACCAGGGCGCCCGCGCAGTCATGATCAGCTGGCCGGCGCGCTCCTCATCCATACCCTCGATATCGAGCAGTTCATCGATCGACTGCTCGGCGAGGTCTTCCATGCTGACGACCCCGCGTGACGCGAGCTGGAAGGCCAGCTTGCGGTCCATGCCTTCCATGCCCAGCAGGTCTTCGGCCGGTTCCACATCGCCAAGAACCTCCTCGCTGGCGATCGCATGGGTAAGCAGCGCGTCTTTGGCGCGGTTGCGCAACTCTTCTACGATGTCCTGATCGAACTCTTCGATAGAGCCCATTTCGGCATCGTCCACGTAGGCGATCTCCTCGATGTTGGTGAAACCTTCCTGCACCAGGATGGCCGCCACCTCTTCATCGACATCGAGCTGCTCCATGAAATGCTGGATGTGGCCCTGCGCCTCAGCATCGCTTTTCTCCGCGGCCTGCTCCTCGCTCATCACGTTGAGCTCCCAACCGGTGAGCTGGCTGGCCAGGCGCACATTCTGTCCGCCTCGCCCGATCGCCTGCGACAGATTCTCGTCCTTCACCGCAATGTCCATGCTGTGCGCCTCTTCGTCGACCACGATGGAGGTCACATCCGCCGGCGACATGGCATTGATCACGAACTGCGCCGGATTGTCGTTCCACAGGATGATGTCGACGCGCTCCCCGCCCAGTTCGTTAGAAACGGCCTGCACGCGCGATCCGCGCATACCGACGCAGGCACCGACCGGGTCGATGCGCGGGTCATGGGCACGCACAGCGATCTTTGCGCGCAATCCCGGGTCGCGCGCCGCGCCGACGATCTCGATCAGCCCCTCGCCGACCTCGGGCACCTCGAGCTTGAACAGCTCGACCAGAAGAGACGGGGAGGTACGCGACACGAACAGCTGTGGGCCGCGCGGCTCGGAGCGTACGTCGTACAGATAACCGCGCAGCCGATCGCCGGCGCGCGTCGCCTCTTTGGGGATGACATCTCCCTTCGGGATCAGCGCCTCGGCATTATTGCCCAGATCGAGCACGATCGAGCCACGGTCGGCACGTTTCACGATGCCGGTGATGAGTTCGCCGACCCGGTCCTGGTAGGCCTCGACCACCTTTGCCCGCTCTGCCTCACGGACTTTTTGCACAATGACCTGCTTTGCGGTCTGGGCAGCGATGCGGCCGAAGGCGATCGATTCGATTTCGTCTTCGCTATAGTCGCCCGGCTGGATATCTGGATCCTCGGCGCGCGCTGCGGACAGGGTTATCTCCGCTATCGGGTTTTCCAGCACCGGGGTCTCGGCGTCATCGACCACCAGCCAGCGGCGAAACGTCTCGTAGTCTCCAGACTTGCGATCGATCGCGACGCGCACCTCGATCTCCCCGCCGTTCTTCTTTCGGGTCGCCGACGCCAGGGCCGCCTCGATCGCCTCGAAGATGATTTCCTTCTCGACGCCCTTCTCGTTGGATACCGCATCGACAACGAGCAAGATTTCTTTGTTAATCACTTCGTCATTCCGCCCTAAAACTGAGGAACAAGCCGCGCTGAGGATACCTGTGCGAATGGCAGCCGCACCCGCTCGCCTTCGACCTGCATCACAATGTCATCACCATCCACCTCGACGATGATGCCCTTGTAGTTACTCCTTCCATTCAGCGCCACATTCAACCTGACACGGGCCACCTCGCCCGCAAACCGCGCAAAATGCGCCTTCTCGAAAAGGGGCCGGTCGAGGCCCGGCGAAGACACCTCGAGCGCGTAA
>Ga0316197_10002936_pt1 | contig 12130 bp, 12 predicted proteins | sample OudBiesiAoxic_MG_FD_204939 | JGI IMG/M metagenome (GOLD analysis project Ga0316197, IMG submission 204939) | Coastal sediment microbial communities from Oude Bieten Haven, Netherlands - site A oxic | ecosystem: Environmental > Aquatic > Marine > Coastal > Sediment | place: Netherlands...
CAGGATCATAGCCGCCTGAAGCGCCTCGCTAGCCAAATTAAAGTCTCGACGCAGATCCTCATATTTTGTGGGGAAGGCGTCATCGATCTTGCTTGTCAGCCGCCCTTGGGACAGATGGTGAAGTGCGGCGCCCAAGGCCGACACCACCATCGTGATTTCGGCTTCGTCCTTTGCTTTGCGGTCCCGTTCGACCTGCTCAAGCTCGCGGGCATGCCGGTCGGCAGCACGCGCTTTCTCTGTCTCGGACTCCGCCTCCTTGCGTGCGGCTTCGGCAGTTGTTTTCGCATCCTCCGCTTCACGCAGGGCTGATTTCACGCGGGCCTGGGCTGTTTCTGTATTCGCAAGGGCTGTCCGTGCCTCATCTGCCGAGGCAAGCGCCTGGGCTCCGATCTTGGCAACATCTTCTTCCGCTGCAATCTGTCTGCGCAAAGCAGACCAGAGCACCGCAGCCTCAATAACCACAATGACGCCATGCAGCGCCGTGCGCTCAAGATTGACCAAAGTGTCAGACGACGGATAGGCAAGCTGGGGCATCAGCACCGACAGACCAAGGTGATGCACAGCAATCATCCCGGCCATGGCAAGAATTACGACCGGCTCAGACAAATAGATACAAACCGCCAGAAGCGCGAAAAAAAGCATGTGGCTGTCAATTTGCCAAGCATGACCGGACAAGGCCGCGGTGATACAGATCGCCTGACCGATAAGGCCCATGCCAACATAGATGCGGCCCGCAACCGCCCGCAGCCTTGCCCCCCAAAAGCCAACGGCGGCAAAAAGCACCGCAGCACCACCCATAATAAGCACGCTGTTTTCTGCGATCCATGCTGCCAACAGCGTGAAAGGGATCAGGGCGACACTTCCGTAAACCAATTGATGCGCTGCCTGAATCTGTTGCGTGGCCCGCGTATTTGTCAATTGATCGGTCATGTTGACACCCCGCACAACAGCGCCACCGGACGCCCATCAGCGACAAACCAGGCACCCGCGCTGCGCAGGTTATCGGCAAAGTCCGGACTGTCGGATTGTGCGAGCAGCCCCAAGGGCATGGACGACGGACCAACAGGGTGGCCTCCTGCCGCTGCAACGATCGCTTCTCTGGCGATCCAGGGCGGCGCAATGACAAGGGCAACATCGCCCGGAACCGGCCTGCTGCTGGCCAGACTGAGAATTGGGGCCGAAAGGCCGACAACGGCACATGCGGCCAAATGAATTGTGATGGTCATTACAAAACTCCGTTTGCAGAGTGCTGCTTAACGGACCAATCCCTAACATTCGTCTAACGTGTTGCTACCGTCAGCGGCGCACCTCCACTTCGTATCCGCGCTCTTCTGGCTCATCATCCACAAGTTCTGTCGGAAATCCCGGTGCCGTGATGCTCAGACCTGTTGCCTCTTCCAGCCGTTCGATCATTCGGTCCGACTGGGCCCGTTCACCAAAGCGACGCTGACCATCCGTCAGCATGTCGATCATAAGCGGCGACAGCTCAAGCGGAACACCGTTATCATCAGCCAGTTTCTGAAACAGACCAACGTCCTTCTGGACCAGATCAAGCGTGAAGTTCACATCCCGCGATCCCGACAGGATCAGCTGGCTCTCTGTCTCGTGAACAAACGAATTGCCCGAAGACGCCGCGATTGCCTCATAGGTCACGCCAAGGTCCATTCCCGCCGCCTTCATGACGGTAAGTGCTTCACACAGAGACAAAAGGTTGATGGTTGCCAGATAGTTGGTCATCACTTTCAAGGTGCTCGACGTGCCCACATCACCCACGTGAAGAATGCGCCGCCCCATGTGGGTCAGGATTGGCAGCACCTTGTCGAAGGTGTCCCGCGTGCAACCTGCGTAGATCGAGATGTTGCCCGTATCCGCCCGGTGACACCCGCCTGAAACAGGACAATCCACCGCCTCTCCACCCTGTGCAGTGACCGCTTCGGCATGGTCTTTGATCTGCCCGGCATCCGTGGTGGACATCTCCATCCAGATCTTGCCCGGTCCCACATGGGGCAGCATTTCGGCCACCACGGCCGCGCAGGCGGCGGGGCTGGGCAGGCAGGTGATTACAGCATCGCAGGTCTGCATCAGATCAGCCGGTGACACCCCTGCACGCGCCCCGCGCGATGCAAAATCGGCAACAAAATCAGCGTTCAGATCAAAGACCGCCAAATCCGTGCCATTCCGCAACAGCGACCCCGCCAGCTTGCCGCCGACATTGCCCAGACCGATAAACCCAACTTTCATTCTGCTCTCCCTCGCGTCTTTGTGCCATCAGCAAGGTCCACCAACGACCTGTCGCGCCCAAACACGACCTCGGCTTTTGCCCAGACAAATTTCTTCCAGGAATCTACCCTGTTTTTTTGCAAAATTCTGGAACCACGCGCATATCCTTTGACAAAACGCGGGACCGGCGATCAACATTCAATAAATGACTTATCCTTCTAATCGCCCGCCCGATCGCCCCACCGACGCCGCCGCAGGCATCGAAGTCACATCTGATTTCGAACGCTTTGCCCAGCGCAATGACATCTTCACCCGCGCTTTCTGGGACGATCGCATCCGGTCGCGCAAAACCGACGCTTTCTTTGCTTCCTACCGAATGGAAGCCACTCCACGTCGGGGCGACGGCTTTACCCAACGCGACTTTGCGCTTCGAAATGCGAGCTGGTTGATTTCTGACCTGATTTCGGACCGAGGCAGCGAGAGCGGAGAGCGCGAGGGCTTTCAAGCTGCGATCCGGAACGACACGCCGGTCGCGCCGATGCAGCAGGCCGTAGAAGACCCTACGCGCATGGCGGAAGAGATCAAACGCATCGCGAATTTCTTCGGTGCGGACCTTTGCGGCATCACAGATATGGACGACCGCTGGCTCTATGCCAGTCGTGTCGATACGCGCGATTTTTCCGAAACGCCCAATGACCTGCCAGAGGGGATGACGTCGGTCATTGTCATGGGCCACCAGATGGAAGAAGACCTTGTTGCCACCTACCCTTCGGCACTGGCCGGGGCGGCGACGGGGCGCGAATACAGCCACGAAGCGGCTATCGTCATGCAAATGGCGGCGTATATCCGGAATCTGGGCTATGAAGCGACAGCCAGTATGAATGACACAGGCCTTGTGATCCCCTATGCCGTCAAGGCCGGGCTGGGCGAATACGCCCGCAACCAAATGGTGATCACGCCCGAATTCGGGCCGCGCCTGCGATTCTCAAAGATTTTTACCAACCTGCCATTGACCCATGACCTACCACAGCAGATGGGCGTCCGCGCGTTTTGCGACATCTGCACCAAGTGCGCGGACGCGTGCCCCGTCAAAGCGCTGCCCTATGGCCCCCCAGAGGTTGGCGGCGCGAATGTCTCAGCCATCAAGGGCGTACGAAAATGGACATCCGACGCGGAGAAATGCTTTGGCTTCTGGGCCAAGCTGTCGTCGGACTGCGCCATCTGCATGCGGGTCTGCCCCTTCAACCGGGACTTCGCAAAATGGCATCACCGGCTCTGGCTCAGGCTCGCCCTGTCCCCGTGGCGCAAGCTGGCGCTTTGGCTTGACCGCAAGCGCGGCGGGCGCAAAAAGCCAGCCGATTGGTGGAAGGCCTCCACGTGACACAGGGCCTCAGTCACATGACTTTCATCGTGCGGGACCTTGATAAGATGGAAGAAATTCTCACCTCCGTTCTGGACGCCCGCAAAATCTACGACAGTGGCGATGACACGTTCTCGCTCTCCAAAGAGCGGTTTTTTGATATCCGCGGGGTCTGGGTCGCTACCATGCAGGGCGATCCCCTGCCCACCCGGACATACAATCATGTTGCCTTCAAGATGGCCCCAGACGAGTATGACGACCGGCTGGCGCGCATCAAGGCGCTGGGCCTGGAAATTCGCGAAGGGCGATCGCGCGTCGCGGGGGAAGGCCATTCGATCTACTTCTACGACTATGACAACCATATGTTTGAACTGCACGGCGGTACCTTGGCGGAACGCCTTGAGCGCTATGCAAAACCACGTTGAATGCGCATTGTGCACAGATGCACAGAACCCCTGAGGCCGCGCCGGATTGGTCATTCCGTCACGACCCCCTATTTAAGCTGCAATGCAACGCAAGGAGACGTGTCATGTCCCTCAGACCCACTTTGGAAACCCGCCGCGCCATCCCGACGCTTGAAGGTGCGGGCGTAAAACTGCACCGCGCCTTTGGTTTTCAGGACCCCAGCGAATTGGATCCTTTCCTGCTGTTCGATGATTTTCGCAACGAGCGGCCACAGGATTTTGAGAAAGGCTTCCCCTGGCATCCACATCGGGGGATTGAGACGATCACGTATGTGCTGGAAGGCACTGTCGAGCATGCGGACTCGCTGGGCAACACCGGCACACTTGGCGCAGGCGATGTGCAATGGATGACCGCAGGGCGCGGCATCCTGCATCAGGAGATGCCGCAGGGCAACACGCGCGGCCAGATGCACGGCTTTCAGCTTTGGGGCAACCTGCCGTCGGATCAGAAAATGACGGCACCGCGCTATCAGGACGTTACCGCCAAGGATATTCCCGAAGTCATCGACGATGACGGCACCAAGGTGCGCGTGATCACCGGCGAGTTCTGGGGGAAAACCGGCCCGGTGGATGGCATCGCGGCGGACCCGCAATACCTTGATATCTCGATCCCTGCAGGGGTGAAAAAGACCTTTCGGATCGACACCTATCGGCGCGCCTTTGCGTATGTTTTCCAGGGCGCCGGTGCCTTCGCCGATGCCTCTGCCCCCACGGGGGTGCTGCTGGAAAAGGAAGTGGCGGGCGAAGAGGTCAATATCCGCGACCTTTCAGGTGACCGCACCCTGATCCGTTTTGGCACTGGCGATGAAGTCACCGTTCAGGCAGGACCCGAAGGCATCCGCTTTCTGCTGATCTCCGGTGCGCCCATAGAAGAGCCTGTGGCATGGCACGGCCCCATCGTGATGAACACCCGCGCCGAGTTGGAGCAGGCCTTTGCGGAGCTGCGAAACGGTACGTTCATCAAGCCCGCGCATTAAGTCCGGTGACGTGGGAGGGATATTTTCCCACGCCATTTCCTTCAGCCTTGTCATTAACCAATTCACCACTTAACCATCTGTTAAGTTAAAACTTTCCCAAAAAGCAGCGATCCGTCATCCTCTGTCCCAACAACCGTCGGGGGCCGGTTTGACGACGAGACTGCAAAGGAAAGTTCACCATGTACAAAATGCCCCTTCAGGCCGCCGCCCTCATGTTTGTGGGCGCATTGCCCGCGATTGCTGACTCAGATCTCGGCATTATCGGCGCAGATTTGCGTCTGGGCTATTCGAACCAGATGATCGAGGGGGGCTTCGTTTCCGGCACCGTCGATGTGGCGATCACCGATCACCACGGGGCGCAGTTCGATCTGCAATACGAAGAGCGCAGCAATGGTGGCATCGGACGCCTTGGGACAGTGATCTACATGACCCCGCGAGAAGGGCAGAAGTACGGCCTTTCGCTGATGCTTGCGGACAAGAACGATGCCTCCTCGACCTATGGTCAGATCGGGGCAGCAGGGATGTTCGAAATTGCGCCCGACTGGAACGTCGAGGTGCGGGCAGGCATCGGATTGTCTGCGGACAATGATCTCGATTGGATCAGTGCTGGCGGCGGGTTGCACTGGCAGGCCACCAAACAAACCCAATTCTATGGCCATTATGATATCGCAAGTTTTGATGAACAGACCTTCAACGCAACCGCGCATGAGGTGACGTTCGGCGCGCAGACTCGGCTTGGCGACAGCCCTGCGGCGCTTTTCGCCGAAGCCTCGCGAGACTGGATGAACGGACGCAACGGGGCTGATGCGGACACCACGATCCGGGTGGGCGTATCGGTTTCATTGGGCCGGACCGGGAACAATCAGCCATCGTTCCGGGTATCCGATCCGATGCGTCAGATCCTGCGGCGCGGGCTGTACTAGGGTCACAGCCGTTGCGCAGTTCCCGGTTGTCAGAACGGCACCCTTACCAAACCTCAACCGGCATTTCATAAAACCCGGATCGTCGCGACACCGCCGGGGCATGACAACGCCACCGGCACCTATCGGAAAGTGAGGCCCCGCAAGGGGCCATAGCTGAACCGTTCAGACGTGCAGGGAAACCTGTCTCTTATCTCCGAACCTTGGCGGCGCCGCCCTTTTTTAAAAGGCCACCCCAACAGACATGACAGGGACAAACCGCCGCGCGCGCCTCGCGCGCGGGTGCTGGTGCTATCCGGCCCCCACGGCCCGGCGCACCATGTCCCAATACTGCGCCACGACCTGATCCAAAGACAGCCGGCCGCCGGACCGGAACCAGGTATTCACGCCTGTCAGCATCGCGATAATCGCAAGCGTCATGATCTTGGTGTCCTCAATGGCAAAGACGCCTTGCTTGGCGCCATCCTGCAAGATCGTCTCAAGCCTGTCTTCGTAGCGCCGTCGCAGCGCTTCGATCAGTGCGAAATTCTCAGGGCTGAGGTTCCGCAACTCCATATAGGCGATGAAAACCTCGTCAGGCCGATCGGCGTGAAAGCGAATGTGAAACTCAACGAATTGCCGCAACCGCGTCAGGGGGTCCGCTTCCGCACCGAAATCTGCCTGCGCCAGCAGTTCTTCCAGATGAACGCGCATCAGATCGAACAGCAGCGATTGCTTGTCCGGTGTGTAGTTGTACAGCGCGCCCGCCTGCACACCGACCTCGGCTGCAATCGCACGCATCGACACCGCCGCATAGCCTTTTTGCGCAAACAGGCGCAGCGCCGCCTGCCGCACCCGTGGGCCGGTGATCCCGGCGTGTGAACCCGTCGTCCGTGCCATGCAAAGCATGATTAATGAACACCCGTTCAAAAGCAATGCCCGCTTGCGCGATGCCCTGTGCTGGTGCAGGAATGTCCCATGAAACGCACGTTGGCCACTCTCTGTCTCACTGCCCTCTGCGCAGGCTGTACGCAGTTTCCAGAGTTGGATTTCACCCAGACAGCAGCGCTTGAGGCAGCTGAATATCCAGCGCTTGTGCCCATTGAACCGATCATTGCCGGGGTCGATCAATCCGGCCCCGACCCCGGCGCAGAACAGACCAATATGGATGCACGCCTTGCGGGTTTGCGCGCGCGCGCCGACCGGCTGCGGGGCGGCGTGCTGAGTGCGGCGGAAAAGAAGCGTCTTGAAGAAGGGCTGAGATAGCCAAAGCCGCGTTGCATGGGGGCGCGGAACCCGCTACATCGCGGCTCAAACGCGTGACGCAAAGGAGCCTCCCATGTCTGATCCCCTTCGCCTTGGTATCGCTGGCTTGGGCACAGTGGGTGTCGGTGTCGTCCGCATCATCCGCCAACAGGCCGCGCTTTTGGAAGCCCGCACAGGCCGCAAGATCATCATTTCTGCCGTCTCTGCCCGCTCGAAAGGGCGCGACCGCGGCGTATCCCTGTCAGACTATGGCTGGGAGGACGATCCGGTTGCGCTGGCCACGCGCGACGATGTGGATGTCTTTGTCGAATTGATGGGCGGCGAAGACGGCCCCGCAAAGGCGGCGACCGAAGCCGCCCTGAAAGCGGGCAAGGATGTCGTAACGGCCAACAAGGCGATGCTGGCGATTAACGGTCAGGCGCTGGCGGAACTGGCCGAGGCAGAAGGCCGCGTCATCCGCTACGAGGCTGCGGTCGCAGGGGGCATCCCGGTGATCAAGGCGTTGATGGAAGGGCTGGCAGGCAACGAGATCACCCGCGTGATGGGCGTCATGAACGGATCGTGCAACTATATCCTGACGCGCATGGAGAACTCCGGTAAAACCTATCAGGAAATCTTCGCCGAAGCTGACGGCCTGGGCTATCTGGAGGCGGATCCACAGCTTGACGTGGGCGGCATTGATGCGGCGCACAAGTTGGCGATCCTCAGCGCCATCGCCTTTGGATCGAAGGTTGATTTCGATGGGATCCAGCTTGAGGGGATCGAACGGGTCAGCATTGAAGACATCCGCGCTGCGGCCGACATGGGCTACAAGATCAAGCTCTTGGGCGTGGCGCAAAAGACCGGTCGTGGACTGGAACAGCGGATGCAGCCCTGCCTTGTGCCTGATACCTCGCCGCTGGGGCAGTTGGACGGCGGCACCAACATGGTTGTGCTTGAAGGCGACGCAGTGGGCCAGATCGTGCTGCGCGGTGCCGGAGCGGGCGAAGGCCCGACGGCCTCTGCGGTGATGGCCGACATTTGCGATATCGCACGTGGCGTGCGCGGCCCGGTCTTTGGCCAGCCTGCAACCAGCCTTGCCACGTCAAAAGCGGCACAATCCCAATTGCCGGCCCCCTATTACCTGCGCATGGCGCTGGTCGACAAGCCCGGTGCCCTGGCCAAGATCGCCACCGTTCTGGGTGAAGCCGGGGTCAGCATCTACCGGATGCGTCAATACGAGCACGAGGACAGCTCGGCCCCTGTCCTGATCGTTACCCACAAGACGACCCATGCCGCCCTGCAGGACGCCCTGTCAAACATGGACAGCACCGGCGTCATGGCGGGCGCACCCGTGGCGCTGCGGATCGAAGAGGGCTGAATGGACTGGTTCGCGCCGGTCGACATCTACTGCGAACGCACGGACAGCCGGTTGTGGTCCGAGCCGCTAAACGCAGTGTCCAATCTTGCTTTCATCCTCGCCGCGCTTTGGGGCGCATTCGAGGCGCGAAAACGCGGAATAACGCGCTTTTCAGTGTGGCTGTTGATCGGGCTCGCGTTCTGCATTGGGGTCGGGTCATTTCTGTTTCACACCTTTGCGACCGTATGGGCAAGCTTTGCGGACACCGTTCCGATCTGGACCTTTGTGGCAGCTTATGCCCTGATTTCCATGGCCCTCATCGGGGGCGCACCTCCCCGGCGCATTGCCGTCATCGTAGTTGTTGCCGTTGCTATTGTGACCGTGCTGTGGCTTGCCAACGATAGCCCGGACACCTCAGCGCCCACCGCACCGGAACCAAGCCGGTTCAACGGATCCGAGCAATACCTGCCTGCGGTCATCGCCATGCTGATTTTCACGGCCGTCACCCATCTTCGCGCCCATCCGATACGCTGGTGGTTCACTGCGGCAACTGTGACCTTTTTCATCTCCCTCACCCTGCGGACCTTTGACATGGCCCTTTGCGATGTCTGGCCCTATGGTACTCACGTCTTTTGGCATCTGCTGAACGGCACCATGATCGCCCTGCTGCTGCAGGCGCTCATCCGACACATAACAAGGACGACTGCCCCATGACCGCCAACGCCGATTTCCAAGACCGCATGCTTTCGCTGGGCCTCGCCCGCGTGTCAGAGGCTGCGGCCCTCGCTTCTGCCAAACTCATCGGCAAGGGCGATGAGAAAGCCGCCGATCAGGCTGCCGTGAACGCAATGCGCGAGCAGCTTAACATGCTGGATATCGCCGGTGTCGTGGTGATCGGCGAAGGCGAGCGGGATGAGGCACCGATGCTCTTCATCGGCGAAGAAGTGGGCACCGGCAATGGCCCCGGAGTGGACATCGCGCTTGATCCGCTGGAAGGGACGACGCTGACCGCCAAGGACATGCCGAACGCCCTGACCGTTATTGCAATGGGCCCGCGCGGATCAATGCTGCATGCGCCCGACACGTATATGGACAAGCTGGCCATCGGGCCAGGATATGAAGCCGATGTCGTGACGCTGGACATGACCCCCGGCGAACGTGTTGATGCGCTGGCCAAGGCGAAGGGCTGTGCGCCGGCTGACATCACCGTCTGTATTCTCGAACGCCCCCGCCACGAAGCCATGATCGCCGAGGTGCGCGCCAAGGGCGCCGCGATCCGCCTGATCACGGATGGTGACGTGGCTGGCGTCATGCATTGCGCGGACCCGGATACCGGCATCGACATGTACATGGGTGCGGGTGGTGCGCCCGAGGGCGTGTTGGCAGCCGCAGCTCTGAAATGCATGGGCGGGCAGATGTACGGGCGTCTCCTGTTCCGCAACGACGACGAACGCGGACGCGCCAGCAAGGCGGGCATCACCGATTTCGACCGCATCTACACCCGCGACGAGATGGTGACCGAAGACGTGATTTTTGCCGCCACCGGCGTGACCAGCGGCAACATCCTGCCCGGCGTTCGCCGCGAACCCGGCTGGATGACCACCGAAACCCTGATCATGCGCTCCAAGACCGGCTCCGTGCGGCGGATCAACTACCGCACACCGGTGGAGTGATCGACGCAAAAGCCACAACGGAACAAAGGGATAGGGCTGTGTCTTTCCTCGGCGTTGAAACATCGCTGACCGGTCGGCGCTGGGTCGGCCCCGGCGTTGAGGTTGAACGCGCGGCGGAATTGCTGGTGCAACGGACCTCCCTGCCCTCTGCGGTTTGTCAGGTCCTTGCCCGGCGCAACGTGGCACCGGAAGACGCCGAAAGTTTCCTTGCGCCAGCGTTGCGCGATCTGCTGCCTGATCCAAGATCCCTGAAGGACATGGAGAAAGCGGCGGCGCGTTTTCTGACCGCCGTGGAACAACGCCAGCGCATTGCCGTCTTTGCTGACTATGACGTCGATGGCGGCAGCTCAGCCGCACTCTTGTTGATCTGGCTGCGCGACATGGGGTGCAAGGCGATCCTCTATGTCCCTGATCGCATCGACGAAGGATACGGACCCAACGATGAGGCGATGGCGGCCCTCGCAGCCCAGCACGACCTTATCATCTGTGTCGATTGTGGCACCCTCTCGCATGGCCCCATAGCGGCGGCCAAGGGCGCGGATGTGATCGTGCTTGACCACCACCTTGGGGGCGAGACCCTGCCCGACGCATTGGCTATCGTGAACCCGAACCGGCAGGACGAGGACGGTGCCTGCGCCCATCTTTGCGCCGCTGCCGTCGTGTTCCTGATGCTGGTCGAAGCAGGCCGACAACTGCGCGACGCGGCGCGCAAGGGACCCGACCTGATGGCAATGCTTGATCTGGTCGCCCTCGCTACCGTGGCCGATGTGGCCCCTCTGATCGGCGTGAACCGCGCCTTTGTCCGGCAGGGTCTGCGCGTCATGGCCCGGCGCGAACGCCCCGGTCTGACCGCCCTTGCTGACGTCGCGCGGATGGAGACGGCGCCCACTGCCTATCACCTTGGCTACCTCTTGGGACCGCGCATCAATGCGGGCGGACGGATCGGACAGGCGGACCTTGGTGCGCGACTGCTGGCCTCGAACGATCCGCATGAAACGGCGGCGCTGGCCGAACGGCTTGATACGCTGAACACCGAACGCCGCGAGGTTGAAGCCGCCGTGCGCGCAGCAGCACTGGATCAGGCTGAGGAGCGCGGCTTTGATGCACCGCTGGTCTGGGCCGTCGGACCCGGCTGGCACCCCGGCGTCGTGGGCATTGTCGCCTCGCGCCTGAAAGAGGCCTCGAACCGCCCATCGATCGTCATCGGGGTAGAGGATGGCATCGGCAAAGGCTCTGGCCGGTCGGTCAGCGGCATTGACATGGGCGCGCCGATCCAGCGGCTGGCAGCCGAAGGCCTGCTGATCAAGGGGGGCGGTCACAAGATGGCGGCGGGCCTGACCGTGGCCGAGGACAAGATCGAACCGGCGATGGCGCGGCTTGGCGAATTGCTCGCCAAGCAGGGCGCCCATCTGGGCGGGCCAGCCGACCTTAATGTCACCGGCCTGCTGATGCCCGGTGCGGCGACGGTTGAGCTCGCGGAGATGGTCGAGCAAGCAGGCCCCTTCGGTGCCTCGGCTCCTGCCCCGCGCTATGTCTTTGCTGACATGCAGATCCTCTTTGCCAAGCGTGTCGGAGAAAGCCACCTCAAGATCAGCTTTGGCGACGGTCTGGGCGGCAAAATGGATGCCATCGCGTTTGGTGCTTTTGACGGTCCGATGGGCCCCGCATTGGAGGCACACGGCGGCGCACGCTTTCATCTGGCGGGAAAGCTGGACATCAATACGTGGCGCGGACGGCAATCGGTGCAGTTGCGTCTAGAGGATGCCGCACCCGCCTGAGCTTTTTTGTGAGATAGGCGTGAAATTTCCCTTGCACGCGCTGCGGGGTTTCCGTAATGAACCGCTCACGACCAGTGGCCCGTTCGTCTATCGGTTAGGACGCCAGGTTTTCAACCTGGAAAGAGGGGTTCGATTCCCCTACGGGCTGCCACTT
>Ga0316197_10002937_pt1 | contig 12129 bp, 12 predicted proteins | sample OudBiesiAoxic_MG_FD_204939 | JGI IMG/M metagenome (GOLD analysis project Ga0316197, IMG submission 204939) | Coastal sediment microbial communities from Oude Bieten Haven, Netherlands - site A oxic | ecosystem: Environmental > Aquatic > Marine > Coastal > Sediment | place: Netherlands...
TCACAACCGCGAATCCGGCGAATTGGGGTTTCTCGAATATTGGATTGTTTTTATGGTCAGGTTTGCTGGTGGCTGTCGATCTAAGGGGCGGACTGGAGAGTGTTTAGATCTCCCAGCCCATGCGGTATTCGCGCTTGATGATGGCGTCTGCCTCTGGGGCGTTGGTAGCTTTGAGGGTCTTGCCGTCCCAGTCGAGTTTCTTACCGATGCGGATCGCTAGGTTGCCTAGCAGGACGGTCTCGGTGAACGGGCCCGAGCGGTCGAAGCCGGAGAGCGGGGGGCCACCGGCGCCGCGGATGGCATCGATCCACTCCTGGTCTTCGTTCGTCACGCGCGGGATCGATTGGTCGGGTTTGGTCTGGTCGACGAGGCCCTCCGGTGTTGTGAGCCACTTCTTGCTGCCACGGTTGAAGAGGAATTTCCCTTTCTCGCCGATGACGATGAGGTCGAATTTCTTGGCGGTCTTGGAGTCGACCACGGTGCCTTCGAAGACGCTGTCATCGGGCATTGATCCTCCGTCGTACCAGACGAAGGGCATCTTGCGGCTGTAATCGCCCTCGGGGAAGGTATAGGTGACGGTCGAGCGCTTCGGTCCACACTCGATCGAGTTGCCCTCCTGGACGGCTTCGACGGCGATCGGGTGGGGGATGTCGATCGCCCAGAATGGCATGTCCATGATGTGGCAGCCCATGTCGCCGAGGGCACCGGTGCCGAAGTCCCACCAGCCGCGCCATTTGAATGGGACGTAGCCGTCGTTGTAGTCGCGCATCGGTGCGGGTCCGATCCACTGGTTCCAATCGATGTGGGCCGGCACCTCCTGTTTCGGCAGGCGCTCCGACATCCCCTGCGGCCAGATCGGGCGGTTGGTCCAGGCGTGGACACCGGTGACCTTGCCCACGATCCCGGCGCGGATGAGTTCGACGGCACGACGGATTGGTTCGCCGGCGTGCGCCTGGTTGCCCATCTGGGTGACGACTTTGTTTTCGGCCGCGGCCTCGGCGAGCGTGCGCGCCTCCCAGATCGAGTGGGTCAACGGCTTCTGGCAGTAGACGTGCTTGCCCATGCGGATGGCGCTCAGGGCGGCGTGGAAGTGCATGTGGTCTGGCGTCGATACGGTGACCGCGTCGATGCTCTTGCCCATCTCGTCGAGCATCTTGCGAAAGTCGCTAAAGCCCTTCGATCCCGGGTACTTTTTCAGCGCGCCGCCGAGGCGTTTCGAATCGACATCGCAGAGCCCAACGATGTCGGCCCCCGCCCCCTTAGCGCCTGCGATGTCGCTGGCCCCTTTGCCACCGACGCCGATGCTAGCGACCGCGACACGCCCGTTGGCTCCGAAGACACGGCTCGGCACGATCTGGAACGCGAGGGTACTGGCGAAGCCAGATTTGAGGAATTGACGGCGGGATGGGAACTTGGCTGGCATGATCCGTTATTGCTGGTCGGGGGCAAAATTTCAAGCTGAAGAGACACAAACTTCGACAGCGTTGACTGACCGGGCAAGCCCGGCGAGAGATTCCCATGCCGAATCAGCCGACTGGCGCATGCTATCTCCATCAGATCCCGCCGACGCCGCTCGTCCCGGTGAGTTCAGGTCCCGGCCTGGCGCCGATCTGGTGCAAGCTCGAGTTTCTAAATCCGAGCGGCTCTACCAAGGATCGCATCGCCCGGCACATCCTTGAAAAGGCGCGCCGCCGCGGTGCGCTGTCCGAGGGTGGGACGGTGGTCGAGGCGTCGAGCGGCTCGACGAGTATCGCGCTGGCGCTGGCCTGTGCCCAGTTGCGCCTGCGGTTTGTCGCCTTCATTCCCGAATCGGCAACCAGCGAGCGCAGCTTGATGATCCAGGCCTACGGCGGTGAGGTCCGGCGGGTGGAGGGCGGGATGGGGGAGGTGCTGCGTGCTGCCGAGTCAGCAGCGGAGGAATTTGGCTGGTTCCACACCCGCCAGTTTTCGAACCCGGACAACGTCGAGGCGCACCGGCTGGGGACCGGGCCGGAGATCCTCTCACAGATCCCCAGTGCCTGTGTCGATTATGTCGTCAGTGGGGTCGGGACCGGGGGCACTCTCCAGGGGCTCTTCGAAGCTTTCGATTCTGCGGGATGTGCGGTGACACCGGTCGCTGCGGTCCCGCGAGAGAACGAGGTCTTCGGTGGCAACATCGAGTGCTGCAGTTTCAGATTCAGTTCCGATGTGCCGGGAGTGGTCGACGGGGTCTCGCAGTTGTTCCACGACTGGTCGACGGGTGGGACGGCTGCCGGCTTGCGGCGGATCGAGGTTGGGGATTGCCAGTGCCTCGAGCACACACGGCAACTTTGGAGCCAGGGCTTTCCCGTCGGGCCGAGCTCGGGTCTCAACCTCGGTGCTGCACTGGAGATCGCCCGCTCGGCTCCCGAGAACGCCAGGATCGTCACTGTCTTCCCCGATCGCATGGAGCGTTATTTCTCACACAAGGTGTTTGAGCAGATTCGCGGTTGCGACGGGACTCTGGGTAGTCCAGGGGAAAGCGGGCCCGAACGTCCGCACGCTTGACGCCGGGCACGCGCACGCGATAGGTGGAGCATGAGTTCATCCTATCTCGAATCCCTTTTTTCACTCGATGGCAAGACGGCTGTCGTCATTGGCGGAACTGGCGAACTGTGTGGCGCGATGGCGGAAGGACTGGCCGGGTCGGGGGCCGAGGTGGTGCTGGTGGGGCGCAGCGAGGAGAAGGCCGAAGCGCGACTCGAATCAGTGCGCAAGGCGGGGGGGCGAGGATACTTCTTGGCTGCCGATGTCACTGACCGTAGCAGCTTGGAGCAGACTTTAGCCAGCGTCGTCGAGCGCTCGGGCGAATGCCAGATCCTGATCAACGGGGCGGGGGTGAATTCTCCCACCCCATTCCTCGAGGTGCCGGAGGACGAGTTCGACCGCATCTTCGAGACCAACTCCAAGGCGGTATTCGTCGCCTGTCAGGTCTTCGGGAAGTACTTCGTCGAAAATGAGATCCGTGCGTCGGTGATCAATGTCGGATCGATGTCCGGACTGATCCCGCTGTCCCGCGTCTTCACCTACTCGATGACCAAGGCAGCCGTCCACAACCTCAGCAAAAACCTCGCCCGCGAGTGGGCGACGGCCGGGGTCCGGGTCAACACGATCGTCCCCGGATTCTTTCCCGCCGAACAGAACCGCAAGGTGCTCAACGAGGAGCGGGTCGCATCGATCATGCGGCACACTCCGATGGACCGCTTCGGCGAGGCCAGAGAACTAGTCGGGGCGACGCTCCTCCTGGCGGCCGAGGGCGCCGGCTCATTTATTACAGGGGCCGAAATTGTCGTCGATGGAGGCTATGCTTCCATGACGATCTGATCTAGGCTTCCTCCATGAAACGGATTCCCCTCATCCTGATCCCGCTGGCGCTGGCGCTCGCCAGCTGCCAGAGCGGCGGTGGTAAAAACCGCTACGAGTATCCGGTGTCGAAGCTGTCGGAGTCGAAGCGCGTCAAGGGCGCTTCGACCGATGGACGCTTCATCATTCTCGACGACGGATCGATGTGGAACATCGATTGGAACGATGCCCAAAAAGCGCGCCGCTGGTCGTCAGGAGATCGGGTGAATGTTCTATCAACCCAGCGGAGCTCGTTCCCATACATCTTAATCAAGCAGGTCAACGGGGAGCGACTCGCTGCCCGCTACGGGAAGAAATTGGACTAGAATCTCCGGCCTGGGGAAGGGGGCACCTGCACTCGCCAATCTGAGCGCCCCGGGCGGCAAAGCAGAGCTTGAATCGGCGACACTCGGAGATTAATATGAAAGCGTTTTCTCTAAAAATTGACCACCCAAACACCCCAGATTTTACTAAAATGACCAAGCATCTCTTCTCAATCAGTCTTCTCGGTGCCGGAATTTTCGGGCTCACGTCGGCAGAAGCTCAGAACAATGCCCCTCCAGCGAGGACTAAAGCGGCGCCGATTTCGGCTGAGCCGGCAAGCAAGGCGCCCGATCCGACCAAACCGCTCGCAGAGCAGATCGACATGGACAAGGTCAGCTACCTCATCGGGCGCAGCTACGGTGACAACTTGTCTAAGCAATTCGTCGATGTGAATTTTGATGAGCTGGTGCGCGGCCTGAAATCTGCGATCGACGGCAAGGAGTCGGAATTCACGGACGAGCAGGCGCAGGAGTTGATGAATGCGTTCCGGCCGATCCACAGCGCGCGGGTGGGGCGGATGCGCCAGTTGCAGGCATTCAATGTCGACGAGAAGGGGTGGACAGACCTCGCAGCGAAGAACCTAGCGGCCGGTCAGGAATATCTAGCAGAGAACGCGAAGAAGGATGGCGTTAAGACGACCGCCAGCGGCTTGCAGTATGAAATTATGAAGGCGGGTTCGGGTGAGATCCCTAAAGCCACCGACACGGTGAATGCGATCTACAAGGGGACGCTGATCGACGGGACGCCATTCGACGATTCCAAAGGTCAGGCTCGTCCGTTCAATGTATCCCGTGTCGTCAAAGGCTGGCAGGAGGCACTGCAGATGATGCCGGTAGGTTCCAAGTGGCGCCTGTCCGTCCCCAGCGAGCTCGGGTATGGCGCCAATGGCAACCGTCCGCCAATCGGTCCGAACTCCGCCCTCATTTTTGAGATGGAGCTCGCAAGCATCAAGAAGCCAGTCCAGGCCGTGACGCCACCGGTCGGGATCGATATCCCGCCGCGCGGCAGCAATCCAGCGAAGCCACGCAAGCGCATCACCGCCACGACACCGCCGGTGACAGTTCCAATTCCTAAGAAGACCGACGGGGCGGATAAGCCCGCTGAGGCGCCCAAGCCGGAACCGGAGAAGAAGTAGTCGAGACCGGGCGGGCGACGCGAGCGCTGCCGACTCTGGGAGATCCCGGAGAATCCCTGCTTGCCTAGTCCCTTGGCGGTTGGATCTGTTCAGCCCCGGGAAGCTTTGGTTGCAGGGGAATGTATCCCTCGTCCTCTAGTGGGGGCGCAGATGTATGGCGGGAGCCGGGTGCCGGATTGGTGTCGATCGGCGGGCTAGGCTGTCCCGGTTGTGGGAAGTCCGAGTCCAGTGTCGGGAGTTGCAGTCGCTCCTCCGACCGGGGGGAGCTCGCTGTCATGCCGTCTCGCGGGCTAGTGTTGAAATCGGCGTTGGGTTCTAGATCGAGCGCAAAGTCCTCATGCGAAGAAGGGGCAGGGGCAGGGGCAGGGGCAGGGGCAGGCGTCTGGGGCACCGGTGAATCCTCAACGGGGGCGAAGGTGGTGGAATTGCTCGCAGCATAGCGGTCGCGGCGCGTGGTCTGGATGTCTTCATCGATCCACGCATTCTTATTTTTCTGGCTTGCGAACATGCTGCGCTTCTTTTTCTTCGGGCCGTCCAGGTCGGCGAGCGCGGATTCGTCGGTTGCTCCTTTCTTCCCGATTCCTAGGCCGTCGCAGCTGGCTTGGCCAAGTATCAGAAGTGCCCCCGCGGAGGCTGTGATCAGGGGGCGCACGAGGGCACGCGCTTGGCGGTCAGATGGTTTTTTCATATCAGTGTTGTGGGGAAGAGTCCTGCCAGCTCTCGGAGCCAAGGGCAGGCCGGCCGGGTCGCTGGAGCCGTGATCTACGCCAATACGCATGGTCACAGAGGATTCTATCGCATCAGAAGCAGAAAAACTCAAGGTGCGGCCGGGAAAGAATCGGAGAATCCGTTCCCCAGCCCGCCAGATGGGGGGGATGGTGGCTCGTCCCCAGGCAGGGAGGTGTGGCGATTCCCGAACCGCGGCAACGGAGCGGCAGCGATTGATGTCGGGTGCCCTCTGCGGGCGGCAAAGGCGCCCTTGTCGTGGAGAGATTCTAGGGCATGATTTGCCCAGATGTTGCAGAACCGTCCCATGGCTCCAGCTTGCCTGGTGTCACCGATGCTTGCCACCGTGATCGCGGCGGCTTTGCTCGTCGGGTGTTCCGGCAACCGGGCCGGTCGTGGTGCAGCCCCCATCGCGCCGGCGTCCACGCTCGAGCCCGCGCGCGGGCTGGGCGGGAAGACTTGGATTTCGGTCGATGGTTCCGAATTTCCATTCACGCGCTGGGCAGCGGAATCCAAGTCCAGAAAGGTAGTGGTCGCCGTCCATGGCCTGAGCGGTGCCGCCTCCGATTTCGAGCCACTCGGTGAGTTCCTGAGCAAGCGCTCGACGAGCGTCTACAGCTATGCCCTGCGCGGGCAGGGGAACGACCCGCGGAAGGATCGCACTGGCGATATCAAGACGCCGGAGCTCTGGTATGCGGACCTCGATCGATTTTTGAGTCTTGTTAGAGAAGAGCACCCAGGCGCCCCAATCTTCCTCTACGGGGAGAGCCTCGGTGGCCTGATATCGGTGCACGGGTTGAAGACGCTCGCCAGGGCCAACCGCGAATCGATCCGCGGTGTGATCTTATCGTCACCGGTCGTGTCGCTCAAGGATCTGGAGGCACTGCCCCGGATCAGATATGTCGCGCTGAAGACCGTGATCTGGCTGCTCCCCCACCGGATGATCTCGATCGAGGAGCTGGCGAAAGGCAAGGAGGACATGCAGATCACCGGCGACGCCGAACACCGCGAGAACCTGCGCAACACGTCCCACGCGGTCGAGGAATACTCGTTCCGGCTGCTCGGGACGCTCGAGCGCCTCATTAACGACAGCCGGGAGAAGGCATCGATGATACGCAAGCCGATCCTCATCCTCTATCCAGCCAACGACCTGCTGACGACTCCGGAAGACGTCGAGGAGTGGTTCGCTGCGCTCAAGACTAGGGACAAGGAGAGATACCTGTTCGAGGAGAGCTACCACATGTTGCTACACGATACCGAGCGGGAAGAGGTGCTCGAGATCGTCGGCAAGTGGCTCGATCAACACTAGTTTGAGGAGCCCCGGCGCCAAGCTGGTTTGGCAAGCCGCGCCGGCCAGAATTTGGATGGGAAGCCAAGTTCCCAAGCGCGCGCTCACTTCGAGAATATCCACCGCAATAGCTTGGCGAACGACGGCGCCTGCCCCTGCGACAGGATCCCGATGCGGAAGACTTTTGCGGCCGCCCACACGGCGAAGAGCATGAATAGGAAGCAGCCAGCGACCCCGAGCGCCACCTCCCACCACGGCACGCCGGGGGGGACGGCCATGCGCAGGAACATCAGCATCGGTGTCGCTGTCGGTATTAGCGAGGCGGCGGTGGCGAAGCCTCCGGATGGGTTTTGCAGGACCGGCTGCCACAGCATCACCGGGATCACCATCAGCACCATTAGCGGCACCATCAGGCTCTGGGCGTCGCGGATCTCGCTACAGGCGGCGCCGATCGCGAGGCAGAAGGCACCGAAGGTCATCATCGCCAGGATGAGGAAGACGAAGAACCAGGCGAACAGCGACACCGGGATCAGTTCGAGAACCTCATAGCGGTGGGCGATGTAGGCGAGCGCCAGTAGATAGGTGAGCGAGAGCGTGATCGCGGTCAGCAGCGCGCCCACGAGCTTGCCCATCATGAGCTCGAAGGGGCTGACGGCTGAGATGAGGAACTCGGAGATTTTGTTGATCTTCTCTTCCAAGGTCGAGTTCAACAAGGTCGGTGCTGAGGTCATGAGCATCATGAAAAGCAGGAACATCCCCACGCTCGGAATCAGGGTGGTGAGGACATCGCTGCGTTCTGCCCTGGTGGTGATGGCGCCATCATCAGCTTTTTCTGCCAGCTCCATGCGCTCCACCTCGGAGCTGCGCATTAGGCGCTGGATCTCGGCCTGGTCGATTTCCGCCGCCGCGAAGCGCTCGCGCCGGAGCTCCTCGTCGATGACTTGCCGCAGCCAGTTCGGCAGCTCCCGGTAGGTCGGAGTATTGGTGTAGTAGCGGATGCTAGGCGACTCGGCGGAGAACACGTCGGCATCGATCACCGCGAAACCAAACAGCTGCCTGCTACGCACGCGCTCGGACAGCTGCCAGACCAGATCGTCCTCGGATTCGCCGGCAGCGGGCACGATCGCTTCGACGAGAAAGGCGGGGCGGTTCCTCTTGCCGTCCTTCTCGATCTCGTTCTGGTTGCGTTCCTCGGCCTTGGTGGCCAGCGCCTGAGCCAGCCTCCCGGTCCGGTCTACGATGCCCACCCTGCGCGCCTCGCCACCCTTGGCGCGGTTCGAGACACCCTCGACGAGCAGCATGGCACCGACCATCAGCGGGGTGGCCAACACGCCGATGACGAAGGCCTTGCTGGTGATCGAGTTCAGATACTCGGCGCGGGCGATGCGGAAGATCTTGTCGATCATGATGGTTCTCCCTCCCCGGCAATGCGTACGAAAATGTCGTTCAGTGAGGGGCGCACAAGCTCGAACAGGCTGACATCTCCGAGCTCGCACAGGCGCTTCAGTAGCTCCTGGGGATCACTGTCTAGGCGGACTTCCTGGAAGCGTCCGTGGTCGCGCACCTCCTCGATCCCAGGCATGGAGGCGAGCACCTTGGCTGCGACACCGCCAGCGGCCCGCAGGCGCACGGTGTCGGTCCCGTAGGTCGACTGGATCGAAGCCAGGCTCCCGTCCAGGACTTTCTTGCCGCGGTGGATCATGAAGATGGCGTCGCACATTTTCTCTGCAGCCGACATGTCGTGCGTCGAGAAGATCACCGTCGTCCCCGACTCGCGCAGGCGCAGGATCTGGGCGCGCAGGATCTCGGCGTTGACCGGGTCGAGCCCGGAGAAGGGCTCGTCGAGGATGAGCAACTTCGGGTTGGAGACCACCGCCGAGATGAATTGCACTTTCTGCGCCATCCCCTTGGAGAGCGCCTCGATCTTCGCATTCCGCCAATCGCTCAGTTCCAGGCGATCGAGCCAGCTGTTGACGGCCGCCGCAATCTCCCGCTTCGGCATGCCTTTGAGGACGGCGTAGTAGTGGAGCAACTTGCCGACCTTCATCTTCTTGTAGAGACCGCGCTCTTCTGCCAGGTAGCCGATGTGGTCGTTCGCCGCGCGGATCCCGCGCTGGCCTAGCACTTCGATCTCGCCGCAATCGGGGTAGATGATGTGCAGAATCATGCGGATCGTCGTGGTCTTGCCGGAGCCGTTCGGACCGATGAAACCATAGATGGCGCCTGACGGCACCTCGAGGTCGAGCGAGTCGACTGCGCGGTGCTCGCCGTAGGTTTTGCTCACGCCGGTGAGATGGACTGCGCTTTGGGTCATTGCTTAACTAATTATGGCAGTCACGGTTGGCGCTGTGACAGGAATCGGCGAATTGAGAAAAGATGTCTCGCTGCGGGTCGAAGACGGAACCCATTCCGCATTCCGGGTTCGACACGATGCGCCAGACTGCTAGCATCAGTCGATGAAGAAGATCGCCCGAGCTGCAATTTTGGCATTCTGTGCCCTGACCATCAGTGCGGGCGCCGCGGACCGGCCGAATGTGGTGTTCTTCCTGATCGACGACCTCGGCTGGGCGGATCTCGGGTGTTATGGCAGCAAATTCCATGAGACTCCGAACCTCGACCGGCTGGCGCAGCAGGGGATGCGCTTTACCGATGCCTACGCCGCCTGCCCGGTGTGTTCGCCGACGCGTGCGGCGGTGATGACCGGAAAGTTCCCGGCGCGGCTGGGAATCACCGACTGGATTGGGGCGAGCCAGAAGCGCCAGGCGCTGGTGACGCCGCTGAACGAGAGCTTTCTGCCGCTGGAGGAAGTGACGATCGGGGAGGCGATGCAGGCGGGCGGTTACGAGACAGCCTACTTTGGTAAATGGCACCTCGGTGCGCAGGACGAGCACCACCCGCAGAATCAGGGCTTCGGATACCACCGTGGGGTGAACCGCGCCGGCGCCCCTGGCTCGTATTTCTTCCCTTTCTCGCGCGGGAAGGGGCCCAAGACGGGAGGCTCGGCGGTCCCGGATTTCGAGGAGGCGAAGAAGGGCGATTACCTCACCGACCTGCTCGCTGGAGAGGCGATCAAATTCGTCGAAGCGAACCAGGCTAATCCCTTCTTCCTGTTCCTCGCCCACTATTCAATCCATACGCCGATCCAGGCGAAGCCGGTGCACGTGGAGAAATATCAGAAGAAGCTCGCCGCGCGCGGCGGATCGACCGAGCCGCGATCCCGTGACGAGCGCGGCTATGGAACTACCCGGATGGACCAGAACAACCCGGCGCTAGCAGGGATGGTCGAAAGCGTGGATGCCAGCGTTGGGCGAATGTTAGACAAATTAGACGAGCTCGGTCTGACCGAGAAAACGGTGATCATCTTCACCTCCGACAACGGCGGCTTGAGCACGCTGCAGGGAGATCGTGTCGGCCCGGGCTGCACGCTGCCGCTGCGCGGCGGCAAGGGCTGGATGTATGAGGGCGGGATCCGCGTGCCGCTGATCATCAGGTGGCCAGGGGTGACCAGAGCCGGGAGCACGTGCGCCGTCCCAGTGGTGAGCACCGACTTCTACCCGACGCTGCTCGAGCTCGCGGGATTGCCAGCGCGGCCGGGGCAGCACCTCGACGGGCTGAGCCTGGCCGGGCTGTTGCGCGGCGACCGGGAGTTGGCGCGCGAAGCGATCTTCTGGCACTACCCGCACTACCACGGCTCTGGGAACCGTCCGACGGCTGGCGTGCGCAAGGGCGATTACAAACTGGTGCGCTGGTATGAAGACGGCAGCGAAGAGCTGTTCCGCCTGTCGGACGACCTCGGCGAGCAGAAGGATTTGATTTCCACGATGCCGGAGAAACGCAGTGAGCTGTCAGGTGACCTCGATGCCTGGTTGAAGACGACGGGCGCCCGCATGGCGATGCCAGAATCGCGGTGACATTCGACCCGATGAGGAAGCAGTTCAATATCTTGCCAGCAATGTTCATTCGGCACAGGCGCAATCGTGAAGAGAATCCATTTGCCACAGAGGCTGTCTCCTTGAAATGAGGTCTTGATCAAATCTGGCTCTTGGAATACTCGGAGCATGATACCGATCATCATCGGTTCCTCTTCCACGCTTTGTAGAAGATGCCGGCGCCCCTAGCTGGACACTGGTGAGAAACTTGATACTCGGCCAAATAGGTAGGAACGAGAAAGTTGGAAGCCGATAGGCGAGCAAGCCCGAAGGCCTTGGAGGAAAACTTGGACAGGAAAAGGCCTCTAGCTGTAGAACTAGGGTGCCCGAAGTATTGCCGAATACGCCGTGTCTCAAGGGCTTTCTTGAGTTGCAATACCTGAATGTAGACTAAGCGCGAATTGGTTTTCCGAGCAGATGAGTATGCCTGTCTCACCTGCCTTGAACAAGGGGCGAATTTTGGCGGTATGCACTCCGATCCTGACTCCTAGTTGCGGCATGTACAACACGATCAAGCCTTCGCATGAGCGCCTCGATGACGACCATTGGAGGGAAGTGATTTCATCCGACATGAAGTGGATAGAGGGCTGGAATTTCGACCCGGGGACGACCGCGCACGTCTACCTCAAGCGTGGTCTGCAATACGCTCCCCCAATGTGGGGATCCACCCCCTGCCTTGGTAGGGTCGTGTTTATGAAGCGCGGCAGGGTAATTGGTTTCTCGGGAACGATTACAGGAAACCGCCGCTTGGTCGATCACTACCAGGCGATGGAGAAAGGGGGGGGATATCCCGCAGATCCCAATCGCACAATACGGGCTTCGCAAGCCCAGCACTGATAGCTTTTGGTAGAAGATCCTGCGCGGTCCAAATGAACTCCGGGTTCTGCGATCTCCTTCATCAGCTGCGGCGAACGGAATAAGTGTAAGCGGTCGATTTACGGCGCACCAGCTCGGCCTCGTCCTCCTCTCTGCAATCCGTCCCCAGCTGCCACATCGCTACGGAGTGCATTCCCTCCAGAATCCAGCGCATGACACTGTTCTGTATTAGATATATATGCCAGGGGACAGACCCTTTGAAATACTAGGCGTGATTCGTGACGACTAAAAGTCACCACTACGATGTCCTCGCAGCTTCCGCTGCGAAGGCTAGTTGGTGGCCGCGTAGCGCGCCCTGCAGTAGGCCGACCTCTTCGCTACCAGTGATCAGTCCGTGGAGCGCATCGACAAGGCCTTGGTCACCGCCTCCGTGGCCGCCTGCCGCCCGCGGGATTTCGATCTCCTCCGATCCCGGAGAGTGGTGGAGCGTTAGTATCAGCTTTTCATTCGGGTCGCGGTAGGACGCGGCGTGCCCGCTGAGAGCTGCCTCA
>Ga0316197_10002939_pt1 | contig 12125 bp, 5 predicted proteins | sample OudBiesiAoxic_MG_FD_204939 | JGI IMG/M metagenome (GOLD analysis project Ga0316197, IMG submission 204939) | Coastal sediment microbial communities from Oude Bieten Haven, Netherlands - site A oxic | ecosystem: Environmental > Aquatic > Marine > Coastal > Sediment | place: Netherlands...
GGACTTTTAAATCTTTCAAAGAAGGCTAGTATTCCAAAATACATTTTTGTAAAATAAATAGATGCGATTGCGGTACCTACACCCAAAACGATATAAAAAAAGGTGTCTTTTATTTCAAATTTTTCAGTTATTGAAAAACTAAATAGCGATTCATCACCAAGAAAGAAGTACGAGGTCAGAACCCCCGAAATAGATGCCAGTAATAATGGAAGCATTGAGATCATGGTCAGGTCAAGGCTAAAAACTTCTACAGCAAAAATTATGGCTGCTATGGGAGACTGAAATATTGAAGCAATGGCTCCCGCAGAAGCACAGGCTATAAGTAGGGACCTTGTTTTGGCATTAATATGTAATAATCTCGCGACATTTGAACTTATTGCTGCTCCCGAAGCTACGGCAGGGCCCAAAAGACCAACTGAACCCCCAAAACCAACGGTCAATGGAGCTGTAACCAGGGGTAAATATATTTTCTTCATCCCAATTATTCCTTTCTTTTTAGACAGTGCAAAAAGTATAGAGGAAATTGCATGCTCCAATTTTTCTTTATGCACAAACTTTACATATAGATAAACAAGGGTAAGACCAATAATTGGTGTGATAAAATAGAGTTGATTGTTTGAAAAAACAATTCCCTTTTCCAGAAGAGATTCTATGAAGTAGGTAATATTTTTAAGGGTAACAGCCGCAAGTCCGGCCAAAAATCCAACCACCACACTCATCAGTTGTGTAAAGGTTTTATTAGAGATGTGTTTATACCTCCACTTAAGAAACCTGGTAAACAAGCGTGTAATACGGTTGGGCATTATTCGATTATACGTTTAAAGGTATTAAAAAATGCTGCCTTTAAGAGAGATTAATGCTAAGATTGAATATCTAATTTTAAACTTAGTTCCTTCAATTGCTTTTCGTCAATAAAGGCAGGCGCATCAATCATAACATCCCTTCCGCTGTTGTTTTTTGGAAATGCTATAAAATCACGGATAGTCTCCTGTCCTCCTAAAATGGCAACCAGTCTGTCTAAACCAAATGCAATTCCTCCATGTGGTGGAGCGCCATACTGAAAGGCATCCATTAAAAAGCCGAACTGTTCTGTAGCTTCTTCCGGGCTAAAACCCAGATGTTTGAACATGGTGGCCTGTGTTTCTTTGTCATGAATTCGTATTGATCCACCACCAATTTCATTTCCATTTAAAACTAAATCATAGGCATTAGCCCTTACAGCAGCCGGATCAGTTTCAAGCAATTTTAACTGACCGGGCTTTGGAGAAGTAAATGGGTGATGCATTGCATGGTAATTGCCTGTTTCTTCATCCAACTCCAGTAATGGAAAATCTAAAATCCATAATGGTGCGAATTCTTTTGGGTTTCTAAGACCAAGGCGTTCTGCCAATTCCATGCGCAATGCACTTAACTGAGTTCTTGTTTCATTTGCATTGCCCGATAGGATGCATATAAGATCTCCTGGTTTTGCACCGGTCCGTTGAGCCCATTTGGAAAGGTCTTCCTCTTCGTAGAATTTATCAACAGAAGATTTATAACTTCCGTCTTCATTGTATTTAACATACACCATGCCTTTTGCTCCTATTTGCGGACGGCGTATCCATTCTATCAATTTATCTATTTCCTTTCTGGTATAGGATGCACCGCCGGGTACTGCAAGCCCAACAACCAGTTCAGCAGAATTAAAAACATTAAAATCTCTGTTTTGCGCTATATCATTTAATTCGCCAAATTCCATTCCGAATCGGATATCCGGTTTATCATTGCCATATTTCCGCATGGCTTCGTCATAAGTCAGTCTGGGGAATTCTCCTGATTCTACACCATTTATTTCAAGGAGCAAGTGTCTGGTAAGTCCCTCAAAAGCATTTAGAATATCATCCTGTTCCACAAAAGCCATTTCGCAATCTATCTGGGTGAATTCAGGTTGTCTGTCTGCACGCAGATCCTCGTCCCTGAAACATTTTACAATCTGAAAATATTTATCCAGACCACCTACCATGAGCAGTTGTTTAAAGGTTTGAGGAGACTGTGGTAACGCATAAAACTGACCTTCATTCATTCTGCTTGGCACAACAAAATCGCGGGCACCTTCCGGCGTAGATTTTATTAAATATGGAGTTTCCACTTCAATAAAACCCTGTTGTGTAAGGTAATTCCTGACCTCCAGGGTAACTTTACTACGAAAAATGAGATTTTCTTTTACCGGATTTCTTCGAATATCCAGATAGCGATATTTCATCCGCAGATCTTCGCCTCCATCAGTTTTATCCTCAATAGTAAACGGAGGGACTAGTGATTCATTCAAAACATGAAGTTTTGTGACTAAGATTTCGATATCGCCAGTTGGGATATTCGGGTTTTTAGAACTTCTTTCAATAACTGTTCCCTCTACCTGCAAAACAAATTCGCGACCTAAATTCCTTGCTTTTTCGAATATTTCAGGATCACTCCTTTCTTCATCAAAAACCAATTGTGTTATGCCGTAGCGATCTCGTAGATCTACCCAGACTACAAATCCTTTGTCCCTGGTTTTCTGCACCCAACCAGACAACGTAACTTCTTTATTTATGTGTGATGACCTTAATTCACCACAAGTATGACTCCTGTACATTTTAAGTGCCTTGAATTACCGCCGCAAATGTAAGAAGATATGCTTGCACACCATACCAATAAAAGGTGTTTTCTGGTATATTTCGCATTTTTACGATGGCAGAATTGTTAAAAAAACCTTAAAAAAAATTTTGATTGCAGCTAATCTTCATTACCTTGGAAAGAACAATAGCTAATTCTAAATACCGACGAACATGAAAAAAACTCAAATTAACATGGTATTTCTATGGCTTTTTCTTGCACTGCCATTTTTGGCATTTTCGCAAGCGACAGTCCGTGGGAGTATACAGGATGAATTGGATGGCACTCCATTACCTGGGGTAGCTGTGGTAGTCAAAGGTACCAATAAGGGTACAACGACTGATTTTGATGGGAATTATGAAATAACTGTAAACAGTTTTCCCGCGACTTTGGTTTTTTCCTCTTTAGGGTTTGAAACCAGAGAAATTCGAATTAAAGATGCGTCAACACTGAATGTCACTTTAGCTGAATCCGCTACTGGGCTGGATGAGGTAGTTATTACCGGGTTGGCAACTTCCGTGAAGCGTGAGAATTTGGCAAATGCGGTTTCCACCGTTTCTTCACAAGAGCTGGTCGGAACGACAAGTCAGTCTACGGTAGACGGTGCCCTTTATGGTAAAGTACCGGGGGTAAACATTACATCATCTTCGGGTGCTCCCGGGGGTGGATTTGCCCTGCGGCTCCGGGGTATTTCTTCGATAAATGGCAATAACCAGCCTTTGATTATTGTAGACGGAGTATATTATAACAATGTGGAAATACCTTCCGGATTGAGATTTGCTTCAGGTGCGAACAGAGGGAATGAAGAAAATTCCAGTAATCGTCTAGCAGATCTGGATCCAAACGACATTCAGAATATCGAGGTTTTAAAAGGATCTTCTGCCGCTGCAATCTATGGACAAAGAGGTAATGCAGGGGTAATTATAATTACCACAAAAAGAGGTACAACAGGGAAGACCAAAATCAGTTTTAGTCAGGATGTAGGGAGCAATAGCATTGCCAATCCTTTAGGGATTCGACCCTGGACTGCAGCTTCTGTGGAGTCAACATTTGATGCCAGTGAAAGGGCCAAATTTGATGCAACCATTGCTTCTAATGGAGAGCTTTATGATTTTGAAGACATTATTTATGGTCAAACCGGGTTTATTACAGAAACAAGGTTGAATGCGACCGGCGGAGATGAAAAAACCAAGTTCTATTTAGGAGGTGCTTACAGAGACGAGGATGGTATTATTAAAAATACTGGCTTTGATCGTTTATCGCTGCGGATGAATTTAGAACACAAAATTTCTGATGTTTTTGATTTTGCAGCTACTACCAACTATACCAGAAGTAATTCCAGCAGGAGTTTTACTGGTAATGAGAACGAGGGGGGACTTAGTTATGGATATACATTGGCGTTTACAAGGCCATGGAACAATCTGTTTCCCGATGCAAATGGGAATTATCCCAATAATCCAAATTATCCCGGGAATCCGATTTTTGTCAGGGATAATGCAAGAAATAAAGATAGTAACAATCGTATAGTTCAGGGATTGACCTTAAATACCAAAATATTGACAACCGATGTAAACCGGGTAAAATTGGTTTTAAGCGGGGGTCTTGATTATTTGGCTAACGAGACTAACGTTTATGTTCCGGAAACACATCAGGCGCAAATTGGTGGCCAGGGTGGTTTTGTAGCAGTAGGAAAGAATAATTTCACCCAGTTTAATGCACAGGCCATTGGTGTATGGGACCATGAGGCAATGCAAGGCGACCTTGGGTTAACCAGCCAGTTGGGATTAACCTACCTAAACCAGAATGCCAATTTGGTTAATAGCAGAGGTTCATTACTTGCTGCAGGCCAGACTAGTGTTGATCAATCCGTTAACCAGGTTATAGACCAGAATAGGACAGAGGAGGAGGACTTTGGTTTCTTTGCCCAGGTCGAAGGAAATTATAGGGATCAGATCATAGCAACTTTGGGATACCGTTTTGACAAATCAAGCAGAAATGGAGACCCAAATAAGTTTTATGGTTTTCCCAAAGCATCATTAGCAGTAAACTTAATGAACTTTGATTTTTGGGATGTTGAGGACATGAGCCAACTAAAACTAAGAGTCGCTTATGGCGAAACTGGTAACCCGGCAGCTTTTGGATCTACATTTACCAGTTTTGGAGCCAATAATATTGGCGGCAATATCGGACAATCAGTATTGAACGCTAAGGGTGATCCAGATGTTGAACCTGAAACTGCTCAGGAGTTTGAAGTAGGATTTGATTTGGGATTTCTCCAAAATCGAATTTCTTTTGAAGCCACTTACTACAATAAGATAGCCAAAGATTTAATTCTTACAAGAGCGCTTCCGGCATCCTCCGGATTCACTCAGGAGACAACAAATTTAGCGGACCTCAGGAATAGAGGGGTAGAATTGGGCTTAAGGGGAGATGCTATAGACAACACGAATATCAGATGGAATACTGGAATTATCTTTTATCTGAATAGATCGAAAATCTCACGTCTGGATGTACCGGCATTTCCTCAACCAGGGGCTGGTTTTGGTCTAGGTCTGGGAACCTTTTTTATAGAGGAAGGGCAACCGGTAACTCAATTAGTTGGTACCATAGATGGTGTCCAAACTCAGGTTGGAAATGTAGAACCGGATTTTCAGGTGGCCTTTACAAATAATTTTACCATATTTAAGCAAATTGATATACTGTTTCTATTACAATGGAAACAGGGGGGCGAAAACCTCAACCTTTCTAAATTCCTGACAGATTTAGGTGGTACAACACCGGATTTGGAAACTGCTGAAGGGCAGGCACGTTTAGGGACACCTGCAAATGCTTTACGATTTGTTGAACCTGCTGGTTATGTGCGCCTCAGGGAAGCCGCAATCTATTACAGATTGCCTACCAAAGCGGTTAATAAAGCATTTGGCGATGTCGTGGAAGGGGTAAAATTTGGGTTCTCCGGCCGAAATATTTTTACTATTACAGATTATAGTAGTTATGATCCGGAAGTGTCCGTAAATGGTGGTGCCGGACTGTCAAGTGGAATAGAGGTTACTCCCTTTCCCAGTGCAAGGCAATTCTACTTTCACTTGAATGTTAACTTTTAAAAAATTGACGATGAAAAATACAATCAAAAAGATAACAACTTTAGTATGGGCCTGTTCTGTTATAGTAATAGTGTACTCATGCTCAATTGATGAAGTACAGGATCCCGATGGACCCAGTGTAAGTGGTGTTGAACAAAATGCATCAAAAGGCCAATTGAACGAATTAGTGGTTGGGATAGAATCTACCATAAGAAATGGCTTGGGAACTGAGGTTACCGCTAGTGGTACCATGGCGCGTGAGCTGTATTTATTTGATGCTGACCCCAGAAACACCGGAGATTTACTCGGGAAAGATGGAATAGGTTTAGATAACAATTCGTTTTATAGTACGCAACAATGGAACGGTAGCTACCGTGCATCAAAGAATGCCAATTTGTTAATTGCAGCTGCAGCCAACACCGAATTTGTTACGGACGCTGAATCTAATGGATATATTGGGTTTGCAAAAACAATGCAGGCCTATGAGTTAATCCAGGTTTTAAAATCCTATGACAGGGCCAGATTGGATGTAGCCGACCCGGATAATCTGGGTCCAATATTAGATTTTAACGAGGCATTATCTCAAATCCGAGCCTTGTTAGACGAGGCCCAGGGAAATCTTTCAAGTGCCGGTGATAGCTTTGCATTTCCCTTGAGCACTGGTTTTAGTGGATTTGACACTCCTGCTACTTTTGCTCAATTTAACAGAGCCGTAGCTGCGTTGGCTGCTGTTTATGCTGGTGATGGTACATCTGCATTAACTGCACTTACCGGTTCTTATTTTGATATTGGTGGTGCCTTGGATCTGGGCCCCAACCATATTTTTGGCTTGGGTGGGGGAGACCAGGCAAATCCTATCTTCAGGGTTCCATCTACCCCAGAAAATGTGAACAATGGGGATCAGATTATAGTGCATGATAGTTGGATCAATGAAGCTGAAGCAGGCGATACTCGTATAGCAACAAAGGCGGCACCGCGACCGGATCCAAGTTCCCAGGATGGGCTTACAGGAACACATGAAACGCGTTTATATGCTACAAACGTTTCGGATGTTGAAATCCTTCGGAACGAGGAATTAATACTGTTATATGCAGAAGCTAGCATTTTGGCAAATAATCTGCAGGATGCCGAAGATGCCTTGAATACCATACGTAGCTCAGCATCTCTTCCAAATTATGCAGGAGCGCAAACAGCAGATGATCTTACAACAGAACTATTGAATCAAAGAAGATATTCTTTGTGGTCTGAAAACCATAGAATGTTTGACCTAAGGCGGTATGGATTATCCAGTACCTTGCCTATAGACAGGCCCGGAGATCAGGTATACAATGTTTTACCGATACCGCTTTCTGAAAATGAATAGGTTGTGCTTTTAAAATAAATAGTGCAAAAAACCCCGCGCAATGCGGGGTTTTTTTATTGAATAATACTAGAAGTATTAAGCAGCTATTTCAAGATCTTTCTTTTTCAAAGGGGTTTTTTTAATACCTCCTTTGAGTTTAATCTTTATTCTATACACGATATTAAATAGTACAGGGACTATAATAAGCGTAAGGAAGGTAGCCACAATTAATCCAAAAATAACGGTCCAGGCCAGGGGTCCCCAAAAAATCACATTGTCTCCACCAATATAAATTTTAGGGTCAAACTCGGTAAAAAGCGAAAAGAAATCAAGATTCAGGCCAATGGCCAAAGGAATGAGCCCCAGGACTGTAGTTATTGCGGTTAACAATACAGGCCTCATCCTGGCTTTTCCACCTTTAACAATTAATTCTGTAACCTGTTCCCGGGATAGGAGATCTTTATCGTCCATGCCCAATGACACTTTTTTACGATCTATAAGAATTTGGGTATAATCCAAAAGGACCACACCATTGTTGACAACAATACCGGCCAGGGATATTATGCCCATCATAGTCATCATAATAACAAAAGGCCATCCGGTTATCATTAATCCACCAAAAACTCCTATAAAACTTAAGAAGATGGCTGTCATTATAATAGCTGGTTTTGAAATACCTCCAAATTGGAAGATTAGGATTAACATGATTAATCCAAGTCCGGAAAAGAAAGCACCAACCAAAAAATTCATTTGTTTGTTTTGCTCTTCTATTTGTCCAGTATAGTCAATTTTTACATCAGCCGGAACACCGGTATATTCTTCCATTTCCTTTTTTATCTCCGCTACAATAGCCCCGGCATCTGTAAATCCGGGCCTGAGTCCGGAATATAGAGTTACAACACGTTTGGTGTCCCTGTGTTTAATGGCACTGAAACTAGATGTATTTCTTTGAGATGCCACTGCAGAAACCGGAACTTCCTTTATGCGACCTGTTGCCTGGTCCCTGAAAATTATGTTCTGATTAAATAAAGCACTGGTATTATATCTAAGATCCTTATTAAAACGAACATTAATGTCATAATCTTCACCACCTGACTTGTAAATACCCGCTTTGTCTCCAAACAATGAACGTCTTAACTGTAAGCCCACTTGTCCTACAGATACACCAAGCTCACCGGCTTTTTCCCGATCTACCGTAACCTGCATACTGGGTTTCCCGGTATTAACATCGATCTTTAATTCTTCAATGCCTTCTATATTTTTAGAATTAAGGAAATTGCGCATTTGTTCGGCCGTATTTATTAAAACGTTGTAATCCTTACCTTCTATTTCAATATTTATTGGATATCCTGAAGGAGGCGCTACCTGATCCTTTTCAACTGAAATAGCAATCCCCGGATAAATACCTTTTAGTCCATCCTGAATTTCTCTGCGAAGCTCTTCAGTATCTCTGCCATTTCTAAATTTATACTCCTCCATAGAAATGGTTATTTTACCTCTATGAGGCATTTCTGCAGCTGACCCTCCCTCGGTAAATGGATTTTCCGCGCCTTTACCTACTTGTGAAACACTTGATGCAACAAGTAAATTACTTTCACCATCCATATATTTGGTATCGTCTGCAATGGCGTAGACTCTTTTTTCAATATTTTTAGTAATCTCATTAGTTTTTTCTATCGCCGTACCCTGTGGATATTCTATATAGACATAAATCTCATTAGGTACATTATCAGGAAAAAACTCCACTTTTGTTCGGCCGCTCCCAAGTGATATACCAAAAGCAATAAAGGCCGCTATCAATAAGAGTACTGTAAAACCAAAGAACGCATACACATTTCTTCCCCTCAGAGCAGTTCTCAATTGATTTTCATACCAATTTTCAAATCGTGACAAGTATTTTTTCTGAAATTTTAAAGCTGTCTTTTTTAATGCGTATTTGTATATCCAGAATAAGATTGCCACTACAATCATCAGGGAACCCAAACCACGAACAGCTCCACCAAATACGAGGATAAATAGACCAAACCCACCAAGGACAATACTGAGACGAATTAGCTGTTTTCTTGTTAGTTCTTTATCTCCTACCTCCATAAAGCTCGACACTAACATGGAGTTCATAAAAATGGCTACAAATAATGAAGAGCCAAGGACCACTGATAAGGTTATTGGGAAATAGATCATAAATTCCCCAAAAAGACCTGGCCAAAGCCCTAGCGGTACAAAGGCAGCTACTGTGGTGGCAGTAGATATAATTATTGGAAAAGCAATTTCACCAATACCTTTTTTAGCCGCCTCAATACGAGACATGCCTTCTTCTTCTATCAGCCTATAAACATTTTCAACAACTACAATACCATTGTCTACCAGCATGCCCAGTCCCATAATTAGTCCAAATAAGATCATGGTATTTAATGTATAACCCATGGTGGATAATATCATGAAAGACATGAACATAGACATGGGGATTGCAAATCCTACAAAGAGCGCGTTGCGGAAACCTAAAAAGAACATTAGAACGGTTACCACCAGTATGATACCAAAAATAATATTGTTGACGAGGTCATCAACCTGATTTAGCGTTCGGTTTGAGGAATCATTGGCGATACTAACCTGCAAGTCTGCCGGAAAATAATTCTCCTTAGATTCTTTTACAATTTCCTTTATACGATCCGCTGCGGTAATGGCGTTTTTACCCGCTCTTTTTTTGATATCGAGCATAACCACACTTTTACCGCGTTCTCTGGCATAGGTTATTTTCTCCTCTTCCTTAAAAGAAACTTCCGCAATATCTTTGAGATAAACGGCGCTATTATTTTCCGACTTCACCACAAAGTCTTCAAGTTCATTTGGGTTTTCAATTTCACCTAAAACACGGATTGTACGACGCTGTCCGCTTGTCTTTAAATTACCGGCAGACATAGTCATATTCCCGTTACTTATGGCTTGTATTACATCATCAAAACTTACCTTAGCGGCCATCATTTTGTATATATCCACAGCTACTTCAACTTCCTTATCCTGCGCTCCCCTTATATCTACAGCTTTAATCTCCGGTAAATCCTCAATTTCATCTTCCAGGTATTCCCCAAATTCCTTTAATTTATCAACTGGATAATCCCCCGTAAGGTTAACATTCATTATGGGAAAAGATTCGGATATATTTAAGTCAAAGACATCCGGTTCTACTTTTGCTCCATTGAAAATTGGCCAGTCTTCACTTGCCTTTTCGCTGTCGACCTCATCCTTAACTTTTTGTTTAGCGTTTTCAACGGTTATATCCTCATCAAATTCAACAACAATCATAGAATAATCTTCCTGCGATGTTGAGGTAATTTCGACAAGATTACTCACGTCTTTTAATCTGTCTTCCAGTGGATCTGTAAGCAACCTTTCAATATCTTCTGCCGTATTTCCGGGATAAATGGTGCTAATGTAAATTTTGGTTTCTTTTACTTCTGGAAAGTCTTCTCTGGGCATTGAAAAATAGGAAGATAAACCAATGAAAAGAAAGATTGCAATCATTACATAAATGACCGAAGGATTATCAATAGCCCAGGAAGATAATCTGAATTCCTTGTTTATGTTTCTCTTTTGCTTACTCATAAGACTATTGAATTATTTTTACTTTCTGATTTTCCCGAACATTACGAGCACCTTCCATTACTACCTGAACTTCGGGTGCAATACCTGCTAATACTTCTACATAGTCTCCCTGTGTCTGTCCTGTTCGTATTACTTGTTTTTTGGCTACAGCCATGTTATTAGAATCTATCTCCGTTGCTATATAAACATATTGTTCCCCTTCTGCATTTTCAGATATCAAACTCTGTGGAATTAAAATAGCGTTATTATTGCTGTAATCGTTAATCTGGACACGAGCCGTCAGATTTGGTTTGATGGTATTCTTTTTGTTTGGTACTGCAATTTCCACACGAAAAGATCTATTGGTTGGATTAATAAAATTTCCTGTTTGCCGAACAGCAGAAGTAATGCTATCACCCAGGACGGGGAAATAGATTTTTACTTCCTTACCTACGGTTACTCCATTAATATAACTTTCAGGCACGTCTACTTCTATATACATATCAGAGAGGTTAACAATGCGGAATACTGCCTGTCCACTAACTGGTGAAACAACAGTTCCCTGTTCCTGAATAACATTGTCTATTATTCCTGAGAAGGGAGCTCTGATATTTGATTTAGCCAACTGGCTTTCAGCTTGTTTAACAGAATTCATTACTGCCTGATAATTCGTTTCAGCCTGCAGATATTGAATTTCAGATCCAATTCTTTGATCCCATAGCCTCTTTTGACGTTCAAAGGTGGTTTTTGCAAGGGCAGCCTGAGTTTTGAGCTGTGCAAGTTGACTACTCATTCCGCCATCGTCTATTGTTGCCAAAAGCTGGCCTTTATTGACATTTTGCCCCTCTTTCACATATACTTTAATCAACGTTCCGGCCATTTCCGGATAAATCAACACATTTTGTTTGGTCATTACGTTCCCCTGGAGATCGAGATAGTGATTAAACTGCTTTTCTTCTGTTTTTATGGTAGTAACCAATGCTAATTTTGAGTTGCTATCTTTAATTTTGATAACAGAATCTAAAAGCCTTAGCTCTGCGGTCAATTGTTTTTGTTGTGCAGTGATTTCCTGCTTTTTTAATTTTATCGCTTCTAAATTACCATCTGCAATCAGAGTTTCAACGGATTCAACCGTTCCATTTCCACAGGATGTTATTAGTAATGAAATTAGTATTAATATAAGAGCGTTTTTCATCTTATTCGGTTTTATGATTTGAGATTTAATTGTTAAGAACGGTTTCCAATTCTGTTTTTCTATTGATAACTTCCACCATAGCTTCAAGGTAATCCTGCTGCGCGGTATAAAGTTGGATTTGCGCCTGTCTTAATTCAAAACTTGTAGCCAGACCTTCAAAATATTTAGTTTGATTTTTCTTTTCAATCCGCTCAGCCAGGTTGAGATTGCTTTTTGTAGTTTGATAATCCTCAATTGAAAATATGTAATCGCTTTTAGCCCTTTCAAGTTGAAGTCTGATCTGTTCTTC
>Ga0316197_10002940_pt1 | contig 12125 bp, 11 predicted proteins | sample OudBiesiAoxic_MG_FD_204939 | JGI IMG/M metagenome (GOLD analysis project Ga0316197, IMG submission 204939) | Coastal sediment microbial communities from Oude Bieten Haven, Netherlands - site A oxic | ecosystem: Environmental > Aquatic > Marine > Coastal > Sediment | place: Netherlands...
CCTCGACGCCGGAACCGATGATCGCCGTCTCGTGAACGCGAGCCGTCATCCGGCCCTGCCCACCACGCTGTTCCGATCACTCGACGGTGCCCAGGCGTCCTCGTTGATGTCAACCCACGCCCGTGAATCAATCGCTCGGTAGGCACCTTCGATGACCGAGACTGAGGCCAGCGCGTCGGCGGTGGAAATGCGGAGGGCTTCATGTCCCCAGCGCGCGTTGGCAAAGTTCTCAACGTTCTGCCTGAGCGCGGCCATTTTCGAGTATCCGTGTCCGAAAGGAACCCAGTCGCCTCCATCAGCCGGCCGGTGGAATGACCCGGACCACCCGACCGTGATCGTGCCTTCCGTGCCGTGAACCACCGCGTACGACTCATTATGCGGCGAAATCGACCAGGAGACGTCGGCGGAGGCAATCGTACGGCAATCGGTCTCAGCCAGGATGATGGCAGTGTTCTCGACGCCACCGGATCGCTCGGAACGACCCCGCATCGCGCTTACTCTGCGGATCGGACCGACGAGATAGCGGATGATGTCAACCGCGTGGGTTCCGTTGTCGATGAGGACACCACCACCGGACACCGCAGCGACGGAGTTCCAACGAGTCGACATGTCGACATGACCGGCAAAAGTGACGGACACGACGGTTGGCTTGCCGACGATCCCGGACCGGATCAAGTCGCGAGCCTGAGCGACGTCGGAGACATACCGAAACTTCGAAGCCATGGCAAGCAGCCGATCTTCGGTCGCCGCCGCTTCGAACATCTGGCACGCGGTCTCGAGGTTGAGGGTGAATGGCTTCTCGCAAAGAACGTCGAGACCTCGCTCAAGACAGTCAACCGTCACAGCGGCGTGGGTCGACGGCGGTGTGGCGACAATCACACCGTCGCACAACCCGCTGTCAGCGAGGGACTCGTGGGAGTCGAATTCTGCAGCCCCCGTGGTGACCCCCATCGCGTGCCGCTCATCGTCGTTCGTATCGCACACCGCAGTCAGCGAAATGAGGGGACTCGGACCAACCGCCATCGCGTACGCCTTGCCGATATTCCCGGTACCGACAATTCCAAGCCGCAGCCGCGCTTCCGTGCTCATGTGTCGCCCCCCTCACCGCCCGCCGCTTTCGCAATGGCAGCGACCAGATAGTCGGCCTCTTCTGCCCCGTATCGTTCGTTGAAAGGAAGCACCAACATGGAATCGAGGGCGGCCATCGTGCCCGGGTAGCCCTCGATGTTGTAGTTGATGGCTGATGGGCGAGCGAGCGGGAACGGCCAGTGGCTGTTTCCAAACGTGCGCCGATCAGTGAACACGCGACACTGGAACGCCGGCTTGCGGACGTATCTCGGCGCTGATGCGACGTCATACCCCGCAAGTCGGGCCGCCAAGCCGTCCGGCCCCCCAGGGATGATGTCGCCATCAACTCGAAGGCAGTAGCGCCAGTAGGAATGGACCGCTCCGGGCGCAACGACCGGTGTCCCGATACCGGGAATCCCGCGGATTCCGTCTGTGATCATTCCGGCAACCTCCACGCGACGTTTCACGTTTTCTTCGAGTCCGGCGAGTTGGGCGACGGCCACCGCACCCTGGAGCTCTGACATCCGGTAGTTCAGCGCAAGGAATTCGTGGTCTGGGCCGGCCTCGCCATACGGCCATGCCTTGTTCACGAACATCCGAATACGGCGAGCAAGGTCTTCGTCGGACGTGACGATGAGACCACCCTCACCGGTTGTTATGTGCTTTCCCTGCTGCAGACTGAAACACCCGATGTCACCGACGAGTCCGACCGGACGTCCGTCGACAGAAGCCAGGAACGCCTGCGCTGCGTCCTCGATGACCGGGATGCCGAGCCTGCGCGCCACCACCATGATCTCATCCATCTCGACCGGGTTGCCGAACAGATGGGTAACGATGATCGCTCGGGTTCGATCCGAGATGCGGGCTTTCACCGTGACCGCCGTGACGTTGCCGGTGAGCGGATCGACGTCCGCAAATACCGGGATTGCGCCCTGATACAGAATGGGGGACAAAGCGCCCATGTCGGTGATCGGCGTCGTAATGATCTCGTCGCCAGGCTCAGGGTCCACGGCCGCTACCGCAGCATGCACGGCTGCCGTTCCGGATGAACACGCTATGACATGGCGCGCGCCAATCATTTCGCCAAAGTCATGCTCGAGTCGCTTCACGAACGACCCCTTGGTGCTCGTGAGCGTGCCGCTGTCAAGCGCCTCACGCAAAAAGCGGACTTCGTCGTCGCCGAAACTCCGCCCGGAAGCATCCTGGTCTGATGGAAGCACCATCGTCCGATCAAGCTCGCCCGATGCCGCCCTGTCCACGCCTGCCGGCACTGCACTCACCATGGCCCCGCCCCTCCAATTGCCCCTCGAAACTTGCCCCAAACGTTGGCCCGTACAGCTGCTCGCGGCTGCCCCACTGGACCGTCGCCATCATATGTCATACGCGGAGTGGCGGGTTACCTACTGTCTGTGGTTCCGATGTGATTAGACACATGGGTAGGGAGCTGCCACATCACAACGGCGGCACCACCGAGTGCTACCGCGAGGGCCGCCCCGGTGAGACCTGCGCCGAGGATCTCCGCGAGCCGCGCGGATTCCGGCAGAAGGCGAACGATCGAGTCCACCTTGAAGGGGTTGAAGCTTGCGAGGAGCACGGCCACCAGGATCGTCAGGCGGAGTCCGCGGGCCGTATGCCCGCTCGCGAAATCGCTGCGCGAAAGCAGGATCGCAGGCAACACCAATATCACGAGGTCGTAGAACGAGTGGTAGATGCCGGCGACGGTGACCAGGCAGATGAGGACGATCGCCGCATCTCCGAAGTGCCCATACCCCAGGACCTTGCGACGGGCGTAGAGCAGCACAGCGGCGCCACCGATCACGACGACGCTTGTGAGCACCTCGAACGCGTCGGGAGGCGAAAGGTCCAAGAGAATCGCGAGAGTCGCAGCTACATCGACCCTCGCCGTCGTCGTTTCCAGGGCGATCCATTTCGACGCCGTGCTGAACGCCATGTTGTCCACGAGTATGTCGGTGAGAGGGCCGATGCCGCCCGCCCACACGAGAAAGGGGATCATCAGAATGGCGGAGACCAGCACGGCCACGCCCGTACCGAGCACCGCCCTGCGGAGACGACCCGACGCCGCCACAAGAAGTGTCACCGGTAGGCCGAATCCGGGTTTGATCAACGTGAGGAAGACGCCTGCTGCTCCCGCGGTAGCTCCAGACGCCGTCACAGCCAGATAGGTACCGGCCACGAACACCAGTGATGATTGACCGCTGATCAGCAGGTTGCGCCCGCCGGTGCTCACCGCGACCAACGTCGACACCACAAGAACAAGAAGCGGCGTTACCCGGTATCGCCCGAGAGAGATCGACCATGCCGATAGCGCAACGATCCCAACGGCGTTCAGGACAAGCATCACGATCGAGGCGGACGTGAGGTTGAGTAACTGGAATGGTGCATGAAGAACGAGGTAGGTCGGGGGATAGACCGGATACTCCTGGCCCACCGGATACGCGGCGAAGTAGGCGTCCACGTCGTAGGGAACAAGCCCATCGAGCGCCCCCCGCACCGAGTAGTAGCTCGCATCGCGGAAATCCCAGAACGTACCGCCCGGCGCACTCAGGTCGGTGGTGTAGTTGGCGATCAGGGTCCGCGTGATGAGCACGACAGCAACCACCGCGGCAAGGACCGCGAGTGTCCAGATCACCCGCTGCGTGACCCGGCTCTCTTGTTCAGGCTGGGACACCTGGCACTCCCCCACGGTCGGTCGAGTAGTCCTCGCGCGCTGCGCGCGACCTTAGCTGGCGGCGCTTGGCGACACTGCAGGACAACACTCACCGCCCGGCGGTGCGCCCGTCGGACCATGCACGTCGGAACCACGCGCCGGGGCGCCTGGGGTACGCTGCCATACAGCAGCGCATCGAGGTTCATGTGGATCCCAGATTCAACATCTGGTTCGAGAGCGGCGGCGAGGTAGCGGCATCACGGTGGCGCATGGAGCTCCTCGCGGCCATCGGCCGACTTGGTTCTATCACCGCAGGAGCCGAGGCCTTGGGCGTTCCGTACCGAGTCGCGTGGCAGAAGATCCACGAGATGGAAGATCGCCTCGGAGAAGAACTGCTCAACACGCAGACCGGCGGTTCGAGCGGAGGCGGAGCGGTTCTCACGGACGCCGGCCAGATCCACGTCGACCGCATGCAGGAGTTCTGCGAACGGTCCGATGCAGCGATCGCGGAGATCTACAGGGACGTGTTCGGCGAGACACCCAGCACGTAGCCACAGGAACGGTGGCCGAACGGCCTTGCGTTATGATGGTCTGTCATTACGCCGAAAGAACCCTCATGCGACCGTTGATCCTGATGGTCGTTTTCGTTGCAATGCTCACCAGTGCATGTTCGGGCGACGACACTTCCGAGTACGAGGTCCTGAGGCTGGCGACCACCACGAGCACGAATGACTCGGGTCTGCTCGACACGATCCTTCCGGGCTTCGAGGCCGCTTTCAAATCTCGGGTCGATGTGGTGGCCGTCGGGACCGGCCAAGCGATCGAGTTGGGGAAGGCAGGAGACGCCGACGTCATCCTCGTCCATTCCCGAGCCAGGGAAGATGCCTTCGTGGCAGACGGCCACGGCACCGCTCGCTACGACGTCATGTACAACGACTTCGTGGCCGTCGGACCGGTTGGCGACCCCGCGGCGATCGCAGGGACTCCCCTGGCTTCGGACGCGTTCACCACCGTCGCAGCAGTTGAATTGACCTTCGCCTCACGCGGTGACGACAGCGGAACTCATTCGAAGGAACTGTCGATCTGGGAGTCCGCCGGGATCGTCCCGGACCCGAATTCGGCGTGGTACAAGTCACTCGGCCAAGGTATGGGGGCAACACTCAACTACAGCAATGAGGTTGGGGCGTACACGCTTACGGACCGCGGGACGTTCCTTTCGCAGAACGAGAGCCTGACCGAACTGCAGGTGATGGTCGGCGGCGCGTCCATCGACGAAAACGTCGATCCGGTTCTCCTGAACCCATACGGCGTCATCCCTGTGAACCCGGACAAGGGCAATATCAACAGCGAGCTCGCCGATCAGTTTGTCGTGTGGATCACCTCACTCGAAACCCAAGAGAAGATCGGCGACTACGGCGTCGACACATTCGACCAGCCCTTGTTCTACCCGGATTCAGAGGCTTGGAGATCTCGGTGAATCGCTGCCGCCGGAACGACGCCACTCCGTTGCAGGCCTAGCAGATGGAGACTCTCGGCCGAGCGTTCACGGATGCACTCGAACTCCTGTGGAACATGGACTCCACGCTGCTCGAAATCGTCGGCCTGACGCTGCAGGTCACTCTGGTGGCGCTCGCGATCGCGCTGCTCCTCGGAATCCCGATCGGAGCAGCAATCGGCTTGAGCCGCCGTCTGCCCGGTCGCGCATTCCTTGTTCCCCTGATCTACACCGGGATGGGCCTACCACCCGTCGTTGTCGGCCTGTTCACTTACCTCCTGCTCTCCAACCAAGGACCGATCGGTGGCCTCGGGTGGCTCTTCACGCCGGCCGGTATGATCATGGCCCAGACGATCATCGCCTTCCCCCTCGTACTGGGGCTGACGATGGCAGCTGTTCAAAGCGTCGACCCGGATCTTCCGATCCAGATGCGAGCCCTCGGGGCCACACGACGCCAAGTGGCGCTGACCACCCTGGTCGAATCGCGGATCGGTGTCACGGCCGCAGTTGTCGCTGCCTACGGCAGCATCATCTCCGAGGTCGGAGCGGTGATGCTCGTCGGCGGCAACATCGAAGGGGAGACACGTGTGCTCACGACCGCCATCGTGCTCGAGACGCGCAAGGGCAACTTTGCGCTGGCCCTTGCCCTCGGCATCATCCTCCTCGGGCTCGCGTTCATGACGAACCTGGTCTTTCATCGCCTCCAAGTCCGACAGGGTGGGCCATGACGCCGGCGTACGAACTGACCGAGATTCGCCATTGCTACGGAGAGCGATGTGTCGTCGACGTTCCGGAACTCACGATCAACGCCGGCGAGGTCTTCGGGATCGTCGGGCCGAGCGGTGCGGGCAAGAGCACCCTGCTTCGACTCCTGAATCTCCTCGAGGTGCCGACCGAGGGGCAGATCCACCATCAAGGAGATTTGATGACTTCGGACGTCTCCCTGGAGACCCGGCGCGAGATCACGACGGTATTCCAGCGTCCGATGTTGCTGCGCCGCAGCGTCGCGGCGAACGTCCGAATCGGCCAGCGGATAAGAGGAGCCGTGCCGAGGGATGACACCGTGGATGGATGGCTAGATCGGCTTGGCCTCGGCGGACTCGCCGATGCTCCCGTGCGCACCCTGTCGGCGGGCGAAGCCCAACGCGTTGCCCTGGCTCGCGCCCTCGTCGTGAACCCTTCGGTGCTGCTCCTCGATGAGCCAACCGGCAACCTCGATCCCTACAACGTTGGCCTCATCGAGGAAATCGTCCGCGCCGAGTGCGCGGAACAGGAAACCACCATCGTCATTGTGACCCACGATCCGTTCCAGGCGCGTCGCCTTGCCGATCGAACGGGGCTCATGATCGGCGGTGTGATGGTGGAGGTCGCCGAGACGAACCACTTCTTCTCTGACCCGCAGCAGCCAAAGACGGCAGCGTTCCTGCGCGGCGACCTCGTCTTCTAGATCCGGCGGCCTATGGCTCTCTCCCGCCTTCATCCGGACTCCGGCCGAGGAACGAAGAACGGATGTATGACAGCAACGGAGCATGGGCCAAGGTTGAACGTCGAAAACTTGTCGACGTTGTCGCGCCCCGTAGATCCTCGGTACCCCTCGAACCGGCTCGTGATCGCCGGGGCGATCATTGCCGGCGTGGCGACGGCGCTCGCGAACCTCTTCGGTCTCGATACCGGGTTCGGACCGTTCTCCGCTGCCGTCGGAGTGTTCCTTGCGTGGGCAATCGCCCGCGAGCTCGATCCCGATTATCCGGTATCGGCCGCTCTTGCCATGCCGGCGTCGCTGGTGCTCTTGCTGGCCATCGGCCCCGCGTCCCTGCTCGTGTCGATGGGGGTCCTGCTCGGGGTACGGCTGGTGGCAGGTACGGTGGGTGCGCCACTCCGCCCGCTGGACATCATCGGAGTCGTTGGGCTCGCCGCGTTCCTCGGCACCAATCCGATCGGTGTTGTCGGCCTCGGTGCAATGGTCATCGGCGTTGTTGTTGACGAACCGCGCCGGAATCGCGCTTTCCTGATAACGGCTTCGGCAGTGGCCGCGTTCGTGGTTGCGGTCCTCGTTTCCGGACTCGACTTGACATGGACGACACCCGACGCAGCCGGGTGGACTACGCTCGTGATAACGGTCGTGGCCACCGTGTTCGTGATACCAGCCGCTTTGCCGACATCGTCTACCGACCTCCGCACGGGTCGTCTGCTTCGCGGACGGGTGACCGCAGCGCGGGTTGTGGCCGGATCTGCCGTTGTAGCCGGATTCGCGCTGGCCGGCGGGGCCGGGATTGCAGCCCTGGCAGGCACGGCAGTTGCCGCGCTCGCGGGAACAGGGATCCGGCGAATCGGCGCCGGTCTGAGCTGACGGCGACCTGTTCCACGGACAAGACCCAAGACGAGAACAGACACTGCGGAGACGGAACCGAATGCTGGACCAACCCATCGATTTCCTCCGGTCACGCGTGGCCCGGACCACATCTGGTCTGTTCAAGCACGCGAACTACCCGCTGGCCAACACGCTCGACTATGCCGGTGATCCCGGACTATGCGGACCTGATTCCGTGAGCTGGCGGGTCATAGGCGACACTTCAGCCTTCATCGGCGGCGTTCGAGCGTTGTTGGTACAGGCGGCGCACCCGGAAGTGGCTGCCGGGGTCTCCGACCATTCTCGCTACCGGCAGGATCCGCTCGGGAGGCTGTCGCGGACATCCGCGTATGTCACCGCCACCACGTTTGGAGCGATTCCCGAGGTCGAGCAGGCGGTGGCGATAGTGGCCCGTGCGCATCGACCGGTCCACGGTGACTCTCACCGCGGAATTCGATACACCGCAGATGCTCCCGGGTTTGCAGCCTGGGTCCACAATGCCTTGACGGACTCGTTCCTGCAGGCCTACCTATCGTTTGGTCCCGAGCCTCTGTCAGAAGCCGAGCAGGACCGCTTCGTCGAGGAGCAGGCACGTATCGGACGACTCCTCGGAGCCGACCCGATCCCGACGACGGCAACTGGTCTTCGTAGCTGGATCAACGAACACCCCGCCCTCGCTCCTTCCCCAGGTATGCACGAAGCGATTGACTTTCTGCGTTCTCCGCCGCTCCCGCGCATCGTTCTGCCTGCGTATCAGATGATGGTACGGGCCGCGACCGCGACGATCCCGCCTGACATGAGGAGTTTGCTCGGTTTGCAGTCACCGCCCGGTTCGATCGCGGCCGGGCGAGCCGTGGCCGGCTTCCTGCGGTGGTCCCTAGGATCGTCACCAACGTGGCACCTCAGCCTCATCCGGTGCGGTGCGCCCGTTCCCGAACACCTCTTCCTGCAACCCCTGCCAGCCACCACCACGCCAACGACTCGTTGACGCCGCCTTGCGCGACAGGGTCACACCGTCCGGCGTCGAAATACGGTGCTGTGGCTCGAGGTGTTTCTTCGTCGTGATCCTCCGGCCAGGCACAATCGGCGAACGCCACGGTGAGTGCCAGGAGATAGCCGGCAATCGATCACGGGTACACCCCACCGGAACCGAGGGGTTGAGAGTGACCCAAGAGCGTTGTACGGTGTTCACGAACTCGTGGACCGGGAATGGGGCCCTCGAGACCGGGCCGTCGGGTTGACACCGCACCTTGTCGGACGGCGGAATTGGTGGGGCAATGGTGAGGACGACGAACGATGTCGAGCAACGCGCCGTGACTGAACGCGCACGGTTCGGTTGGCTCGACGGACTCAAGGCCGTCGCCCTGGCGTGGATTGTGCTCAATCACATTGTTGAGCCGATCGCAGGGTTCCCGTACATCGCGAATCCAGCACGTTCGTGGCCTCCGTTGAGCGAACGGATCGCGCAGCTTGCTCCGGTGGATGGCCTCGGGGTTTGGACGATCCCCGCCAACATCCTTCGCTACCTGGGATGGTTCGGCGACCAGGGAGTGCAGCTCTTCCTAATCGCAAGCGGCTTCGGACTCATGTGGGCCGCCATGCAGCATTCGTGGGAAGGTTGGTGGCCCTACCTGCAACGGCGCTCTTCACGGATATTCCCCCTGTGGTGGGGCGCCCACCTCGCGCTCCTGGTGTTGTCAATCGCAGCGGCGGTTGCCTTCGGGAGCTCCTCATACGGGGTGTCACCGACCGATCCCCAGTTCTACCTGAGCCTCGCCGGCATCAGGTTCTTCCTCTCAACGCTCTACTACGGCGTGCCCGCTTGGTGGTACATCGGCCTGGCGATTCAGCTGTACTTGGTGTTCCCGTGGATGGCGTCGTGGCTTCGCCGCTTCGGCGCCATCCGCTTCCTCCTCGGTGCAGTGATCATCGGAACCGTCGCACGCCTAGTCGGCCTCCTCACCTTCGATGCCTACCTCGATGCGTGGTCACGCGGAGCGATCTTCATTACCCGGATACCCGAGTTTGCGCTCGGTATGGCGGTCGCCGCCTGGTTTGCTCACGACGAAGACACGGCACGCCGACTCGTGACCCGCCCCGCTGCCCTCCTCGCGGCAGTCGTCACCTACGCCGTGGCGACGTTGCTTTCGCTCACACTCGTCGGCAACGCAATCTCTCCTCTGCTTCTCGGTGCGAGCGCGTTCGTGCTTCTGTTCTGGCTATTCGACTGGTTCGGAAAGCGCGCCAGTTCTCGCTGGGTGAGTACACACACCTACGGGATCTACCTCTCGCACCAGGCATTCATTCTTCTCGCGGTGGAAGCAGCGGCACTCGCGGGCCTGTCGGCCGCGCTCACCGGGATGAGCATCGTTGTGGCTGTTGTGGTTTCTGTGGTTGCAGCTCTGGGGCTCGAGTGGATCGTCGGCTTCGTTCGCCGTCTCCTTGAGAATCACGGTGCGGTCTCGGTCGCCGCAGGACTAGCGGTGAGCCTCGGTGTTGTGGTCGTCGTGCTTCTTGCTGGGGAATTAGCGGTTCAGAGGTTCGCTCCGCAGGAGGTCCTCGGATGGGGAGAGCGACCTGCTCTTGTAGCGAGCGACCGCGCCGGCTGGCACCTCAGGCCCGATACCGCGACGCGACTGAGGTGGCAGGGATACGACTACGAAGCAACCGCCAATGCTCTGGGATATCCCGGCCCCAATCCGTCCGGCACCGGCGACACCGTCCGAATCGTCACAATGGGAGACGCTTTCACGAGCGCGGAAGGCGTCGATACCGGCCAAGCATGGCCGAGAGTCCTTGAGAGCACACTCGAATCCGACGGCCAGGACTACGAGGTCGTGAATCTTGCCATCACGGGCTACGGACCAGAGCAGCACGCGGCCGTCGCTGAGGACTACTTGCAGCAGCTCGCCCCCGACATCGTTGTCGTCGGGCTCTTCGTGAATGACTTCTTCGATGTGGAATGGACGAATGAGGACTTCCAGTCCTCGATCGGATTCGGTCGCCCAGATCCGTTCGGAGTTGTCGCGACGCTCCAGCTCAGCCACCTGCGCGAGCTCATCCGATCACAGCTCGTCGCCCCTCTCGTTGAAACCGCTACCAGCGAGCCAAATCCCGCCGGGTACTTCCTCGGGAACTTCAAGGCCCTGGAACGGGAGGGCATTTCTCCGCCCCAGGAGATACTGGTGGAACACCATCTCGATCGTGTGGTTGCCGGCGCACATGCGGCCGGCGCCGAGGTGTTCTTCCTGCAGATTCCCGCATCAGTCCAGGTCTGCAGTCCTGGAGAGTTGGCGTATTACCCGGCCGGGGTCGACCTGGCGAGCGATGACTACGACCTCGAGGCTCCACAGCGATCCATGAGCGCGATCGCCGATCGACTCGACGTGCGGTCGGATGACCTACGCCCAGTCCTCGGCGCCATGCACGGGTGCCCGTACTTCAGCTTCAACATGCACTGGACGGCGTCCGCACATCAGATTGTGGGGCAACACGTGGCGGAACTGCTCGAGAGGTGGGCGATTCTGGAATCAGATGCCTGATTCGGCCGCGAATCCTTGAGCCGGTTGATCAACGCTCCAACCAATCCCACCATCTGCTCAACGTTCGCTGGTCAGGTGGTGCGTTTCCAGTACCCGCGAATCATGGTGTTGGAGCGATCCACGCCGCGATCGTCGAAGAGGTGACGTCGGATTCGTTGCATCGCTGCCGCTTCACCGGCGGCCCAGATCCGGACCCCAGCCTCCACGTTCGCCGAGCGCACGTACTCGAGCTGCTCCGTTCCCGGGGGTTCTTCTTGAGGAAGGACACGCCAATCAATCTCGGCTCCGGACCGCTCGGGGAGGGAGCGGATCGCCGCAGCAGAGGTCACCTCGATTCCGGCGTGTACGGGACACTGGGAAGGCAGCGAAGCAACGAGCTGGCTGATCGCCGGCACAGCGCTCTCATCGCCAACCAGCAGGAAAGACGACGCGTCGGGATCGGGGACATACCCTCGGCCCGGACCGGAGATCGCCACACGGCTCCCGACAGTTGCAGCAGTCGCCCAGTCCGAAGCGACGCCGGATCCATGAAGAACGATTTCGAGCACGAGTTCACTCGTAGCTTCTGATGCACGAATCGGCGTGAAGGTGCGAATCGTCGGGCGTTGCCCGTCCGGCAGCAGGAATTCGTTCCCATTCCAGGTTGGAATCACGAGGTCGGGCGTTCCCGGGGAGGGCAACAACAAGCGGACGCTGGCGGCGGGTTCGTTGACGACCAATTCTCCCAGCTCGGGTCCGTCGAATGTGACCCTCAGCATGTACGGTGTCGGGCGGTCGAGGCCGACCACGGTCCCATGCCGGAATGGAGGTGGTTCCCGCCGAGTGCGCAGAGCCCCGGAGCTCGGCGTCCTACTGTTCATTCACGGTCTCCTGATCGTTGCGTTCGGGAGGCTAGCGAGAAGCCCAAGCTTGCCGGATCGGGATATCGCCGGGACTCCAACGCGAGACAGAAGTGGTGTCGGCTGCCTCATTCATCAGCCTCGAACGTGGCGACCGCTGCGT
>Ga0316197_10002942_pt1 | contig 12114 bp, 8 predicted proteins | sample OudBiesiAoxic_MG_FD_204939 | JGI IMG/M metagenome (GOLD analysis project Ga0316197, IMG submission 204939) | Coastal sediment microbial communities from Oude Bieten Haven, Netherlands - site A oxic | ecosystem: Environmental > Aquatic > Marine > Coastal > Sediment | place: Netherlands...
ACTCACGATCAGGGACTGATCTCGGCTGAGGCTTTTGACAAGCTGAAAATGGAATATGAGGTTGCTCGCCAGGAAGTGGCGGAAGCCGAGTGGCTGTTGGCAAAGACTGTCATTCGGGCCCCCTTCTCGGCCTGTGTCACCGAGCGATTCATCACCCAGGGCCAGCACCTTCGCCCGGGCGACGAGCTCTTTACCGTGGCCGACTATGATCCGATGGTGGCCCGCATCTACCTGCCTGAGAGTGACGTCCTCGAACTCGAGGAGGGTCGGGAAGTCCACATCGCCCTTGCCGCCAACGCCAACCTCAACTTCACCGGCCGGATCCGCCAAATCGCTCCGGTTGTGGACACCGCCACCGGCACCGTCAAGGTGACCGTCGAAGCGGTGAAACCGCCGGCCGGCGTGCGGCCCGGTGCCTTCGTCAGCATCGGCATCGTGCGCGAACAACACCCCGCCGCCCTGCTCCTCCCCCGTGAGTCGGTGATTCGGGAGCTGCGCGCCGCCCACGTCTTCGTCTCCGAGGACGGCACCGCAGTCAAGAAGGCCGTCGAGCTCGGCCTCGAAGAGGGCGATCTGGTCGAGGTGATTTCCGGGGTCGCCGCAGGCGACAACGTCGTGGTCGCCGGTCAAGGCGCACTCGACGATGGGCAGAAGATCAAAACACTCTGAGGAATTAGGAATGACGAATTAGGAATGAGGAATTGAGGGCAATGTTCAGTCTCACCTCATTCACAGCTATTCACTGATTCGAATCTCGAGAGGTCTTTGCTGCTGACCGAGAGCTGCACATAGGGGGAAGGCATGCGTATCGTCGACTTTTCACTCCGCCGCCGGGTGACGGTTTCCATGGCTGCTGTGGCACTGCTGTTATTTGGAACGGTCGCGTTCACCCGCCTGCCGCTGAACTTGATGCCCGATCTGTCCTACCCGAGCTTGACTGTAGAAACACGTCTGCCGGGTGCGGCTCCCGGCGAGGTCGAGGCTCTGATCACTCGACCCATTGAAGAACTCGTCGGCATCGCCGGCGGGGTACAACGCCTGACCTCGGTGTCGCGCCCGGGCATTTCGCAGGTGACCCTGGAGTTCGGGTGGGGCCGCGACATGGATTTTGCGGCCCTCGACGTGCGCCAGAAGATCGACCTGGTGGCCCTGCCGCGCTCGGCAGAACGCCCGGTCCTTCTGCGTTTCGACCCGGCCAACGACCCCGTGATCCGGCTCTACCTTACCGGTGGCGACAGTCTCTACCAGCTGCGCTATGTGGCCGAGGAACTGATCAAGAAAGACCTCGAGTCCACCGAAGGTGTGGCCGCCATCAAAGTGCACGGCGGATACGAGGAAGAGATCCAGGTCCGAATCGACGAGGGTCGTCTGGCTCTGCTCGGCCTCTCAGTCAACGAGGTCAACAGCCGCTTGCTCGCGGAAAACCTCAACCAGGCCGGCGGTAGCCTCTACGAATCCGAGGCCCGGTACCTGGTGCGCGCCCGCAACGAATTCCGGGACCTCGAGGACATCCGCGAGACCGTATTGCTCAGTCAGGGTGGCCGTAATGTCACAGTCGGCGACGTGGCCGAAGTGGTCCGGACGCACCGCCAACGCGAGGTGATCACCCGTTTCGGCGGCGCCGAGGCGGTCGAGCTGGCGGTCTACAAAGAAGGCGACGCCAACACGGTGAAGGTGGCCCGCTCGGTCCGCGCGAGGCTAGCAGCCACGTCCGAAGAGCTGCCGGAAAATGTCGAGATCGCGTCGGGTACGGATCAAAGCCGGTTCATCGAGGCCTCGATCCGCGAGGTGCTCTCCAACGCATTCCTCGGTGGCATCGTGGCGGTCCTCGTGCTGCTGCTCTTCCTCAAGGACCTCCGTACAACCCTGATCATCGGCATCTCCATCCCGATCTCGGTGGTGGCCACTTTCTTCCTCATGTACCGCACCGGTACGACCCTCAACATCATGTCCCTGGGCGGTCTGGCGCTCGGTGTCGGCATGCTGGTGGACTCCGCAATCGTGGTCCTCGAGGCCATCGTCAAACGCCGCGAAGCGGGCGCCGATGACACCATGGCAGCTCGTGAAGGCGCCTCAGAGGTCGGTCCCGCAGTCATTGCCTCGACCCTCACCACGGTGGCTGTCTTTCTGCCGGTGGTCTTTCTCGAGGGTGTCGCGGCACAGCTCTTCCGCGATCAGGCCCTGACCGTGTCATTCTCGCTGCTCGCCGCCCTGGCCGTGTCCCTGACCCTGATCCCGATGATGGTAGCCGTATCAGGCCGCATGGAGCCCGACGGCTCTCCCGAAGAGGTTTACACCGGCGGCCGGATTCGCCACTTCGGACGATCCGTCTTCGTCACCATCCCCGCATTTTTTGTACGCGTCCTGCGCTGGCTGCTCGGCGGTGTGCTCAAGATTCTGGCGCTGCTGACCCGCCCCATCACCACCGTTTTCGACCGTGTCATGGCGGCCGTTACCGCCGCCTATCCTGGACTGCTTCAGAGCGCCCTGCGCCACCGCCTGCTCGTGGTCGCCACTGCTGCCATTGCATTCGCGGGGTCCCTGGCCCTGGTTCCGAGCCTCGGCGTCGATCTGATCCCTCCCTTCTCCCAGGGTGAGTTTTCATTCAAGGTGCAGCTGCCCGAGGGCACGCCGCTGGAGGTCACTGACCGTTTCGTCGCTTCTGTTTCCGGACTGCTCGAAGAGGATGAGGCGGTCGAGTCCTTCTCTTCGATCGCCGGTGGGGCCGGATTGTCGTTGGCGGCCACCGGAACCGAGGGCGAGAACACCGCTCGCATTCAGGTGCGCATGAACCCGGGTTCCACACCTCTCCAGGAAGAGGCGGTGATCGCGCGTCTGCGGTCCAGATTGGCCGAAACAGAGGAAATCCGTTTCGACTTCGAACGTGCCACCTTTTTCTCTTTCCGCACACCGGTGGAGGTCGAGGTGTACTCGGACTCCATCGAAGAGCTGCACGAATCCACTCGTCAGGTAGCGCAAGCGCTGGCCGATGTCCCCGGCCTGGTCGACCTGCGCTCCTCGGCCGAAATGGGAAACCCCGAGGTGCAGGTTCGCTTTGACAGAGAGCAGCTCGCCCGTCTCGGTCTCGATCTGTCCACCGTCGCCCAGACCGTGCGCACCAAGGTCCAAGGCGAAGTGGCAACCCGATTCACCGAGGGAGATCGCGAGATCGACATCCGCTTGCGCGCCCTCGAACAGGGCGACGCCAAAGTGGAGGACATTCCCGACCTGATCGTCGGCCACGTCGACGGCCGGCCGATCTTCTTGAAGTCGGTGGCCCGCATCGATCTCACGGAAGGACCGACTGAGATCCGGCGCATCGGTCAGAAACGGGCCGCTGTTGTCGGCGGCAACCTCTCGGGCCGCGACATGGGCGCCGTAGCAGAGGACGTTCGCGCCCGGCTCAAAACGCTGGTCCTTCCGATCAGCGTGACCGTAACCCTGAGCGGCCAGGAGGAGGAGCTGCAGCATTCCTTCCGCTCGCTGGCCCTGGCCATGGGTCTGGCGATTTTCCTGGTCTACCTGGTGATGGCTTCCCAGTTCGAGTCCTTCCTCCACCCCTTCGTCATCATCTTCACTCTGCCTCTTGGCGCCATCGGCGTCATTGTGGCTCTGGCGATCACCGGCCACACCATCAACGTGGTGGCAATCATCGGCGCCGTGATGCTGGCCGGAATCGTGGTCAACAACGCCATCGTGCTCATCGACGCCGTCAACCAGCGCCGCCGCGCCGGGGCCCCTGTCGTGGAGGCACTCACCGGCGCCGGTCTGGCCCGGCTGCGGCCGATCCTGATGACCTCGGCGACGACCATCTTCGGGCTCCTGCCGATGGCCATCGGGCTGGGCGAAGGTGCCGAACTGCGGGCGCCGCTCGCGGTCACCGTGATCGGCGGCCTTGCCGTGGCCACTGCCCTGACGTTGATCGTGATCCCGGTCGTCTACTCGCTGCTTGCCGGTGAGCGGATGGCCCATACCGCCGAGTCGCCCGAGGTGGCGGCGGGCGGGCCGATGCGCCTGGTGCAAGTGGCCGTGGAGAGGGTGCGCATCCCCGGCGGCGCCGGGTCGTGAGGGACGGGAGGATACGATGAATCTTCCAACCCTCGCGGTTCGCCGGCCGATTACCACCGCCATGCTCCTCGTCAGCGTGCTCCTGGTGGGAGCGATCGCGTTCTATCGTCTTCCACTGGCCTTCCTACCGACGGTGGACGCGCCATTCATGTTCGTTCAGATCCCGTACCCTAACTCCCACCCGACCCAGATCGAGAAAGAGATCACCAAGCCAGTCGAAGAGATCTTGTCTACCTTATCGGGAGTCAAGAAGCTCAATTCCAATACCGACGCCGACGGCGCCAACTTCTTCATGGAGTTCACCTGGGGTCAGGAAATTGACGTCATCCGCATGAAGGTCTCCGAAAAGATGGATCAGGTGGAGCCGACTCTCCCCCCCGACATCGGCCCGGTCCTCATCTTCTCCTTCAATACCAACGACATCCCGGTGGTGCAGGGTCGCATCGCCGCCGAGGGCGTGGACCTTTCGCAGAACTACGAACTGCTCGAGGCGCGCATCCTCAACCCGCTGCGGCGAGTGAACGGCGTAGCCCGCGTCGACCTCAACGGGGTCGAGCCTCGTGAGCTTTTCGTGGACCTCATCCTCGACAAGATCAAAGAGCACGCAGTCGATGTCGGTGGCCTGGCTCAGCTTCTCCAGAGCGTTTCCTCCAATCTCGTCCTCGGCCGCGCCGAGTCCGGCGGGATGCGCTACACCGTCCGTTCCCTGGGTGCATTCGAATCCATCGAGTCCCTCGCCAACCTGGTCATCGACGAGCGCGGTCTGCGCCTCGGTGAGGTGGCCGAGATCACCTACGAGGAGCCTCCGCTCACCTTCGGTCGCCACCTCGACGGGAAATACGCCGTCGCCCTCGACGTCTACAAGGAATCCACCGCCAACACGGTGGAGGTGGTGCGAGAGGTCACCAGGGTAGTCAACGAGGACATTAACAACGACCCTCTTCTCAAAGGCATTCAGCTGTGGGTCTGGCAGGACCAGGGCGAGGAGATCACCTCGGGAATTAACGGCCTCAAGAAGGCCGGTCTCACCGGAGCCCTGCTCGCCACCCTGAGTCTGTACTTCTTTCTGAGGCGAACGGACTCGACGGTGATCGTCGCCATGTCGATCCCCTTTTCCATCATCGCCACCTGCGGTGTGATGTACTTCATGGGTTCGACCCTCAACATTCTGTCGATGATGGGCTTGATGCTCGCCGTCGGCATGCTGGTCGACAACGCCATCGTGGTTTTGGAGTCCGTGGACCGCAAAATGCGCGAAGAACGGGACCGCAAGAAGGCCGCTCTCGAGGGCGCCGGCCAGGTCCTGATGGCAGTCACGGCCTCCACCATCACCACCCTGATCGTCTTCCTGCCGCTGGTTCTGGGCGCCGGTACCGAACTCACGACCTGGCTCAAGGAAGTGGGTCTGACCATCTCCATTGCGCTCGCGTGCTCGCTGTTTTCTTCGCTGACCCTGATCCCCCTGGTGTCGGCCCACCTTTTGAGGGTGAGGGAGAACGGCCGCAACCGGCCCGTCGAGTGGCTCGAGGAACGTTATGTCCGTCTGCTCGGTTGGACTCTCAAACACCGCATCAAAACCTTCGGTCTGTTGGTGGTCGGCGTGGTGGTCGGTTTCCTTCCCTTCTTTGCCGGCTGGGTGGACTCGGCAATTTTCTCGGGCACCGTCAACTCGCGGCTCTACCTCGACTACGAGTTCGATGATTTCTCCTACAAATCAAAATCGGAGGAGGCGGTCAATCAAGTCGAATCGTATCTCGAGGCGAATGCCGAGGAGTTCATGGCGGAGACCGTGTACTCCTACTACACCGAGAACGAAGCCGGAACCACCATCAGTCTCAGCCGCGAGGACCTCAGCGATGACGAGATGAAGGAGCTGCGGACTGCCATCCGCGACGGCTTGCCCGAGATGCCAGGTGTGCGCATTGTCTTCGAAGAGGACGCCGATTCGGGGGGTTCCTCCACCTATTTCGCAGTCAAGCTCTTCGGCCAGGACAGTACGACCCTGTATCGGCTTGCGGACGAGGCGGCACGTCGCCTCGAAACCATGGACAACGTGGAGGATGTTTCGAGACCGCGATCCTCGGGCCGCCGCGAGATCCAGGTGAGCCTCGACCGCGTCAGGGCCGCCGAACTCGGGCGCACCGCGACGGACATCAGCCAGGTGCTCGGATTCACCCTCGGCGGCGTGCGACTCGACCGCTTCAACGCCGGCGACCGCGAAATCATCACCTGGCTCGCCCTGCGCATGGAGGACCGAGAGCGTCTCGAGGACCTGCGCCAGATCCCGATCGCCGACTCTGGCGGACGGCCGGTGCTGCTCGGCGACATCGCCACATTCGAGATCATCGAGAGGCCACGCGAGATCGAGCGCGAGAACCGCAAAGTCACGGTGGCAGTGCGCGGCACCTACGAAGGCGAAGATTGGGGCGGTACCAAGGAAGCGATCGAAAAGACGATGAATGCCTTCAACCTGCCCGCGGGCTACTCCTGGAGCTGGAACGACCGCATCGTCGAACAGGCCACCGAGGACGCCGAAATGGGTGTCAACTTCTTGCTTGCCCTGGTGTTGGTCTACCTGGTCATGGCGTCCCTCTTCGAGTCGCTAACCCAGCCCTTCGCCATCCTCTTCGCTATCTTTTTCGCTCTGCCCGGCGTTGCCTGGATGCTCGCCGCCACAGGCACTCCTTTTAACCTCATGGCGCAGATCGGTCTGCTCATCCTGATGGGTATCGTGGTCAACAACGGCATCGTGCTGGTTGACCATATGAACCACTTCCGCCGCGAGGGATTTACCGCCGAAGAGGCCATTCTCCGCGCCGGCCGAGACCGCCTGCGTCCAATCCTCATGACCGCCGCCACCACCATCATCGGGCTGCTACCCCTGGCGATCGGCGGCGTCAACGTCTCGGGCCTGCTCTACTTCCCGATGGCGCGCACCGTCATGGGAGGCCTCATCTCCTCGGCCGTGCTCACCCTACTCGTCCTGCCCTACATCACCCTCGGGACTGAGGGCGTCGCCAACTGGCTAGGTAGGATTTGGAGAGGCTCTCGGAGCCCGAAACTGAAGCCCGCGGAGGTTGCCGCCCGCTGAGGAGTCGCTTTGTCCTCGTTTTCGGGAGGGGATTAACCCCTCCCCTACAATTCCCACTCCTATTGTGGTGCGGCCGTTTCGGCCGCACATATTCGATAGCTGTGGAATTGTGCAGGCGAGTCGCCTGCACCACAAATACAGGAATAGTGTTGGGTCGGGTCCTATCCCAGCCCGGGCTTGTTTTTGCGGAACGGGATTCCCAGTTTCTTCATCTTGTAACGAAGCGTGTTGGGGTTGACTCCGAGCAGCTCGCCGGCGCCACCGGGGCCGTGGATTTTGCCGCCGGTTGTGTTCAGGACCCGCCGGATGTGGCCCGCGACAATGGTGTCGAGATCAAGCCGTTCCTCAGAGACGACTGGCTCGAGTTCCCCGAGCTTCGTCGGACGTGAGGCGCCGAGGTCGTCGAACCTGAGCGGCTCGCCGCGGTGGAGGATCATGGCCCGCTCGATAAGATTTTCCAGCTCGCGCACATTCCCCGGCCAGTCATACGCCAACAACTGGTCGATGGCCCCGGAAGCCAGCTGAGGTGTCCCGCCAATCTTGAGCTCGCCAGCCTTGCGCTCGATGAAGTGATGCACCAGTGCCGGAATGTCGCCTGTTCGATCGCGCAGCGGAGGAACAGCGATCGGAAACACGTTGAGCCGAAACCAGAGGTCTTCCCGAAAACGTCCCGCTCGCACCATGGATCCGAGATTCTGGTTGGTGGCGGCAATGATCCGAATGTCCACCGGGATCCGCGCGGTCCCGCCCACCCGCTCGATCTCACGGTGCTGGAGGACTCGCAGGAGCCGGACTTGAGCTTCGAGCGGCATCTCGCCTATTTCGTCGAGCAAGATCGTTCCACTATCAGCGCGCTCGAAGCGGCCACGCTTCCTGGCGAGAGCGCCCGTGAACGCTCCCTTCTCGTGGCCGAAGAGCTCGCTGTCGAGCAGCGACTCGGGGATAGCGCCGCAGTTGACCGGGATGAACGGCCCATCGCGCCGGGATGAGCCGAGGTGGATGGCGTTGGCAATCACATCTTTGCCGACGCCTGTCTCGCCGGTCAGCAATACCGGGCTCTCGGTCGGCGCGACCTGCCGTACCTGGTACATCACTTCGCGCAGACCGAAATCGGCGCCAACGATCTCGTCCCCCGAGATACGGAGCAGCTCGCGGTTCAGGTACCGGTTATCGTCGGCCAACCGGTCTCGAAGTCGCAGTACCTCGCGATGCACAAGGGTGTTGGCCAGGGCGATGGTGAACGGATCTTCGAGAAGGTTCAGAAGACGTGCGTGTTCGGCCGTGTAGCGATCCGCGCCCTCCGCGGTCAGGACCGCTCCGCCAAACCGGCCGCCCTCGGTGGCCAACCGCATCCTCAAGATCGACGAACCTTCAAGACCGTGGAAACGGAGCATCTCCAGAGCCACCGGGTTGCGCTCCTCCGAATCGATCACCACCACATCTTCCTCGGCAGCCGCGGCACGTTGCCGGATTCGATCGCGTGTCTGCTCCGCGAGCGGGGCCAGTAGATCGACCTTTTCGCCTTCATCGGAGGTGGCGGTCGCGAGTGTCCGCATCGCGCCGAGGTCCGGCTCGTAGACCTGGAGAAACATGCGGTCGATGGGAAGAAAGTCCCGCACAGCGCGCACACACGCGCTCATCGCCTCCTCGATCTGCAGGCTGCCGCAGATGCTCAAAGTCGCGTCGCGAAAGAACTCATTGTCATCGACCATGACGGTCTCCCCGCCGAGGCAAATCCTCTGTTGTGGCTATTCATAATTCTATGGCAAATTGTGAAATACAACAAAAGAAATTACAGATTACAACAATTACGATTCAATGAATCCTCGTAAATATCTGCATTTAAAACCTTTCGAATATTGGCACGGTTTTCGCTCTCAACACGGCCGAGAAGAGGAGTACAACCATGAAAACCTTGATCTACGGCGCGGGACCGATCGGCAGATGGCTGGCACTTCGCCTTCAACAGGCTGGCAAAGAGGTCACTCTTCTCGCCAGGAACGAGACGTATCGCATTCTTGAAAAGCGCGGAATCGAGATCTTTGATGGGCTCACAGGGAAGCGACTCGCCGCCCGCGTGAAACTTATCGATCGGCTCGATCCGGACAACCGCTACGACCTCGTGATCGTCGCTATGGCAAAGGCTGGCCGTCTTGCGGTCTGCCCCGTCATGGCCCAGAACAAGCACCTCGAGAACATCCTCTTCCTGGGCAACGACGTCACCGGATTTCAGCACTATCTGGACTCTCTACCGAAGGAACGGGTCCTCCTCGGGTTCCCCGGTCTCGGCGGTGGGTGGGATGGTCATCACCTCGTGATCATGGATCGGGAGAAGACCACCGCCCCCCTCGGAGAAATCTTCATTGGCGAGCTCGACGGCGGCATCCGGCCCCGAACCGTTCAGATCAAAAATCTTTTTGACGCGGCCGGCATCGGAGTCCGCATCGAAAAGGACATGGACGGCTGGCTCAAGTATCACTTTGCCTTCATCGCCCCCACCGCCGGCACCATTTTCAAGAAGGACTGCGACATGCGCGCCGTGGCGGCCGACAGCGAGGCGATCCATCAGTACTGCCGTGCCTGCCGCGAGGCCGGAAATGTCCTCCGAAAGATCGGCTATCGGAAGCGTCAGCCCCCGGTCTTCAACCTCTACTACTGGCTCCCCCGGTGGCTGGAGCCAGTGGTATTCGGCAAGCTATTCGCTTCGCGCAGCGCTGAGATCCGCTTCGGACTCCACGCCCGCACGGTCGGTCCGGAGCTGCACGAAATGGCCGAGGAGTTCGAGGTCCTCAAATGCCTCGCCGGGTTGGAAACCCCATACCTCGACATGCTGCTCGATTGCGTGCCCCGTGAGCCAAAGGCTCTCCAGATGGAGGAGGCCTCATGAAACGCATCCTCGTGGCAGGTGCCACCGGATATCTCGGTGGGTTCGTCTGCAAGGAGTTCAAGGATAGGGGTTTCTTCGTACGCGCACTTGTGCGTTCCTCCAAAAATCTCGACGGGCTCTGGGACTCGACTGACGAAATCGTTGAGGCGCGTATCACTCAGCCCGAGACCCTCGCACACGTGTGTGACGGAATCGATGCGGTCTTCTCGTCTGTCGGCATCACACGGCAGAAGGACGGGCTGACGTTTCGCGACGTCGATTACCAGGGCAACAAAAACCTGCTCGAGGCCGCCCTTCGGGCAGGTGTACGCAAGTTCGTCTATGTATCAGCCTTCAACGGTCCCAATCTGCGGAATTTGGATATCGTTGCTGCTCACGAAGATTTCGTCGACGAGCTCGAGGCTTCCGGCATCGACTATTCGGTCCTCCGTCCGACCGGCTACTTCTCGGATATGGGCGAGATCTTCGAGATGGCCCGCAAGGGAAGGGTCTGGCTCATCGGCTCGGGCGAAAACAGCGTCAACCCGATCCACGGTGCTGACCTGGCGGCCGTCTGCGCCGACGCGATGGAGAGCAACGCAACTGAAATCGACATCGGCGGTCCACAGACAATGACCTGGAGCGAGGTCGCGGCGCTCGCGTTCGAGATCCTCGACAAACCTGCGAGAGTTTCGCGCGTTCCCGGCTGGCTGATGTGGTCGATGGTCCGCCTCGTCCGCCTCTTCAACCGGCACCAGGGCGAGTTGTTGGCATTTTTCACAACAATGGCGACAAAGGATGTGGTGGCTCCCGCTACGGGCACTCACACGCTCGAGGCTCACTATCGCGCCCTCGGAGCTGCGAAATGAGCGGGCTCGAGATCGTCCACCTTCGGTCATCCGGAGAGCCGATCGAGTCCCTGAGCGAGCTCATCAAAGAGTCCATCTGGGCAGAGGGTAACGGCACCGAAGTCGTCACTCTCTATCGCCGACAAGGCCTCGAAACTGACGTTGCCGTTCATATCCGACATCGTAAAGAGCAGGGAAAAATCGAACCGAGCCCCCTCGCCTTCCATCTCGCCAACGCCCTCAGAGCATTCGGCCTTGTCGAACACACGATGTGGGAGGAGCTGCCATGAATGGAATCATGCCGGGTCCGTTGTGGCTGGCGATCGCCAGCGCGGCAAATGACACCACAATTGAGAACAGGAATCCGACTCACGAACTCAAAAATGATACCGTCACCGGGAACATGTCCGGCAGTCAGAAAAAAAACATCGGCGGTGAACGGAAAGCTCACGGAGATTTCGAGAAAGAGCTGCACCCGGTCGAACACACGATGGAGCGAAAGGAGTCATGACATGGGAAACCTGGTGGCGCTGGGTCAGGCGGCATCCGGACTCGGGGTATTGCTGCTCGGGCTCGCAGCACTGTGGTTTGTTTCGATCTACGGCGAAAAAAAGCGGTAACGACCGAACCCACGCGCTCGCAGAGATACCAATGACTCTTGGCGGGCAACGCCGTTCCGCACATTCTCACATCGCCCCAATTGCGGAGCAAGGATTGAGGAGGATGAAATGAGCGAACCTGGATGCGCAACATGTTCCTTCCGCGCCAAGTATGACGAGAAACCCAAGTCCTTCCTCGGGCGCATCTGGCGGTGGCACGCCAATTTCTGCCCCGGCTGGAAGGCCTACATGAAAACACTTCCCGATGATGATAAGAAGACGATTATCGAGAAGTACAACTTCCCTGCGACCAAATTCGCCTGAGGTCGATGAGTCACGTGATCCTCTGATCGTTGGCGTTTCGAGCAGGTCGCAAGGTTGTTATCGGGGAGAATGATGGGTAGCACAGGGTCAGATCGAAGGCGGCTGGCCACCGGGCTAGGCATCCTTCAGATGTTCATCGGTATCGGAGCGGTGCCGGCCGGCATCGCGATGATTTCCGATCCAAGCGGACGCGGCTTGGGAATGCCGTTGGAAATGCTCGCCAATTCGCCTTTCTCTGACTTTCTCATCCCCGGAGTGTTTCTGCTCGTGATCAACGGTATCGGGAGCTTGCTGGGAGGGATTGCATCCTTCAAGCGC
>Ga0316197_10002943_pt1 | contig 12114 bp, 3 predicted proteins | sample OudBiesiAoxic_MG_FD_204939 | JGI IMG/M metagenome (GOLD analysis project Ga0316197, IMG submission 204939) | Coastal sediment microbial communities from Oude Bieten Haven, Netherlands - site A oxic | ecosystem: Environmental > Aquatic > Marine > Coastal > Sediment | place: Netherlands...
CCTGCGAGGGCAGAACGGCGGGCGTCACATGCTCCCGATGAGATTGACGAAAGCGCCCTGGTGGTCGTAACTCAGGTCGGTCAGGTCGTCGGAGAAGTCAGTGAAGTTGTAGCCGACTCCGGCCTTCAGGTGCTTGCCGATGTAACGATAGACGGTCAGCAGAGCACCGCTGCGGCGCTGGCCGAGATCCGGCATGTCGAGCGTGCGCAGTTCGCCCAGGCTCTCCCAGTTCTTGAGGAAGCGCCAGTCCGCTCGCAGGACCAGGAGTTGCGCCGTGTTGTCGAAGAACTCCGGCTGCTCGCGATCGAGACTCACCTGGCCCAGACGGTAGGCGTACTTGCCGCCGAGTGACCACCTGGTCGTGAGGTCGTAGGTGAGATCGAACGCGGCAATGTGGCTCTTCTGAATGAACTCCGCCGCGCTGCCCTGAGCACCCAGCTGATCGGTGGTCGGGACGTTATAGAAGTACGTGTACTTGGCCAGGGCGCTCAGCCGGTCGTGCCGCACCGGGCGGTAGGCGTAGCCGAAGATGGCCTCGGTGTAACCACCGTCATAGAACTCGCCGAGCGAGCTATCGCTGAAGGAGTGGTTCAGATTGCCCAGCACGCGCCAGTCCGGGTTCAGCTGGTACTTGAAGTTGTTACGGAACAGCCACACGGTCCTTTCGGTGACCGTCGTGTCGAGTTGCTCCGCGTCGTCCCGACGAAATTCGACCCCGCTCTGGAACTGGACCGACTTCGCGCCGTATCCCACGCGACCTCCAACGGCCTTGCGATCCGTCTCCGCGCCGGTCTGCGAATTGAACAACGTGCCCACTTCCAGATTGCCGCCGAAATTCCAGCGTTCCTTTGCCACGAGGTTCAGTCCGCTGGCATGGGTCAGGCCGGTCATCGCTCCGCCGTACTGGTAGCGCTCTTCGAGGTAGACGCTGGAGGTGTCGGAGAGCCTTCTTTTCACACCCGAGACCACGTTGCCACGGCGGATGCGCAGGCCATTGTCCGTCCGCTCGTTCTCCAGCGAATAGTAAAGGTAGAGGCTGGTCCGCTCGGAATATAGGAAGTTGGTGCCGATCCTGGCGCCGGGGCCGAGGTCCCCGCCGGAAAGCTCGCCGTCGATCTTGAAGCGCTTCGTCAGACGATAGGAGCCGCCCGCGCCAACGCGCGCATTGTCTTGACGGCCTTCGCTCGTCGAGAGCGTACCCTGGGCGAAGCCATAGACGCGCCACGAGGTGCGCGAATCGTACGCTACCTGCACGACGGCGTCCGTGCGCTCTCCCGTTCTCTGGGTCGGCACGACGACCGGCGAGCTGTCCTCGCGTAGGTCGTTGCGTACACCGGCGCTGACGTTCCAGTGGTCGGTAACGTTGTAGCCGAGGTTCAATTCGATCGCCCGGGTTTCGAGACCCTGCTCTTCGGTTCTCTGATCGCCCTTGACCGCCAGGTCCATGCGACCCGTCACGGGCATGCGGAACGTACCACCGAAGAACTGGGTGTCCTTGACCGTCGTCTGGCCCGGCGCCGAGTAGCCGGCGTCGATGCTCTGCGTGTACAAGGTCAGGCGGCCTTGCTGGCCGTCGAAGAAGTCACCGAGCCCGAGGCTCAGGTCGGCACGGTAGGCTCCCGCATCCGAGTCGACGAAGGGCAGGGGATCCTGGCCTTCGAACTCGAATCCGCCGTCGGTGGATCGCAACCTGTCGGAGACGACACCTTCGCTCCGGCCTCCCTGCAACTTGATCCAGGACTCGGAGCTCATCCGCAGGGTCAGGTCGGCAGCACCGAGACTACTGTCGGTATCTCCCTGGTCGTTCGCGCCGGCGGTCAGGCCGAGCCGCACGTGGTCGCCGAACCAGTAATGGCCCTGGCCACCGACGGCGACCTCGTCAAGCTCGCCGAAGCCTGGCGTGTACTCGTAGCGCACCACCAGGTAGGCCTCGTCGCCACTCAGGCCGCTGACCCGCACCAGCAGGTTGTCGTCGGCGATCGACGACAGCGGCTCCGAGAGCAGGATCCGGCCCTGGAGGTAGTCGATGTCGTAGTCGATGCCGAACCGGAGGTTGACCACCCCCGTGACGATGCTCGACTCCTTGTCGCGAATCTCGATGCGCACGCGCTCGGAGGCGATGAGGAGGTCCTGATGGCGCAGGAAGTAGAGCGAACCACCCGTTCCCCGGAACTCCTCGTAGCTCGGTATCGTTCCGGGCTCGGCCGCGAATCCGTCGACGGCGGCTCGTCGCTCGCCGAAGCTGGTCGTGGCTTCGGTTTCGTAGTGTGCATTGGCTCCGTACAGGCCGCGATCGACCTGGGCCAGTTCGTTGTCCATGTAACCGACGACGAAGTTGCCCCACATCCCGTAGTTCTGACCACGACTCGCTTTGACGAAGAACTTGCCCTGGGTCGGCGCCATCTGTTCCACGACGCTGTCGTCGCCGAAGGTCGGGTAGAAATAGTCGGGGTCGATGCGCCGGAACAGCGAATCGGGCGACTTGTCGAGGAAGTTGCTGAACAGATCCTCGACCGGACCTTCGCGGGTATCCGCGCTCGCCGTCAGTCGCCACTTCTCACTGACCTTGCCGTTGACGAAGAACGCCAACCGGCCGTCGATCGACGAATCGATGGGTTGCGGAGCATTCTCGCCCTGCAGCATTTCCGCCGTCCCGTTCGCGCTGCCCTCGGACAGCGTGACATCCGCCATGCCCACGTAAAACAGGTCCTTGCGCTTGAACTCGAGGTCGCGAAGATAGAGCGAGCCGTTGCCTGCCTCGTCGAGCACCGCGACTTCGACCGTGTGCGCGCCGGCCGGAAGGATCTCTTCCGCGGCGAACTTGCCCTGCGGGTCGACCGATACCTGGCGGCCCGCTACCCACACGGTGTGGCCTGCGGGTATGCCGCTGCCCTGCACCTTCACCGCGCCGCCGTCCATCTTGATCTGGTGGTGGGTCAGGTCGCTCTCGCCGTAACCGCCCAGCAGGTCGGGTGACGGCATGGCCTCGGCCGGTACGCCTTCTCCGGAGGCCGACTCGCGGTACAGCCACAGCGGCAAGGCGGCGGTCTCGTCGAAATTGCCCTTCGAACCATAGGCTCGCAGCACGTACTTGAGTTCGCGTACCGGGCCCTCGAGCTTCTCGACCCCGGGCTGCCACTCGGCCAGGCCCGTGTCATCAACCGTGACGATCTCGAGCGGCTCGGCCCGCAAGGATTGATGCTGCTCGAAGATCCGGATCTCGGCGCGCTCGATGAAGTGCGAATAGTTGTCGTACATTTGGAAGCGCACGGCCGAGGCGACGGCTCCGCCGTCCATGTCGCGCACGGCCACGGCGACCGGGTCCGCCGATGCGCTGAGCCGCGGTCGCGACTCGAGATTGTCGAAGTGGAACTGGATGCTGGCGTCGTCGAGCGCGACGTCGGTGCAGCGCTGGACGTCGGAGTAGCTGCGGCCCGGGTCGTCGATCGGCTCTCCGTCGACGGTGATGCGCATCGTGTTCAGTTCGAGCGGGCTCTTCGGGTCGAGTTCCCGGGTGATGCGCGTGATGTCCACACCCTCGTAATCGTCGAGCGGTGCTGCTTCGTCATAGACGACTTGCACGCGCACGAACGACTCTTCGCCCTGGACGAAACCGGCATTGACGACGTCGTCGGACTGGACGTAGCCGCGTCCCTCGTGCTCGGATCGGGCAGTTGCCAGCATCGGATCCTGCATGACGAGGTCCATGGTGCGGCGCGCCCGTGCCGCCGAGAGGCCGATGTCGTCGCCGTACACCGATGCAGTGCGTCGGTCGAGTCGCTCGTTCTCCGTGTAGCCGATGAACCGCAGTCGCGCGTTGGTCCGATCGTCGATGTCCGTCAGCGCGCGATTCAGGTCCGTCGCGTAGCCGGGAGGAATGATCGGCTGGCCGTTTACCAGCTCGAGCGTCGCCAGGCTTCCCCAGGGAGGATCGTAGACCTTGGTCACCATCTCCTCGCCGATATCGCCGGGGCAGACTTGCGGCTCGTCCGGCAGTTCCTGGAGAGGATCGTCGTACCAGAATTCCACCTCGATGCGACGGTTCATCTGCCGTCCCTGTGCGGTCGCGTTGGAGGCCAGCGGGCGTGAGGCGCCGCGGCCATCGCTTTCGATCGCCGAGGTCGGCAATGCCAGAGTTTCCTGCATCGCGAGCGCAACGCGAAGCGCCCTGGCCTTCGACAACGACAGCTGGTTTCCGTAGATGCGCTCGTTGCGGCCGGTCAAAGGGGCGTCGTCGGTGTAGCCGATGAACCGGATCGTCACGCCCTGCTTGTCCCGCAGGTTGTGAAGCGCCTGCTGGACCTGAGTGACGAAGCCTTCGGAGATGGGCGTGGTCTCGTCCTCGTACCTCAGGGGCACGACCAGGTTCCTGACTCGCGCCCGCCGCGCATGGCCTTCGATGTATCGCAGCTTGCAGACGGTCTCCATCCGGCAGACCTTGACGCGCTTGATGTCGTCGGAGACGACGACTTCCTCTTCCTTGAGCGCGTCCCTGGCCTCGTCGTACCAGACTTCCACGGCGACACGGCGGTTCATTGCCCGGCCTTCTTCGGTCGCGTTCGAGGCGATCGGCTCCGTGTCGCCGACCCACTCGTAGGTGATGACCTCGGGCGGCAAGGCCAGCGCCGCCTTGAAGTATTCGGCAACCTCGCCGGCACGTTCCCGGGAAAGGCCCGAGTTGTCGCCGAAGACGCGTACCAGCGAGTCGGAGAGCGGCTGGGAATCCGCGTGCCCGACAAAGTGCAATCGGACGTTCCGACGTCCCCGCATGGTCTCGAGAACTGTCGCGAGCTTTTTGACGTAGTCCGGTGGGATCTGTGCCACGCCCGATTCGAATCGGATCGGTGGAACGACGTTCTTCAGCTTGACGGTCTCGACGTCCTCGCCGACGACCTGGCGGACCTCTAACCGATCGCCTCGCTCGCTGTCGAGCAGGTCCGGGTCCTGCGACCATCGCTGGAATGTTTGATCTCCGGACATGTGCCGCTCGACCGGCTCGCCGAGCTCGGTCGTCTCGGACGCAGCGGCACTCGCGGCGACGCTCATCAGCGTTACAACAATCAGCAACAGGTGAAGGTGCTTTTTCATGCCGTTCACCTGCTTTCCGACACGCGCACCTTGCGCTGCTTGGTCGGGGCGCCGTGGCGCCAGAAGATCTCGGGCTCGATGGTGAGCGCGTAGGAACGGCTCTCCGCCTCCCAGGCTTCGTCCAGTTGACGTTTGACCGCCTTCACGCGCCGTTCGACCAGCCCCGCATCCTCCGTGTCGGCGACGTAGGACAGGCGCAGCACGGAGGGTGCCTTGTTCAACTCCTCGAGCAACAGGTCGACGCGAGGCCGCCACTGGACGCGGATCTCGGTCTTGCCCGGCTCGAACACCGCATCGGAGAGATCGATGGCGACCACCCGGTGAACCGACGCACCGAAGTTCAGCCGCAAGGCCTTACCGCGCGTGGCGCGTTTGACCAGCACCTGGTCGGTCGACATTCGGAAGCCACTGGGCAGGGTCCTGTCGTCCAGCTTCAGCACGAAGTTGCTGCCGCGGTTCTCGTTGGGCACGATCGCGCAGGTGATGTGATAGCGGCCGTACTGATCCGTCGTCGCTTGCAGGCCGCGGACCGTCGATAGGCGCACGCCGGGCAGACCCTCTTCGCCCGGGTCCTGCTTCCCGTCGCGGTCGGTGTCGTTGAAGACCTTGCCGAAAACGTCGCTGCAATCGAAGGTGGGGTCGGGCACGACGCGTACGGTGGCATTGGCTTCACCCGACATCGCATCGCCGGTCAGGTCGTGCTCCACCTGGGCGCGGTTGACGAACTCACCCTCGGTGACGCCGGCACCGACGGCGAGCAGCAGCTTGACCGTGCGCACTTCGGTGCCCGCGATGGTAAGACCGCTCCAGCGGAGTTCTCGGCCCACGACCGTCGGCTCGGTCGGCACGCCATCGAGAAGGGCGGAGCCCGCCACATACCCGAATCCCGCCGGGAAGAGGTCGACGATGCTCACGTCGGTGAGCAACTCGCCGGCCGTGTTTCTCACGGTGATCACGTACGGAATCAGTTGCCCACGGGTCACGTTCAGCCGCGGCGTCGTCTTGGTGATCGCGACCGTACCGTTGAGTTGCGGATCGAGCGCGATGTGGTTGTTGAAGATCTGACTCGAGGCGGGCGACCGGTTGCCGTCCAGACGCAGGTGGACGTGGTGCGTGGTACCCGCGCCGAGCGGCGGGACCGATGGAGCCGGAGCGAACTCCGAAGGCTGCACCTCGCAGAACAGGGCCGTTGCCGGGATGACATCGTCGGGGCCGCTCGGGCAAGTCGGCACCGAGAACGCCGCGGTCGACGCGTCCGATGTCGGAGGGATGATCTGCGAGTAGCCGGCGACGTAGGTGCTGCCCGGGGGCGCCGTCACGTCGATGAGATAATCACCGTCACTCGGGCAGGCCGCCGGGTCACTGAAGTTGACGTCGAACTTGTAGTAGCCGTCCAGTAGCGTGACCTGTCCTTGCTGGGCCACGTCGTCGAAACAGCTCGGCGGCAAGGGCACGCCGCTGACGGCATTCATCAGGGTGAGAGTCGCCCCGACGACCGGGATGCGTGCGATCGAGTTGTAAACGACGCCGTTCGGGTCGATCGGCAGGTTCAGGCCCAGCAGGTTGGCGTCGGGCGGCACGATGATGTCGCTGATCCGCTGCATTCCGTCCGTGAACGGTGAGGCGGCGAGGCCCAGCATCGCGGAGTTCGCACCCGCGCCCGGGGCGCGGAACCGCAGTTCGTAGCTGATGCCGGTCACGTCGTTCGGATCGACGCCGACGATCCGGAAGTCGCCGGCAGCATCCGTCAATGCCGAATGCAGCAGTTGACCGTCGCGGTACAGGTCCACCGACCAACCGGCGAGCGTTCGCTCCCCGGAATCCTGGGTATCGTCGAAGTCGGCGTCGTGCCAGGCTGATCCGTTCAGCACGGAGACGCCGGGGACGCCGCCGACCGAGAGCGTGGCGCTGGCGCTCGCCGTCTGCGTGGGAAGGTTCCAGGCGACCACGCCGGTGTTCGTGACGAGCGTGCCTTCCGCGAGACCGGGGTCGAGAATGGCCCTGAACCTCAGCACCACGAAATCGCCCGGTGGGAGCGGTCCGTAGGTCGCGGCGTAGTCGGCCGTGATCGTCGACCCGGAGAACCCGACTCCGGCCGGCAGGCCGTTCATCGTTGCCGACGGGTTCACGTAGGCGAGCTGGCCGGGCTGCGGCACGTCGAGGTCGTCGGTGATGACGACGTTGAGGGCCGGCACGACGCCGATGTTCGTCACGCGGACGACGTATTCGAGTTCGACGCCGGGGAGCGCGGCACCGCCACCGACCACCGCGACCTGCTTGGTGATCGAAAGCTGCTGGCTATCGCCCACGACGACCACCGTCGGTTCCGGGCCCGTCGCCGGGTCGCCGTCGCCATCGGTCGGCAGGTCCGGCAGCTCGACGCTTTCGACCACGGCCTGATTGCTGATCAGGGTGCCCGAGGGAGTGCCGGCGTCGACGCGCAGGTCGAACTGGAGCACCGCCGTGGCCCCGGGCGAGACCGTGCCTGCACCCGAACCCGGTAGCGGCGGCGTAAGGTCGGAAGAGCTGATGTCGATGCCCGAAGCGAGTGGAGAGGCGCCGCCGTCCGGCTGGCCGACCGGGAACCCGTTGAGCAGCGTCGAATCGTCGACGTAGGTGGTATTCGCCGGGACGGCGTCGATCAAGAAGACACCCGTCGCGGGAATCGCGGCGGAATTCTGGACCGTGATCGTGTAACGCAGCACATCGCCCGGATCGACGATGCCGGGCGAGCCCAGATCGCCGAACAGCACGACGCTCTTCTCGGCGTAGAGCAGAGGCAAGTTGCCCACGATGTCCCGCGTCGGATCGTTGACGGCCGGGGTGTCCGGGTCATCGGACGGCTGGTCGACGATCCCGCTGTCGGTGGCGGATACGAAGCCCTGGTTGGAGATCACCGTGCCGTCGACGACAGCCGGGTCCACGACCACGTCGAAGGTGATCGTCGCGACGTTCGCCGGATTGTTGGACGCGTCGGCGGGCATCGAGCCCGGCGTCGGATCGGCAGGCGAATTGATCGGTATGCCGTTTGCGAGCGGGGGCAGCCCCCCTACATCCGCGACCGCCGCGCCGTTGAGGGTGGTGCTGCCCGCGACGTAGGCCGTGTTTGCCGGTATCGCGTCGCGCAGGACCACGTTCGTGGCATCTTCGTTGCCGATGTTCTTGACCGTGATGGTGTAACGCAGCGTCTCGCCGGCGAGCAGGATGGCCGGGTCGCCGGTCAGGTCGGTCGAGATCTTCTGCACCAGGAACTCGGGCGCCGCTACGATCGTCACTCGCGTGGGATCCTCGTCGCCCGGGACGTCGGGGTCCGCCGTGCCGTTGACCAACGGGTCATCGCTCAGGGCGAACTGCGTCCCATCGGAGAGGCGAAGCGTCGACTGGTTGGTGACGACGGTGCCATTGGTCAGACTCGGTGCCAGCGTGATGTCGAACTGGATCAGGACCTCGCCGTCGGCCGGAAGGCTCAGGTTGCGAATGTCGACGACACCGGTACCGTCCGCGCCGCCCGTGCTGCTGGTGCCGCTGACGTCGGCCGTCGGAGGGTAGGTTACGAGCGAGAGGGTGCCCGGCAGGAAATCCGGTTGCGGGTTGAGAGCATCCAGCTCGTCGAAGATCCTGAAATCGCTGAGCGCCTGGTCGGTCGTGCGGAAGCGCAGGCTGTATCGCAGTGTGTCACCCGGCGAAGCCGTGGTTGTGGGGTTGATGCCGCTCGTCAGATCCTCGACGGTCTTCTCGAAGAAGAACCCCGTGAGCGCCGTCGTCACGGTGTGGGCATCCTCGTGGTCCGGGTCATTGATCGTGCCGTTGGTCAACAAACGGTTGTAGGACTGGCGGTCCGGATTCCCGCCGTCGCCGTTGAACCAACGGATGGCGCCGGCGACGTTGGTGAGGGCGATCCCGTTCTGGGTGTCGCCGTCGAGCTGGGTCCGGTAACGGACGATCAGCCGCTCGCCGGGTCCGACCGTACCCGCGGCCGTCCGCATCGTCATGTCGAGCTGGCAGTCGGGCGCGCCGCTGTAACTCAGTGAGTAGTCGCTGCCCGCGACGAGCGGGCCCTTGCCCGGGATCGTGGCGCTGCCGTCGCTCGCGAAGACCCGGGCGCTCAAGATCTCGGGCGTCACGTCGCACATGCCGCCCGTCGGGCCGTCGGGGAACAGATCACGCAGGGAAACGTGCCAGGCCTCGCTGAGCCCGGCGTTCTGGACGTCGACGACGAACTCGCCCCACTCGCCCAGGTTCATCGTCGGCGGGCCCGACTTCGTGACGACGAGCTCCGGCGCGGCGATCGTCATCGGTTCCGTGATGCCCCACTCGCCCGGCAAGGGCTCGTAGAACACGCCCTCGATCAGGCGCCCGAAGTCCCACTTGGCCGTGTTGATGAACTGTGTCCCCGACGTGTTCACCGGCGAGTCGTTGAGAACGACCGTCAGATCGATGACGAACTGCCGCCCGGCCGCGACGATGGGGATGTTGTCGAAGGTGAGTGCACCCCCGAGGTTGGAGAACGTGTGCGGGACCGGGGTGCTGTCATCAAGCCAGTAGGCGACGTGGCTGACATAGCTGAGATCGGCACCGGTGGTGTTGAGGTCGTCCCAGATCGTGATGCCGTGAAGGTCGTTCAGCGACCCGCTGAAGTCGATGACGCCGCCGGTTGCCGGATCGAACAGGACCGGGATCGTCATCGTGTAGGTGAAGGGGACGCCGATCGTGGCCGTGGTCTGGCCGGCCGGGTTCTGCTTGTTGATCTTCTCGACCGGAATCAGGAGGTTCTGGCAACCTTCCTGGATCGAGCTGGACGAGCCGTTGGTGAACCAGATCTTGTGCCCGGCAACGGAATTGCAGGCCATCTGGCCCGTGTGATAGACGTTGTCGAAGACAATCAGCCAGCGCTCGTTGGTCTGGCCCGGTTGCGTGAAGAAGCTGAAGTTGGTGGTCAGCGGGTTGGAGGCCGGAAAGTTCCGGATCGTGCAGTTGCCGTCGATCTGAATCTGGGACGGAGGGACGGGGTCGACGAATCCGTCGATCAGGCCGCCGTAAGCCTGGCACGCCTGCGCCTCGGGGGACGCACCGATCATCAGGGCGACGAACGCCAGCAGCAGGAAAGTCGCCTTCCTACCGCCTGCCCTCGTTCCGATTGAACCGCTGTAGGTCATCTCTGCCCTCACTCCGCGCACCAAGCAATTTCGTCGCTGTGGGACCGGACCGAGGCAGTCCACGTTGTGGACTGGATTTCGGCGGTCCCGCTGTCCTGAGGCCCCTGGGGCCCGTTGGACCGGTGACTTTGCGTCGCCACCTTTCGATGGCTTTGCCTTTGTCAAAATCGCTTCGAAATTAACTGATCAGATTCGCGGGTCCTCCAAGTTAGCCGCCGAGCTCACGCCTTCGGCAGGAAGTCGATCGGGTAGACGATCGTCAGGGCCGCCACGTCCTTCGCGCCGAAATCGATCGTCAGGACGCGGTTTACGACCTGAGCGGCCAGATCGGGCGCATCCATGTCCATCGACTGCAGCTTGCACATCGAAACGCTACCGTCCGGTTCGATCGTCAGGCGCAGCACCATCTGGCCACGCAACGTGGGGTCCTTGCGAAGCTCCCGGTTGTAAAGCCGGTAGAACGAAGCCTTGTATCGGTCGAATACGATCTGGATTTCTTCGTCGGTACGGGAGGCCGCTTGCCCGTCGCGTGCCCGCGGTCGGTCGCCACCGCCGCCGCCACCGCCTCCGATCGAGGCGATCCCGCTGGTCGCGCGGCCTACCTGCACGCCCTGAATTCCGCCGCCTCCGCCACTGCCGCCGCCGCCGCCACCGACGCTGCGGCTCAGCGAGGCGATGTTGATGCCGCCACTCGAACCCGGCGCGTTCGTCGTCAACATCGAGCGCGACGTCATCGATGGATTGCTCGCATCATCGGCATCACCGTAACGCGCGTCGGTCCCGAGACGCGGGGCGACATCATCACGAGTCAGGCTCGCGAACTTGTCACGGAATGCCAGGATGCCGGCCTTTCCGATCTTCTCCTGTCGCCTCGCCGCGGCGATCGCCGGGTTCTCCGGCCCGGGCTCACCCGGCGCCTCGTTCGGAACCGGATCCGTCGCGGCCATGGTCGGCGTCTCCAGCGGCTGCTCGGGCGGCTGCGCTTGCTCGGTCGGATCCGCCTCTTGTTGTTCCGGCGCCGTCTCCGCGACCGGTGGCGGGACAGGTACGGGTTTCGCCTTTTCCTGTCGCACAAGCTGGGCGAGGCGCTTGGGCATGTCGTCCGGCACGAAGGGTTTGGGCAGCGGCAGGTCGATCATCGGCAGGAGGAAGCTGAGGAGCAGGCAGACCAGCAGCGATGCGGCCAGCGACCTGCGGAAGCGTCTGTCGTCCTCGCCGCCACGCGCCCAGGCAAGGAGCTGTAAGCGAGGGGGCACCGGGCTGACATCCCGCTCGACGACCCATTCGAGCTTCTTGCGTTCCTCCGCCTCCCGGACGTGGTAGATGTCCTCGCCGAGGATCTCGAGGTTTTCCTCTTCGAGGCCGATCTTCTCGAGAATCGCCTGTCGCCCTTCGTCCAGTTCGCCGAGCTGCGACTGGAACTCGTCGACTCGGCCGCGTACGCCGCGCAGCTGCTCCTCGATTCGCTCCGGCTCGACCCACTCGCCCCAGAAGAGCGAGGCGGCACCGAGCTCCTTGAGCTCCTCCAGGGAGCCGCAGGCCCGGTCCAGCAACTCGTGCTGTGTTCGCTGCGGGGCCAGGCTCTCGACCTCGTCGTCGACGACGCGCAGGTCCGCGGTCAGACCATCCAGTCTTTCGCGAACCTGCTCGACCTGGGCGCGCAGTTCCTGTTCTTCCTGAGACTTCATCTCGTGCACCTGGTCATCCCTGTCTTAGGTCGATTGTGGGGATTTCTGGACCACTGCCAGCGACACTCGCGTGTAGCCCTGCGCCGTGCAGGTGGCCATGACCTTCTTCAGCACGTTGAAGGGGACCGTCTTGTCCGCAAGAACGGTCACCTCCTGGCTCTCCGCGACTGCCTGTGTGCTCA
>Ga0316197_10002944_pt1 | contig 12114 bp, 11 predicted proteins | sample OudBiesiAoxic_MG_FD_204939 | JGI IMG/M metagenome (GOLD analysis project Ga0316197, IMG submission 204939) | Coastal sediment microbial communities from Oude Bieten Haven, Netherlands - site A oxic | ecosystem: Environmental > Aquatic > Marine > Coastal > Sediment | place: Netherlands...
CCTTGTCCTCGATACCACGCTGTTCGAGCATCAAGTCGATCACCGGATGCTGAGTGGTCGGCTCGAACTCGGTGGAGTTGGCATCGGTCAGGCCGACGACGTCACGAGCGAACTCGATCGCCATCGCCTGCAGCCCCAGACACAACCCGAGGCACGGCACCCCCTCTTCGCGCGCATACCGAGCAGCAGCGATCTTGCCTTCGACACCCCGGTAGCCGAACCCTCCCGGGATCACGATGCCATCGAGGTCAGCGAGCTGACCGGCCGCGAGCAAGCCCTCGACGCTCTCGGATTGGATCCACTCGATCTCGACGTCGGCGCCGTGATGGAAGCCAGCGTGCTTGAGGCTCTCGACCACCGAGAGGTACGCATCGGGCAGCTCGATGTACTTGCCGATCAAGCCGATTCGTACGGGCGTGGTCGCTGCCTCGACCTTGGACACGAACTGCTCCCAGTAGGAGAGATCGGGCTCGCCCTCCAGTCGCAACACGTCACACACGACGTCGTCGAGGCCTTCGTCGTGCAGGATCAGTGGCAGTTCGTAGATGTTCTTGGCGTCGGCGGCGTTGACGACGGCGCGCTCGTCGACGTCGCACATCATCGAGATCTTGCGCTTCAAGTCTTCCGAGAGCGGCTCCTCGCTGCGACACACGATGATGTCCGGCTGGATGCCACGGCTGCGCAGTTCGGTGACCGAGTGTTGGGTCGGCTTGGTCTTCTGCTCGCCGGACGGGCCGATGAACGGCACGAGGGTGACGTGGATGTAGCAGACGTTGTCACGCCCGACCATGTTGCGGAACTGTCGGATCGCCTCGAGGAACGGCAGGATTTCGATGTCGCCGACGGTGCCGCCGACTTCGGTGATCACCACGTCGACGTCGTTGCGGGCCACCCGCTCGACGCGCCGCTTGATCTCGTCGGTGATGTGCGGGATCACCTGCACGGTCTTGCCGAGGTAGTCACCACGCCGTTCGGCGGCCAGCACCGCCTGATAGATCGAACCGGTCGTCGCGTTGGAGTTCCGCGAGAGGCTCTCGTCGATGAACCGTTCGTAGTGTCCGAGGTCGAGGTCGGTCTCGCCACCGTCATCGGTGACGAACACCTCACCGTGCTCGAACGGGTTCATCGTTCCCGGGTCGATGTTGATGTACGGATCGAGCTTCTGCAGGGTCACCCGGTGACCACGGAGCTTGAGGAGTCGGCCGAGCGACGAAGCGGTCAGACCCTTGCCCAGCGAGCTCGCAACACCCCCGGTCACGAAAATGTGCTTGGCCACTGCCACTCCTCCGTCTCGATTTCAGGCGGTTCCCGGCTTCGAACCGGGACGACACCACGACGGGATCTCACCATACCCCCGGGCGGCCGCGGCGGTCGCGAATGATCGGACGAATCCCGCGAGCGGTGTCACCGTCGGTCGCCCAGCAACTCCGCAGCGTGTTCACGAGCCGGGTCGGAATCGGATCCCGACAGCATGCGGGCGATCTCCCCGACGCGGTCGTCGCCGGCCACCGGCTGCGCCGCAGCGTAGGTCTGACCGTCGCGGACCGTCTTGCTGACCGACACCTGCGACGATGCTGCGGCGGCGACCTGCGCGAGATGGGTGACGACCAGCACCTGATGCGTCCGAGCAAGGTCGGCGAGGGCGTCTCCGATCGCCTGAGCGGCCGTGCCGCCGACACCGGCGTCGACCTCATCGAACACGAGCGTGCCATCGCCGCCCGTTGTCGCCGCACCGGCCAGCACCAGTCGTAAGGCCAGCATCGCCCGGGCGAGCTCACCACCCGACGCAACGCGGTTGAGCGGCAGCAACGGTGCACCCGGGTTCGCCGCCAGGAGAAACCGCACGCGGTCGCCCGGATGGTCGTCGGGATGGTCGCCGACTTCGATGGCCACCGATGCATCCGGCATTGCGAGGCGACGAAGTTCCGACTCGACAGCCTCGGCCAATCGAGGGGCGACCGCACGTCTGGCGAGTCCGACGTCGAGAGCAGCGACGCGCTCACGATCGATCCACGCACGACGTTCGGCGTCGATCTCCGATGCTCGTTCGTCGAACCGCTCGAGTTCACGGAGCCGCTGCTCGGTCTCGGCATGGAAGACCATCACGGCGACGAGGTCGTCGCCGTACTTGCGTCGCAGTCCCACCAGCACCTGCCGGCGGTCACGCACCTCGGCGAGACGTTCGGGCGACTCGTCGATCAACTCGGCAGCGTCGCGGAGTTCGGCACCCACGTCATCGAGTTCGGCGAGCACCCCGCGCAGGCGACCGACGAGACCGTCGAACGGCGGGCGACCGTCCAGTGCGGCCACCGCTGCGGCGAGTCGATCACGCGCCCCGTCGTCGTGTGTGATCGCCGACATCGCCGATGCCGCAGCTTCGCGATGGGCGGTTGCGTCGGCGAGCAGCGATTCCTCGGCGTCGAGGCGGTCGTCTTCGTGCTCGTCGTCGATCGCGGCCTCGTCGAGCTCTGCCACCTGGAAGCGCAGGAGGTCGATCTCTCGGGCCCGAGCCCGTTCATCGCCACCGAGTGCCGCCAATTCGGCATCGAGCTCCGTGAGGCGCTCGCGCGCCAGGCGCAACGGTTCGAGGTCGACCTGGCCGTATGCATCGAGTGCAGCACGTTGCGTCGCTCCGGACAGCAGCGTCTGATGAGCGTGTTGCCCGTGCAGGTCGACCAGTTCGGCACTGGTCGCCGACAGCGACGCCACCGTGGCCAGACGCCCGTCGATGTATGCCCTCGACCGTCCCGAGGTCGGCACGATCCGGGTGATCACGGTTTCCGAGCCGTCGCTGCGTACCAGTCGCCCGTCGATACGCGCCTCGGCCGCACCGTGGCGCACGGCAGCGGGGTCAGCACGCCCGCCGACGAGCAGCTCGATCGCCTCGACGAGCATCGTCTTGCCGGCACCGGTCTCGCCGGTGAGCGCGGTGAGGCCGTCCCCGAGCACCAGTTCGAGATGCTCGATCACCCCGAGGTTCTCGATGTGCAGCTCACTCAGCATCGTTCAACGATCCGCCAGGCCGAATTTCGCCTTGAGGATCTGGTGATAGCGATAGGCCCCGAACCGCACGAAGTTGGCGGTGCGATCCGATGGTTCGCACCGCACGACATCGCCGTCCTCGAGGCCGGCGGTCGGCATGCCGTCGAGCGCCAACTCGGCGTGGCGGTGGCCGGACACCTCGATCTCGACGACCTCCGACGGATCGAGTACGAGCGAGCGGTCGAACAACATGTGTGGCGATACCGGGGTGAGCAGCATCGCCCGATGACGCGGCGACACGATCGGTCCTCTCGCCGAGAGCGAATACGCAGTGGATCCGGTCGGGGTGGCCACGATCAGACCATCGGCCGCGTAGTGCGTGAACGGTGCACCGTCGATCCGCGCGAGCAGGCGCACCGTGTGCCCGGACTGCGCCTTCTCGATGACGGCCTCGTTGAGTGCGCGCCCGGTGCGCTCACCGTTGATCGACACGTCGAGCATCATCCTCCGGTCGAGGTGCCATTCTCCATCGTCGGGTCCCGCCACGAATCGCTCGAGGGACGACTCGAGGAGTTCCGGCTCGACTTCGGTGAGATACCCCAGCGACCCGAGGTTGACCCCGAGCAACGGAACGGCAGCACCGGCGAGCAGTCGCACGCTGCGCAGCATCGTGCCGTCCCCGCCGAGGCTGAGCACGAGGTCGGCGTCGGCGATCGGTCGATCGCTGGCATGCATGCCGAGGTCGAGCGCCGCCGAGTCCTCCGGCGTCATCCACACCTCGGTGCCACTGCTCGAGCACCATGACGCCGCGTTGAGCGCCAGATCGCGCGCGGCGCCGCGTTCGTGGTGAGCGACCAGCGCGACCGCGGTCATGGGCCCATCCTCGGGGCCACCGCATGGACGAGGAACTCCCGGTTGCCGTCGGCGCCGGTGATCGGCGAATCGGTCCACTCCAGCACCTCACACCCCGCAGCCGAGAGCGCATCGGCCACCTCGGTGCGCACCCGTTCGTGGATCGACGGGTCCGAGATGATGCCTCGCCCCCGATCGACCTCGCGTCGACCGGCCTCGAACTGGGGTTTGACGAGGAGCACCATCGAGGCCCGAGGCTTGCACATCGACACCAGTGCCGGGATGACGAGCGCGAGCGAGATGAACGAGAGGTCGGCGACGACGATGTCGACGGGGCCGCCGATCGTGTCCGCGTCGGCATGACGTACGTTGCACCGCTCGAGGTTGGTGACCCGGGGATCTGCGCGGATGCGCTCGTGGAGCTGGCCGTGCCCGACGTCGAGTGCCACGACGTGGTCAGCGCCGCGCTGCAGCAGGCAATCGGTGAACCCGCCGGTCGAGGCACCGGCATCGAGCGCCCGCGCACCTGCGACGTCGATGGCGAACAGGGCCAGCGCATGCTCGAGCTTCTCGGCGCCGCGCCCGACGAACCGCGCCGGTGGACCGTCGACCACGACCGCATCACCCGGAGCGACCTGGCGGGCCGCCTTGTCGGCGACCGATCCGTTGACGAGGATCCGGTCTGCTGCGATCAGCGCTTGGGCCTCCGTGCGACTGGCGACGAGGTCACGGCGCACGAGTTCGGCATCGAGCCGACGACGACCGCCCATCGTGACGTTCAGCTGCTCGACGGTTGGATGGAGGCGTCGACCCCAGTGGATGGGTCGAACACGGCGGTCGTGGGCACGCGCAAAGGCTACTTCGGCGGGGGACGATCGGTCAGCGACGCCGCCACGGCCGCGAGGTCGTCGGCGTCGACGGTCGGATCCGCTTCGAGCCCTGCGAACGGAGATCGCGCCCCCTGCGGCGTGACCCCGCTGCGCACGAGCGCATACGCACATCCGAGCGCTCTGGCGAACAACCCATCGGTGTCGGGCCGGTCCCCGACCATCAGGGCGGATCCCGGATCGAAGGGGCCGTCGGACGATGCGAGCTCGTCGATGATCAGCTCCGCCATCGGTGAGTGCGGCTTGCCGGCGACGACAGGGTCCACTCCCGATGCGGTCGCCACCGCAGCGACGATCGAACCGCCCCCCGGCAACAGGCCGTGCGGCGTGGGATACGTCGCATCGGAGTTGGTCGCGATCAGGCGCGCACCGGCTCGCACGGCAGATGCAGCGATCGCCAGCCGTTCGTAGTCGAAGTTCCGGTCGAGGCCGACGATCAGCGCGTCGAACCCGCTCGGCTCCGCCGTCTCGGACGCGGCGACCGGAACCGCTCCCCTCGCTCGGACGGCCTCGTGGATCCCGCGTCCGCCGACGACGAGCACCCGCTCACCGGCTTCGACCAGATGGGCCCCAGCCTGTGCGGAACTGAACACGTCCCCGGTGGCGTGGACACCCACGCGCTCGAGCGCCTCGACGTTCTCGCCGACCGTCGACGCCGAGTTGTTCGTGACGAACACGACCCGACGCCCCGACGCGCGCAGCGCAGCGACCGCCTCGACCGAGCCCGCGATCGGCCGGCGCGACAACCACACCACACCATCGAGGTCGCAGAGCACCGTCGTGATCGCCTCGGGAGCGAACGCAGCCGGGTCGGTCGATGACGACATGTCGTCGATCGTTGCAGGACGTCGCCATCGAGGTGGCATCCTGTCGAGGTGCCACGATTCACACCGTTTCCTGCCCTGCGCTACAGCGACGACGACATCAGCGATGTGATCGCCCCGCCGTACGACGTCCTGTCGAACGCCGACCTCGACGAGCTCGGGGCAAAGAGCCGCTTCAACATCACCCACGTCGACGTCCCCCGCGAAACGGAGGGCACCGGGCGCTACGACCGAGCGGCGATGACGCTGCGGGAGTGGATCGAGGCCGGGGTGATGACCTACGACGACACCCCGACGTTCACGCTCTACCGGATGCGCTTCGTCGACGCCAGCGGCGCTGCTCGCGACATCGTCGGTGTCCTCGGCGGCCTCGAGGTCGTCGACGAGGGTGCCGGCGGCGTGCTCCCCCACGAACGTGTCACCCCCAAGGCCTCCACCGACCGTCTCGACCTGACCCGGGCGACCGTGGCCAACCTCTCGCCGATCTGGGGGCTGTCGCTGGCATCGGGTCTCACCGACCTGCTCATCGAGTCTGGCGAGTTCGTGGCCTCGGTCACCGTCGACGGCGTCGAACACCGTGTCGAGCGCGTCGCCGATCCTGACCGCGTCGCGGCGATCGCCGCAGCGGTCGAGTCTGACGACGTGTTGATCGCAGACGGCCACCATCGCTACGGCATCAGCCGCACCTACCGCGACGAGCGTCGCGAGGCGCACGATGCCTCGTCGCCTGCTGAGGAGACGCTGGCGTTCGTCAGCGAGCTGGTCGCCGATCAGCTCTCGGTCGAGGCGATCCATCGGCTGTACGGCGGCATCGATCGCGATGCGTTGGTGGCCGCACTCGACCTGAGCTTCGAACGGTCACACGGCGGCGTCGCAGATGCGTCGACCCTGAGCCGAATGGACGCCGATGGTGCACTGGCACTCATCGGTCCGGGTGGTTCGGTCGAGTGGCTCACGCCACGCCCGGGCGCTTTCGACGGTGTTCGCTCACTCGACGGCGCATGGCTCGAGCACGCCCTGAGCGACGTGCCACATCAGGTCGACTACCAACACGGGGTCGAGCACGTGGTCGCGGCGGTCGACGCCGGCGACGCGGTTGCCGGGGTGCTCATCCGTCCGGTCAGCGTGGCCGAGATCGAGCGCACCGCCCGCGAGGGGCTGCTCATGCCCCCGAAATCCACGTTCTTCACGCCGAAACTGCGGACGGGCCTCGTCGTTCGCAGTCTTGCGTGACCGATCCACGAACGTCGACAAGACTGGCTGCATGACCGCCACCGACATCTCCGCTCACCCGATCCATCTCGGCTTGGGTGCGACCGCCGTCGTCGAACCGTTGTTCACCGGTGAGATGGCCTGGTACGCCGGCTACACCGATCGCCACGCCGACGATGACGCCGAAGGGCGCCTCGTGACGATGCACACGTTCACCGGGTCGTGGGACGTCTGGGAGATGCACCCCTCCGGGAGCGAGGTGGTGCTCTGCACCGACGGCGCGCTGACCCTGCACCAGGAGCACCACGACGGTTCCGCGGCGACGGTCACCCTCGCCGCCGGCGAATACGCCATCAATCCGCCCGGCACGTGGCACACCGCCGACGTCGACGGTTCCGCCACTGCGGTCTTCATCACCGCCGGGCTCGGAACCGAGCACCGACCGCGCTGATCGTTCAGGTCGGGCGGAGATCGGCAACCAGCGCCGAGAGGACGCCGTTGACGAACCGGCCGCTGTCGTCGGTGGAGAACCGCTTCGCCAGCTCCACCGCTTCGTCGAGCACCACGGCGACGGGGACGTCGGGTCGATGGGCCAGCTCGAACGCACCGATGCGCAGCACGGTGAGATCGATCACCGGCATGCGCTCCAGGGTCCATCCCTTGGCACGCGCGGCGATGACCTCATCGAGTTCGCCACCGTGGTCTCCGACCCCGGCGACGATCAACGTGGTGAGTTCGTCGGGGTCGAGCACCTGGAGTGCGAGTGCGTCGGCCGGTGCGATCGCCTTCGAGTGCGCCTCGTACAGCAGGTAGAGGGCGCGTTCACGCGCGTCGGAGCGTTCGTCGGGGCGGTCCATGATGGTGTCGACCGTGCCGATCAGACGCGGGTGATGTAGTCGCCGGAACGGGTGTCGACCTTGACCTTGTCGCCGACCTCGACGAACAGCGGCACCTGGATCACCTTGCCGGTCTCCAACGTCGCCGGCTTGCGGGCTCCCGACACACGGTCGCCCTGCACACCGGGTTCGGTCTCGGCGATCGTCAGCTCGACCGCGGCCGCGATCTCCACGCCGATGATGTCACCCTGGTAGAGCGCGATCTGGGCGATCATCTGCTCGGTCAGATAATCCGACGCATCGCCCAGAGCGACCTCCGGCACGTTCATCTGGTCGTACGTGGTCGTGTTCATGAACACGTAGTCGTCGCCGTCCTTGTACAGGAATTGCATGTCCTGCCGGTCGACGATGGCCTGCTCGACCTTGATCCCGGCGTTGAACGTCTTGTCGATCACCGAACCGTTCTTGACGTTTCGGATCTTGGTGCGCACGAATGCGCCGCCCTTACCGGGCTTGACGTGCTGGAACTCGACCACCTGGAACAGACCGTTGTCGAGTTCGAGTGTGATTCCGTTCTTGAGGTCGTTGACGGAGATCTGCGGCATGGTCGGTCCTTCGGTCGGATGTCAGGTGTTGAACGGGCGGGGTGGCGTGTGGGTCAGCGGCCGGGCGCCCTCGAGGGCCACGACGAGGAGGTCCTCCACGCGGAAACCGCCGAATCCGACACGATAGAGGCCCGGTTCGACCGTCACCACGCATCCCTGCGGGATCTCCTCCTGTGATGCCTGCGAATGGAACGGAGGCTCGTGGATGTCGAGGCCCACACCGTGGCCGGTTCCGTGGAGATACCAGTCGCCGTAACCCGCCCGGCCGAACAGGTCTCGGCATGCACTGTCGACGGCGCGAGCCAACACTCCCGGCTCCAACGCCTCGATCCCCGCCGCGTGCGCAGCCTCGACGAGGTCGTAGACCTCCCGCTGCTGCTGGGTGGGCTCGCCGATCACATACGAACGCGTCATGTCGGAGTGATAGCCGTCGACCAGCGCTCCGACGTCGATGATCACCGTGTCGCCCTCGACGATCGTTCGTCGAGTTGCGTCGTGGTGCGGACGGGCCGCATGGTCCGGCCCCGATGCGACGATCGTCTCGTAGCTGCGATCGTCGGCGCCGTGGCGGCGCATCCGATACTCGAGTTCGTCGCGCACATCGGCCTCGGTGACCGGATCGTCGACCGTGCCGAACAGCAGCGGCTCGACCTCGGCGAGTGCGACGTCGGCACAGCCGGCGGCCGCGGCGATGCGCTCGATCTCGGCGGCCTCCTTGATCGTCCGTTGCAGCTTCACCAGCGACCCCATCGGCTCGAGCGTCACATCCGCCGCGAGACGCTGCCACTCGGCATGGCTGCTCGAGGCCGGATCGAGGGCAACCCGTGCCGCTGGCGCGAGCGACTGCACCAGCCGATCGTGCAGCGCTCCCCGAGTGGTCTCCGCATGCACGGTGGCACCGGCTCCCGCGGTCTCGACGGCGGCTCGTTCGCCATATCGGCCGTCGGTGCCGACGACCAGTTCGTCGGCCCGCAGCACGGCCCAGCCGTTCGACCCGGTGAACCCGGTGAGCCAGCGCACGTCGACGAGATCGGTGAACAGCAACGCATCACACCCGTTGCCGATCCCACCGCGCAGACGTGTCTGCAGCACGTCGACCCGTCGGCCATGATCGATCGGGGTGAACGTGTTCGTCACGTCACGAACCGTTCGAGCGCGGACCGCACCACCGCCGCGTCGACGCCGCTCACGACGTCGACACCCCCGGGGCCGTCGAGCACGAACGTCAATCCGTCCAGAGCCTTCTTGTCACGACCGATCAGATCGAGCAGCTCGCCGGGATCGAGGCCCGAAGGTGGCGAGACGGCCAGGTCGTAGGCGCCGGCCACCACCGAACGGTGCTCGGCCACGCGCCGATCGTCGATACGTCCGAGGTCGCGTGCCAGTTCGGCGGCGAAGATCAGTCCGATGGCCACGGCCTCGCCGTGGGCGACGGCATGACCCGTTGCGATCTCGATGGCATGTGCCAACGTGTGGCCGTAGTTCAACAGTGCGCGTCGACCGCCCTCGCGCTCGTCCGACGCGACGACGTCGGCCTTGATCTCGATACAGCGTGCGATGCGATCGGGCAGTTCGAGCGCGAGCAGATCGTCGCCGGTGAGGAAGTGATACTTGGCCATCTCCCCGAGGCCGCACTGCGTCTCGCGCGGTGGAAGCGTGGCGAGTGCGTCGAGGTCGCACAACACGCCCTGGGGCTGCCAGAACGCTCCGACGAGATTCTTGCCCTCCGGCAGGTTCACGCCGGTCTTGCCGCCGATCGATGCGTCGACCATTCCGAGCAACGTGGTCGACACGTGCACGACAGGGGTCCCACGGTGCCAACTGGCGGCGGCGAACCCGGCGACGTCGGTGACCATGCCCCCGCCGACCGCCACGACCACATCGTGCCTGGTGAGGCCCTGGCGGGCGAATCCGCGGACCAACTGCTCGACGGTCGCGAGCGACTTGGCATCCTCGCCATCGCCGATCTCGAACACGTCGACCTGGTGGCCGGGCAGGATGGCGGCGATGTCCCAACCGAGCACACCATCCTCACCGAGCAGGTCGTGTTGGGTGACGACGGCGACACGCCGAGCGTTCGCAGGCAGCAGCGCCGAGAGCTGCCCCACCACGCCATGCCCGACGAGCACCTCGTAGGAGCGGTCGATGCCGTCGCCGGGCAGGGGAACGGTCACGCACAGCATCTCAGCACCGCCTTCGTCACGTCGTGCACCGACCGATGATCGACGGACACGATCCCGTCGGCGACCTCCTGGTACAGCGCTTCACGCTCGCTGTGCAGACGACGCAGCGTTCCTTCCGGATCGTCGTCGAGCAGCGGACGGTGCATCCCGTTGCGGACCCGATCGAGCAGCAGCTCGACCCCGGCCACCAACCAGACGACATATGCGTCGGAGTCGACCAGCGCTCGACGGTTCGCCTCCGCGAGCACGATGCCACCAGCGGCGGCGATCACCGCAGGCTCGTCGGCGTCCAACGCCTCGATGAGCGTCTCGGTCTCGAGCGCTCGGAACACGGGCTCGCCGTCGGCCTGCCAGATCTCACGAACGCTCCGCCCGGCTCGTTGTTCGATCATCTCGTCGGAGTCGTACAGGGGCCGGCCGAGTTCTGCGGCCAGCGCCCGACCCACCGACGACTTGCCGGCGCCCATCATCCCCACGAGCACGACGTGACGCCCCTCGGTGCAGTCGCCTGCCGCAGCGCGCCCGGTCACGACAACGACGAGCGGAACGACTCGGCGTTGCGGACGAACTCGTCGACCGAGTCGCCGCCGAACTTGCGCTGCGCCTCGCCGGCGAGCACGAGCGCGACCATGGTCTCGGCCACCACCCCCATCGCCGGAACCGCCGTGACGTCGGTGCGCTCCTTGAACGAGACCCCGGTTTCCTTGGTCGCCGTGTCGACGGTCTCGAGCGTGGGCCGATTGAGGGTGGCCAGGGGTTTCATCGCCGCGCGCACCACGAGGAGCTCACCGGTCGAGATACCTCCCTCGGTGCCGCCGGCGAGCGTGCTTCCGCGCCGGTACTCGCCTGCCTCGGCATCCCACGAGATGGGATCGTGCGCCAAGCTGCCCCTGCGTCCCGCGACCTCGAAGCCATCGCCGATCTCGACGCCCTTGACAGCCTGGATGCTCATCACCGCCTGTGCGAGCATCCCGTCGAGCTTGCGGTCCCAGTGGACGTGGCTGCCGAGCCCGACCGGCACACCGAAGCCGAGGACCTCGACGACCCCGCCCAGGGAGTCGCCGTCCTTCGCTGCGGCCTTGATCTCGGCCACCATCGCCTCGCTCGTCTCGAGGTCGAAGCAGCGCACCTGGTTGTCGTCGACCCGCTCGAGCTGTGCGGGCACCGGGCGGACTGCGCCGTCGGGAACTCGTGCGGCTCCCATTTGAATCACGTGCGACAGGATCTCGACCCCGAGCGGCCGCAGCAGGGCCTTGGCGACGGCACCGGCTGCAACGCGAGCAGCGGTTTCTCGAGCGCTCGCCCGTTCGAGCACGTCACGCGCATCGGTGAAGCCATACTTCTGCATCCCGGCGAGATCGGCATGGCCGGGTCGCACCTGGGTGAGCGGCTGCTTGGTGGCCCCGGGGGCCGGGTCCATCTCCTCGTGCCACTTGTCGCTGCGGAACCACTCGGTGTTCTTGATCTCGATGGCGAGTGGTGAGCCGAGCGTCCGGCCGTGACGGACGCCGCTGATCAGGGTGAGCTCGTCGACCTCGAAGCGCTGCCGTGGACCGCGGCCGTACCCGAGCCGACGACGCGCCATCTCGGACTGGATCTGCTCGACGGTGAGCACCAGTCCGGCCGGCAGTCCTTCGATCACCACGACGAGCCCCTGCCCGTGTGATTCGCCTGCCGTCAGGTACCGCAACATCGGGCCGAGGCTACCGGCGACCCGTGTGAGGTGAGAGCAT
>Ga0316197_10002945_pt1 | contig 12110 bp, 9 predicted proteins | sample OudBiesiAoxic_MG_FD_204939 | JGI IMG/M metagenome (GOLD analysis project Ga0316197, IMG submission 204939) | Coastal sediment microbial communities from Oude Bieten Haven, Netherlands - site A oxic | ecosystem: Environmental > Aquatic > Marine > Coastal > Sediment | place: Netherlands...
GCCGGCGACCAACGTCGCCGGTCCGTTGTCGCTGATGTCGTCCCAGTTGACGATGCCGAGCACGCCCGCGGCACCGGCGATCGTGGCGGAGACGAAGGCATAGAGGCCCTTGGGCCACTTCGGCGTCAGCGCACCGACGACGAGCAGGAACAGTGCGCCACCCACCAGGGTGAGCAGCGGCGAGAGCGCGAACCACCACACCTCGGGGTCGACGTTGGAGTTGACCTCGGCTTGAGCCAGCACGTTCATCAGCCCTCACCCTCCTCGTCGCCACCGTGCTCCGGCACGAACTCGCCGCGCTGGGACGTGTAGTCGGGCTCGAACTCGACGTCGTCGGAGACCTCGGCGACGTGTGCGACGAGCCGGTCGACGCTCGGCTCGATCCGATCGAGCAATGGCTTGGGATAGACACCGCAGAACACGATCGCCGCGAGGAACGGGAGCAGCACCAGACCTTCCTTGAACTTCAGCTCGGGGAACGTCTGGTTGTCCTCGTCGGGCTCGCCGTGGAACACACGCTGGTAGGCCCACAGCAGATAGAGCGCAGCCAGGATCACCCCGGCAGTGGCGACGACGGTCCACCAGCGTGCGGTCTGGAACGAGCCGAGCAGGATCAGGTACTCGCCGATGAAGCCGTTGAGCCCCGGCACCCCGATCGAGCTGAGCATCACGACCATGAACCCGGCGGCGAAGATCGGGGCGACCTTCTGGAGGCCGTTGAGCTCGGCGATCTGCCGGGTCTTGCGGCGCTCGTAGATCATGCCGACGAAGAGGAACAGGGCACCGGTCGACACCCCGTGGTTGACCATCTGGATGACCGAGCCGGTGATCGCCTGGGTGGTGAACGCGAACGTGCCGAGCACGATGAAGCCGAGGTGGGCGATCGACGAGTACGCGACCAAGCGCTTGAGGTCCTTCTGCATCGTCGCCACGACTGCGCCGTAGATGATGCCGATCACCGCCAGGGTCAGCCACAGCGAGCGACTCCAGACCGCCGCTTCGGGGAAGAGGTAGAGCCCGAAGCGCAGGAAGCCGTATGTCCCGAGCTTGAGCATCACTCCGGCCAGGACGACCGAGCCGGCGGTCGGCGCCTGGGTGTGGGCGTCGGGCAGCCACGTGTGCAGCGGGAAGATCGGCACCTTGACCGCGAACGCGACGGCGAAGCCGAAGAACAACCATCGACCGGTGGTCGCCGCGAAGTTGCCGCCCTCGGCGATCTCGACGAGATCGAAGGTCACCCCACCGAGGTCGTCGCTGGCGATCATCGCGGTGGCGATGAGGGCAACCAGCATGAACGCCGAGCCGAGGAACGTGTAGAGGTAGAACTTCGTCGCTGCGTACTCCCGGTTCTCGTAGCCCCAGCCGCCGATCAGGAAGTACATCGGGACGAGCACGATCTCGAAGAACAGGAAGAACAGGAACAGATCGAGGCTGAGGAACGAGCCGATCACCCCGGCTTCGAGCATCAGCAGCCAGGCGAGGTACGGCTTCTCGTCGTGATGCGGATCGATCCCGACGATCGCAAGCGGGAACAGCAGACCGGTGAGGACCACGAGGAACAGCGAGATCCCGTCGACACCGAGGTGCCAGCCGATCCCCCACTGCTCGATCCAGGTGTGCTGCGAGACCAGCTGGAAACCGGATTCGGCGGTGTCGAACTCGGCGAGCAGCCACACCGACATCGCCGCCGTGACCACCGACGCGAGGACTGCGATGAGCTTGGCGTACTCGGGGCGCGACTTCTGCGTGAAGAGGATCGCCACCGCGCCGATCATCGGCACGAAGATGAGCGCCGACAGGATGGGGAAGGCGCCCGCGGCGCCACCGGCGGCGATCACAGCAGTCCTCGAATCACGACGAACCAACCGAGGAGCAACACGACACCGATGCCGATCACCCCGGCGTACTGACGCACGTAGCCGGTCTGGCCCTTGCGCACACCCTGCGCCGTCTCCCGGACCGCGGTGGCGACACCGTTGACCGCACCGTCGACGACCGTGCTGTCGAAGTCGGCCGTCGCCTGGAACGCCTCACGTCCGGGCTTGCCCATGAACCACGAGATCGCAGCGTCGTAGCCCCAGCCCCGCTCCAGCAACTCCGGCTCGATCGGCTTGGCCAGCTTCTTCTGGTAGACCGCCCAACCCGCAGCGATCCCGAGGAGCGCAGCGCCGATGGCGACGAAGATCAGCAGGACCTTCATGTCGTAGGCGGTCGTGTCTTCGATGTGGGCCTCACCGATCCCCTCCACCGGCGACCCCTCGAACTCGACGAGCGGATGGAGCCAATCGAGCAGCTTGTGCTGCCAGTTCTTGGGGATGATCCCCAGCGACGGGAGTTGGATGATCCCACCGACGATCGACAACCCGGCGAGCACCACCAAGGGGATCACCATGAACGGTGGCGACTCGTGCGGCTTGAATTCGCCGTGGGCACCGTGGGTTGCGACCGGCTCGTCGTCGTCCGCGACCTCGAGGTCGGCGGCCTCCTCCTCGTTCGCGTAGCTGCCCCACTTCTGCTCGCCGAAGAACGTCATGACGACTTGGCGGGTCATGTAGAACGCGGTGAGGATCGCCGTGACGATGCCGATGGCGTACAGCGCCCAATTCTCGGCACCGGCGAACAGCAGGATCTCGTCTTTAGACCAGAACCCGGCGAACGGCGGCACGCCGGCGATCGCCAACCACCCGACGATGAACGTCGACGCGGTGATCGGCATCAACTTGAACAGCTTGCCCATCTTGCGCATGTCCTGCTCGTCGTGCATCCCGTGGATGACCGAACCGGAGCCGAGGAACAGCAGCGCCTTGAAGAACGCGTGGGTGACCATGTGGAAGATGGCGGCGACGTAGGCGCCGGTGCCGACCGCCAGGAACATGTAGCCGAGCTGGCTCACGGTCGAGTAGGCGAGCACCTTCTTGATGTCGTTCTGCGCGAGTGCGATCGTCGCCGCAAACAACGCGGTGATCGCACCGACCCATGCCACCGTGGTCGGGACCCAGTCGGCGGCCGCACCGAGCACCGGGTTGATCCGGACCATGAGGAACACGCCTGCGGTGACCATCGTGGCGGCGTGGATGAGTGCCGACACCGGAGTCGGGCCCGCCATCGCGTCGGGCAGCCACACGTACAGCGGCAGCTGCGCCGACTTGCCGACCGCCCCGAGGAACAGCAGTGCGGCGATGCCGGTGGCCGTTGCGGTCGTGAGGGTGCCGGCGAGCGCCGAGTCGTTGATGACGGCGTAGTCGATCGAACCGACGGCACCGAAGGCCAGGAACATCGCGAGCATCACCCCGAAGTCGCCGACGCGGTTGGTGACGAACGCCTTCTTGCCCGCCGTGGCGTTGGCATCCTTGGTGTGCCAGAACGAGATCAGGAGGTACGAACACGTCCCGACGCCCTCCCACCCGAGGAATGTGACGAGCAGGTTCGAGCCGAGCACGAGCAACGTCATCGAGAGCACGAACAGGTTCAGGTACAAGAAGAACTTGGAGAACTTCGGGTCACCGTGCATGTACCCGATCGAGTAGAGGTGGATCAGTGCGCCGATCCCGGTCACGAACAGGCACATCGTGATCGACAGCGGGTCGACCAGGAACGCCATGTCGATCTGGAGATCGCCGACGGGCACCCAGGAGAACAGCGTCTCGGTATGGGAGCGTTCGGCCTCGTCCATGCCGAGCAGGTCGAGGTAGATCAGCACGGCGACCACGAACGATGCGGCGACCATCGCCGTGGCGAACAGCCCGGCGAGCGGTTCGCCGAGCTTGCGCCCACCGAGGAGGATCGCCACGAACCCGAGGAGTGGGAACGCGGGAATGAGCCACACGAGTTCGACCATTATTCAGACCCTCCCATGCAGGACCGTGCGGAGGTGCGACACGTGACGGCTGATGCTCCGGAGTTCGATGTGACGATCACGCCTCAGCCCTTCAACTCGGCGAGGTCGTCGGCGGTCGCGCCGGGGCGACGGCGCAGGATCGACACGAGGATGCCGAGCCCCACCACCACTTCGGCGGCGGCGACGACCAGCACGAAGAACACGGCGGTCTGGCCGTTGATGTCGCCGAGCGACGTCGCGAATGCAACGAAGGTCAGGTTGGCAGCATTGAGCATCAACTCGATGCACATGAACATCACCAGCGGGTTGCGCCGCACCAACAGCCCGAACGCGCCGATCCCGAACAGCAGCGACGCGACGATCAGGTACCAGGTGGGCTCGATCGCGGCGATCACGCAGCGGCTCCCTGCTTGGGCCACTTGCGGGTGAGCAGCACGGTCCCCGCAACGGCGACGATCAGCAGGACGGACGTGAGCTGGAACGCCAACACGTGATCGTTGTACAGGTTGCGAGCGAGCTGCTGGATGTTTCCGTCGCTCGAGACGACCTGGCCGTCACGACCGATGTCGCCTGCGACGTCGATGCCCAAGCCCGGGTTGAGGGTGCCGATCGCGTCGCCGGCCTTGACGACCGCAGCCGTGATCAGGCCGACCAGGCCCACCGTCATGACCGCAGCGAGCGGGCGTTGGATCGGAATCGGCTCGATCGTGAGGTCGACGGCCTTGTCGACGCCGAGCAACATGATCACGAACAGGAACAGCACGACGATCGCGCCCGCGTACACGATCACCTGCACTGCGGCGAGGAAGTGCGCCTCCTGGGCGACGAAGTGGACGGCGACGCCGAACAGCGTCAACACGAGGCCGAGTGCCGCATGCACCGGGTTCCTGAAGAGCACGACGCCGACCGCGCCGCCGAGCATCATCAGGGACGCGGCGAAGAAGACGATGTATTCGAGAGCGGTCGTGTTCATCGCTCGACGATTCTGACAGAAACGTCCCGCTCGGTTTGAGACGGCTCGGGCGCCCGGGTGCCGTGGCCGAGTTCGTTGCTCCAGCCCACCTCCCCCTCGAAGGTTGCGTCGCCCGACGGCGACGTGGCGCGCATCCATCCCGACGTGTGCTCGTCGTCGCCGTCGCGCCAGTCCTCCCAGGGCAACTGCTTCGGCTTGCCCTCGTCGTCCACGACGAGTTCGGCCTTGGTGTAGATCGCGTCCTTACGGTTGGTGAACGAGAACTCGAAGAGCTTCGATTCGGTGATCGCCTCGGTGGGGCACGCCTCCACACACAGGTCGCAGTGGATGCAGCGGAGATAGTTGATCTCGTAGATGTACCCGAAGCGTTCGCCGGGCGAGGTCGGGTTGACCGGGTCGTTGTCGGCGCCACGCACGTGGATGCAGTCGGCGGGGCACACGCCGGCGCACAGCTCGCAGCCGATGCACTTCTCCATGCCGTCCTCGTAGCGGTTCAGGACGTGACGTCCGTGCAGCCGCTCGGGCTTGGGGATCTTCTCGTCGCCCTTGACGTCGTTCGACGTGTCGCCCTGCTTCTTCGCCTTGCGACCGCCGGAGTACTCGGTGGTGACCCGCTTGCCGCCGAACAGGCGGTGCTGTCGCATCGTGACGGCGAATCCTTCGAAGTAGCCCATCAGACGGGACTCCCTTCCTGCAACGGTTCGGACCGCTGCTCGCGATTCCTCTGGCTCACCCGCAGCGCAGCCATGAACAGCCCGATCGCGGCGACACCGATGACGAGACAGATCGCCGTCACCCGGATCGAGTCGGCCGCCTCGCCGTCGGGCGAGAACTGTCGCAAGGCGGCGAGCAGCAGGAACCAGCCGAGCGAGACGGGGATCAGGACCTTCCAGCCGAGGTCCATCAGCTGGTCGTACCGCAGCCGCGGCAATGTCGCGCGGAGCCAGATGTACATGTAGAGGAAGACGAGCAGCTTGAGCACGAACCACACGGTGCCTTCGACCGCACCGGGAATGATCGGGATGTCGATCCCGGCGATCGGCTGCGGCCCGCCGAGGAACAGCGTGACGATCACACCGGACATGGTGATCACGTTCATGAACTCGGCGAGGAAGAACAATGCGAAGGAGATTCCGCCGTATTCGGTGTTGAACCCCGACACGAGCTCCTGTTCGGCCTCGACCAGGTCGAACGGCGGCCGGTTGAGTTCGGCGGTGACGGCGATGAGGAAGATCACGAACGGGACGATGCCGGTGGCGACGATGTTCCAGTCGGCGAAGGTGCCCTGGGTCTGCACGATGCCCGCGGTGCTGAGCGTGCCGCTCGAGAGCAGCACGGCGGCGAGGCTGAGGCCGAGCGCCGCCTCGTAGGAGATCATCTGTGCCGACCCGCGCACCGCGCCGAGGAGCGGGTACTTCGAACCCGACGCCCAGCCGGCGAGCATCACGCCGTACACCGCGATCGACGACATCGCCAGCACGAGCAAGATGCCGATCGGCGGATCGGCGAGCTGCACCCTGGTGACCTGACCGAAGATGGTGATCGTGCCGTCGTTACCATCGGTGAAGTCGCCACCGAGCGGGATCACCGACCAGATCAGGAATGCCGGCACGAACATCAGGTACGGCGCCAGCTTGTAGATGAACGGATCGGACTTGCTCGGGCGGAACGTCTCTTTGAAGAACGCCTTGATGCCGTCGGCGAGCGACTGCAGCAGGCCGAAGGGACCCGCCTTGTTCGGCCCGACGCGGTTGTGCATGCCCGAGACGACCTTGCGTTCGCCCCAGATCATCAGCATCGTCGCAACCAGGCTCACCCCGAAGATGATCAGCACCTTCACGACCATGATCATGAGCGACGTCCACAGCAGGCCGTCGGTGCCGAGCGGGTCGATCGAGAGCACGCCCTGAAGTGCCGGCGACGCCATCTACAGCACCTCGATCTTCACGTCGGTGACCGCGGCGTCGCCGTCGATCAGGTCCTCGACGGCACCGCCTTGGTTGAACGGCACCCACACGATGCCCCGGGGCACCGAGGCATCGGCGACGACCGGGACGACGGCGGTGGCCTTGGCACCGATCAGCTGCACGTCGGTACCCGTCTCGACGCCGAGCGCGTCGACGTCGAGCGGGTGGAGATGCGCACCGGCGCCAGGAGCGAGTTTCGCAATCGAGTGGGACATGGCGGTACCGACGGCTCGATCGTAGAGCTTTCGGCTCACGACGAGGCGATGGTCGTAGCTGTTGCGCTGGCCCGCACCGTGGTTCAGATCCGGCAACGAGGCCGGCACGAGATCGATGAGCACGCCGTTCGGATCGGTCGACAACGCGTCGGCCGTGACGCCGGAGAACCCGGGCACCTCGTCGGCGATCGCCGCGGTGACGTCACCGACGCCCGTGATCTCCGTGATGCCGCCCTCGACGTCGAGCATCAGCGCCAGCTCCGCAGCGATCATCCAGTCGGGACGGGCGGTGCCGGTGGTGGTGACCTTGTCGGCGAGCACCGACACACGGCCCTCGATGTTGGTCGTGGTGCCGGCCTTCTCCCCGTAGGCCGCTGCAGCGAGCACCACATCGGCGAGCTTGGTGCTCTCGCTCGGGTGGGTGTCGATCGAGATGACCCGTCGGGCGCCGGCGAGCGCACGTCGTGCGAGGTGGGCATCGGGACAGTCGTTGAGCGGGTCGGCGCCGAGCAGGATCAGCAGCTCCAGCTTGCCGTCGGCCGCAGCGTGCAGCGTGGCGAGCCCGTCGTGGTCCTCGTCGGCCGGCGCCATGCCGACCGAGAGCGCTCCCACGACGTTGCCGCGGCGCAGCGCCGGCAGCACCTTGGCGTCGGGGTTGATCTCGAGGACGGCAGACAGGGCGGCCATGGTCTCGTCGGCGGACTCGGCCAGGTTCGGCCGTCCCACGACGATCACCACGTCGTCACCGGCGAGCAGGTCGGCGTACTCGCGCACCGCGTCCACCTGCAGCCCCGGCTGGTGCCGGATGCTGTGCGTTGCATAGCGGGTGAGGCCGGTCTCGATCCCGGAGAACTCCACGAGGGTCGACCCGCCGTCGGTGGCCGCCGCGCGCAGGCGCAGGTAGAGGATCGGCAGCTCTTCTTTGAGATCAGGGCCGAGCAGGACGATGGTCGACGCGCTCGCCGCTTCGTCGATCGTGGCGCGATCGAGGCCGAGGATCGACGCCGGGAGCCCGTCGCCGAGCTGCGCGTCACGGTGGGTGATGCCGACCGCATCGGCGAGCTGCGCCCATGCGAATGCGTCCTCGTTGGTGCCACGCGCCCCGCCGAGGATGCCGATCGACGCCGGTCCACCCGCAGCGATCGCCTCGCGGATCAGCCTGACGGAGGCGCTGAGTGCAGCGTTCCACGACGTGGTCGTCAATCCGGCGTCGGTCTGCACCATCGGGTCGGTGAGGCGGTGCTCGGAGTTGACGGCTTCGAAGTCGAAGCGGCCCCGGTCGCAGAGCCAGCCGTGGTTGACGGGATCGGAGTCAACACCCTGGCAGCGCAGGAGCTCGTCACGGCTCGCCTGGACGACGACGCGACAGCCGACGGAGCAGGTGGTGCAGGTGGACTCCTTCTGCGTCAGATCCCAAGGCCGGGCCTTGAACCGGTACGGCTCGGCGGTCAGTGCGCCGACCGGACAGATCTGGACGGTGTTGCCCGAGAAGTACGAGGCGAACGGCTCGTCGGGAAAGGTCATCACCTGGGTCTGGTTGCCTCGTTGGGTGAAGTGGATCAACTTGTCGCCGGCGACCTCGTCGGCGAAGCGCGTGCAGCGATCACACAGGATGCACCGCTCCCGATCGAGCAACACGAGGTCCGAGATCGGGATCGGCTTCTCGTAGTGCCGCTTCTCCTCGACGTAGCGCGACTCGCCCGGACCGTGGCTGAACGCCTGGTCCTGGAGCGGGCACTCACCACCCTTGTCGCAGACCGGGCAGTCGAGCGGATGGTTCGCGAGCAGCAGCTCGATCATGCCCTCCTGGGCACGTTTCGCGGTGGGTGACTCGGTCTCGATCTTCATCTCGGGCGAGACGGTGATCATGCACGACGGCTGCAGCTGCATGCCGCGGCCGGTGTCGACCTCGACCAGGCACTGGCGGCACATGCCGACCGACTTCATCCGTGGGTGATAGCAGAAATGCGGGATGTACGCGTCGTGGCGTTCGGCGGCGGCGATGACCAACTCACCCTTGCGGGCCTCGACCTCGCGGCCGTTGAGGGTCACCGTCACCACGTTGGGGTCGACGATCGGTTCGGGGTCGATCTCGTCGCCCTGGACGTCGGTCGCGACGTCGTCGGTGTCTTCGACCGCATCGGTTTCCTCGACGATCACGTCGGCGGGAAGATCTACGGCCTGTTCCTGCTGTGCAGCGTCGTCGTCGACGGCATCGACCGGCTCGGTCGCATTCGGATCGTCTGTGCTCATGAGCCTGCTACTGCAAGGGGGATGGATACGCGCTTCGGAGCCGGTACCACCCTGGCCTCGAACTCTTCGGGGAACAGGGTCAGCGCCGAGTGCACCGGAGCATAGGCGGACGGACCGACGAAGCAGATCGTCGTCATCTTGTACGGGAACGGCACCCCGCCGAGACCGAGGCGCTGACTCGGTGCGTGGGGCATGTCGCCGGGGCAGATGGACTGTCCGACCTCGAGGATCTGAGCGAGGTCGGCGTCGGTGCCGTGACCAGAGCAGATCCGCTCCAGAATCCGCATCAGCCAGGTCCCGCCCTCGCGGCACGGCACACACTTGCCACACGATTCGTGCGCGTAGAACCGCGTCAGGGTCAGGGCCGCTTCAGGGATGTCGGTGGTCGAGTCCATCACCATGACGGCGCCGGAGCCGAGCATCGAGCCGGCGGCGCTCGCCTCCTTGGCCTCGAAGGGCACGTCGAGCTGGTCGGGCAGGAACCACGGCGCCGAGCCGCCTCCCGGCACGAACGCTTTGAGCTCGTTGTCGTCGCGGATGCCTTGGCAGAACTCGTCGCCGTAGATGAGGTCACGGAACGTCGTCGAACCGTTGATGATTTCGTAGACACCCGGTCGCTTCACATGACCCGAGATCGCGATCATCCGGGTGCCCGGTGACGTCTCGGTGCCGATTGCGGTGTACGCCGCCGACCCGTTGGCCGCGATGAACGGCAGGTTGGCGAGGGTCTCGACGTTGTTGACGATCGTCGGCTGCTGGTACAGCCCGACCGCCGCCGGGAAGTACGGCGGCTTGAGTCGGGGCATGCCCCGCTCCCCTTCGAGCGACTCGATCAGCGCTGTCTCCTCGCCGACCACGTAGGCGCCTGCACCCCAGTGCAGCACGATGTCGACGCTGAAGTCGGTGCCGAGGATGTTCTTGCCGACGTAGCCGGCGGCGTACGCGTCGTCGAGTGCCTGTGCGATGCGCTCGTGCGCGAGCGGCATCTCACCGCGGACGTAGAGGAAGCACTGCGACAACCCTGCGGCGTAGGACGCGATGAGGCTGCCCTCGATCAGTTGGTGCGGGTCGCGCTCCATGAGCAAGCGGTCCTTGTACGTGCCGGGCTCGGACTCGTCGCCGTTGACGACGAGGTACCGCGGCCAGACACCCTGGGGCGTGAATCCCCACTTGACCCCTGCCGGGAAGCCGGCGCCGCCCCGCCCGAGCAGCGTCGACGCCTTGACCTCGCCCGCCATGGCCTCGGGTCCCTTGTCCAGGGCAGCCTTCAGCCCCTCGTAGCCGCCGGTCGCCAGGTACCGCTCGAGGGTGTGGCTGTCCTCGTACTCGAATCGTGACGTGACGATCTTCGGCCGATCCCCCTCGTAGAACCCGGGGGTGTATTCGCGGGTGATTGCAGTCGTCATCTCGTGCTCCCTCAGTTGTCTCCGACGCTCACGGGGATCCAGGCGGGTCCCTCGTGCACGTCGTCGGGATCGGGGGCGCCGACGAACCGGTCGGCCGGGATGTGCTGACGGTTGCGTCCGAGCGTCCCGTGCGGCGGGATCTCGTCGTCGAGCTTGCCGGCGCGCAAGTCGTCGATCATCCGGTCGAAGTCGTCGGTCGTGACGCGGTACCGATGGCGGTAGTTGACCTGCAGGGTCGGTGCCTCGGTACATGCCGCTTGGCACTCGGCGGGCTCGAGGGTGAACATGCCGTCGTCGGTCGTCGAGCCGGCCTTGATCCCCAGCTTCTGCTCTGCGTGGTGCATGAGCGCATCGGAGCCGAGCAGGGCACAGCTCATGGTCTGACACACGTTGATCACGTACTTGCCGACCGGCTCGAACTTGAACATCTCGTAGAACGTCGCCGTACCGATCACCTCGGCAGGGGTGATGTCGAGCAACTCGGCGAGATGCTTCATCGCGTCGTGCGTCACGTAGCCGTTCTGTTCCTGGCTGAGATGCAGCAGCGGAATCAGCGCCGACTTCTTCCGCGGATACCGCGAAATGATCTCGCGAGCCAACAGCACGTTGTGATCAGACAGACGGGACAAAGCACACCTCCGTGAGAGCGCCGAAAGCGGAGCGCCGCAGGCGGAGGCCCTTGCGCCGACTCCCGAGCCGAGCGGCTTGCTGCGAGCGATGCAGTGACGCGCCGAAGGCGCTTTCGACTCGAGCGAGCGCAGCGAGCGAGCAACTCCGATGAACGGAGCGAAGCGAGTGACGAGGACGAGTCACCTGTCCACCCCTCCGAGGACGGGATCGACGCTGGAGATCACCGCGACGGCGTCGGCGACGAGACCACCACGCATCATGTGCGGCAGGCACTGGATGTTGGTGAACGACGCATCGCGCATGTGCATCCGGTACGGGGTGGGCGAGCCGTCGCTGGCGATGTAGCACCCGACTTCGCCCCGCGGGCTCTCGATCCCGACGTAGACCTCGCCCTCCGGGACCTTGAAGCCCTCGGTGAAGATCTTGAAGTGGTGGATCAAGGCTTCCATCGACTCGTCGATGCGAGCGCGCGGCGGCGGTGTGACCTTCTTGTCCTGGATCCGGAAGTCGCCCTCGGGCATCCGGTCGAGGATCTGGCGCACGATCTTCATCGACTCGCGGATCTCGGCGAGGCGGATCGCATAGCGGTCGAAGGCATCGCCGTACGAGCCGACGATCACGTCGAAGTCCAGTTCCTCGTACTTCATGTAGGGCATGTCGCGCCGAAGATCCCACGGGACGCCGGTCGAGCGGACGATCGGCCCGGTTGCCCCGAGGGCGAGGGCCTCGTTCGGGGTGATCACACCGACGCCTTGGAGGCGTTCGCGCCAGATCGGCTGGCCGGTCATCAAGATGTCGTACTCGTCGAGCCGTGGCGGGATCAGCTCG
>Ga0316197_10002946_pt1 | contig 12109 bp, 17 predicted proteins | sample OudBiesiAoxic_MG_FD_204939 | JGI IMG/M metagenome (GOLD analysis project Ga0316197, IMG submission 204939) | Coastal sediment microbial communities from Oude Bieten Haven, Netherlands - site A oxic | ecosystem: Environmental > Aquatic > Marine > Coastal > Sediment | place: Netherlands...
CGGTGAGGAACAGCGTCGCGAAGATTGCCGTGATCGGCACCGCCCAACGCTTCTCGTTCGGAGTGAGTGCAGGAGCGACGAACCGCCACAATTGATACAGAATCACCGGGCTCGCCATGATGGCGCCACCGAAGAGGCTCACCCGCATCACGACGGAGAACGCTTCGGTCGGTTTGAAGTACGCGAGGTCCTCGCCGGGGAGGGCGATGCGGTACGGCCGCACCAGGATGTCCAGGATCTCCTCGTTGAAGATGAAGGCGATAACCGTGCAGATCCCGACGGCGATCAGCGCCTTCACAATCCGGCTGCGGAGCTCCCTCAGGTGCTCCATGAACGGGATCGGCTGAGCCTCGGTCACGTTGTGGCCGGTTTGTCATCAGGGGATTCGGCCTCGTCCGGAGTCGTTGCCTCAGGGTCATCGGCCACCGGATCCGATTTCGTGCCTGCCGATCCAGGTTTCACGCTCGCCGGTGCGTCCACCTCGTCCTGCTCTGGAGCGTCGTTTGCCTCGTTGCCGTCTGGAACGGTCGCCGCCTGGCCGAAGGTCCTCACCGTCTTGGTGAGGTCCTCTTTGATACCGTCGAGGTCTCGTTTGGCGCTCAGAAACGGCTCGACCGTCTCCTCATAGTCCACACCGAGGACCTCGGTCATCGAGCTCGATGCATTCCTCACCTTGTTCATGAACTCGCCGGCTTTTCGGGCGAGATCGGGAAGACGGTTGGGACCGAAGACGATCAGTATCACAAGGACGATCACGACAATCTCAGAGAATGAGAGGCTCCCCATCTGCGGAATGGTAGGGCGTGACGTGCGGCATTTGGCTCGGGCGAATTCGACCCGGAACCTATGGCGCCCCCGAGATCACTCCCGGAGGCACCGATGACCCCTCAGCTCATGCCCGCCCGGTCACAAATCTGATGCAGCGAGCTCCCAGAACCACTCCTGGCCGTTGAGAGCTTGCGAGAATGCCTCGATCTCCGCTTCGGTGATCGGGCTAGCCGCCGCCACGATGTCGTAGCCGACTCCGGTGGCGAGGAGGACACTCACAACACGAGGGCTGGCCGGCCGTCGTTGTGTCGTTCCACAGAATGGGCAGTCGAACCGGTAGCGACCTTCGTCGGACCCTGCAGCCATCTCGAGACCGACATCGTCGATCGTGAGTTCTACATCTCCGCAGGTGGTGCAGGTCGTTCGGATGGTGGTCATGCTGTCTTGCTCCATTGCCAGCGTCGCATAACTCATCGGCATTCGAGCCGTTCTCTAAATGACTATTTCCGCCTAGTCATTCCGTGCGCGGTCCGCATAGCGCGCCAGGATTCGCTCGCGAAGATCGGCGGTTGCGCGCGCGACTTCCGAGCCTTCCACGAGCTCTGCTGCACCACCGAGACGGACGAGCAGACGGGCCGCAACCACAGCGTCTCCCACGCTCATCCGGATGGTCATGCCTCCAGGATCGTCGTTGAGAACGTCGACCGGGTAGTACTCAGCGACCCATCGCGCGGGACCATCGAGCCGGATCACCGCGTGGACGTCGTCGTCTCTTGGGGTATAGCGCACGGCTGTTTGCTGACGAGCCGGTTTCGCGTCGAAGCACTCGCCTGTGGCCTCAGCGGTTCTGATCCGATCGATCCGGAAGACGCGCTCCTCGTCGGCTGTCCGGCAGTGGCCTGAGATGTACCAGTTCCCGAGGGTCGTGAAGACAGACCACGGCTCGATCTCGCGCACTCTGCGTTCGCCAGATGCGATCGACGTATGGTCGATCCGCACGACGTCCCCGTCGTTGGCTGCTCTGCGGAGAAACCCCACCAATGAAGGCTCCGGAAGATCCACGACCACGGCGTCGCCACCATCGGGAAGCAGGGTCCGTTCGAGCTTCGCGATCGCCCGATCCAGCGCCTTCCCCCCTGAGCCCGCGGATTGGACGGCCTTGCCCGATGCGAGGATTCCCAGCGCCTCGGGAGCGGTGAACCGGAGCGGTCGGGCAAAGTACTCCGCCAGCTCGACGATGACCTCGTCGTCATCGATCGAGGCATCCATGAGATCACCTGGACCGTATCCGGGCAGGCCGCACACGAACACGGTGTTCAGGTCCTTGATGAGGTCACGTCGCGTGTAGCCGAAACGCTGGCACACCTCGTCCACCGGCGCTCCGGGGTTTGCAATGACCCACGGCAGCATGGCCAAGAGGCGGTTGATTCGGCTCGCGGTCTTCGGTGAGTTCGTCACGATCCTGCCACCAATGAGAGATACCGTTCGCGCAGATCCGGTGGCCCGACGATCTCAGCCTGATCCTCGAAACCGATGAGCCAGCCGAGAAACGCCGCCGGTTCCGCGACCTCGACGGTGGCCCTGATCGATCCGTCCGACCGACCTTCAATGACGGTGTTCGGACCCAGCTCCCGTTCGGCGATCCAGGCGACCTCCTCGTCGAACACCACGGAGGCAGTCGCGACGTCGCTACCCGCGTCCCACGGATAGTGGAGTACCGCGTCGGCCGGTTTGAATCCGTCCGGCGGTGTGAATGCCCCAGCGCGCTCTCCGGCGGTCAAGGTTTCGGCCCGATCGAGGCGGTAGACCCTGACGTCGTTGCTCTCGACATCGGCCGCCACCAGATACCAGCGCCCGCGACGATGGACGAGGCCGTACGGCCGCGCTCGGCGATGTCGGCCCCGATACACGAACGACAACGTGCGTCGTTCCGAGATCGCCGAGAACGCCGCTGCTACGGTCTCAGCCTGATCCCCGAGATCAGCTCCCAGTTCGGTGCCGTCGAGGCTCCCAACGGCACCACCCAGCTTCATGAGGGCTTCCTGACCGGACGGGCGACCGCCGAACCCCACGGCCTGGACTGCGAGCGCAAGGGCGGTTCGTTCTTCGTCGGTGAGTCCGGGATCCTCAAGTGCGTAGCGGTCGTCGTGCACCACGTAGCCAAACTCCACCTCGAAGGCATCAGTCGCCTCGCGCTCAATCGGAATGCCGAGCCGGCGCAGCAGGTCCTTGTCGCGTTCAAACGTGCGGTGAAACGCGGTGTCGCTGTCTCGGTCGTATCCCGAGACGGTATGCCTGATCTCGTCTGCGGTCACCGGTCGATCAACGGTGAGCAGGTAGGCAAGCAGGTTGAGGATTCGCTCGATGACCTTCTGCATCAGAGCGACGCTACAACGCGGCGATCAGTTTCTCGACCCTTTCGTCGACGGCTCGGAACGGGTCCTTGCAGAGAATCGTCCGTTGGGCCTGGTCGTTGAGCTTCAAATGCACCCAATCGACGGTGAAGTCTCGGTTTCGTGCCTTGGCCGCTTTGATGAAGTCACCGCGTAGGCGCGCACGTGTTGTCACCGGAGGGTTCGTCATGGCTCGTGTGATGCGCTCATCCGTCACCACACGATCGACCATCCCGCGGCGTTGGAGGATGTAGTAGAGGCCTCGTTGTCGATTGACATCGTGATACGCGAGGTCGACCAGCGACATCTTGGGTGACGACATTGCGATGTTGTGTCTTGCTGCGTACCGGTCGAGCAACTGGAGTTTTGTCACCCAATCCACTTCGCGCGACAGCGTCATTGGATCCTTCTCGAGGCCGGTCAATAGGTGCTCCCACATGCCGATTGCCCGGTCGACCTCGGGCGGGAAACCCGAGGTGCGTGCGTACCGCATGGCCCGTTCGAGGTACTCCCACTGGATGTCGAGCGCCGATAGTTCTCGGCCGTTCGCCAGGCGGACCGTGCGGCGGCATGAGGTGTCGCGAGCAATCTCTCGGATCGCGCGGATTGGATTCTCGAGCGTCATGTCTCGGAACACCACATCGTCCTCGAGCATCTGGAGGATCGCCGCGGTCGTACCCACCTTGGCGTAGCTCACATACTCGGACATGTTCGAGTCGCCTGCGATCACATGCAATCTGCGGTACCGCTCCGCGTCCGCATGTGGCTCATCCCTCGTATTGATGATCGGTCGGCTGCGGGTGGTGGCGGAGGAACTGCCCTCCCAGATGTGTTCGGCACGCTGCGACGTCGAGTAGACCGTCCCGCGGGCGGTGTGCAGGACTTTCCCGGCACCGGCGTAGATCTGGCGGCTCACGAAGAACGGGATCAGTGTGTCGATCGTCCGTTGGAAGTCATCCTGCCGTCCAACGAGGTAGTTCTCGTGGCATCCGTAGGAGTTCCCCGCAGAATCCGTGTTGTTCTTGAAGAGGTAGACGTCACCGCGGATCCCTTCTTCGGTCAGTCGCTCCTCGGCCGACTCGACGAGGCCTTCGAGGACGCGCTCCCCCGCCTTGTCGTGGGCAATGAGATCCGAGAGCGAGTCACACTCGGGTGTGGCGTACTCGGGATGACTCCCGACGTCGAGATAGAGACGAGAGCCGTTCTCGAGAAACACGTTCGATGAGCGGCCCCACGAGACGACCCGCCTGAACAGATACCGGGCTACCTCATCCGGCGAGAGGCGGCGTTGCCCACGCAGCGTGCACGTAACGCCGTATTCGTTCTCGATTCCGAAGATCCGTCGGTCCACCAGACCAGCGTACCGTGCTCGAGGTTCTGCTCGCGCACCTCGCCATCAATGGCAGAATCACCCCATGCGAAAGCGAGACCGACATCCCGACAGCAATCACTACGAACCGCTCATTGTCGTCGGGGACCCGGCAGCGGCAAATGTGCTGGCTGCGCTTCTCCGCTCGGACGGCATCGCGGTCCGCATGCACGGCGAGCCTTTCGGGCCCTATCCGGTTGGTGTCGGCGGCCTGGCTCAGGTGGAAGTGTGGGTCTCGGACGACCGCTGGGACGATGCGCGCGCCATCGTGGAGGCCTGGCGCACCGATTCACCCGACTAGCCGGCAGCCTCGATCTCATCTGACGGGAGACGACGAAACTTCCTCCGTCCGAGCCGCCGGTCGAGCACGGCAGCTTCCCAGTCGGCTCCCGGCGTCGATTCGTCGGCGGTGTCGCGAATCGCCGACGTGGTGAGAGCGATGGCATCCTCGAGGCTCATGCCCGGCCGGTAGCCGACCGTGACCGGTTCGAGGAGACGATCCTCATCACCCCCGATGATGGCGAAACCGTGCTGATCTCTCAGCGTTCCGTCGAAGCGAACGTGATAGAGATGGTTTTCGTCGTCCCCGAGTTCCGCAACAAGCACCTCAACTTCGTACGGCTTCACCTCGTGAGTGAAGATCTGGCCGACAGCCTGCGAATACGCGTTGGCGAGGCCCTTCCCCGTTACGTCGGCACGCGCGTACGTGTATCCCTTGACGTCGGCATAACGGATCCCCGCAACGCGCAGCGTCTCGAACTCGTTGAATCGGCCCACGCCGGCGAACGCAACCCTGTCGTAGATCTCGCTGATCTTGTGCAGAGAGCGGCTGGGGTTCTCACCGATGAGCAAGATGCCTTCGTCGTACTCGACGACGGCAATAGGGCGCCCCCGTTGGATCCCCTTCTTCGCGAACTCCGCCCGATCCTTGATCAGTTGTTCCGGCGGTACATAGAACGGCACGGTCATGGGCGACCCTCCAGCGCGGCCGCGGCGACGGGCCGGAGCTCATCGTCCGCGATCTCCCGGTATCCCTGGTCGGTAACGGTCACCACGTTGGGGTAGATGCCCCGCTTCGGGTCAGGCCCACCGGTGGCTGCATCCTCCTCGGAGGCCGCGATGAGTGCTTCGAGCGCTACGCGGATCGCGTCTGGTTCATCCATGTCTTCCCGCCATTCCGCCTTGAGGAACGCTCGCGCTTCGGTGCCACCCGAACCGGTTGTGGCATAGTCCTGCTCTTCGTAGCGCCCTCCCACCACGTCGTAGCTGTAGAGCTTGCCCTTCTGCTCCTTCTCGTCGTACCCGCAGAACAGCGGCACGACGATGAGGCCCTGGAACGCAAGGGCGAGGTTCCCGCGTACCATCCGAGCGAGAAAGTTGGCCTTGCCATCGAGGCTCAATCGCGTGCCCTCGATCTTCTCGTAGTGCTCGAGTTCGGTCTGGAAGAGCGTGGTGAGTTCGATTGCCATGCCTGCGGTCCCGGAGATAGCGACGGCAGAACGGTCGTCAGCCGGGTAGACCTTCTTGACGCGGCGGTGAGCGATCACATTGCCTGCCGTGGCTCTGCGATCACCAGCCATGACGATCCCGTCTGCCCATCGCAGAGCCAGGATCGTGGTGGCCTCCGGTGCTTCGAGTGAACCGGCGGCCGCCTCCCAGGACGGGGTGAGATCGTGTTGATCCAAGAGGGCCGCGAAGCTGGCCGCCGGCACGATGCCCTCGGCGTTCGGGGACATCGGCAGGCCGCCGATCACTGGCCGCCCTTCTGGACGTAGTTCTTCACGAACTCTTCGGCGTTCTCTTCGAGGACCGAATCGATCTCCTCGAGGAGGTCGTCGATCCGTTCGGCGATCTCTTCAGTGTTCTCGGTTGAAGCAACCTCTTGCTGATCGGACGCGCCGTCTTGTCGATCCGACCCCCGCTGCTTCCGTTCTTGTTCAGCCATCATTTCCTCCGAGCGCACGGACCATCGCAGCCGCGTTCGGCGCGGCTTCGAGCAGATCAGCCACGTGATGGCTGGTGCCCTTGAGCGGTTCCATCATAGGAACCCGTTTGAGCGTTTCCTCACCGACATCGAACACGAGAGAATCCCAGTTGGCTGCGACGAGGTCCTCCGGATACCGTCGCACGCAGCTACCGCGGAAGAATGCTCTCGTGTCGGCCGGTGGTTCCGCGACTGCCGCCGTGACGTCGGCGTCTTCGAAGAGCCGTTGGATCGCTCCCCGGTCAACGAGCCGCTGGTACATGCTGCGCTTCGGATCGACGTCGTGGTACTGCAGATCGAGCAGCCGCAGCTTCGGGTGGCTCCAATTGAGACCGTCACGATCGCGATAGGCCTCGAGGATTCGGAGTTTGGCAGTCCAGTCGAGGCGATCCGACGTTGCCAGAGGGTCGCGGCCTAGGTCGACCAGGATCCTCTCCCACTCGTCGAGGACCCGTTCCCAGATCGGATCAACTCCGGCGGTTCGAGCGTATTGAGCGACTCTTTCGAAGTACCACCACTGCACGTCCAGCGCTTTCATCCGTGCTCCCCCGCTTGTCTCGTAGACCAGGTCGAGGGTTGAGTCGTGGCTCACCGACCACACAGCGTTGACGGGATCGGCAATGATGACGGGATCGGTGAGGGCGCCGTCTTCGATGGCGTCGAGGACCAGCGCCGTTGTTCCGATCTTCAGGAATGTCTGGAGTTCACTTCGGTTGGCGTCGCCGATGATCACGTGAAGGCGTCGATAGCGGGACGCGTCGGCGTGGGGCTCGTCGCGCGTATTGATGATCGGCCGCTTGAGCGTCGTCTCGAGCCCGACCTCCTCCTCGAAGAAGTCGGCCCTCTGCGTGATCTGGAAACCAACGTCCGGTCGACCGTTCTCAGCGCCGACCTTCCCGGCGCCGGTGAACACCTGCCGCGTCACGAAGAACGCCGTGAGCTGCCGAACAATGTCGCCGAAAGGAATGGAGCGCGCGATGAGATAGTTCTCGTGAGCCCCGTACGAGTTGCCTTTGCCGTCGCTGTTGTTCTTGTGCACGACCATACGTTCGTCGGGTGCTAGGAGCCGCTGGGCAGCCTCGACGGCCTCGACCATCACCTGTTCACCGGCCTTGTCGAACAACGCTGCGGTCCACGGGTCTGCGCATTCCGGCGACGAGTACTCGGGATGAGCGTGATCCACGTAGAGCCGCGCACCGTTCGTGAGGACCGTATTGACGAGGCCGATGTCCGGCTCGGGGATCAAGGCGCGCTGCACGTCGGTCCCGCGAAGATCTCGCCCGGGACTCTCCTCGTCGTATGACCACTGGATCCGCGACACGTTCCCCGGGTAGGAGTTGACGACCGCAGACGAGGCAACCACCGGGTTGAATCCCGGTTGGTTGAGGACGGTGATCCCAAATTCGGTCTCTGTTCCGAAGACCTTACGGAGCGCCATGAACCCTCAGAGATACTGCCCCGGCGTGACCGCTTCCACCGCTCGGTTCTCGCGATCTCCTTCGATCAGCGTGCGAACGTAGACGATCCGCTCGCCCTTCTTCCCGGAGATCTTCGCCCAGTCATCCGGGTTGGTGGTATTCGGCAAGTCTTCGTGCTCGCGGAACTCCTGAGTGATCGCGGAAAGGAGATCGGACGTGCGGAGGCCATTCACGCCGACCGCTATGTCCCGCTTGATCGCCTCCTTCTTCGCTCGACGAACGATGTTCTCGATCATCGCTCCCGAGGCGAAATCCCGGAAGTACAGCACTTCGCGATCTCCGTTGGCATAGGTCACTTCGAGGAATCGGTTCGATGCATCATCGCTGAACATCTTCTCGACCACCGCTTCAACCATTACCGACACGAGTTCATCGGTATCGCCGTCGTGCTCGGCAAGCTCTTCGGGGTCGTACGGCAGACCCCCGGTCAGGTAGATCCTGAAGATCTGGTCCGCCGCTTCGCGCCCTGGACGCTCGATCTTGATCTTGACGTCGAGGCGGCCGGGCCGGAGGATCGCCGGATCAATGAGGTCTTCACGGTTCGATGCGCCGATGACGATCACGTTCTTCAGAGCCTCTACACCATCGAGTTCCGAGAGGAGCTGGGGGACGATGGTCGATTCGACATCTGACGAGACGCCGGTGCCCCGCGTGCGGAACAGCGAGTCCATCTCGTCGAAGAACACAATGACTGGAACACCCTGATCCGACTTCTCCTTCGCACGTTGGAAGATCAGCCGTATCTGGCGTTCCGTCTCGCCGACGTACTTGTTGAGAAGCTCGGGTCCCTTGATATTCAGGAAGTAGGAGCGGGTGTCTTCGCTCCCCTCCTTCTCGGCCACAGCTCTTGCCAGGCTGTTCGCGACTGCTTTGGCGATGAGCGTCTTGCCGCATCCGGGTGGTCCATAGAGCAGCACGCCCTTCGGCGGCGCGAGCTCGTACTCCTCGAACCGATCCTTGTGGACGTACGGCAGTTCGATCGCGTCGCGGATCACCTCGATCTGATCTCCCAGCCCGCCGATCTGCATGTAGGTGACATCCGGGACTTCCTCGAGAACCAGTTCACCAACCTCCGGGCGAATCAGCTTCTCGAGGATCAACCCCGTCAGCGGGTCCATTCGCGCATGATCCCCTGCACGGAGGAACTCCTCACCAACGGCGTCGGAACGCCCCACAACGCGCTCTTCGTCACCCCGCCCGATCACAATGAGCCGGTCCTCCGAGATGACCTCCTTGATGGTGACCACCTCGCCCGCGGGATCGTATGCCCTGGTGTCAACGATGTTGTATGTCTCGTTGAGAATCACCTCTTGACCGATTCTCAACGCTTTGACCTCAACCGTAGGATCGACGCTGACGCGCAGCTTGCGACCGTTGGCGCTCACATCCGCCGTGCCGTCCTCGTTCCTTCGAAGAACCGTACCGAACGGATTCGGTGGTGCGGTCAGGTTCTCGACTTCGTCCCGAAGCAGCGCAAGCTGATCCCTGGTCTCTTCAAGCGCGGCCGCGAGTTTCTCGTTCTGGCCTGCGGCCTGGGCAATCCTGCCGCGCGCCTCGAGCAAGCGCTCCTCGAGGAGTCGGACGCGCTTGGGTGCGTCCTGGAGACGGCGCCGAAGTACCTCGATTTCCTCTTCGAGGAGTCTGGTCTGTTGCTGCAATCGCAGGTCATCGCGCTCGCTCACGGCCCGGCCTCTCAGATCGATTCGTAGGTCGCGTATCGCCTCGGCTTCCGAGTGTAGGCCTCAGGTCTACTTCCGGCGACAAAGTCGTTGCACATCGACGGCGGCCTTCGCCGTCGATGAACTCGTTGTTCGGCCCAATGAGGACTATGTTTCTCCCGTCACACTGCGAAAGGACACAAACCATGAAGGTCTGGATCGATCAGGATCTCTGCACCGGAGATGGAATCTGCGAGGAGATAGCCCCCGACGTGTTCGTCCTCCTTGACGACGGACTCGCCTATGTGCGCGAGGGTGACAAGATCTTCGCCGCCGCCGAGGGGAATGCCCAGGGCGCCGAGGGACTCGCGAATTTCCCCGAAGATCAGATGGATGCCGTCGTCGAATCGGCTGAAGAGTGCCCGGGCGAGTGCATCTTCATCGAGCCGTAGACCGCAGCACTTCGTGCTGCGGGGTACTCCGTAGTCAGTAGTCCGTAGAGGCCGCACCATCGGTGCGGCCTCTTTCTTGTTCATGGGGATCGTGCCCGGGCCCCTCCGCCGCGTACGGAGTACGGACTACGGGCTTGCCCAGGAACTTTCTCGCCACCGTCAAGAAACCGGTATGCCCCACCATACGGTGGGACGGGCGAACGGAACGGCCGCTCACCGACCATTCCCGCATCATCACTTCGAACGACATGATCTCGAGGAACCGGCCGGTCTCGTCGATCGAAGCTCGAACCTGCTCGACCTGCGGGACATTCGGGACGAAACACGCGAACACGCCGCCGCCGGGGAGGTGCTCGGCGGCCGGACCGACGGTCTCCCACGGATCGGGCACATCGAGGACGATGCGATCCGGTGCAATGCCTTCAACGAAATCCGCGACTTCACCCACGCGGAGATCGAGCCATTCCGGGACGGAACCGAAGAACCCTACGATACGTTTCTTGGCGAGCCCCGCGTGATCCGGCCGTCGCTCGATGCTGACAACCCGCCCGGTGGGGCCCACAGCTCGCGCCAGCATCATCGTGAGGCCACCCGATCCGGTACCGGCCTCGAGCACCGTCATACCGGGACCGATATCAGCCCAAACGATCAGGGCTGCGGCGTCCTTCGGATACAGGACGGTCGCACCACGCGCCATCTTGAGGACGTAGTCGGCGAGGCGAGGCCTGAGCACGGTGAGGTGAGTGCCGCTTGTTGTCTCGAGTGATGACCCTTCCAACGTTCCGATAATGTCGTCGTGCGGAAGGGCTCCACGATGGGAATGGAAGTCTCGCCCCGGGATCAGGTCGATGAGGTATCGCCTGCCCTTGGCGTCATATAACAGGCAGGCATCTCCCGGTTCGAACGGCGTTCCGGTGGCCTGAGTCACCCGATGGCCGGGATGATCGCAATAGCGAACGACAACACCATCGTCACGACGATCAGCCAGATGAACACCTTTACCCACGTCTTCTGGTTGCGCATCCCCGATCCCTACCGATCCACGGTTACGTCATACCGGACGATCGGCCGGCGTCCACGTTTGACGCGAACAGCGAAGCTCTGGTCGGTGTCGATCGAGGTGGCGTAGATGAGCTTCGGCGCCCTCTTCTTCTGAGAGAGCCCATAGGCGGCAACCGCCAGCGCCAGGGCGAAACGTGTGTAGTCACCCTCGCGAAGAGCCGCCCTTGCATTCTTGGTCCCGACGCGAACGAGCGCGGGAAACTTCCGGTACCACCACCGCTGAACGAAGTAGCCAAGCCCGATCATGTCGTTTGATAGACCTCGATATGGATGCGTCGCCTGCGCGACCGCCAGATGCCGTACGCGACAATGGCTACAACCACGACCACGGCGACACCGACAACCAACCCTACGTTCTGCTTGGCTTCATCTTCGGTGGTGACAACAACGTCTTCGATGTCCCTCAGCTTCGCTTCAAGCTCATCGCGAGTGACGGTCATGGCGTGCCTCCGGTGACGGGTTGGGGTTCCTCAGGTTCAGACTTCGGACCAAGCTTCACGAGGACGGCAACGATCACCACCGCAACGATGACGACGATCAGGTAGGCAAGTGCTTCCCAGTACGCCCCCTCCGGGAGCAATCTGACCAGTCCGCGCAATCCCGCGACGCCGAGCAGCAAGGCCGCCACGGCCCAGAGGGCGGCCGCGCCGAGTGAGAACCCGGCAAAATGACCGAGCCTCTTGGCTTGTCCGACGGTCTCTTGGAGGAGATACTCCTTCGCGAGATCACGGAATTCTGTGATCATGGCCGGTAGATCCTGCAGTTTTGCCATCTCTGTTCCTCAGCGTGCTGGGTGGTACCCCAGGCTAATCACATTCTTGACCGTCACGCTCGCGCACCTACGTCGGGTACCATGACGGGCCACCATGGACTCGGACGAGCGCGGCCACGACACCCTCGACGATCCCTTCGGAGTCGCAGGGCGCCGGAGAGCTCGCCGCAACA
>Ga0316197_10002948_pt1 | contig 12107 bp, 8 predicted proteins | sample OudBiesiAoxic_MG_FD_204939 | JGI IMG/M metagenome (GOLD analysis project Ga0316197, IMG submission 204939) | Coastal sediment microbial communities from Oude Bieten Haven, Netherlands - site A oxic | ecosystem: Environmental > Aquatic > Marine > Coastal > Sediment | place: Netherlands...
GTCAGGACTGGTGGTATGACGGCCGCCGTGATGTATATGCTTCGACGCGTGGTGCTTTGCGATATATGCAAATTTTACATCGGTATTTAGGCAATGATTGGTTGTATGCTTTTGCCGCTTATAATTCAGGTGAAGGTAGAGTAGAACGTGCTATTGCCAAAAACAGAAAAGCAGGCATGCCGGTTGATTATTGGAATTTAGATTTACCTAAAGAAACAGAAAATTATGTGCCTAAATTTTTGGCCTTAGTGGACATTCTTAGAAACCATGAAAAATACGATATTGAGATACCTTTTATTCCTAATAAACAAGCATTAACTTATGTTGATATTGGTTCACAAATCGATCTTTCCTATGCTGCAGAATTAGCTGAATTAAGTCTTGCAGAGGTTCAACTGTTAAATCCTGCATTTAATCACTGGGCGACCTCACCGGATGGGCCTCATAAATTACTATTACCAAGTGTTGTGGCAAAAAAGTTTTCTAATAAACTAGCTAAAGTTGATAAAAATAAACGCATTCGTTGGGATCGTTACCGTGTTAAATCCGGTGATAGCCTGAGCATGATTGCACAAAGGAATAAAACAACCACGAGTGTATTAAAACAAATCAATGATCTAAATAGCTCTTTTATCAAAATTGGACAACCTCTTTTAATCCCTATCGCTAGTGCTTCGCAACAACAGTATTTGTCTTTGCAGGCTAAACGTTTGCAAGATCAAGAGTCTAGACAAGAGCTTACTAAGAAAAAAGTGACTCATAAAGTCATTGAAGGAGATACACTTTGGGATATAAGTCGTCGATATAAAGTAACCTCTCAGCAAATAGCTAAATGGAATGGTTTAAAAGTTAAGCAAACATTGCGTTTGGGGCAAACGTTAAAGATTTGGAAAGCATCTTCTATTGATACTTTTGCTAATACTAAAAAAATTACGCGTCATGTTACCTATCATGTACGAACAGGTGACTCTCTTGGCGGGATTGCTAATAAATTCAATGTTAAGACCGCTGATTTGGTACGTTGGAATAATATTAAAAATAGTAGAATGATCAAACCAGGACAGAAAATAAAAGTGTATGTTGATGTGAAAAAGTCGGATACCTAATCAGCAAGCCTACAATCATTTGTTATGTTCAGTTTCAGTATTAAATTTTAATCGTTGCTGTTTGATATCTTATGGATAACGACTTAAATGCTAATAACTTAACTACTAATAACTTACTAGTTCAGTTATTAGTATTTAACATTTAACATTTAACATTTAACATTTAACATTTAACAAATAAGAACCTGCAAGCCATAAGGCGAGCAGGTTTTAGATATGAGCAGAAGATTAAAAGGATAAATTTAAAGCAAGTGATTAAGTTTTGCTTAACCCATCAACCGCTTTAGATACCTTTTGCGCTCCTGACTGAATATCATGCATTATTGCTTCCATTGCATATATCTGGCTTCGATTTTTTTCAACAAACTCTGATACTGAATGAATACCATCGTGAACATTTTTAGTGACATCTTGATTGTTAGCAACTACATCTGATATTTCTTTAGTTGACTCTGTTGTTCTAGACGCAAGCTGCCTGACTTCATCTGCAACGACGGCAAAACCGCGGCCTTGTTCTCCAGCTCGTGCTGCCTCTATAGCCGCATTTAACGCTAATAAATTAGTTTGATCTGCAATACTTTTAATTGTTGATACAATTGCTTGAATATTATCAGCTTGTTCACTGAGTAGGTTAATTTGCAGAGTGGCTTTATCGGTGAGTTCGGCAATATCTGCAGAGGTTTTAACTGATGATATTAACATTGTTGATGCTTTCTCAATCATCTCAATCGTCACTAATGACGTATCGTGGGCTATGTTTGATGCTTCTCTTACTGATGCTTCGTGTTCAATGTTACTTGTTATATCACTGGCGAATTTTATAACCTTAATCACGTTATTATTCTCATCGAGAATAGGGTTGTAAGTTGCTTCTAACCAGAGGTCATTTCCATATGCATCTTTTCTTAAAAATTGCCCACTTTTAAAGCTTTTTTGTTGCAAATCTTCCCAAAAAGTAGGATTGTTTTTGTAAAATGAGTCCTCGCAAAATAGACGATGATGTTTGCCTTGAATACTTTTTAAGTCATAACGAACCGCAGATAAAAAATTGTTATTAGCTGTAATAATATGTCCATCAGGTGTAAATTCTATAATCGCTTGTGATTTATCAAGAGCTTTAAATATTGCCTCTTTAGCTAATGAAGCTATTTTCTTTTCAGTGACATCTGCTGCAATTTTCATTACTTTCGTCACTTTCCCATCTTCTGTAATAGGGAAGTAAGTCGCCTCTAACCAAATTATATTGCCATTTTTATGCTTACGCATAAAAGTACCTTTGTTAGAGTTACCCTGTTGAAGTGATTGCCAAAAGGATGCGTATTGCTCAGATTTGATATATTCGGGAAGGCACATAACAGAATGATGCTCGCCTATAATTTCTTCTTTTTGATAGCCTGTCACATTTAAAAATAAAGAGTTAGCATCGATAATCTGGCCATTGGGGGTAAATTCGATAGTCGCTACGCTGTGCTTTATTGAATCTACAATAGAGTTGGCTGTCTTAAGCATTAACTTATGCTCGCTTAACTCATTTTTTATATGTTTATTAAACATGTATTTTTACCTTACTGACGTTAATTGAGTATGATGTAAATGATTGACATTATATCGATGCTGGCATTGTTAAGTGTTAGCCGAAGAACTGTAAAAATAGTCTAAAACATGAATTAATCAAGATATTGTATTAATTTTGAGGTATGTTTTATCTTTTAAAAGATTATATTTTTATTTTTATCTCAATAACATGCGCCATTTTTCATTGATGAAAATTCCATATTTTAATAGGTGGATAAGCAGTGTCTTTTTATATTCCATTTATTTTTAATTTTGTCCTAACCCCCAGTATTTTACGCTGACTTTAGCGACTGATTAGAGGTTGGTTTACATTTCTGTGTTTTTTAGGTTGTTGATTTTATTTGTTTTTATTGTTTGTGGTGTGAGCTTGAGTTTGACGAGGAATGTTAAATGATAGCGAATATATTGCAGCTTTAAACTGTTGTTTATTGATCTATCTGAAGTAAGCATAAGCAAGGTTTGCTTTCCATTTGCCATAAAAGCTATAATTGATTTATTTCAACAATTTAAGAGCTATTTTTGATTTAATAGTTTTTATTTCATACATGCTATTCAAGGACAGAGAAGATATAGATGGAACTAAATCTTAATGTAAGCGATATACATTGGTTGAATAGTAGTGTTGAAATAGCGCTAGCAGTGATTATTTTATTTAAAGTCAAATTGTTAAGAGTGAAGCTCAGCCTCTTCGCCTGCGCCGTTATTTCTGTCATCTGGCATAGCTCAGTTCCCGATACTATTTCTGCAGGTTCATTATCATGGGGCTTTTTCTTAATTGAATCTTTGCGATACCTTGCTTGGGTGATTGTATTACTTCATCTTTTGATGTTAGCAAGAGGAACCAAGCTGCCAAATATATGGGCCTATGGTTTATACATTACTTTATTTATAACCTTATCGTTGTTTGTTTTTAATATTAATAATACTGCGCTTTTCCCTTCACCTATTTTAGCCCTCTATTTTAAAATAATGCTGAGTTTATTTGGTTTTGTTGTTTGTGAGCAATTGATTCGCAATGACCATTCAAGCCGAATGACTAAATTGGCCGCGCTGGTCGCATTTATTATTTTTTCCTACGATATTGTCGTGTTTTCGTTGCTTTTACTCGATACCAATCTAGATCAGTCTTTATGGCAAGCAAGGGCCGTGATTAGCTCCGTGACCTCTTTATTACTCGCTCTTAGTATTATATTTTATGCCGATCAATTAAAGGAAAGTAGTCGTTTTCAATTGTCAAATAGTGTCATTCTTTTTAATACCAGTTTGACTTTAGTGGGAGTGTTTTTAATTACAATAGCTTTATTTTCTTCCGCATTAGACTATTTTAATATTAGTTGGTTAAGTGCCTCTAAAGTTATGTTGTATGTATTGTCTGTTTTTTCTATTGCTGCACTTTCACTTTCAGAGAAGATACGTGAAGGTTTTGTTGTTTGGACAAGTAAGCATTTCTTTGCACATAAATATGATTATAAAAAACAATGGATAAAGTTAGACCTCCTCCTTTCTCAACAACATAAAAGCCAAAATTGTTATGATGTGTCATTACATGCATTAAATAAGTTGTTCAATTGTGATGCAGGTGGGATTTGGGTTAAAGGTCAACAATTTTATACTTGTGTTGCTACTACTAAATTAAAATTTAGCGGGCGCTTGCCGATAGAATCGATACACAGCAATTTTATTCAAAAATTAGAACAAGAAGAATGGGTTTATCAAGCTAATAAATTTGCTAATAAGTACGATGCGCAATATAACAATGATTTACCTGATTGGATAGCAACGGTAGAAAACACTTGGATAGTGCTACCGCTCAATGCAGCCTCGGGTTTAGTTGGATTTGCAGTGCTTTGTAAAACAGAATTAAACGAGAATCAAAAGCTAACATGGGAAGACCTTGATTTATTGAAGTTAACCGGACGACAAATTGCGAGTTATATCAATCAAGAGCAAGCTGCAGAAAAATTAGTTCAAAACCAACAATTTGATATGTTTAACAAAGTATCTGCTTTTGCTATTCATGACATAAAGAACTTAATTGCGCAGCAAGGGTTAGTGGTTAAAAATGCAGAAAAATATAAACATCATCCTGAATTTGTTGATGATGTTATAGCAACGATTGCTAATTCTGTGAAAAAAATGGATCAGCTATTAAAAAAATTAAAAGGGAATGATGAGCTAAAAACGATTAATTTACATGAATTATTAGCGCAAGCTGTAGCGATGAATATGAATGACTTTCCACAACCTAAACTAACCAAAACTTGCTTAGACGCAGAGGTTAAAGGGGATAGAGACAAGTTATTGATGGCAATTAATCATCTTATCAAAAACGCTCAGGATGCAACTGAAAATGAGGGAACTGTAGAATTGTTGCTAAATTGTCAAGATGATCAAATTTGGTTAGATATTATAGATACTGGTACAGGTATGGACCAAGATTTTATTAAAAATGAATTGTTTCAACCTTTTAATAGCACCAAGCAGGATCAAGGGATGGGGATAGGTGCCTATCAAATACGTGAAATAATACATTCATTAAAAGGAGAGTTAATTGTTGAAAGTACACCACAGGTCGGTAGTAAATTTTCTATCTATTTACCTATGGCAAGTTAACGGCATTAACATTTTTATAAGATAAATATGATTTGTTTTAAGTAATTAGGGTAATCTCCTAATAACGTAATTGGGTCTAAACTAGCATTTACACTTAAATTAAAAAAGAGAGAAAAATATGAAAAAATATCTACTAGCGCTTCTCTGTACTGTGATGATAAGCGGATGTGCAAAAACGGTTGTTTTACATGAAGAACCTTATTCAGATAAAGTTAAATTTTCAGAATATAAAATAGGTAATAATGACCAGTTATTGATCAGTGTTTGGAAAAACCAAGATCTTTCTGTCACTGTTCCTGTTCGCCCCGATGGCAAAATTTCAATGCCTTTAGTGGGAGATGCACAAGCGCAAGGGTTAACACCTGAAGTATTAGCGTCAGAACTTGCTGATAAATTAAGTAAATTTATCCGTGCCCCGAATGTAACGGTAATTGTGCTTGGTGCTAACAGTGCTTCTTACTCAAGCCGTGTGCGTATAACAGGCGCAGTTAATGGACCATTATCTATTCCTTATTACACAGATTTAAATGTATTAGATTTAGTGTTGGAAGCTGGCGGTTTAACAGAGTTTGCAAATGCAGATGAAGCGATTTTGTACAGAAATACACCGGATGGCATCAAACCTTACCATGTTAATGTTGATGATATTTTAAACAGAGGTATTTTAGATACTAATTATCTGCTTCGTCCATCTGACATTTTAATTATTCCTGAGAGTGTATTTTAAAGATGGATATTACGGAAATTTTTAAATATGTCGCCGTAACATGGCGAGAGATATGTCAGCGTAAGTTTAAAGTGGCGTTTTTAATGACCATTATTAGCTTTGCAATCATGTTTGTAGGCATGTTACGACCACCTAGTTATTCTAGTTCAATTACTATTTATGCTGATAACCAAAATATTATTAAACCATTATTAGGCTCCAAAGCAACTGTTACAGGATTAAAGCAAAATAGGAGTAACCAAGTACGAGATATTATCTATTCACCGCGTATTTTATCGGAAGTGATCGATAGCGTTTATGGTGAAGATGCGTTTCCTCCTGGCTTAGCAAAAGACATTAAAATTAGTCAAATTCGAGGTAATTTAACTGTAGAAGGTAAGTCAGGTAACTACATTCAAGTTTCCTATAAAGACGATACCGCAAGTAGAACCTTTGAATTGCTGAATAAAGTGGTATCCGTGTTTATTGAAGATAGCGCAGATACAAAGCGTCAAGAAAGTCGAAGCGCCTATAACTTTATTGACCAACAAACTGCGTCTTATAAAGCTTTATTGTTAAAAGCAGAGGAAAAACTCAAAAGTTTCCAATCATCTAACTTTGATGGCACAGAGGAAGAAGTAAACTCGCGTATTGCCTCATTACGTGCTTCGATTGAAGAGATGAACATACAAGTTCAAGAGAGCAACACACGAGTTTGGAACTTGCAAAAGCAACTTTCTAGAGAAAATAAGTTAGTCGGTAATAACTATGAGTCTTCAGTATATCAATCTCAATTAAGAGAGTTGAAAAAAGAAAAAGCAGCGTTGCTAATCAATTATGAAGATAGCTACCCTGCAATTGTTGATATTAATTATAAAATCAATGATTTAGAGAGTACTATTTCTGAATTGGCAAATGGTGCCCAAGCTAACAAGCCTATTAATTCAGATCTAAACCCGTTATACGGAGAATTAAGAAGTTTATTATCTGCAGCAAGAATTGAACATCAAACTCTATTAAATCGTCTTAAGGCATTTAATGAGCTATTAGATGAGTCCTATGAGCGACGTAAACGTATTGCGAATAACAAAGCTGAATTGTCTGAGTTAACTCGTGATTACAGCGTATTTCAACAACAGTATGAAGAAATGCTGACTAAAAAAGAAAAAGCACGTATTTCTATGGTATTGGATATTCAAGGACAGGGGGTGAACTATAAACTGCAAGAAGCAGCGACTTACCCAAATACCCCTATTGGTGCTCGCTTTATTCACTTTTTTGTTGCGGGTCCTATTGTGGCTTTACTTATTATGATCGCTATTTTTGTTATTAAAATTGTGCTTGATTCAAAAATTCGATTTACCTCTGAAATAAAAGATTTTGAAGGTGTTAGTTTATTAGCAGGTATTCCACATGCCCTTTGTAATACTGAGAAAAGGCGTAATCGGGTCCATAATACTTTTCTGTTACTTTATTATATTGCTTGTTTATCGTGTTATGTCGCTATCGCTGTCGCCTACAAGTACGGTGCATCATTAACAAATATCATTGATTTTGGAGCATTTTAATATGTCTGATTCTTCTTCAAATAATTCTTCAGCCGTGCAAAGCCGTGATACCTTTACGCCTGAGTCATTGCAACTGAGCAAGATAACAGAGATGGCTGAAACAGCCTTGCTTTCGTCAAAGGAATTGGACGATCGCAAAATTATATATCCAGGTATTGATGATTACAAAACGCTAAATGCTTACCGCGAATTACGTACTAATTTATTAAATAAAATGAATCACAGTAACTTTGTGTGCATGGTGACAGGGATCTCTCAAGAATCTGGTACTAGTCATGTAAGTATGAATTTAGCGACAAGTATTGCATTGGATCAAGGTAAAACCGCCTTAGTCATTGATTGTAATATTTATAAACCTCGAATTGCTTCTTATTTGAAAAAAGAGCCTACGCTTGGGTTAACTAATTTGTTAGCAAGAGACACTGACGCTATTACAGATATTATTTATCCATCAGGTATTCCTAGAGTTAGGGTGATACCTGTTGGTACGAATATTATTCATGCAGCAGAGCTTTTTTCTTCACTTAATATGCAAAATTTTATTAACTCAGTTAAAAACCGCTACCCAGATCGTTTTATCATTATTGATACACCTCCCATTGGCTTATACGCGGAAACTCAGATATTAGCTTCAATTTGTGATACCGCTATTTTAGTTGTTGGGTATGGTCAATCGAACTCTTCGCAAGTGGAAGCAGGCGTCGATGCAATCGGTAAAGATAAGCTAGCAGGGTTGGTTCTTAATAATCAATAGTCGATAGTGTGAATATGAAATTAAAAAAATACAGTTTTAAATTTATAGAAACGAGCTTAATGGCATTACTGTCAAGCACCGCTATTGCAAGTGATTTACCTGCTTCTGTGAGTGATCGTTATATCGCATTGGGTATTGAGCATGCACAGAGTGATAATATTAATAAATCGAGTGTGAACAAAGAGTCTGGGTATGAGCAAAGTATCGATCTTGGTTTGGGTTACTTCAATCAAACAGCGACCAATTTAACCGCGCTCGATTATACAATTTCTTATTCAACTTATAGTGACGATGAAACCGATGATGAGAGCGATATCTCTGGTAGCTTGAATTTATCGCAGGAGATTTTTAGTAAAAATTTGATGCTTAATTTAAGCCATTTTAGGCGTTCATATTTACTCGACCAATCAAGTGGTGATGTACCCGAAAATAGTGGGGACAGGGATGTATTTACTGTCAATCCTGTGTGGATCATTCCTTATTCAAAACGCGCCGGCTTTCAGCTTAGTTATAATTATATAGCAACACGTCTTAGCGACAATGATAACGATGATACAGATCGTAATATTATTGGGTTAGCTTGGTACCATAAATTAAATACTAAAACCCGCTTTGAACTTTCTAGTGACCTGAGTGATGTTGAATATCGAAATACGGAGGCTGATTATCAAAAAATTAATGTTAATGCCTCTATTGAAGGACAAATGGTTGCGGGCACTTATTTAGTGCAATTAGGTTATAGCAAATTAAGCGATGATAACAGTGATGAAAATGGCGCTATTTTCAAATTAGCTTACCAATACCAATTCACTAAACATAACCTTTCATTGAGTGCAGAAAGAGAATTAAGCGATTCATCTTTAGGCTTAGGTCTTGATGTGCCAGATAATGAAAGTGAAGACTTTTCCGATAGTCAATTATTATGGATAGATAGGATCCAACTGGATCATAAATTTATTATTACAAGCCGCTTAATTAATAATAACAATATCTATTATCAACAAGAAAAAGATTTAAATACCGGGGAAAAGGATCCTCGCTGGGGAATAAGTACAGACCTCGACTTCAAAAACACTGAAAAATTAAATTCTTTTGTGTCGTTACAATATAGCGAATCAACATTGGTTTCAGATTTCGATAAACAAATAACTAATGCCATCATAGGTGCAAAATACTTACTCCGTCCAAGGTTAAGTTTCTCATTGCAAGCAGAGTATGAAAAACAGTCTGCAGCTAGTATCTCAAGTTATGATGAAATGCGTTACACAGCTAGAATTGAATTTAGGAATTAAGGAAAGATATTGAAAAATAAAAAAGCTGATACATTACTGATAGTAGAAGATGATCTTGGCTTACAGACCCAGTTGAAATGGCATTTTTCTGATTATAATGTTGTCATTGCCGCCAATCAAAAAGAAGCTATCTCTGCTATTCGTTTACATGAACCTAAAGTCATGATTCAAGATTTGGGACTGCCGCCTGACGAAGATGGTGTCACCGAAGGGTTTGAGTTATTGCAGCAAGCGCTTCATTTACATCCACATATGAAAATTATTGTGATGACAGGAAATGAAGGTAATGAACATGCAATGCAGGCGGTTAAATTAGGCTCATATGACTTTTATGCCAAACCCGTGGATGCAGATACATTAGATCTTATCGTGCAACGTGCCTTCCATATCTATCACTTAGAAGAGAAGAATCGACAACTGAGCAGTCAAAAAGAATCTATGTTGAATGGATTGATTGCTAGCGACACTAAGATGCTAAAAATATGTTCGATGATAGAAAAAATTGCGCCCACTGATGCGTCTTGTTTATTGATTGGTGAAAGTGGTACGGGTAAAGAAGTTATCGCTAATTCACTGCACCAACTTAGTTTGAGAAAAGATCATAAGATGATAGCGATTAATTGTGCTGCTATCCCTGAAAATTTGATTGAAAGTGAACTGTTTGGTTATGAAAAAGGTGCATTTACCGGAGCAGTTAAAAGCACTGTTGGTAAAATTGAAATGGCACATAAAGGCACCTTATTTCTTGATGAAATTGGTGATATGCCACTACACCTGCAAGCTAAATTATTACGCTTTTTACAAGAGCGGGTAATAGAACGAGTAGGCGGAAGAACGCAAATTAATATCGATACACGTATTATATGTGCAACCCATAAAGACTTAGAAAAATTGGTCGCTACGGGGGAGTTCCGAGAAGATCTCTTTTATCGTATTGCAGAAATTCAGATCGACATACCACCCTTAAGAGACCGTGGTTCAGATAAAATTTTATTGGCTAAATATTTACTTAATAAGTATGTAAAAAAACAGAAGTTGCAAATTATAGGTTTTTCGGAAGATGCGATAAATGGAATAGAAAATCATACTTGGCCTGGTAATGTGCGAGAGATGGAAAATAAAATCAAGCGTGCAGCTATCATGTGTGATTTAAAATATATAAGTGCTTTAGATTTAGGGTTAGTGAATGCCGATACGGCGCCACTTAATCTAAAAGAAATTAGGCGAAATGCAGAAGTGAGTGCGTTAAAACAAGCGTTAATTGCATCTGATCATAATGTCAGTGCGGCAGCAAAATCTTTAGGTATCACGCGACCCACGCTTTATGACCTAATGAAAAAATATGATATGCAATAATTAAAATGAATTTCAACTACCTTTTATAAAAGGGAATACCATGAAAAAACATACAACAGGCATTTTGAGTTCATTTGTATTAGCAAGTTCTTTACTTATGATTGGCTGTAATGGAGAAACTAAATCAGCCAATGTTGCGGATTTGACCCAATATACTCAACAAGGCAATACTTACTTAGAGCAGAGTCAATTTAAAGCGGCGATCAACTCAGCCAATAACGCAATTACTGCGTATCCTGACCATATCGATGGTTATATTATCTTAGCAAAAACCTATAATAAATTAGGTCAATCTAATCAATCAATTGAAGTATTAAACGCTTATAAAGGTGATAAAAATGCTGACTATTACTTGCTGCTGTTAGAGTCTTATCAACGTAGTGGTAAAGTTATTTCTGCAAACAAGCTAATTGAGCAACAGGCTGACTTATTATCTCAAGATGCCAATCAATTTAAGCTGTTAAAAGCAAAAATACTGTTATTGGAAGATAATAGCCAACAAGCATTGTCATTATTCAAAGAGTTGCAGACGACATCTGATTTCAAAAGTGAAGGTTTAATTGGCGAAGCACGCATTGCGGCAGCTAAAAATAATAAGCAGAATGCCCTTTCATTACTCAATAGTGCACTGCAAGTTGATGAAAAAAATATCGAAGGCTTAATGCTCAAAGGTTTCCTATTAATGGGTAAAGGGGAAATAGAAGACGCTGAAAAAACATTGTCTTTTGCGCTTACCGTGATCCCGTCATCTGACATTTTTACACCTGAGCGTATTGGTATTCTGAGAGCGCTAACGAGTATCCTAACTTCTCAAGGGCGTAGCTCCGAAGCTTTATTATACTCACGTATATTAAGTGATGAATTTCCAACAGCAACTACTATCAACGAGCACTATGCCTCTGCACAGGAATATTACAAAAGAAAAGAGATTGAAAAAGCAAAAAAAGAGCTTTATGAAATCTTAAAAATTGATGCAAAAAACAATAAAGCGTCGACTATGTTAGGTGTCATTTTATACACAGAGGGCGATATTGAAGGGGCTGAAAAATATCTATCAGGTATGATCGACCCTGAAGTGAATACGCCACAATTGACCCAAATCTATGCAATGACTCAGCTTAAGCTAAATCAGAGTAA
>Ga0316197_10002949_pt1 | contig 12107 bp, 10 predicted proteins | sample OudBiesiAoxic_MG_FD_204939 | JGI IMG/M metagenome (GOLD analysis project Ga0316197, IMG submission 204939) | Coastal sediment microbial communities from Oude Bieten Haven, Netherlands - site A oxic | ecosystem: Environmental > Aquatic > Marine > Coastal > Sediment | place: Netherlands...
CCAGATGATGAGCATATTGGGTTTGTCCTGCGCGCTCACCGGCGCCGCCAACCCCACGGCCGCCATCATGACCACCGCGACAAGCGATAGGCTTTTTTTCATCTCTCCTTTCCCCTTTTCCACGTTTTTGCCGCGCAAGCCTAGCCCAAGTGTCGGCCTCGGGACAGCCGCGTAATCCCTTTGTGGTTGCCGGGTTTTGAAGCCGAGGCACACCGGCCGCTGCCGGACGGGCCGGCAATCCCGCATGGACTCCCGAACAGACGTCGCTATGCTGTCTCTATCCCGCCTTTCGGCTGCCGCAGACAAGGGGCCCTGATGCCGCACGACGTTTCGCTGATCGCCACCATTGCGGTGAGCCTGGCACTCGCCTTCGGCTTCGGTTTGCTGGCCCAGCGTCTGCGCCTGCCGCCCCTGATCGGCTACCTGGTCGCCGGCGTGGCGGTCGGTCCCTTCATGCCCGGCTATGTCGCCGACGGCTCCCTGGCCGCGCAATTGGCGGAGATCGGCATCATGCTGATGATGTTCGGCGTCGGCCTGCACTTCTCCATCGCCGATCTGCTGGCCGTTCGGCGGCTGGCGATCACCGGCGCGGTCGGGCAGATCGCCATCGCCACCGCGATCGGGACCGCGCTGACACTCGCCTGGGGCTGGACCCTGGGGGCCGGCCTGGTGCTCGGGCTCAGCCTGTCGGTCGCCAGCACCGTGGTGCTGCTCAGGGCGCTGGAGAGTCGTAATGCGCTCACCACCACCAACGGCCGGATCGCGGTCGGCTGGCTGATCGTCGAAGACCTGGCCATGGTGTTGGCCCTGGTCCTGCTCCCGGCGCTGGTCGGGGTCCTCGGCGGGACCGCCGGCCCGGAGGCCCACGCCGGGTCCGACCAGGGCCTGCTGCTGACCCTCGCGATCACCCTGGCCAAGGTCTCGGGCTTCGTCGCGATCGCGCTGCTGTTCGGTCCGCGCATACTGCCCTGGCTGCTGCGCGAGGTCGCGCGCACCGGTTCCCGGGAGTTGTTCACCCTCGCGGTGCTGACGATGGCCCTCGGGATCGCATTCGCCGCGGCAAGCCTGTTCGATGTCTCCTTTGCGCTGGGCGCCTTCTTCGCCGGCATGGTGCTGAACAAGTCCGAACTGAGTCACAAGGCGGCGGCCAATTCGCTGCCGTTACAGGATGCGTTCGGGGTGCTGTTCTTCGTTTCGGTCGGGATGCTGTTCGACCCCTCGATACTGCTCCGTGAGCCCGGGATGGTCGCCGCCGTGCTCGGGCTGATCCTGGTCGGCAAATCGGTGGTGGCACTCGCGATCGTGCTGCTGCTCGGATACCCGTTGAGCACGGCCCTCGCGGTCGCCGCGGCGCTGGCCCAGATCGGTGAATTCTCCTTCATCCTGGGCGGCCTGGGCCTGGGCTACGGTTTGCTCGACAACGAGGGTTTCAATCTGATCCTGGCCGGCGCCCTGATCTCGATCGTGTTGAACCCGCTGGTGTTCGCCGGCAGCGACTGGCTCAACGCCCAGGTCAGGAGCAGGCCAAGCCTGAACCGGCGCTTCGAACAGGGTCGGATGGCCGCGCTGCGGCGGGTCGAGGCCGAGCTGGACGCTGCCCGCGTGCAGGCCGAGCGGCATGCCGCAGAGAGCAAGACCTTCACCCCGGAAGAGCTGGCCGCCCTGTTCCCGCTGTTCGCCCAGCTCACGCCTGAGCAGCGCGAGGTCCTGGTGCTGCACTTCCAGCCGCATAGCGCCGAACCGGGCGAGCGCGTCATCCGGGCCGGTGACCCGGCCGACGCCCTGTATTTGATCTCCAAGGGCGAGGTAGAGGTCACGATCGACGGCCGGCGGATCAACATCCGGGGCCCCGGCGAATTCTTTGGCGAAATGGCCCTGCTCAGCGGCGACCGGCGTTCGGCCGACGTCACCGCGCTCGACTACAGCCGCTTCGCGATGCTGAGCGGACGCGACTTCCACCGCTTCCTGCGCCGCTACCCCGAGATCCGCGCCCATATCGCCTCGCTGGCCGCGGAACGCAGCCGGCAAGTAGCGGGCCCGGCGAGCGAACCGTGACCCGGGGAATTGCTGGCCGCTTGAAGCGTGGTCCGGTGTCGCAGTAGTCTCGCGGTACTGACCCGTTACCGACGCCAGCGTAAACACCTGGCGCGAATCTTTGCGCTGTTTCTGCGATGGGGGACTCGATGAAACTTTGTCGTCTGATATACAAAAGCGTTGCCACCTCGGAGGTGGTTCCCAATCAGTCGCTGCGCGACATCGAAAGGGAGGCGGTCGCGGCCAATTCGCGGGCCGGCATCACGGGGTTGCTGATGTTGTCGGGCGATGTGTTCGTGCAGGTCCTGGAGGGTGCCAGCCGTGATGTCACCGCGCTGTTCGGCAAGATCCTCGGCGACAAACGCCATCATCTCGTCGAGTTGATCTCGGTGGAGCCCAGCGATGAGCGCTACTTTCGGGATTGGAACATGCGCTTGCTCGATCTTTACGATCTTCCGGGTGAAAAGAGGGCGGTACTCACGGCCAAGTACCAGGGGCAGGACGGAGGCATCGTGATTCCGCGCGATGTGCACAGCATCTACGCGCTGTTGTTCGATGCGAGACACTTTTGTCTTTCGACGCCATGGCAAGCACCGGGCGACGATGACCCCTCGAACCTGGTTCACAGTGGGGCGGCGTGAAAGGACCCTGCCAGGGTCGATGCGCTGCCCTGACCGCCTTGCCGAAGTCTTGGAAGCTGCCGCGCCAGGTCCTATCGATCGGCACGACGGCGATGATCGTATCACCCTGGAGTTTGTACTCGCACCGATTGATCGGAGCCAGATTACCAGTGCGTATCGGCCAGACCGCCGACAGCGCGCCCGCGGCGCGCTGGCCCCGCGAAGTTCCCGCTGACCGGGACCCCGCCTCGGTTAATTTGTGGCTCGGCAGATTCAAACCCGACCTTGCCTATCGATGGGACAGCCGGCTGCAGGAGAGCCGATGAAAGCCACAGCCGGGGCACGGCGTTAGTAGAGATGCGCTACACCAGCGAATCCCTATCCGCCCGGGGGTTCAGAACGAACGCGTTCTCACCGGTCTGATGGTAGGTAGCGCCGAAGCCCTCGAGGATCTTTTTCGACCCGGCATTCGGGTCACCCCAGCACTGGCAGGTAATCTTCTCGCAGGCATCGATGACCGCGGCCAGCGGCTGCTTGCCCCGCTCGTCATCCAGGTGCGAGGCAAAGGCCTGGTCGGTCGCGTAGACCTCGACCCACTGGCTGACCCGCTCGGAGGGATAGTCCACGTGGTAGCAGATCACGCCGGGATGCCCGTGCATCACCTGGCATAGCTTTTCCTGGTTGGCCTTGAAGTCGGCCTCGCGGCCGCTCCGGATGTCCCATTGAATCTTCAGCATGAAGGGCATGGCGCCGTTCCTCCTTCGGGGGGAAATGAGCCTGATATCTGCAGGCTCCGCCCCTCGAGTCTAGCCATGATTTCTAGACAATGCCGACGCACAGCGAGGTCCGCGTCGGCGGGCGGAAAGTGCTAGGCTGGTGGCACGACCGAACACTTCCGCTGACCGCCGTGCTCCCGGAATACCTTTTTCTGCTCATCGCCGGATTCCTCGGCGGTTTCGTCAACTCGGTCGCGGGCGGCGGCAGTTTCATCACCTTCCCTGCGCTGCTGTTCGTCGGCGTGCCGCCGGTCAGCGCCAATGCGACCAACACCTTCGCGTCCTGCTCCGGGTATCTGAGCGGGGCCTATGCGTTCCGAAGGGACCTGTCGAGGCACCGGCGCGAACTGCCCGGGTTCATCGCGGTGGGCCTGCTCGGCGGCATCCTGGGCGCCGGGCTGCTGCTGAAGACACCGGAATCGCTGTTTCGCGAGGCGATACCCTGGCTGCTGCTGTTCGCCACCCTGCTGTTCATTTTCGGCGGCCGGCTGAACGCCTTGCTGAAGCGGCTCGGCTCACTGCACCGCCACGCCTCTTCGGCGGGCCGGCTGATGCTCTGGCTGACGCTGCTGGCGGTATCGGTCTACGGCGGATTCTTCAACGCCGGGCTCGGCATCATCATCCTGAGTTACCTGGCACTGGCCGGCTACAGCGACATCAACGCGATGAACGGGCTGAAGCTGTTGGTCTCTTCGGCCGTTTCACTGATCGCGATCGCGCTGTTCGCGGTTGACGGCGTCATCGCCTGGCATGAAGGCAGCGTCGTGCTGCTCGGCACCCTGGTGGGCGGGTATGCAGCCGCGCAGCTGTCGCGTCGGCTGCCCCAGCAATATGTACGGGGAGGCGTGATCGTCGCCAGCATCGCGGTCACCGGCTATTTCTTCTACGCGGGCTGACGACCCGCGGCCGCGCCAACGACCGGTGCCGGGCAACCCGGATGCGGGTCAATGCGGCCAGCGCAGCAGGGCATCCAGCCGGGACTTGAGCTCGCGATACGACGACCGGTCCTTACCCGATGGTTCGATGAACCGGATCCGAAAAGCGTTCTCGCCGATCGAGAGGGTAATCAGCAACTCCGTTGGAATTCGGTGTACGATCCCGGTCTATATGCGTTCACCCGGTTCAACCGGGCGGGCATGCCCCTGATCATGGAACGATGACACCTTGAAGATCCTGTTGGTTGCCAATGGCCTGCCTCCGACCGCGTTCGGCGGCGTCGAGGTATACGTCGACCAGCTCGCCCGGGAACTCGTCGGACGCGGTCACCAACTGACGATTTTCTGCCGCGAATCCAACACCGAGCTGCCGGATGGAGAGTTGCAGCAGGAAACCCGGCATGGGGCAAAAGTCTACCGACTGGTGAACGATTTCAAGGCCTTGAACCGGTTTCGCCAGACCTTCGAGAATCCGCGCGCCGAGCAGCTGTTCGGTGAACTGCTCGACGAAATCGACCCCGAGCTGGTTCATTTTCATCACCTGATTGCACTGTCGGCCCGCCTGCCGCTGATCTCAGTCCGGCGCGCCATCCCGACCCTGGTCACTGTGCATGATTTCTGGCCCATCTGTCACCGGGTCAACCTGCGGGACTGGCGCGATCAACTGTGTGGCGGGCCGCGACGGGGAGGCGACTGTTTTCAATGCATCCTGGGCGCTTTTGAAAGCATCCCTCTTTGGGTTCGCGTCACGAAGCCGCTGCGCGCCCTGGTCCCAAAGCGAGCCCGACGCCGGCTGCGGCGACTCCTTGGGCGAGGCGACGGCCTCCCCCCGGTGGTCCAATCACCCCGGGCGGTGTTCGACGAGCGTTACGATCTGTTCAGGCAGGCCCTGGTGGGCGCGGCCCAGATCATTGTGCCCTCGGCGTTCGTCGGACGTATCATGGTTGCCAACGGTTACCCGGCCGACAGGGTCCGGGTCATCCCCCTCGGGATCTGCGCCAAACGCCTGCAGGCCAACGATCCTCCGCTCGGGCAACGGCGCAACGGGCGGCCGGTGCGCTTCGCCTTCATCGGCTCCTTGCTGCCCGTGAAGGGCATCGATGTGCTGGTCAAGGCGTTTCGCGCGGTCCGCGGCGCCGCCAGTCTGGATATCTACGGTCGCGCCGATATCCTGCCACGCTTCTCCGCGAAACTCAGAGGCCTGGCGAAACGAGACCGCCGGATCCGCCTGAACGGTGCGTTTGCGCCGGAAGATCTTGAGCAGGTCTACCAGCGTTTCGATGTCCTGGTGATCCCCTCGGTGGTCTATGAAACCTTTTCACTGGTCGCCAGGGAGGCGCTGCTGATGGGCAAGCCGGTGGTCGCAGCGCGGATCGGCGCGCTGGAGGAAATCATCCAGCCGGGGGTCAACGGCTTTCTGGTGGAGCCTGGCGGGATTTCCGGGTTGGCCCGGACCCTGCAATCCATCATCGACCACCCTGAGCAGCTCGATCGGCTCGTCATCCCCGGCCCGGTGGCCATCGTTACCGCCGGGGAGCACGCGGAAACGATCGACGGGATCTACCGGGAACTCGTGACCGCAGACGCTGGAGACGAAAAGCAGGCCTTGCCCCGGGTGCATTGAGCAGGGGACAGGCAAGAACAACGGGGTTGCCGAATGTTCGCGCGGTGGGCAACGAGCCACGCTGGGTCGGATGGGACGAGCGTGGGACCTTGTCCGGCCACCTTGACGAATCGGGAGACATCGGCCGCCACAGAGCAGCGACGGCCGATGGCGGCGAGGTTACTTCTCGGGCGTCAGCACCGGCGAGGGCTGTACGGAGATCGCAAGAGCCCTTTTGAAGGTGATGACAACGCTGTCACCCAGGTCGACCTTCTTGAGCTTCTTGGGGTCCTGTACCAGGACCTCAACGATGTTGCCCTCCGGGCCCTGCAGCGTCACCGACGGCTCATCGGGGTCGATCCCGACGATGGTCGCGACCAGCGTTGTCGTTTCGCTCATGCTGCCGGACGGTTTCATGCCTGGCTCGGCACGCGACGCGCTGGCCTCGATACCGGCGCCCTGCTCGAGGCCGCCACCTTTCTTCAGATCCACCGCCATGGCCTCCTGGAATTCGGTGACCACGCGATCGCCGACCTTGACCTGGTCGAGATTGCGGACGTCGTCACCGACCTCCATGACCATCACTTCGTCGCGACCCAGCGACCGGATGGTGACGATGCGGTTCTCGGCATTCACCGCTTCGACCACACCGGTCATCTTCTGCAGGTTTTCCTCTTCAGCAACGCGTTTCAGGTTGTCCTTGGCCAGTACCTGGGTCGATACCAGGCAGACGCCAATCAGGCCGAGGAGCGCTGACGCCCTCAGGGATGCGCGATGATTCATTATTTCTAGATCCTCGTTCGTTATTTGCTAAATTATGTACCACCGGCCCACTTGTGTTTTGCACGCCTGGCGGCGGGTTCGCGGCGATGACGGCGGAGGCTGCGATGCTGACACCCCAAACCGCCTACCCGACAATTGACCGCACCTGCCATTATTCTCGTTCGTGTCGCCGGCTTCAATGGCCGGCGTCGATCCCGCGTGCGTCGCAAGTCACAGACCAGCGGGCTGACGGCCGGGCAAAACGACCAAACGGCCGATAGGGCCTTGTCCCGTGCGCGCACACCTTCGCCCAGGGACAATGCCAATGACTGCACGAAGCAACGGGTAGTTCACGGGGTCAGTCGACACCAAGGCGCCTACAGCGGCCTGTGGAAGTGAAACGGGGAAACAAGCCACAATGACGCAGAAGGCGCTGCGCAGCCCGTCGATCGCAGCAGCCGATGGATCTGGCGGGCGGCGTGGGCCGAGGGCGACTGATCATTACAATCGATCGGAGCGATGTCCATGAACTCAGACGAATGGCCGACCGGGACGGGACTCGGCCGGCGCCGATTCCTGTCGTTGTTGACGACATCCGCCGCATTGGGGGCGCTCGGACTCGCGCCGCGACTGGGTGCTAACCCGGAAAAGCACACACGCCCGATCCCCGGCAGCGGCGAGAGGCTCCCGATTATCGGCATGGGTTCCTATATCACCTTCAACGTCGGTCAGGCCCCTGCCCTTCTGGCCGAACGAACGGAGGTGTTGCGCGCCTTCTTCGCCGCCGGTGGCGGCCTGATCGATTCATCGCCCATGTACGGCAGTTCCGAGGCCGCGATCGGGCACTGCCTGCAGCGGCTCGGGACACCCGCCGGCCTGTTCTCGGCGACCAAGGTGTGGAACTGGTTCACCGCGCAGGGCGACGAACAGATGCGGGAGTCGCGCGCCCTGTGGGGCATTCCGCGCTTCGACCTGATGCAGGTCCACAACCTGCTGAGCTGGAAAGACCATCTGCAGACGATCCGCCGCGACCGCGAGGCGGGGCTGGTGCGATACATCGGCGTGACGACGTCACACGGCCGGCGCCATGAAGAACTCGAGGCGGTGATGAAGTCCGAGGCGCTGGATTTCGTCCAGCTCACCTACAATATACTGGACCGCGAGGTCGAGAAACGCCTGCTGCCGCTGGCCGCCGACCGCGGTATTGCCGTCATCACCAACCGGCCGTTTCGCCGCAAGGGCCTGATAGAGCGCTTCGGGCGTCATCCACTGCCCGACTGGGCCAGCGAGATCGGCTGCGACACCTGGGCCCAGTTTCTGCTGAAGTTCGTCGTTTCGCACCCGGCCGTGACCTGCGCCATCCCGGCCACCTCACGCGTCGATCACATGCGCGAGAACATGGCCGTCATGCGAGGTCCGCTGCCCGACCCGGCAACGCGACAGCGGATGATCGCCTACGTCGAGACGCTGTGAGCCGCGTCAGAAGCCGCCACCGGTGCGGAAGCCGCCACCACCACTGCCGCCGCCGAAGCCACCGCCGCCGAAACCCCCACCGAAGCCACCGCCACGGCCCAGGCCGCCGAAGATGTCGCCGAGATCACCGAGGCCGCCACTCCACACGGTACCGCGACCGAAGCCCCCGGAGCCGAAGCGCGGATCCGATCGTTGCGGGCGATAACGCTGATGCTGCTGCAACACCTTCCAGAGCATGCCGCGGTCGACCATACCGCCGAGGAACTGTCCGAGCAGCAACGGCAGCATGCTATCGTTCGAAAAAGTCGAACCGGCCCGATCGTAACGATGGTTCTTGAAGTCGCTGCGTAGTTTTTCCAGGTCCAACAGCCGGCCCTGCTGCTGCCGAACGGCATCCTTGAGCCCCTGGACGCTGGTCTTGATCTGCTGCCGTTCGGCGTCACGCTGCAACATATTGCTGACGATCAGGTCATCCTCCGGGTAGGGGGTCTGCACTGCGTCGTGACGCAGTTCGGCAAGATCGTCGCGTTCGAACTCGTTGGCGAGATACTCCACTGCGCGGACCATCTGCTCGTCTTCACCGGATGCGTGACGTGCCTGCTCGGTCAGCAGTTCGTGTTCCAGGTCCTCGTTCTGCTTGATCTGCGCATCGATCTCGTCGAGCCGCTGCTGTTCCCCGGCCACGCGCTCCTCCAGGGCCGAAATGCCGTCGGCGGCGCGTGCTTGCTCGTCGAGTTCCTTCAGACGGGCCCACTCGGCATCCGCAAGCGACTTCAGGTTTGTCGCGTGCTCACGCAGACGGACCGGGATCTCGTTCAAGCGATCGTAGTTGGCGCGCGCGTCGGCAAACCCGATCAGACGCGCGACCTTGCCATCGAGCCAACGCGTCAGGCCACCGCCCTTATAGCCGGGCAGACCAAACTGACGGTCCCAGAGATAGGTGAACAGCGGATCGTCGCGGTAGGCCTGCCCCTTGCTCTCGCGTTCCTGTTCGCTGCGGCCCGCCTTGTCGTCCGCGTGCGCCGCCTTGCGCTGGGCCTGCTCGGCCCGCTCCCGCTGGGCACGGTACTCCGGCTCTCCGTCCAACCTGGCCTGGGTCTTCGCCTCGGCCTCGTCGACCACGGCGATCACCTGATCCAGTTGCCCGGCCTGCTGGGCTCGCTGTTGATCGAGGTCGCCGCGCAGCCGCTCGACATCCTGCAGCTTCTGCCGCATCGCCGCCAACGCGTCACTGCGTTGCTTGAGCAGGATGATCGCCTGCTGCTCGGCATGATCCAGCTTGTGAATCAGCGAATCGCGCGACAGCTGCCCAAGGCGCACCCGGGCCAGCTCACGATACTCCTCGGCCTGCTCCCTGTTCAGCGCGAGCAGCCGCCCGCTGTGGTCCCCGACCTCTTTTTGCAGGCCGTTGATCTGTTGATGCACCTTTTCCAGTGCCTCATCGATGGAGCCAAGTGCCTGACGTCCAGAAATCATCGGCTAATCCTCACCAACGTGTGATCATCCCGCCATTGTTCGGCATGCCGTACTCGGGGTCGAGATAACCCCTGGACTTCTCGCCGAAGCGGTCGTTCTGAATGATGCCGTCGTCCTGCTTGTCGCGCCGCACGGCCTCGAAAGCCGACTCATCGACCCTGATACCCCAGGTCTTGACCTTATCGGTCTTGCCGGTTTCCTCGTTGTAGACGGGCACGCTGAGACTCTCGCCCGACGATGCCACGGCCTCGACGAGCACGTAGTAGTTGCGGGCCTGCTCATTGACGTCGGGTATGCGCCAGACACCGGACGGCTCGCCCGGCCGGTTCACGATCTGCACCACATACTCCTGTTCCAGCAGCCCTTTCAAATCGTCGAGCTTTTCGATGGCCTGCTCGGCCGTCGCGCTGTCATCGGCCTGCAATGCCGCCGTGCCGGTCTCGTAGATCTTCTGCGCCGCGGACCGTGCCTGGTCGCCCTTGGCAATCTCCGTCAGCACCGCATACCGCTCTTCGAGCTGCCCCGGCAGGGCCCTGACCGGCGCCACGACCGTAAAGTAGTAGATGCCCACAGCGAGTGCTGCCGCGGCCAGACCGGCGCCCAGCCACCTGCCCCAGGTGCGCCGATTCACGTACCACGTCGCCAGCCGGTGACCGAGGCCCTTCTGCGGTGGCTTGTAGGTGAAGCGGTCTTCGCGCAGGGCCGCGACGCCCTGCTCGATGACGTGATCGGGCACGTCGATTCCCTGCTGCTGATAGATGCGCTTCAGCCGCTCCTTGAGGTCTTCTTCGCGGCCGAGTTCGTCCAGCTCACGGGTCACCAGGCGCTCGCGTCGCCGCAAGGTATCGACCACGTCCATCGCCAGCATCATGTCGTCCAGCGGTGGACGCTCGGCGGCGGGCGCAGCGCCCGCCGCTGGGGCTGCAAGCGGACTGTTCATGCCCCGGACTCGAGCACCAGTCCCCTGCCGTCTTCGGCCAGATCGGCCAGACGGCGCTTGCCGTCCTCGACCGCATCACGGATCTCATCGGCGTTCTGCGTCGACAGCGTGCGCATCTCCGCGATGATCTGGTGCGAGCGCTCCTGCCAGTTGACCACGGAGTCGACCAGTTTCTTCACCGCATCGGCACGCACGGTCGGCCCGTAACCTGCCTTCACGGCCGCTTCCTGCACCTTGCCGCCGACGTCTGCGAGGTCCTCCAGGGAACGACTCACGCCCTCCTTCATCGCCTCGATGGTCTGCGTGCCCTCGTGCAGACCGAACATCCCGGTGAAGGACGCGGTCAGCGCGGTCAGTACCACCTCGTTGGTGCCGAAGAAAGAGGTTGCCTGCGCATACACGCGCTCCTTGGCGGTCGTGGTCTGCAGCAGCCGGGCCATCACCACCTCGGAGGTGTTGTAACTGATGGTCAGGTTGTCGGCCAGGTCCTTGGCGATCTGGTAGCGCTTTTCCTCGTTCTGCAGCTTGCGCACCTTCTCGTCGCGTGCCAGCTCGAGCTTGGCCCGCTGCGCCAGGTCCTCGCCGCTGAACCCCTCGACGGTCTGCATCGCCGCGTGCACCTCGTCTTTCGCCTCCTGCAGCTTGGCGTCGGCCTTTTTCAGTACCTCGAGCGCCAGCACCTCGGACTCTTTCAGCGCACCGCGGAAATCCTGGTAGGCGTCGAGGATCTTGTTCTCGCGTTGCATCTGATCGCTGGTCGATGCGGTCACGTCCAGATAGGTTTCCTTGATCTTGTCGAAGCGGGACGCGATATCGCCCCGCGTGACCTTCATCCAGACGTTGCTGATGCGCTCGAAGGTGTCCAGGTGCCCGTCTTCGATCTGGTCGACCATCTTCTTGGCATCGTCACGGATACTGTTGAACGCGTTCGTTATCTCTTCGTAGCGCTCACCGATCTCCATCGCCTGCACCTGCTCGCGGACCACGTCGTTGAACAGGGAGGCCTTGTCGAGCGTGCGTGCGATGGCAGCCACGCGATCGACATCGAGATCGGAAATCTGGTTCAGCAAGGCGACGATCGGTGCCTCCTGGCCGCCCGCGTCAGAGGGGATCAGCCCCATGTCGTGCAGCGAATTCATTGCCTTGTCCAGGTACTGCATCGGGCTCGTGGTCGTGGTCATTTATCGGCTCCTTGTTGAATCGGTGGCCAGATGTTCCCGGCGTCTGTCGGTACACCTGTTTGTTGTACTGGGCGAATTGTTGTGTTGGGCGAAACCCCGCCTGCTGAAACCCTTCGACCTTAGCAATACTTTCACCAGAGAGAAGATCAAATTCCCTCCCCCTTCCTGTGGGTTTCTGGCACGGCGAAAGCATGTCGCCCGCTATAGCAGCGTACCGAACGGCTCTACCCGCACCAGCTCGCCGTCGGCGACACCCGCGCATTCCTCGGCAAGCACGATGTAACAGTTGGCGCGACTCATCGAGGTC
>Ga0316197_10002950_pt1 | contig 12107 bp, 11 predicted proteins | sample OudBiesiAoxic_MG_FD_204939 | JGI IMG/M metagenome (GOLD analysis project Ga0316197, IMG submission 204939) | Coastal sediment microbial communities from Oude Bieten Haven, Netherlands - site A oxic | ecosystem: Environmental > Aquatic > Marine > Coastal > Sediment | place: Netherlands...
AAACAGAAAATGTGGGCGAATCCTGGCCTGTAGCGCCTGTACCCTCGCTTCGGCCTGGGCCAATAGCTCGGATTTCCAGCGCGCCCTGATTTCCAGGTATCGAAAGAACACGACAGCCACCAGGCCGACCGCGAAAACACTTTTGAACAGAAACATGCCAAGCGAATCAGTGATCAGTCCCGGTCGGAGCACAGAAGCCAGCGACCAGGCCGCAAAACTGAAAACATAGGCCAGGATGACGGCAATCAGCCAGCTGCCCAGCCACGCGCCTCGCGCCGTAAGTCGACTGGTCCAGTTGCTGGTGACACAAAGTCCCGAGGCGCAAAAAAGCGCCAACCACTGAACGTAGATAGTGGATAGCCCCAGCCACTTCCAGCCAGGCAACCCACCCCGGCCAAAGCCAATCAGCACGACCGAAACCTCTGTAATAATCATCACTGCCAGCAGCAGGCGCCAATTACAAAAGGACGGTGGGTAGACACCTGTCTTTGCTTCCTGAAAGTCCATTTTCAGCTTTGCGTTCACCGATTCAGGCCAGGCAATTCTTCAGCCAGGTTTTCAGATCCGAAATCTCTTCCGGACAAACGGAGTGAGGCATCGGATACCCGTGGAACTCGACCGGATGGCCCAGCGTGCGCAACCGGCTCGCAACCCTCTCGCCCAGCATATAGGGCACCATCGGATCTACTGTGCCATGGCCGACGAAAACAGGAATACCTTCATTTGCCTCGAGGCGGTCTTTTTCCAGGCGGTGATCCAGTAAAAGGTACGTTGAGAGTGCGATAAGTCCGGCCAGGGTTTCCGGAAAACGAAGGGCCAGTTGCAGTGCAATGGCGCCACCCTGAGAAAATCCGGCGATGACGATACGGTTCGCAGCAATCCCGCGTTCACGTTCGCGCCGGACCAGAGCTGCTGCCTGGTTGACGCTTTGTGCAATTCCCTTCTGATCGTGATCCCTGCTTCCTGGTGCCAGGTCCACAATGTCGTACCACGCACGCATCGCCATTCCCCCATTAAGCGTGACGGGTCGAACCGGGGCGTGCGGGAAGACATAACGGATGTCCGGTGCGCCGGGCCAGGCCAGCTCCGGAACGATTGGCTCGAAGTCATGGCCGTCCGCCCCCAGGCCATGCAGCCAGACCACTGCAGCGGTTGGAGCAGGCCCGGTAGAAATTTCGATCACTTCCAACGGGTCATCCGTGGCGTGGCCGGTTTGCGAAGCGAAAGCTGATTCCGGAGTATTCATGGCGTATAGTGTATCAGCCCTTTTAACTCTCAACCCAGCAATGAAAAGAACCCGTTTTTGGAGTCCCGCCCTGATATTGTGCTGCTGTGCATTGCTCGTGGTTACGGCGTGTGGGCAACGCGGCCCCTTGTACCTCCCCACACCCGCAGACACACCGGCAAACAGCAACCAGGCAGCAGAAAACCCAGGGGAAAGCCCCGAAGAGCGTGCTGAAGAAGAGTCTGATGAACGCTCCGAAGAAGATTCAGAAAAAGCGCCCTGAATGCCGCTGGAATTTCACAAAATGCAGGGTGCGGGAAACGATTTCGTCCTGATCGATGCACGCGGCGCACCATTCGAGGTAAGTCCCGAACTTGCCTCAAGCCTTTCAGATCGGCACAGGGGAATAGGCTGCGACCAGATACTGGTCATTCGCGCTGCAAATTCAACTGAAAACCTGGCCCGATATGAAATCTGGAATTCAGACGGCAGTCCGGCCGGACAATGCGGCAACGGCGCACGCTGCATCGGCCTGTATCTTGAAATGACCGGTCAATCCGGTACGGAACCTTTCACCGTAGAAAGCCCCGCAGGCGTCGTTACCATGCGCCGGTGTCATGATGGCGAATACGAAGTTGAAATGGGTGTACCTTCTTTTGCAAGCAGTAAGGTACCGACCACGCTGGAACCCATCGAGGGTTTGTACAGGCTGGACTCGCCCTGGGGAGACATCGAATTCGGCGCAGTCTCGATGGGAAATCCACATGCTGTGATACTGACCCGGGATATTGATAGCACCGGGATTCCGGATATCGGAGATTTTGTCAGCAAACATGAAGCTTTCCCGGAGGGCTGCAATGCGGGATTTGCACAATTGTCGGGAGCCGGGAAAATTCACTTGCGTGTAGTGGAACGCGGTGCGGGTGAGACCCTCGCCTGCGGTTCCGGTGCCTGTGCTGCTGTCGCTGTTCTCCAACGCTCAGGGCGGGTTGGCGAGATTGTCGACGTCTTTCTACCCGGCGGACATCTTGTGATAAAGTGGCGCGGAAACCAAGAGCCCGTCTTCATGAAAGGGCCTGCCACACACGTATTCAGAGGGACTATGAATGAGTGACGACAAGACATCATTAAAGGAAGTTGTAGCAGCCTATCTGCGTAAAAACCCTGATTTTCTCGACGAGTATCCGGACATCCTGGAATCCCTCGAAATCACCCACCAAAGCGGGCCCGCAGCATCCCTGATAGAGCGCCAGGTACAACAACTTCGCACCAGCAACGAGGAGAAGAACAGACAGCTCAGCCGACTGGTCCAGGTAGCTACTGAAAATGAAAAACTCATGGCACGGTTACATCACTTGACGCTTGAACTCATGTCGATCAGCTCTCCCCGGGAGTTTTTCACCCACCTCGGCAACAGCCTGCTCAACGATTTCAATGCCGACATACTGCAAATATGCCTGTTCGACCAGGAAACCGCTTCCCGGGCAGGTGAAGATGTGATTGGCATTCAAACCGATGACCCGGAACTGGAGCAGTTCAGGGCACACCTGGACAAAGATCAAACCGTGTGCGGCCGTCTCAACGAAAGCAAACTGGAATTCCTGTTTGGAAGCAAGGCGCGCTGGGTACAGTCAACAGCCCTGATTCCGCTGGGTGAAAAAGGTGCTGACGGGATGATGGCCATTGGCAGCAGCAATGAAGCCCGGTTTTACCCCGGCATGGGAACGCTGTTCCTGGACCTGCTGGCGAATGTCATTTCCGCCACGCTGACCAGAGACGAAGCCGAGGACCAGCGCCGCTCCGCCTGAATCCGGTGTATGCTTCAAGCAAGATGAAGCAGCTTCAACCGTTTCTGGACTACCTGCACCACGAGCGCGGCCTGTCGCCTCTGACCCGCGCTGCCTATAAACGCGACCTTCTCCTGTTGGCAGAAGAGTTGCAGCGCCTGGAAATTGAACGGCCTGGTGACCTGAAAGAACACCACATCCGCAGCTTCATCGCCCGGTTGCATCGCCAGGGCCTGGGCTCCCGTAGTCTGCAAAGATTATTATCCGCCGTTCGCAGCATGTATCGCTGGCTGATGAAAGAGGGGCTGGCGGAACACAACCCGGCAACTGCCGTTAAGGCGCCAAAGGCGCCGAAAAAGCTACCCGCCACACTGGACACCGATGCGGTTACCCGCTTGCTGGATATCAAAGAAGAAACCCCTATCGCGATCCGCGACAAGGCCATCATGGAATTGTTCTATTCCTCGGGACTGCGGCTGTCTGAGCTCGCAAGCCTCAGATGGGACCAGATCGACCCTGCATCCGGACTGATCACCGTGACGGGCAAAGGCAACAAGACCCGCGTGGTGCCGGTTGGAAGCTATGCATCTGCCGCACTGGCCAGGTGGCGAAAAATCCGCGGCAACTTTGCCGGGTTTGAAGAACCCCACATCTTCGTCAGCAACCGGGGAAAGCCGATTTCCGTTCGCAATATCCAGTCACGTATACGTTATTGGGCCCGTCACCAGGGACTGCCCCAGCAAGTGTATCCCCACTTGCTGAGGCATAGTTTCGCCAGTCATATGCTGGAGTCTTCAGGGGACCTCAGGGCTGTCCAGGAGCTGCTCGGCCACGCCGATATTTCAACAACCCAGATTTATACCCATCTCGACTTCCAACACCTTGCCCGTGTTTATGACAAGGCCCATCCCCGTGCCCGGAAAAAACCCGGGCAGGATTAATTACTCTTCGAACCAGCGATAAACAAGACCGGCTACTGCCGCACCGATGATTGGGGCCACCCAGAACATCCAGAGCTGGGCAACGGCCCAACCGCCAACCATCAAAGCCGGCCCGGTGCTGCGCGCCGGATTCACAGAAGTATTGGTGATCGGGATGCTGATCAGGTGGATCAAGGTGAGGCCCAGGCCGATCGCAATCGGCGCGAAACCGGCCGGAGCCCGCTTGTCTGTCGCACCCAGGATGATGATCAGGAACATCAGGGTCAATACAACTTCAGCGACAAAACCCGATTCCATCGAGTAGCCACCCGGCGAGTGATCACCGTAGCCGTTGGATGCCAGACCGCTACCCACCAGGTCAAAACCCGGGGCGCCGCTGGCGATCCATGCCAATACGGCTGCCGCCACGATCGCTCCAAGAACCTGGGCGACAACATAGGCAGGAAGTTCCGAATATTTGAAACGACCGGCAACAGCCAGGCCCACTGAAACCGCCGGGTTCAGGTGACAGCCTGAAATATGGCCGATCGCGTAGGCCATTGTCAGCACAGTCAAACCAAAGGCCAGAGCGACCCCGGCAAAACCGATTCCCAACTCCGGGAACGCGGCCGCAAACACCGCGGATCCGCAACCTCCGAACACCAGCCAGAAGGTTCCGATGAATTCAGCAACAGCTTTTTTTGCAAGTGACATTAAACTCTCCCTCGTTGATAGGAACACACTATATATAGTGTGCGCTTACATCATAGTCTAAAGAAAAAAGTTTGCAGCCGGAACTGGAGACCCATCAGATAATATCGGCGCCCTGACCATTGGCGTGCTTCAGCGCCAGGCGGGTCCCGGCCCAGTAACCAGCATAGGCCGCCAGAAACCAAATCCAGATGTAGTCACTACGGATATCGCTGATCCAATACGCCGGCCAGGCAATGGCCACGATGAAATTCATCAGGGCCCCGATGAACAGGCCAATCAACGATTCTATGGATATTCCGGCAATCAGGGCCCCTATGCTTTCAAATTGCGTAAAAAAATCGCGTATTTCCGCCAGTTCAACCACGGCGTAGGTCAGCAAACCGACAACGCCATAGAAGCCCCCCCCGAACTTCATCCACTTACTATGCAGTGGGTCGGTCCTGGAATCTGTTTCCTTGTCTTTTGCGAGCCGCTTTGCCTCTTTCTCCAGCTCTTTCATGCTGCTGGCGGGGCCCAGGTAGTCCTGCTTCATGGCCCACCAGACCAGTGCGTATCCGGCCAGGCCAACTGGCAGACCAGCTTTGAATAATGCAACAAAAAATTCCTGAACCATGGAAATGGGAGCCCTGTGTACCTGAAAATGAGTTCTTTGAGAAAACAGTGTAGGAGAAATTCCCTCTGAACGTACTGTGCTGATGGTCACTCCTTGCATTCCCAACGCCCTATCCCCACTTTTCCTGCATGCATAAAAAGGAGCCAAAAGTGGAAAATTTTCGGGGCACCACCATTTGTTCTGTTCGCCGGGGTAACCAGGTCGTCATGGGTGGCGACGGACAGGTAACGCTGGGCAATACCGTAATGAAAGCCAATGCCCGCAAAGTACGCAGGCTCTATAAGGACAGGGTGATTGCCGGATTTGCCGGCGCCACTGCAGATGCATTTACGCTGTTCGAGCGGTTTGAGGGGAAACTCGAGAAGCACTCCGGTCACCTGGTCCGGGCCGCTGTTGAAATGGCAAAGGACTGGCGTACCGATCGCGCGTTGCGTCGACTCGAAGCACTTTTGGCCATCGCGGACACCGAGCATTCGCTGCTGATCTCCGGCACAGGCGATGTGATTCAGCCCGAGAACGGCTTAATCGCCATCGGTTCCGGCGGGCCCTTTGCACAGGCGGCAGCGTTGGCGCTTATCAAGAACACCGAAATGAGCGCCGAGGAGATTACGCGCCAATCGTTGGGTATCGCGGCAGACATCTGTATTTACACCAATTCAAACCTGACCATCGAAACACTCGAGATAGAGCAATAGACCATGTCCCAAATGACACCGCGTGAAATTCACCAGGAACTGGATAAACACATCGTCGGCCAGTCGGACGCCAAGCGAGCCGTGGCCATTGCACTGCGTAATCGCTGGCGACGGATGCAGGTTGACGAATCATTGCGGGTTGAAATCACCCCCAAGAACATCCTGATGATCGGTCCGACCGGCGTCGGTAAAACCGAAATTGCGCGCCGCCTGGCCAAACTGGCGAATGCTCCCTTTATCAAAATTGAGGCGACCAAATTCACGGAAGTAGGTTATGTGGGCAAGGACGTTGAATCCATCATTCGTGACCTGGTTGACGGATCCATCAAGATGGTCCGTGAGCAGGCCATGGCCAGGGTGCAATCACTGGCCGAGGATGCTGCCCACGACAGGATCCTGGACATCCTCCTTCCCCGTCCGCATGCAACACAGGGAATCGGCTTTGCCAACGAGCCGGAACAGACGGAAGAACCTGCCGGCGAAAACCGTACCCGGCAGAAAATGCGCTGGCAGCTCGTGCATGGCGAACTTGATGATCGTGAAATTGAGTTTGACGTGTCGGCACAGGGCGGGTTTGAAATCATGACGCCCCCTGGCATGGAGGAGATGGCCAGCCAGTTGCAGGGCATGTTCCAGAACATGGGAAGCCAGAAGACACAGAAACGGAAAATGAAAATCCGTGACGCCTACCCGCTGCTTGTTGAAGAAGAAGCGGCCAGGATGGTTAACGAGGAAGAGATCAAGCAGCAGGCCCTGGACAACGCCGAGCAAAACGGCATCGTGTTCCTGGATGAGCTCGATAAAGTGGCGCGCCGCTCTGAAATGGGTGGTGCAGACGTATCGCGCGAGGGCGTCCAGAGGGATTTATTGCCACTGGTAGAAGGCTGCACCGTTTCAACCCGGTATGGAATGGTCAAAACGGACCATATCCTGTTTATCGCATCGGGAGCCTTCCACCTTTCCAAACCATCGGACCTGATACCGGAATTACAAGGCCGCCTGCCCATCCGGGTAGAGCTTCGCGCGCTGGAAGTAAAAGATTTCACGCGGATACTCACCGAACCCCAGGCCTCGCTCACCGAGCAATACACGGCGTTAATGGCCACCGAAGGTGTAAATCTGACTTTCAACGAGGACGGAGTACGCCGCATTGCTGAAATTTCCTGGCAGGTTAATGAATCCACCGAAAATATCGGTGCTCGCCGCCTGCACACCGTTTTGGAACGACTTCTGGACACCATATCCTACGAGGCGCCGGACCGTTCCGGCAAAAGTTTCACGATAGATGCCGCTTACGTGGATGAACACCTTGATGCACTGGCTGGCAACGAAGATCTCAGTCGCTATATCCTCTGATCGTCAAAATCCCACCAAATAACCTCGCTTATAATATATGATAGATTGCGTAATCAATTGATTATGCAATCTATCTTTATGCCTCAAATTTGAATCAAAGCCGTAGGAATTGCGTTAACGCAACGTTAACAAATTGTTTACTGTGCTGATTAGAAATGGTATAAACAGAAGTCACGTTTCGAAGTAAATGAGACGGTTCTTATAATTAACGCACACATCAATACTTCATGAGGAAGCATTCATGTCTACAAATACTAAACTACAAACAGCGATTCACCTCGCATTGGGTTTAAGCGCCGGCGCGATGGCACTATCATTCGCGACCAACGCTGTAGCTCAAGATGCCCAGGACGAAATGGGTGAAATTGAAGAGGTCGTCGTAACGGGTTCACGCATCCGACGTGCTGACATCGATAGCGCAAGCCCTGTAACCATTCTCTCGCGAGAAGATATTGAGGCTTTTGGCCTGACCGACGTTGGTAGCCTGCTTCAACGCTTGCCATCCATGTCCGGTTCTCCGATCGGCACCACCACCAATAACGGCGGTAACGGTGCTGTACTGATTGATCTTCGTGGTATGGGCACCGACAGGACCCTGACCCTGATCAATGGTATGCGCGTCGTTGACGGCGGTGACTACCAAACCATTCCTTCAACCATGATCGAACGTGTTGAAATCCTGAAAGACGGTGCATCTGCTGTCTACGGTGCTGACGCTGTTGCCGGTGTTGTGAACATCATCACACGCCGTGACTTCGAAGGTGTCGAGGTTACGGGTCAGTACGCTGACTGGGATAAGACTGACGACGGCGCACAGTGGTCTGTTGGCCTTATTTCTGGTGCAGAATTTGATTCCGGTAACGTTGTTTTCGGTCTTGAGTATGTTAACCAGGATGCAGCGCTGCAGAGCGATACGCCCTGGATGTTCATGCAGGATTCACCTTACATCTACCCGGCAGGCTGCGAAGACAACATGTTCGCACCTTACACCGGCGGCCCCGATAGCGGCTGCTACCTGGGTGGTTCGTCACGTATTCCTGAAGGCGCACTGGGATTCATTAACCAGGGACGTTTCCTGATTGGAGAACCGACCGATAGTGAATACGGCGTTGGCCTGATGATTCCGCACGACGGTCGTAACTACAACTACGCGCCGGTCAACTTCATTCAGACACCGTTCAAACGGACGAATGTCTTTGGTGAAGCTCACTTCGATCTGACCGATACCGTTCGCTTCAATGCTGAATTCCGTGGAAACAACCGTACGTCTCAGCAGAAACTGGCTCCGATGCCTTACGACTCACGCCCAGGACTTGATCCTGCGCACGCTGGCGTTTACCAGGGCGTTGCCTATAACGGTATTTCGGAAGATAACTACTACCTGCGCCAGGCCGTTGACAGATATAACGCTGCAACCGGTGAAAGCCTGGTTTACGAGCCCGTCAATGACGCACGTCGTCGTATGATTGAAGGCAACCGTACATTTGATCAGGACGTTACCCAGTACCAGTATACATTCGGTCTTGAAGGCACCTTCTCTGATATGGATTGGGACGTATACTTCAACCAGGGCAAACGCACCCGGACTGACGTCGACAGAGGTCAGGTTGGTGGCGCGGCGCTGGATGCGGCACTCGGCCCATCAGCCGACCTGGATGGTGACGGAGTTCCTGAATGTTATGACGATATCAACGATCCTGGCAGCCTGATCGCAGGTTGTGTACCACTGAACCTGTTTGGTGGCGGCTCTGTGATTCGTGAGACAGGTGAAATTACCGCTCAGTCGATTACGCCTGCCATGCTGGACTACATCTCAGTTCCGCTGACCGACGTTTACAAGACCAAGACGACCCAGGCCGGCGCTAACCTCACCGGTTCTGCGTGGGAACTGCCTGCAGGTCCATTGGGATGGGCTGTTGGTTATTCGTATTACCAACAGAAATACGAATACAATCCTGATTCAGCCAAAGCCTCTGATACCGTATCCGGTAACACGGGTGAGGGAACCAAGGGTAAGCTGACCAACAACGCGGTTTACCTGGAATTGCTGGCTCCTGTTTGGGATAACGGTACGCAGAACCTGTATTTGAAGGGTGGCGTTCGTTACGATGACTATGATGCGTTCTCGGGTGATACCACCTGGCAGATTGGTGTTGAATTCCAGGCGTTAGATTCTCTGAAGGCTCGCGGAACTTACGGTACGGTATTCCGTGCTCCGACCATCACCGATCTGTACGGTGGCCAGGTCGACAGCTTCCCGACCTACAACGACCCATGTGTTCCTAATGCGGGCGATCCACTGCCTCCAGGATGTGCACAGCTTGGTGTTCAGGATGACAACCAGGTTCCAACCACGGTTGGCGGCAACCCCAACGTACAGCCTGAAAAAGGTCGTACATGGACAGCCGGTCTGGTGTGGACGCCGACGTTTGGCGATCATGGCCTGACAGCCACGGTTGACTACTGGTCAATCAATCTGGATGACGGCATCAGCTCATACGGTGTGGACTTCATTCTGAATGATTGCTACGTCGCGCAGAATCCTGACTCCTGCGCACTGGTTACTCGTCGTCCCGACTACAGTGTAGGCCGGATTGTTGACATCACTGAAAACGTGAGTTCTCAGGGTGGCAAGGGTGTTGATACTGAAATCCGCTGGGATTACAGCTCCAATATCGGTCAGTGGCAGGCATCTGTCTTGTGGTCTCACATGATTCAGCGTCGTAAGATCGCTTATCCTGGTGCTCCAATAGAGTATCTTGATGGACGGTATACCGATCCGACCGCTCTGGATCAGGGTGCTTACCCCAATGACAAAGTCAACTACTCACTGCAGTGGTTCTGGAATGACCTCTCACTCGGCTACATGGGTGAGTACATCAGCTCCATGGACGCGACCGCAGCGTTTATCCCTGATTATGTCTACAAGGTCGACTCCCAGCTGTATCATGACTTCATCGTCAGCTACAACTGGAAAGGCGCTACCTTTGCGGGCGGTCTGACCAACTTCACGAACGAGGCACCTCCGTATATCGATCAGGGCTTCAACGCGAAGACAGATCCACCGACCTACCGCATGTTCGGCAGAGGTTACTACCTCCGCGTAACATGGAAATTCTGATAAGCTGATTCAGCAAGTTAGAAATAAAAAGGGCCGCGAAAGCGGCCCTTTTTTTCATCTGCGAAATACTGAAAATCAATTTATGATTGAACCCAGAAGCTGTCCTCTTCGACCAGTTCGTAAAGAGACCCGGCTTTAACAGACAACCCCTCATCCAGGCTTCCCGCGCGGGATGCGTCCAACTGCCATTTCAGCGCGAAATGCCTCGCGGCCTCCCTTGCGGTTGCCGCGCTCGAGCCCGGAATGCAGTCAGTCGGTGTATCACCACAAATAAACCAAAGGAACTTGCCCGGTTGCTCTCTGTCGCGCATTTTGCCAATCAGGATTTGAAACGGAAGCATCCATTCGGGCTTTGCCTCGACCAACAAGCTGTCTGCCACGCCTCTTTTCAGCAAATTCTCGACGGCGCCATCAAAACTTTTCTTCACCCAATCGGATAGTTCCTTCTGCTCACTCAGCTTGGGGATATCTCTCATGCGGCCTCCTTGTTAGCGACAACGATCCATGCCAGCGGCAAGTCTTCACCCGGCACCATGAGAGGGCCGGCCTGCTCTGTGCTGTAACCAAGCTCCTGCAAGTTGACACAAATCCGGTCAAAGGTCTCGTAATCCGTAGCGGTTTCAAGCATTGAAGTCATCCGGCCTTTGAAAGTCTCGAGCTCCCCATCCATCCTTTCGAGCCAACTCAGAACTTCATCCGGGTCGTAATGCTGGATATTCTCGTGAATATCCGCCACGCCACTGTACAGACTCAGAACAGTATCTCCGGCGACATTCTTACCGTATTGCTTCATAACCGCTTCAAGAGCCGCGACCGCAGGTGCGAATTTCATTCCTGCAGTATCGTATGGCTCACGATCTGCACCACCAACAGCCGCAAAACCGGCACGAAGCATTTGGGTGGCAAGGGGGATAAAACCGGACCTTTGAGTGCGCTCAATCGCGTCCAGCGTCTCTTCACACTCATTGTGTATGCGACTCCCCTTCTTGTGCATCATGAGCGCAAGCCTGCCCCCCCGGGCATTCAGCCGGACGGCCTCCGGGATAGCCTCCTGTCCGGCATACTCAACACCGAACTGGCTGGTAACCAAGTCAAATTTGTCAGCTTCCAGCGGGATCGAACTCGCGTCTGCAACCAGGCCATGTACGCTCGGGTAGCGCTGGCGGATACTCTCAATGGCAGCTCCGGATATATCGATACTGGTGATGTCTGCGCCCTCGACGCCAAAAGCGAGTAACGCGAGATCCAGTAAGGGCCCGCTGCCGCTGGCAATATCAAGAATTGCCGGATTGGTGTAATCCTGCGCGGCTTCGAAAAAAACTTCCTGCCAGAAAGCCTTGATCGCGGGGTGCCTGGCGCCACCGACTGAATGAGCGCCGGCTTCGGCAATACCCTGCCAGTAGTTATCCCAGGATTCCGCTGCCTGGGGAGAGTCAACCTGTGAGTCTGTCATGATTGAAGGGTTAGTCAGCCTGGATGAGGGGGCTAGTATAACAACAGCAAATCAATAACAATAATCCGATGACCCAGACAATAACAGACCTTACCAACAAGACCCGATTTGCCATCCAGTCCCGGGATTGGGAAGCAGCCCGGCGATCAGCGAATGAGCTCGTCCAACTGGATAAGAAGAACGCCGAAAGCCACTACCTGCTTGGAATGATCGAGAAAGTCAC